>Ga0209607_1000933_pt1 | contig 24838 bp, 20 predicted proteins | sample AD_UKC117_MetaG_FD_184413 | JGI IMG/M metagenome (GOLD analysis project Ga0209607, IMG submission 184413) | Active sludge microbial communities of municipal wastewater-treating anaerobic digesters from Hong Kong - AD_UKC117_MetaG (SPAdes)... | ecosystem: Engineered > Bioreactor > Anaerobic >... | reverse complement strand
CAGGGCGGTCGTCGAAACGCCAACCCAGAACACGCCAAGACAGGCGACATGCAGGCCAAGGAAGGGCAACGCCCGTAGCCAGTCGATCCGGTCATCGACTTCGGGATCGACTTCGGCCACCTGCACACTGGTATCGAACCAGCGGAGCACGGGAGCCAGCGGCGAACGCCGCTGCGGGGGATTGTCCTCGATCACCGTGCCTTCCATTGCCATCTCCCTTCGGTTGCATGCCTCTACGCAGCAACGGGGTGATTGGATGCAGGGTCAGCAGGTGTGAGGCGCGTCAGTCGTGCATGGCCAGCAGGATGATGCGCAAGCCAGATCAGATGCCGAAGATCGGCTGCAGCTTGCGCGCGAACCAGCCCGGGAAACGCAGCGGCGCGTCCAGCGCGGCCACGCAGATGCACTCCACACCAGCCGAGGTGACCGGCTGATGTGTGACCTCACTGTCGAGATCGGCCACGTCGCCAGCCGCGAAATGACCCAGGTCGTCATCGTAGGCGCCGCGCAGGATCTGGGTGATTTCAGTCCCACCGTGGCTGTGCATCGGCATATGTTTGCCAGCCGCGATCTTCAGCATCAGCAAGGTGCCGCCACTGGGACCAGTGGTGCGGATGTAGCGCATGCCCGGCCCCATCCAGCGCCACTTGAGCGCGCGGTAGGAACTTCCGAAATACGGATGCAGTGGCGCCGGCAAGCGGTCAGGATCGCGAGAGGGCTCAACCGGCTCGGCGGGCCGAACCGGCGCAGCGGCCTGCTCCAGTCGCTTCAGCATGGCGTCGCGCAGCCGATCATGTCGCGACATGCCGCCCGTCGCTGACTGCTGCTGGTCCACCAGCAGGCCACCCACGCGCTCGGCATGGGACATGGCCTGACGGCATTCCGCGCAGCCTTCCAGATGCGTGGCGACGATGGCCGACAGCTCGGGCGAGAGTGCTCCGGACGCGTGGCCGATGATGGTCGATGAGTCGAGATGGTGACGCGGCGTCATGCCCCTTCTCCGAGTTCCTGCTGCAGGCGCTCAAACGCCCGACGTAAGTGCGATTTGACGGTACCCAGCGGCATGTCCAGCTCGCCGGCGATCTCCTGGTGGCTCTTGGCCTCGAAATACGACATACGGATCAGGCGCGCCTGCACCGCCGACAGCTCGTCGATCCGCCGCTGCAGACCAGCCTGGTCCACCTGGTCCTCGGTCACCTCGGCGTCGGTGCACCAGCTGCTGTCATCCAGCTCGCCACGCGACGCGGCCTGGTTGTCACGACGACGGCCGTGATCGATGTGCAGGTTGCGAGCGATACGGAACAGCCAGGTGCTGACCGCGCTCTTCGCCGGGTCGTAGCCGGCGGCGTTCTGCCACAGCCTCAGCAGCGCTTCCTGCGCCAACTCTTCGGCAACGCTCTCCACGGCGCCCACGCCACGTAGGTACAGGCACAGGCGCGGCATGAAATGATCGTAGATGCGCATGAAGCTGTCGCGATCCTGCCGCTGCGCAATGGCGGACATTTCTACCGACCAGGCCGCTGCATCGTTGTGCGTGCTGCTTGCCGTTGACATGCGTCGTGCTGCCTCGAAGGGCGAACATTCCTCTGGCGAAGGGATTGGCGGCATCGTACAGGAGCGGTCGTCCGGGTTTGCCTACTCCTACGCAACGACAAGGCGTTTGGATGCAGGATGACGACCTCCGCGATCCCGGACCGGGAAGTCGGGCGCGCTCAGCGCTCGATCAGGCGCTTCAGGCCGCGAATGCTGAGCCGACTGCCAGGATCCCGGGCAGGCGCCGCAACCGGCACCGGCAACCGGGCTTTTGCTTCTGCACCACAGGTCAGCTTGTGATCGCCCTGGGCTTTTCCGCCAATTGCGTAGCCATCGCTGATGCAGGCATGCCGCACGGCGGCTTTCGGACCGGATACCGGCGCGACCAGGTGCGGCACAGCCGCCTGGGCCGTGCAGAAAGCAAGAAACACCGCCAGGCCCGTTCCGTGGGCCCAGCGGTGCGGCCGCACGGGGGCGATGCTCCCCGCACGGGTTGGGGATGGCCGGAGTGAATCCAGTAGCGCTCGCGATGTGGTCTTCATGTGAACTCCTGCGCCGCTTGAGGGCCGGCGACAGGCGCCGCGCCCCGTTTTGACGCCGTCATCAGACCGCCGCGTCGTTTGAGCCAGCGTGGTAATCAGCGTGGAAACGACGGAATTCGGCCCGAAACGGCCGGCGGGGCAGGCTTCAGCGGGCGAGGAACTGCCGGATGGCGTCCACAAAAGCGGTGGAACCCGGCTCACGTCCCAGCAGGAGATGGTTGTTGCTTTCCAGGCCGACGAACTCGGCGTTGGGGATGGCTGCTGCCAGCTGGCGACCGGTGGCCAGCGGGATACGGTGGTCGCCGCGGCTGTGCAGCACCAGTGTGGGCACCTGCAGTTCGGCCAGGCGATGACGGACATCGATGGTGGAGAAGGCTTCGAGGAAGCGCACGGCGTTGGCCGCCGAGGTCGTGCGGCGCTGGAAGTCGTCGAACCAGCTCAACTCCTCGGTGGTCGCGTCCGGCAGGAAGCTGCTGGTGAACAGGTGCCGGTAGCTGGCATCGTCGCGGCCCCAGCCGGCTTCGGTCAGCACCATCACCGCCTCGCGCTCTTTCACCTCCTGTGGCGAAGCAAGGTGCCGCCAGCCAGCGGCATAACCACCGAACAGGATCAGGTGCGACACGCGCTCCGGATGTCGGGCCGCATACTCGATCGAGACTGATGCGCCCTGACTGATGCCGAGCAAAGGAAAGCGCTCCAGCCCGGCGGCATCGACCACGGTTTCGAGGTCGGTGACGAAGGTTTCGAAGCTGATCTCCGGCACGTCCCAGTCGGACAGGCCGCAGCCGCGTTCGTCGTAGCGGATGAAGCGGCGTGCGCGCGCCAGTTCGCGATACAGCGGACTCCAGATCGGCGCCTCCCAGTCCAATTCCAGGTGCGACAGCCAGTTGGCGGCCTTGACCAGCACCGGCGCCTCATCGTCGCCCACCGACGCCCAGGCCAGACTGACGCCGTCACCGGCGCTGGCAAAACGGACCCGCTGCTGCAGGCGCAAGGCGCGGTCCGCCTCCTCGGGCGTCGCCGCGAGCGAAACCGGCGCGACCGGCTGCGGCGCCTCATCCGGCCAGTCCGGCAGCGGCAGGTTCATGGACTGGAATTGCAGGCCCAGCTCATGCCGCAGCGCCTTGGCTTCCTTCATCTGCCCGATGTTGAAGCGCGCGACCACGCTGGCGATGGCGGCCTCCGGATCGTGCGGCGCATCCTGGCGCCAGGCATCGGCCCAGATGACGGCCTCATCCGCGGGCATGTTGGTCATGCCGGCAAGGCGACGCGCCAACCGCACCCGCAGGCGTTCGACTTCCAGCCGCTCGCGCGTCAGCCAGGCGCCATAGGCCTGCAGCCGCGGCAGGTCGCAATCCTGCACCAGGCCCTGTTGGCAGGCTTTCCAAGCCTCGCTCAGGGAGGCCACGTCGGCCGCAGGATTGTCCATCAGCTGCGAATAACGATGCAGGTCGATACTCGCATCGCCGACCTCCAGGGCGACACGCTCGCGGTCCGCATTGAGGACGACGCCATCGACTTCGCTGATGGCCCCACGCAGCTTGCTCAGCGACCAGCGCAACGCGCCACGCGGATCGTCCGGCACGTCCCAGAGCAGTTCACAGAGCCGTTCGCGACGCTGCGGCGCACCGGTGATCAGCAGATAGGCCAGCAGCGCACGCGTCTTGCGCGACGGCGGAATACTCAGCTCCCGGCCATCAGCGAAGACCTTGATGTCTCCCAACAGCTGGAAGTGAACTGAACCCGGACTACTCACGACGTCATCATGCTCATGAGACGCAAACCCTGACCGGCGCGATGCATACGGCATGGTATGCAATCGTCACGCGGCGAGCGAGCGCCGGCACGCATTTCAACCTTACGCGGCCGCGCAAGGACACGTCTAAGCGGGTTTCCTACCGCGGCCGGAAGTTCTTCCGGATTTGCGCGACTCACCCGAACGAGCGATGAAGTCCTGCACCCGCGGATACACCTGGGTGCGCCAGCGGCGGCCGCTGAAGATGCCGTAGTGGCCGGCGCCGGGCACGGTGTAGTGCTCGCGCTCGGCGTCGTCGATACCGGTGCACAGCTTGTGTGCGGCGCGCGTCTGGCCCTCGCCGGAAATGTCGTCGAGCTCGCCTTCGATGGTCATCAGCGCGGTACCGCTGATTGCCGCCGGCTTCACCCGCTCACCATTGACGTCCCACAGGCCGCGCGGCAACAGGAACTCCTGGAACACGGTGCGGATGGTGTCCAGGTAGTAGCGTGCCGGCATGTCCAGTACGGCGTTGTATTCGTCGTAGAAGCGGCGATGCGCATCGGCATCGTCGAGATCGCCCTTGACCAGGTCCTGATAGAAGTCCCAGTGCGAGGTGAAGTGCCGCTCCGGGTTCATCGCCATGAACCCGGCGTGCTGCAGGAAGCCCGGATACACGCGGCGACCACTACCAGGGAAGTTGGTTGGAACCAGGTGGATCAGGTTGGTCTCGAACCACCACAGTGGTTTCTGCGTGGCAAGGTTGTTGACCGCTGTTGGCGACTCGCGGGGGTCAATGGGCCCACCCATCATCACCATCGAACGCGGTGTCGGTTCACCACGCGCTGCCATCAGCGATACGGCGGCAAGTACCGGTACCGTTGGCTGGCAGACGCTCATCACGTGCAGCTGGTCGAAACCCACCGCACCGCCGATCAAGCGGATGAAGTTTTCGATGGTGGCGACGTAGTCATCCAGCGAGAAGGTGCCTTCGCTGGTCGGCACCATGCGCGCATCGGTCCAGTCGGTGATGTAGACCTTGTGGTCCTGCAGCAGCGTGCGCACGGTGTCGCGTAGCAGCGTGGCGTGGTGACCGGACAGCGGTGCGACAACCAGCACGCTCGGCTGCCCGCGCATCTCGCTGATGCTCTCCGCGTCGTCGGTGTAACGTTTGAAGCGCAGCAGCCGACAGAACGGCGTGCGCGTGACTTCCTTCTCCACGACCGGGCATGGCTCGCCATCCACCTCGACTTCGTGGATGCCGAACGCCGGCTTTTCGTAGTCCTTGCCGATTCGGTGCAGCAGTTCGTTGCCGGCCGCGAAGCGCTGCGCACCCGGCAGCTTCGACAGCCAGCTTTCCGGTGAGGAGAAGGCGCGCGCGTTGGCTTCCGCCCAGTAGGCGAAAGGCGACATCAGGGCGCGGTTCATTTCGTGGAACTGGTACAGGAACATGTGGCGTTCCGAAGCGGTTGATGCACCGCACCATAACCCAAGTCGCGGCGCTTTTCCGCTACCGGGTTCGCCTATTCAGCCCGGACGGCGCGCTTGCCGCCCTCAGGAGCCATGGCGCATGCCGCGCGCCATCATCATGTGGTGCAGCGGGTGGCTGTGGCCCAGGGTCATCATCCCGAAGAAGCCCAGCGCCCGGATGCGCTGGCGCACGCCGGCATCCTCGCTGCGCACGGTCATGACCGCGCCATCTTCCGTGCGCTCGGCCGTCACCTTCCATGGCGTGTTCTCGGCCAGCACGGCGGCGTGGGTCGGCACCATGGACTGGATCGCCTGGCGGGTGCGGCCGGCGCCGGTGATCCGGAACACCACGCGGTCATCCGTTTCTTCGGTGGCCACGCTGGCGTGCAGGGTCACTTCGTCCATGTCCACCAGATGCTCGCGCAGGCGATCGATGCTGACCCGGCTCCAGTCGGTATCCGGATCGGCCTGCAGGATGCGAACGGCCTCCGCGATGGCGGCAAAGGCGCCCTGGCCCGGCTCCGTGGCTCCATCAGCCGCTTGTTTCATCATCATGGCGTGATGGCCGGCATGCGCTGACGATGGCTCTTCGGCGGTGGCGACATGCGCGGCCAGCGCGCAGGCCATGGCAGCAACAACGGTGACGGCAAGCTTCATGATCATGACTCCGAAAGGTCGTCTTCAGCGCCGTTTGGGCAGCTCGAATTGCCCGCTGGCCTCAAAGCGCCGGGTGCCGAACAGACCACCTTCGAGCTTGCCGCGCACGCGGTAGCTCACCTCGCGGTTCGGATCGCCACGCCGCTCGATGGCGCCGAACAGCTGGTTGATCATGTCGAAGGCCGAGATGGTCACCGGCACGGTGAACACCGATTCGCCATAGCGCGGCACCACGCCTACCTGGCTGCTCACGCCGCTGCCGAGCTGGCGGTCGTTGAGGTCCAGCGTCAGCGCCACGCCGTCGTACTCGATGTCGACGTTGTTCGGATTCTGGATGCGGATCTTCACTGCGAGCCGCAGCTCCATGCCCTCGCCCGGCAGCGACTCGATGCCTGCGACGTCGATGTTCAGCGGCTCGCGGTTGGGCAGGCTGGCGCAGGCAGACAGCAGCAGAAGGAGAAACAGGCCAACAAGGCCGCGCTGGATGTGTCGCATTGGCGATGATCCCGTGGAAAGCGGCCCCCAGTATGCCGCAGGACGAATTTTCGCCACCGTGATCCCTCGGGGGTACCGGTTGCGCATGTAGATGACGTGCCCCAAGGAAACTTCGCCATGCGTCATTTCTCCGCCAAACCGCTCATCCTGCTGGCCCTTGCCCTGATTCCGCTTTCCGCCTTGGCCGAACGTGGCCGGCTGGAAGAAAAATTCGGCGTGCAGGGCATCGTCCGCGAGAACTTCAACAACGAATACGCTCCTGGCTACGACAGCACCACGAGCTATGCCGTCGCCGTGGAGCGCAATCCGATCACCGGGAAACTGATGATGGTGGCCTACGTCTCCGACGTCGACATGACGCCAGCGAGCCGGATCGGCCTGGCCCGCTTCAACCCGGATGGCACGCTCGACACCAGCTTCGGCACCAGCAACGTCGCCGGATTGCGCCTGCTGAACTGGAGCGATCCGCGCCGCCTCGACGTGGACAATGCGCTTTACCAGCCTGACGGCAAGCTGCTGGTCACCGCTTTCGTGTTTCAGGACGGCCAGTTCGATCCGGTCGACCGCGTGCTGTGCCGGATCACCGCCGCCGGCACCTTCGACCCGACCTTCGGCAGCAGCGGCTGCACCACACTGGCGCCACTCATCAACGGCCCCCACTTTTTCCAGAACCAGATCGCCATGGATGCCAACGGCCGCATCTACGTAGGTGGCTGGCGCACCGAACAGGACGACAGCCACTTTCCGGGCGTGGTGCGAGTGAACAGCGACGGCCAGATCGACCTCGACTTCGGCCTCAACGGCGTGTTCTACGTGCAGCCGATTGGCGCCACCGGTGCCACGCTGGAAGACATGGCCATCCGCCCGGACGGCCGCATCCTGATGTTCGGCACGGTGTTTTATGGCGCCAGCGACACCCGCTGGTTCGTCATCGAAGCCACCGCCGACGGCGACCTCAACTCGTCGTTCGGCCCCAATGACGGACAGAACATCATCACCTACGGCGACAATGTGGCCTCGTCCTGGGTCCGTGGCGGCGCGATGGTGCTGCTGGATGACGGCCGGATCGCCACGTTCGGTCGCGGTGCGATCGGTGGCAACGCACAAGTCGGGGCCGTGCTGCTGTCGGCGGATGGCAAGACCATCGACGGCAGCTGGGGAACCGGACTCAACGGCGGGATAGACGGTGGCAGGCCAATTTTCGTGTACAAGGCCATGCACCTCCCGGACGGCGGTTTTGCCGCCACCGGCTATGCCACCGATGTCGACGTCACGTGGGATCCCGTCGTCATCGCCTTCGATGAGCAGGGCCAGCTTGATCCGCGCTTCAACCGCGATGGCCCGCTGCCGGGCACGCGCATCTTTCCGATGGACGCCACCGACGGGATCGACAACGGCCGAGACTATGCCCTCGACATCACCTGGTCGGACCAACGCGTGATCCTGGCGGGCGCGGAAGATCTCGACAGCCCCGCCAGCGAGGCCGTGACCATGCTGATGGCCGTGGAGATGCACGACGGTCTGTTCAAGGACGGGCTTGAGGACTTCTGATTTGATGCTGGCGAGGCGCTGCCCGCTGCCGTAAGGTGGCCGTCCCGCCAAGTCCGCCGATGACGAGCCCGCCATGCGCATCTGTGTCTATGCCGCTTCCAGCGCCCACTGCGATCCCGCCTTCCACGCCGATGCCCGTGAGCTGGGCCGGCTGATCGGCGAAGCCGGCCACACACTGGTCTACGGCGGTGGCTCGACCGGCTCGATGGGCGCGGTGGCCAATGGCGCGCTGGACGCCGGCGGTGAAGTCATCGGCATCCTGCCCAAATTCATGGACGACCTCGAATGGGGCCACCCGGGTCTGAGCGAACTGCAGCTGGTCGAGGACATGCGCGAGCGCAAGCACCGTCTGCTCACCGGTTCCGACGCCGTGGTCGCCCTGCCCGGCGGCTGCGGCACGCTGGAGGAGCTGTTCGAGGCCATCACGCTGAAGCGCCTCGGCATCTACTTCAACCCCATTGTGCTGCTCAACACGCACAGTTACTGGGACGGCCTGGTCAGCTTCATGGACCAGGTGATCGATCAGCGCTTCATGAACCGCGAACACCGTGCCATGTGGCAGACCGCCGCCGCTCCTGGCGACGTGTTGGACGTGATCGCGAAGACGCCAGCCTGGCGCGAGGATGCGCGGGACTACGCGGCGGCGAGGCCAGCCTGAACGGTCACACCAGCAATTTCAGCCTTTGACTTGTAAGGCGCTAGCGAAAAATGAAGGCGTCGCGCGTGACAATGTCGCTGACACTGTATTCGTTGAAGTAACACTGTCCGTGGAACTTGGCGACTTTGCCGCTATAGCTGAACATGAGTTCCTCATCGCCAAAGGTGATCAACACCCCTTGCTGACCCGCAGGACATTCGACTTTCATCGAGTCGCGTAGGTGTGTGAGAACAGGACCCATGAAGCTCGCGCAATTCCAGCCGCAGCTTCGCTTGATGGCGACACCCGCGTGCGCTTCCATTTCTTGCCGATCGTAGTCGTACTTTTCGGTCCGGGATACGAAGTAGAAATTAACAAACCGACTGCTTCGCAGCGCTTGCTCAATATCGTCGACACCAGATATTTCGCCAGCTGAGGATGGCAAGTGAACTGCGACAAGCGTCGCCAATACCAAAAGCCTTGTGCTGAGATTCATGTCAGTCGTCGCGATGACCGTCCGAGGCACCGTCATCGTCGTCTTCGTACAACGACGCAGTGCGGGCGGTAACGTCTCGGCAGGGGCCGGGGCGCTTGGCCGCGGCAAGGGCATTGGGATCGTCGGCAGCATCGACAGCAGATAGGAGTGCGGTGCGGCAGTCCTCGCCGAGCTCGCGCCAGTGACAATCTTGCAGGGCGCCTTCGATGGCGTAGAGCAGGTTCAGGCTGGGGCGGAAGCCGGCACGCTTCACTTTCAGGAAGGCTTCGACCGAACCGGTCTCACGCAGGTCATCAAGGCCACGCAGGCCGACCTGGCGCAGCCAGGCGGCGGACTTGGTGCCGATATTTCGGATCTTTTCGTCGCTGCTCATGCGGCGTCCTCCAAAGTTTCCAGCCAGGCGGCGGCAATCGCTTCCAGACCCTGCTGGTCGTCGGCGTCGAAGCGGTCGGGGATCGGGCTGTCGAGGTCGAACACGCCGATCAGCTTATCGCCGCGATACAGCGGCACCACCAGCTCCGACCGCGAAGCCGAGTCGCAGGGAATATGGCCGGGGAAGGCATCGACGTCGGCGATGCGCTGGGTTTCACGCGTGGCGGCGGCGGTGCCACAAACGCCACGGCCCAGCGCGATGCGGATGCAGGCCGGCTGGCCCTGGAACGGCCCGACCACCAGCTCGCGGCCGTCATAGAAATAGAAGCCGACCCAGTTGAGGTCCGGCAGGTTGTGGAACACCAACGCCGACAGGTTGGCCGCGTTGGCGATGCGGTCGGGCTCGCCGTGCATCAGCGCGCGCGCCATGTCGGTCAGCTGCGAGTACTGGTTGGCCTTGTCGCCACTCAGGGCGCTTGCCTGGAACATGTCGACTTTCCCTCAGTCGGTTCGCGCTACCGGCGCGTCGAAGCTGTCAGTCTATCAATTCACTGGCGATCATCCTGCCGGGCCGAAAAGTGCGGTGATACATTGCGCGCATGAGCACCACCGCTTCCAGAAGCAGTCAGGACGATGGCCCGCTGCGCGAGCGCGGCAGCGAGGTCACCCGCCTCGAAGCCTTTGTCGACGCGGCATTCGCCTTCGCCGTCACCATGCTGGTGATCTCATTTGACAGCCTTCCCGACAGCATCGGCGCGCTGATCGAAGCGCTCAAGGGCATTCCTGCGTTCGCCGCCAGCTTCGCGGTAATCGCCAATTTCTGGCACCTGCACGCCCGCTGGAGCCGCCGCTACGGGCTGGATGATTCCGCCACCACGGGCCTCAGCCTGCTGTTGGTTTTTCTGGTGATGGTCTATGTCTATCCACTACGGATGATTTTCGGCGGCCTGTTCAACTGGATCAGCGGCGGTGCGCTGCCGGCGGGCTTCACGCTGTCGAGCTTCGACGATCTGCGCTGGATGTTCCTGATCTACGCGATTGCCTGGGCGACGCTGGGCCTGGTGATGGTTGCGCTCAACCGCCACGCTTGGAAACAGCGTGAATCGCTCGACCTCAACCGGTCGGAACGTCTGGAACTCAGGGGCAACCTGGCGCGTGCCTGGCTGATCCCGATCACCGGCGGCCTGTCAGGACTGACGGCACTGCTGATGCCGGAATCCAACAGCTACTTCTGGCCGGCACTTCCGGGCTTCTGCTATGTGCTGATGAGTTTCAGCGGCAGGATCGGGCGCCTGGCGCAGGCACGCTATGCGCAGCGCGAGGACGCGCGCGCGTGAGGGCGATCTACATCACCGGCACCGATACCGAGGTTGGGAAAACCGTCGCGAGCACGGCGCTGGTCGCGCGGGCGCGCTTGGACGGCAAACGTTGTGCGGGCTTCAAGCCGGTGGCCAGCGGCTGCGAACTGACGCCTGACGGTTGGCGCAACGCCGATGCGCTGGCGCTGCAGGCGGCTGGCGAACCCGGCATCGCCTACGACGACATCAATCCCTATGCATTGCCACTGCCGCAGGCACCGGAGATCGCTGCGCGCGAAGCGGGCGTAACACTCCAACTGGAGACGATGCTGGCCGCTGCGCAACGGCTCCGCCAGCAGGTCGACACGCTGGTGGTGGAAGGCGTCGGCGGCTGGGACGCGCCATTCGCCGAAGACATCGAGCAGCGCGACCTGATACGCGCACTCGACCTGCCAGTGGTGCTGGTGGTTGGGCTGCGGCTGGGTTGCATCAACCATGCGCGACTGACGGCGCGTGCCATCGCCGCAGACGGCTTCCGCCTGCTGGGCTGGATCGGCAACCATGTCGATCCGACCTTCAGCGCGGCGGCGGACAACCTCACCATCCTCGAACGCCATCTGGACGCACCCTGCCTCGGGCGCATCCCGCATGCCCCGGGAGCCACCGCGGCCGACAACGCGCAGCATTTGCACTGGCCGAACGCCTGACCGGGACTTCCGTCACGGTGACCTCGCACCGGCGGCAAGGTAAACTGGCGAGTATATGAATTCAGCCCACCATCGACGCCGGCACTGGGGTCAGCAGGCGTCGGGCCATCCTTTTTCCTTTTCCGAGAGTCCTCCCATGCACAGTCAGCGCACTGCCGGCGTCGTCGCCGCCCTCAGCCTGATGATGGCCAGCGCCGTTTCCGCCCAGGGCGGACCGGGCGGCATGCCACCTACCGCCGTCGAAACCGCCCAAGTGGAAACCGTGACGCTCGACCAGAGCGTCGACGTGATCGGCAACCTGCGCGCCAACGAATCGGTGACGATCCGCCCGGAAATCGCCGGTCGCATCGAGAAGATCCAGTTCGATGAAGGCCAGCAGGTGAAGGCCGGCGACCCGCTATTCACGCTCGACGCGGCGCTGATCCGCGCCGACCTCAACGAGGCCAACGCCAACCTCGCACTGTCGCAGCGCAGTTTCGACCGCGCCGAGGACCTGATCGACCGCAAGCTGATCGCGCAATCCGACTACGACAGCGCGCGCAGCAAGCTCAGCGTGGATCGCGCCAAACAGGCCTCGGCTCGGACGCGCCTGGACAAGTCGGTGATCCGCGCACCGTTCAGCGGCGTGGTCGGCCTGCGCCAGGTCAGTGTCGGCGAGTACGCCAGCGTCGGCCAGGCGCTGGTCGACGTCGTCTCGATCGATCCCATCAAACTGGAGTTCGCGGTGCCGGAGCAGTATCTGTCGCGGGTCAAGGTCGGCCAGGCCGTCAACGTCCGCGCGGACGCATTCCCTGGCGAACGCTTCGTCGGCGAGGTCTACGCGGTGGCTCCGCAGATCGACCTGACCACACGCTCGCTGACCGTTCGCGCCAGGGTGCCCAACGCTGACGGCAAGCTGCGTCCCGGCCAGTTCAGTTCGGTGTCGCTGGTCCTGGACCGCATACCGGACGCGATGATGATCCCGGAACAATCCCTGTGGCCTCTCGGTGACAAGCAGTTCGTCTATCGCGTGGTCGATGGCAAGGCCGAACAGGTCGAAGTGCGTACTGGCCAGCGCCAGCCCGGCATGGTGCAGATCCTGAGCGGCCTGAATGCCGGCGACACGGTAATTACCGCCGGCCAGCAGAAGATCGGTCCCGGCTCGCCGGTGAATCCGCTGCCGCCCAAGGCTGCCCAGAACAGCAACGCCCCGGCGCAGTAAGCGCCCCCGAGCGACAAGGAGAACGCAGGGATGGTGCTTTCCGATATTTCGATCCGTCGCCCGGTACTGGCGATCGTGATCAATCTGGTGATCCTGCTGGTTGGCCTGATCACCTATGAACGCCTCGCCGTACGCCTGATTCCCAAGGTGGACGTGCCGGTGGTGACCGTGGCCACCAGCTATCCCGGCGCCAGCGCCGAGGTCATCGAATCGCAGATCACCACGCCGATGGAGGAGCAGCTCTCCGGCATCGAGGGCGTGGACTTCATCAACTCGGTGAGCCGCGAAGAAAGCTCGCAGGTGACCGTCACCTTCAAGCTGGATCGCGATCCCGACAGCGCGGCCGCGGACGTGCGCGACCGCGTGGCGCAGGCGCGCGGCGTGCTGCCGCAGGACGCACTCGACCCGGTGGTGCAGAAGCAGGAAGCCGACGCACAGCCGATCATCTACCTGGCCTTTTCCAGCGATCGTCATTCGTTGACCGAAATCGGTGACATCGCCAAGCGCCTGGTGAAGGACCGCGTGCAGAACATCGGCGGCGTCGCCCGCGCCGACATCTATGGCAACCGCTACGCGATGCGCGTATGGCTGGACCCGCCGCGCCTCGCCGCCTTCGGCCTGACCCCGGCCGATGTCGAAGCCGCGCTGCGCGCGCAGAACGTCGAGATTCCGGCAGGCCGCATCGAGAGCACGCAGCGTGAGTTCACCGTGCTGTCGGAAACCGACCTGAAGACCGCCGACCAGTTCGCCGCGGTGATCCTGAAGACCGACACCACCGGCAACCCCATCGTGCGCCTGCGTGATGTGGCCAAGGTCGAACTCGGCGGCGACCAGTCGCGCTTCATCGCGCGCTTCAAGGGGCGCACCGCGGTGCCGCTGGCGGTGACCAAGCAGGCCACGGCCAACCCGCTGACCATCTCCAAGGACCTGAAGGCGCTGCTGCCGGACATCCAGCGCACGCTGCCGGAAGGCATGAAGGTGGAGATCGCACACGACTCGACCATCTTCATCGAGCACTCGATCACCGAGGTCTACAAGACCATCGGCGAGGCCATCGTGCTGGTGGTGATCGTGATCTTCCTGTTCTTGCGCTCGGGCCGCGCCACGCTGATCCCGCTGGTGACCATCCCGGTGTCACTGATCGGCGCCTTCGCGGTGATGTACGCGCTGGGCTTCTCGATCAACACGTTGACCCTGCTGGCCATGGTGCTGGCCATCGGCCTGGTGGTCGACGATGCCATCGTCATGCTGGAGAACATCTACCGGCACATCGAGGAAGGCATGCCGCCGATGCAGGCGGCCTTCAAGGGCAGCAAGGAAATCGGCTTCGCCATCATCGCGATGACGCTGACGCTCGCGGCTGTCTATGTCCCGCTGGCCTTCTCCACCGGCCGCACCGGGCAGCTGTTCATCGAGTTCGCACTGACCCTGGCCGGCGCGGTGATCGTCTCCGGTTTCACCGCGCTGACCCTGTCACCGATGATGTGCTCGCGCCTGCTGCGCCACAGCGAGAAGCACGGTCGCGCCTACGAGCTGGGCGAAAAGCTGCTCAATGGCCTGCAGTACCGCTATGAGCAGCTGCTGCAATGGTCGTTGCGCACGCGAGTGCTGATCCTGGGTGGCGCACTCGCGGTGCTCGCCGGCCTCATCGGCATCTTCGTCTTCCACGTGCTGCCCAGCGAGCTGGCGCCGCAGGAAGACCAGGGCATGCTGATCGCCTTCGGCCAGGCGCCGGAAGGCGCAACGCCGGAATACACCGACAGCTACGCGCGACAGATGGAAGCGGCCTACCCGAAGCTGCCCAACGTCGACCGCTACTTCCAGATCGTCGGCTTCCCCAGCACCACCAACACCATCGGTTTCATCAAGCTGGATGACTGGAGCGAGCGCAGCGTCACCCCGGCGCAGATCCAGGGCATGCTGTTCCCAACCTTCATGGGGATCCCAGGCATCCTCGCCTTTCCCACGCTGCCACCACCCCTCGGACAGCAGGGCTTCGGCCAGCCGGTGCAGTTCGTGGTGCAAACCACCGGCGACTGGGACGACCTGGAAGCCATCGTCAACAAGCTGCTGGCCAAGGTGCGCGAGAACCCGAACCTGACCCAGCCCGACAGCGACCTCAAGCGCAACAAGCCGCAGCTCAAGGTGGACGTCGACCGCGCCCGCGTCGCTGCGGTGGGCAGCGACGTGGCCAGCGTCGGTCGCACCCTGGAAACCCTGCTGGGTGGCCGCCAGGTAACGCGTTTCAAGCGTGGCTCGGAGCAGTACGACGTGATCGTGCAGGTAGCCGACGCCGAGCGAGCCGTGCCCGACCAGCTCTCGCGCATCTACGTGCGTGGCAACGATGGTGACATGGTGCAGCTGTCCAATCTGGTCGAGGTGCACGAAGGCGTCGCCGCCAAGCAGCTGAACCACTTCAACCGCCTGCGCGCGGCTACCGTCAGCATGGGCCTGGCTCCCGGCTATTCGATGGGCGAGGCGCTGAACTACCTGACCGAGTCGCTGGATGAAGTCGCCCCCGAGGCGCTGTACGACATGAGCGGACAGTCTCGCGAGTTCCGCGAGTCCAGCTCCAGCATCCTGGTGATGTTTGCGCTGGCGCTGGTGTTCATCTACCTGGTGCTGGCCGCGCAGTTCGAGAGCTGGCTGGATCCGTTCATCATCCTGCTGTCGGTGCCGCTGGCAATGTTCGGCGCCCTCGCCGCGCTGGCACTGCTGAACAGCGGCGCCAACCTCGGCCTGTGGCATGCCACCGGATCAATGAACATCTATACCCAGATCGGTCTGATCACCCTGGTGGGCCTGATCGCCAAGCACGGCATCATGATCGTGGAGTTCGCCAACCAGTTGCAGGAGCAGGGTCGCGACAAGGTGTCGGCCGCTTTCGAAGCGGCACGCCTGCGCCTGCGGCCCATCCTGATGACCACCGGCGCCATGGTGCTGGGCGCGGTGCCACTGGCACTGGCCAGCGGTGCCGGCGCCGAGGCCCGCCATCAGATCGGCTGGGTCATCGTCGGCGGCATGAGCTTCGGCACCCTGCTGACCCTGTTCGTGGTGCCGGTGGTGTACAGCCTGATCGCCAAATCCGTGCACCACGACGCGCAGGCAAACCCTGCCTGAGCGCTTGGCCTGTTGTCGGGCGACGACCGAAACGGGTCGCCCGACAACATCGCAATGCATTGATTTTTCAGGAAGTTCATAACTGATCATGAACTGATCAGGGACCGATCAAGACCCCGCGCGAGGGCTGCGGCAGCTTGGCGGGCATGTTCCAGTGCCCGCCACCACCGACCGCGACCCGCCAGCGCCGAGGCTTCCACCCCGCGCTCAGCTTCGCCCTGCTAATCGGATTGTCACTGCCGGCCATGGCTGGCGGCTTGGTGGTCAATCTGGCCGACGACCGCCACGACGCCGACCCCGCCGACGGCCGTTGCGACGTGGACAACGGGCTGCCCGGCGACCAGTGCAGCCTGCGCGCAGCCGCCGAACAGGCACGATCCCGGTCGACCCACGAACGCCGCATCCGCATCGCCCCGTCCATGGCCGGCAAGGCCATCCGCATCGAGCGCGGACCGATCCCGATCGCTGCCGGCACCGAACTGACCGGCAATCCCAAACACCTCGTCCGCATCGATGTCGCCAATACCCATGGCGAGGACGCGCTGACTGCCGATGGTCCGGGCATCGTCACAATCAGTGGCTTCGATATCCGACTGTCTGCACGGAGCGGCGCTGCGATCGCCGGAACTCAGGCCGATACGACGATCACGTTGAGCGACCTGAGAATCCGCACGGCGCAGCTTGAAACCCCGGCGTTGCGGCTGATCGACGGCCGCGTCGATTGCCTGCGCTGCCGCTTCGTCGATGGCGTTTCGACGGCAGTCAAGGTCGACGGCGGCGAGCTGCGACTGGTCGATTCACTGGTTTCCGACAACCGTGGCGCTGACGGCGGAGGCCTGCACATCACCGGTGGTCGCGTCTGGTTGCAGCGCAGCGAAGTGTCGCGCAATCGCAGCGAGGCAAATGGCGGTGGCATCCACCAGAGCGGCGGCGAGCTGTGGCTGATCAACAGCCTGTTGCGCGGCAACCTGGCCGCGCGCGGCGGCGGTGGTCTGGCCATCAGCGGCGGTGTCGCCGAGCTGCAGAACAGCAGCGTGATCGGAAACGTCGCCAATGCCGATGCAGGCGGCGAGCAGATCGGCGGCGGACTTCTGAGTGAAGGCAAAGCCAAGGTCCGCCTGCGCAACAGCATCGTTAGTGCCAATCGCGTGCTGGCAATGACCTTCGGCAACGAGTGCGCGGGGAGTGAGATCTTCGCCGATGCCGCGAACTTCATCGGTCCCGACCCCGGCTGCCAGCCACGCTCTGCCGACAACGACTTGGTACTGCGCAGCGCAGCCGCGATGACCACAACGATGCGTCCGCTGCCCTGGGGCGGCCTGCGCGTGATGGCGATGCCGTCGCCAGGGCATCCAGCCATTGATGCCGGCGTCAGCGGATGCCTGGCCGATATCGATCTCGACGCCGATACGCCGGATCAGCCGCTGCTCATTGATCTGCGCCAACTACCGCGGCCCGCCGTCAACGGCGCACGACGCTGCGATCTCGGCGCCATCCAGACGCGCTGCGACGCGAACTGCACCGACACCGTCGTACAGGCCGCACCGTCCGATGCTGCCGTCACCCCATCCAACCCGCTTTTCCAGGCGCAGACAGCGACACCGCGCCACGCATCCACATCCCGCACACGCGACACCTCGCGCCCCTGATCGCCGGAGAACCCGCCATGTCCATCAAACACATCGCCAACGTGCGCCCGTCCGTTATCGCCACGCTACGCGGAAGACTGATCGCCATGCTGTCGCTGATGTTGCTGGCGTCTCCGGCATTCGCCATTGACCCTAACGTCAGAATCGATGACCCCACGCCAACGACCGTCTTTCTGGGTGAGAACGCCGTACTGCAGATTCATGTCGGCAATGTTTCCAGCACCGGCAGCATCAACAATCTGAGCGCCACCTTTGGCCAGAGTGCCGCCGAACGCCAGTACCAGATCGTGGACAGCGATTGCCCGGGCTACTTTTCCTCCACCATCACGCCCAATGTGTACTTGTGGCTGGACATGCCCGATCTTGGCCCACTGGAGAGCATCGACTGTCAGGTCGAGCTGAGGCCACTGCTGACTGGTGCCGTTGTCGTGCCGCTGGCGGTCAACTGCGGAAACTGCGGCGGTTCGAACTATCTGGATACCGCCCAATACACCGCTGCCTACGCCGCCGATGTCCGTGGTCAGATCATCACCGACCAGTTCCCCGGCGCCAGCGCATCCGGCTCGATCCTGCTGCGGATCGAAAATATCGGCGAAGGCCTTGCCAGCTCGGTTGATGTCGCGTTCTACGGCAGCACCGACATCTTTGCCAGCCTGCAGCACGATCAAAGCGGCGTTGAATGCCTCCAGGGCGTCGACATCATCAACTATTCGCAGGATTTCGAATCAGCCACCTGGTCGCTGCTAGGCGATCTGGGCGCGGGTGACGTCATGGAGTGCCGCTTCGACTACACCACGCCGGCCAGTGGTGCCCACGCTCTGAATCTGGCGATCACGGCATATTCCGGCAGCACGGGTCTACCGGATCGCGATCCCGACAACAATGTCGACAACATCAGCATTTCGCCCGGTGGCCTGACGGTCAACATCCGCACCGCTGATCGTCCCGACATCAATCCAGGCGATGGTATCTGCGCCGACGAAAACGGTGACTGTGGCCTGGCCACGGCGGTGCAGGAAGCGAATGCCCTGGCCGGTGCGCAAACCGTGCTGGTGCCCTACGAGCCGCTCGGCTATTACGTTACCGGCAGCGGTACGAACGGACTTGGCGATGCCGCGCTGGTATTGAACGGCGGCACCAATCTGGTGGGCATCCCGGATCCGGTCAGTGGTGCATTGCCGATCATCACCAATTTCTCTGGTGGTGCTGCATACCGGCTGATCAACGTTGAGAACACCGGTGGCTCGACGGTCATCCGCAACCTGCACCTGCGCAACGATCCGAGCCGCGCCCGCAACCTGGAAGGCGCCGTGCTGCGCAACTCGGCCAGAGTTCTGGAACTGAAAAACGTCGTGATCAGCGGTGGACGCACCAGCGAATGGGGCGGCGGCATCTACCACCGGGGCGAATACCTGCGCCTGATCGACGTGGAAATCTTCGACAACGAGGCCGACGTTGGCGGCGGTGTGGCGATGGACATCGCGGTTGGCGACGGCTACCCGATATTGCAGCGGGTATCGATACACGACAACCACGCCACTTATGGCGCCGGCCTGTCCGCCTTCCAGAGCAACCCGATCGAGATCCACGAAAGTTCATTCGTGGACAACCAGGCAGACGACACCGGTGGCGGCCTGAATATCGGTACAAACACCTCGTTGACCATGACCAACTCGACGATCAGCGGCAACACGGCAGGTCTGAGAGGCGGCGGCATCTACTTTGCCGACAATGCGTATCAATCCTTCATCCGTTACTCCACCATCGCCTACAACCAGGCGGGCCCCGGCAACAACAGCGTCGGCGACGGTGGCGGCATCTATGGCACCACGCTGGGTGCAATCGCACCGCTGCTAGAGATCGACAACAGCATCGTTGCCTTCAACACCGCCCGCAGCAGCGGCAGCCCCATCGGATTTGGCATCGGCGCCAACTGCTACGGGAAGGTGAACAGCAATGGTTACAACACCTTCCTTTCCTATCCTGCCACCGATACCGACTGCCTGTTTCAGGAGAAGCCAACCGACACGCTGACCACCTCGCCATCGCTGGCGCCGCTGGCCACCACCGGCTTCAGCAATCTCGGCTACCACGCACTGCGGCGCGTGAATAACGAAGTGGACGGCGCGAACCCGAACTGCACGGTGCAGACAGACATCATCCACGCCTTCGTCCATCGCCCGCTGGATGGCGACGTGGACGGTGAGGCGCGCTGCGACCGTGGCGCGGTGGAGATGAGCCCGCAGCAGGTGACGGTAACCACCTCGCTGTCCGGCCCGGCGCAATGGCGCATCGAAACGGCCGAAGCCGACGTCTGCGGCCTGGAAACCTGCCACTTCCCGTTCCCGATCGGCGCCACCGCCACGCTGACAGCGATCGTCGAGCCGGGCAGCTCGTTCGCCGGCTGGGGCGGCGACTGCAGCGGCACCGGCGACTGCGTGCTGCAGATGAGCGAACCACGCAACGTAACCGCCAGCTTCAGCACTACCGACAAGCATCTTGATGTCAGCGTTTCCGGCAATGGCACCGTCACCAGTTCGCCTGCCGGCATCGACTGTGGCGCGGTCTGTGGCGCCAATTTCGCCGACGGAACATCGGTCACGCTGACCGCAGCGCCGGAGCCTGGCTACGTCTTCAATGGCTGGACCGGCTGCTCCAGCACCAATGGCAGCATCTGCCGGGTGCTGATGGATCAGCAGCGCGACGTCACCGCGACCTTCGTTGAGACCTTTGCCCTGAGCGTCAGCGTGATCGGCAACGGCTCGGTGGTCAGTTCACCAGCCGGCATCGCCTGCCCTGGCGACTGCAACGAGGACTACGCCGACGGCGCGGAAGTCACGCTCACGCCCACTCCCGACCCCGGCTTCGACTTCGACCACTGGAGCGGCGACTGCAGCGGCAGCGGTGCTTGCGTTGTCCAGATCGACCAGACCCGCAACGTCACCGCGCACTTCGTCGCCAACACCACCGACATCTACGCCAACGGCTTCGAGTAAGCGTCAGATACAAGGATATCCGACATGAACTGCAAGACTTTTCTTCGACACGTCCTCATCATCCTCTGTGCCACAACGCTTGGCCTTGGCGCCAACGCAGCTTCGGCCGCCATCATCAGCGTCGACACGCTGGAAGATGCCGTCACCGACAACGGCAACTGCTCGCTGCGCGAGGCGGTGATTGCAGCCAACACCAACACCGCTGTCGACGACTGCCCGGCCGGTACCGGCGGCGGAACCGACGCCATCTGGGTGCTGCTGAGCGGCACGATCAGCGTTACCCAGCACCTGCCGATCACCGAGAAAGTCACCATCCTCGGCGGCGGCAAGGATGCAACCACGGTTTCTGGCCTGGGCGTCAGCAGCGTGTTCTACGTAAACATGCCCAACGACACACATGACATCACCATCAGCAACCTGACCATCGCCGACGGCAAGGAAACCCTGCCCGGCGCCGGCCTACTGGTGGACACAGCCGGCACGGTACGCGTGGAGAACTGCCGCTTCCGCGACAACAGCAGCGGCGACGTCGGTGGCGCCATCGGGATGCGGCTGCCTTCCGGCAATGCCACGGTGCTGCGGGTCATCCAGAGTGACTTCGAGGACAACAGCGTCCTGGGCTACGGCGGCGCCATTGGCATTGATGGCTATCACCCCTACTCGGCGCCGGCTAGCGTCGAAATCGACCGATCGGAATTTATCGGCAATCACGGCACGGAGAACGGCGGTGCGGTCTACCTGCCCAACGTGGGATCGGTCAGCATCGACCGTAGCCGTTTCCATGACAACGACCTGGACATCGCTGGCGCCAGCAACGACATCGGCGGCGCGGTCTACTGGATTGGTGGCGCCAGCGGCATCATGGCGATCAGCAACAGCACCTTCACCGACAACTACGCGGGCACCGGCGGCGCCGTGGCGATCAATGGCTTCCTTGCCAGCGTCACCAACAGCACCTTCAGCGGCAACCGGGCCTCCAGCGCAAACGGTAACGCGCTCTACGTCCGCAACGGCACCACCGGCGTGTTCCACAGCACCTTCATCAACAACGGCGTGACCAACAACGTCATCGAGTCAGTCATCCTTGCCGGCAGCGGCGGCAACGTGCAGATGACTCACAGCATCGTCTGGAGTCCGGAAAGCAGCGGCGATCCGGCCTGCAAGACGTCCAACGATGGCGCCTACCAGTCGTCCGGCTACAACATCGATGCCGGAACCACCTGCACAAGCACCGGCACTGACCACAGCAACGTGGCCGATCCCGGCGTATTCGACCTCGGCGACTACGGCGACAACACCGGCGCGTTGGTTTTGGAAACCTTCCTCCCGCGCCCCGGCGGTCTCGCCATCGACGGCGGCAAGGATGGCCCTTGCACGCAGCTGCTCGGCGCGACACTCGGCATCGATCAGCGCGGCGACGCACGTCCTGTCGATGGCGACAGTAGCGGCGGCAACGCGGAATGCGACATCGGCGCCGTGGAATACCAGCCAGGCACCGATCCCATTGCCCGCATGCTGAACCTTGCAGCTCCTGGCAATGGCCGGATCATCGACGGCAACGGCAAGGTGCTCTGCTACACCAGCATCAGCCCCTGCGACCATGAATTGCCGGACGGCACGATCATCACGCTGACTGCCTCCGCCTACAACGACTACGAGTTCATCGGCTGGTCGGGCGATTGCGCCGCGTCGGGTACCGGTGACTGCACGCTGGCCATGGACCAGAACTTCAGCGCCACCGCCAACTTTCAGGCAGCTGCCGTACCGGCCACGCTGCAGGTCAGCAAGTCGCTGGCCGAAGCTGGCCTCGATGCCACCATCACCAGCGCGCCATCGGGCATCAACTGCGGCGGTACCTGCAGCGCCGGCTTTGCAGTGGACGACGTCATCGTGTTGACGGCCACGCCGCAGCCCGGGACGGTGGTCAGCGGATGGACCGGCTGCGACAGCGTGTCCGGCGACAGCCTGCAGTGCACAATCACCCTGGCCGGCGACAGCCAGGTCGAGGTTTCGCTTGGCGTCGAAGGTGTGTCGATCTTCCAGAGCGGCTTCGAGTGATCAGACAGTGGCTTCCCGCCTTGCTGCTGGCGCTGGGTCCTGCACCTACGCTAGCGGAAGACTGCGGCCGGCTGTCGCCGCACGACTGCCAGGAGCGTGAGGCACGCACGTTGAAGGCGAACTACCTGCGCAACCTGCAGTTCGTCGATCAGCCGCCATCGGGCGACGGCCGCGCGGAAGGCGTCGATGGCAGCCACAGCGTGATGCGCAGCCTGTCCGGACCGCCGCGGATCACTGGTTCGATCAAGGTCGACAAGCTGGTCGGCCGCTTCCGCCTCAAGCTGGCATCTTCGCGCGACGTGATGCGGTATGGTCGAGAGGCGCAGCTGGCCGGCACGGTGTCCGTCGGCAGCGGCCGGTTGTCGATCTACAGCCCGGTGGACGTGGACTTCTGGCAGATGGCCGCGCTGTTCGTCGACAGGCCCCTGCGCGGCGAAGCCTCACCGGGCGAGCTGCTGCTGAAAGGCTGGAAGCGTATCGATGTCGAACCCGGTTCGACTGTCCGCTTCAGTGCGCAGCTGATCGCGGTGGGTGGTGATCACTTGTTGTTGCTGCATGCACCGGACGGTGAAGCCAGCGACATCGAGATGACGCTATTGCCGCCCTAGCGCGTCGCCACGGCCTCGCCCGCCTGCAGCGCGTCGGCCAGCGCCACGGTGCGGTAATAGCCCGGCGACCAGGCGCGCGCGACGCCGAGCATGCGGCCGGCCGTGGCCATGTCACCCAGCTCCAGCGCCAGCGTGCCGGCCACGATGGCCGCCTCGGCTTCGATGTCCAGGACGCCAATGCCGCGCGCGCGCCGCACCACGCCAAGCATACCGGCGAGCGCCGGTTCGGCCTGCCCCGACAGGGCCTGCCGCTGTGCGTCGATCAGGTCATATTCAAGCTTGAGCACCGGATTGTTCCGGAAACCCTCACCGGAATTGAGCACGACCTCGAGTGGTCGTCCAGCGGCGCCGACATCGCCCACTGCTAGGAGCAGCTGTGCCAGCTCCAGTCGCGCTCGCAGCGCGTCCTGGCGTTCACCCATGGCCTCGAAGTCGCGGATCACCGCTTCGTGCGCCGCAATGCTGTTCGCGCCTGCCCTGCCTTGCCGAAGCAGCAACCGACCACGCACCTGGCGCTCCCAGGCCAGACCCAATGCGTCATCATTTCCGTGCGCCACCTCGCGTGCGCTATCGAGCATCTGCGCTGCGAGGTCGAAGCTGGCCTGACGCATGCGCACCTCCGCCAGCTCCTCATAGTTGTCGAAAACGTCGTGGAGCAGTTCCAGCTCCACGGCCGTTTCCAGAGCGCGTTCGAGCTGGACGGCCGCTTCTTCGAAACGACCGCTACGGCGCAGGATGCGCGCAATGCCATAGCGCGATGCGGCAATCAGTGACGGAAAGCCGTGCTGCTCGCGGATCTGCATGGCCTCCTCGTGATAGCGCCCTGCTTCGGCAATCCGACCCATGTCCTCGGCGAGATAGCCAAGATTGGTCAGCGCCATGCTCAGGAAATACGGCCGTTGCTGCTCACGCAGCAGCACTTCCGCCTCCCGCGCGTGCTCCCAGGCGGCGTCGTAGTGCAGCTGCGACTGCTCGGCGAAAGCTAGGCTGTTGAGGATGCGCGCACGCAGCAGCGGGTCGATGCCGGGCTCGACCAGAGCAGCGGCCAGCAGCGAAGCCGCCTGGTCGACCTCACCGGCATACCAGAGCAGGTTGCCCACCTCGAACTGCAGGCGGACGCGGGCGTCGCGTGCCGATACCGGCAGGCCGTCCAGCAGCTCGCGAAAGCGCTGCACCGATGCACCGACATCCGACGGATCAAAGGCGACCCGCGCCGCGGCCACCTTGAGCGGAATCGAATCCGGCGCCCGCGCCTGTGCCGCATCCAGTAGCGCCACTGCCTGACGGCGATCATCGTGCATGCTGGCTTCGAGGCCACGGCTGTAGAGTTCGACCGCCAGCGGATCGCCGAGGTCCAGCTCGCGCGGCACCCGCGTCGGCAAACGGCCATCAATCGCCTCCAACACCACGCGCGCCAGCTCGCGGGCGATCAGCGTCGCATCAGCGGCTTCGAAGCGACCCTCCGTCGATGCCATCGTCGGCTGCGCCAGCGCCCAGCCCACCACGAATTGACCATCGACCCGCGACACTGATGCCTGCAGGCCGTGCGCGGCACCAACGAATCCGGCGCGACGGGAAAGCTCACCGTCGGGGACTTCGTCGAGTTCGGCCGGACCCAGCACCTCGACATTTGCCGACTGACCGATGAGATCGCGGGTGGCCGTTGCCAGTCCGGTCTGGAACCAGTCGAAATCGCTCTCCCCCGTGGCGTTG
>Ga0209607_1000932_pt1 | contig 24842 bp, 19 predicted proteins | sample AD_UKC117_MetaG_FD_184413 | JGI IMG/M metagenome (GOLD analysis project Ga0209607, IMG submission 184413) | Active sludge microbial communities of municipal wastewater-treating anaerobic digesters from Hong Kong - AD_UKC117_MetaG (SPAdes)... | ecosystem: Engineered > Bioreactor > Anaerobic >... | reverse complement strand
CGCTTCCGAAGCGGCCATCGGCGGGTTTGAGTTCGGCGGGGATCTGCAGTTCGTTCACCACTCAAGGCTAATCGCGGGACAGCCATGCCCCGGTTCTGGGTGTGGTCTGGTCAGCCCGCACCAGGGACGCGCGGTGCTGCCCACACCTATGTGCCGCAAGCAGGACCAGGAGCCGGCCAAGCGCCAGCGGGGCCTGCTACTCGACCCGGAAACCAACCTCGGGGTGGTACCCGCTGGGGGCGACCATGACCGGGTCCCAGCCCGGCACGTCCTCGGGACGGCGCGGCGCCGGTCCGACGTAGCGCGCCGACGGCCGGATCAAACGCCCGGTCCGCTTCTGCTCCAGCACGTGCGCGCTCCACCCGGCCAGTCGGGCGCAGGTGAACATGGACGTGAACATGTGCGCCGGCACCTGCGCGAAGTCGAGGACAATGGCGGCCCAGAACTCCACGTTGGTTTCCAGTACCCGGTCGGGGCGGCGCGCTTTCAGTTCGCTCAGCGCCGCCTTCTCGAGCGCTTCAGCGACTTCGTAGCGCGGCGCGTCAAGTTCCTTGGCGGTGCGGCGCAGGACCCGGGCCCGCGGATCTTCGGCACGGTACACGCGGTGACCGAAGCCCATCAGCCGCTCGCCCCGGTCAAGCACACCTTTGACGTAGGCGTCGGCGTCGCCGGTGCGTTCGATCTCCTCGATCATCCCCAGCACCCGGCTCGGCGCGCCGCCGTGCAGTGGACCGCTCATCGCACCCATCGCTCCGGAGATCGATGCCGCAACATCGGCGCCGGTCGATGCGATCACCCGGGACGTGAAGGTCGAGGCGTTCATGCCATGTTCGGCGGCCGAGACGAAATAGGCGTCCACGGCTTGGACGTGACGGGGGTCAGGCTCGCCGCGCCAGCGCACCATGAACCGCTCGACGATGGTCTTTGCCTTGTCGATCTCGGGTTGCGGCACCATCGGCTGTCCGAGCCCGCGGGCGCTTTGGGCCACGAAACTCATCGCCATCACCGAGACGTGGGCGAGGTTCTCGCGCGCAGTGTCGTCGTCGATGTCCAGCAACGGCCTGAGGCCCCAGGCAGGTGCGAGCATCGCGATCGCGGACTGCACGTCGACGCGCACATCCCCGGAGTGGACCGGGATGGGGAACGGTTCGGCCGGTGGCAGACCGGGGTTGAACTCGTTGTCGACCAGCAACCCCCACACGTTGCCGAAGGACACCCGTCCGACGAGGTCCTCGATGTCGACGCCGCGGTAGCGCAGCGAACTGCCTTCCTTGTCCGGTTCGGCGATCTGGGTCTCGAACGCGATGACGCCTTCGAGGCCGGGGACGAATTCACTCATCTGCACACTCCAGCGGGTTGTGATCATCGCTTCGCTAATAACCTAGTGGCCTGAGCACGCGCACAGGTAGCCGAGGGCGCGGATCCGGCCCGAACAGCAGCCGGTACCCCACCGCCGGAGGCTGCAGAGCTCGACCGATCAGCGAGAAATGTGGGGCACACATGAGCCAGATCCGACGAATCGACTACCACTGCGGGCCCCTGACGGAGTCCGACCTCGCACCTGACCCGCTGGCGCAGTTCCGGGCATGGCTCGATGAGGCCAACGACGCGGGCATCGAGGAGCCGAATGCCATGGCCATGGCTTCGGTGGACGCTTCCGGAATGCCCCACGTGCGCACACTGCTGTGCAAGGAGGTGACGGCCGCGGGTTTCATCTTCTTCACCAACTACGAGTCAGACAAGGCCCGGCAGATCGAGCAGAACCCGCAGGTCGGATTGTGCTTCCACTGGCAGCCGATGCACCGCCAGATCCACGTGGCGGGGATCGCCCAGCGCCTGCCCGCGGCCGAGTCCGACGAGTACTTCGCGACCCGGCCCCGTGAGGCGCAACTCGGCGCTTGGTCGTCGCAACAGTCTCAGGTCATCGCGGACCGCGAACATCTGCGGAAACGGTTGAGCGAGGTGGGCCGCACCTACCCCGATCAGGTCCCGCGGCCGGAGAATTGGGGCGGGTACCTCGTGCGGCCCGAGGTGGTGGAGTTCTGGCAGGGCCAGCCCTCACGGTTGCACGACCGGCTGCGATTCGTGCGCACCGGCGAAGGCAACCTCGATGACCGGGCCGCTTGGCAGGTCCAACGGCTGGCCCCGTAGCGCTCTACAGACCGTCTACGTAGTTCAGCAGAGCCGCCCCGACCACATCGTCAAGGCGTTGTCCGCGGGCTTTCGCCTTCTGCTTCGCGGCCTTGGCCACACGTTTGGGGACCTTGACCTCCAGCGTGGTCAGCTTCACCTTCTTCGAGCGGTGCACCAGCGTGTCCGAGGTCCGGCCGCCGAAACCGGTGACGGGCCGCAACTCGGGACGCGGGGTGGCTCGGGGGGCGGGAACGGCGCTGGGCATCGGTGCGACGGGATGCACGTCGGCATCGGGTGCCTTGCGTAGAGCTGGTCGAGGTGGCGGGTTGATCATCGTCCCTCCCGGGTCGTGAGTTCGTCGGCGAGGTCACGGGCGCTGACGTCGGCGACCCGGCCGATCAGATCGTCGAAGGCACGGGCCGCCGAGCGGGCACCGGCCGATTTCCAGTCGTGGATGGGAACCCCAGCGCCCTGCGCCTGCTGAATCGCGGTGCGTTCGGGGATCGCGTCGGTGACCTTGACGCCGAAGACGGAACGCAACTCCTCGAGCCGGTAGCGGTGCTCGGACAGGGCCGCCCGCGTGCGATTGGGCACGATGGCGACCACCGACAGTCGCGGGTTGCCTTCCCTGCCGGCCACGGTCACCGCCTCCACCGCCTGCTGCGCGCCCTGCACTGCGAAGTACGACGGCTCAGTCACCACCACGGCCTGGGTGGCGGCGAACAACGCGTTGCGGGTCAACTCCCCCAACGACGGTGGGCAGTCCAACAGGATCAAGTCGTACCGGTCTGCCACCCCGTTCAGCGCCCGCTGCAGGCGGCGCACCGGGTCCGCGCCGGAGGGCACCGCCCGATGCTCCAGAGCTCGCTCGGCGGGAATCACATCGACCAGTTCTCCCCATCCCGTGGCGGTGATGGCATCGAGGCCAACCCCTGAGCGTCCGTCGTACAACACGTCCGAGGTGGTGTAGCCGACGTCGGCGACATTCAGCCCGGCGGTGGCGTTGGCCTGCGGGTCGAGGTCCACGATCAGCACCCGGCGTCGTTCGTTGCGGGCCGCACTGGCCAGACCCAGGGTCACGGTCGTCTTGCCGACACCCCCTTTGAGGCTCAGCACCGCGACCACCGGGGCATCCATCCACACATTGTGTCACTGACCAGGGGTTTTTCGGGCCAGCCGAGTCGTAATAGATCACCGCGTCCTGTCGGGGGCGGGAATCCGGCCCCGTTCGCTAGGACGATGCGCGAGAGCCCAACGCCTGGAAACGCGCGAGGGCCACATCTCGTTCCACCCTGTGGTCGACGATCGGACCGGGGTAGTCCGGGGCGAGCACCCCGGGTTCGTGCGGGTCAGCGACATCGGCGAGTTCCGGAACGTACCGCCGGATGTAGTCGCCGTCGGGGTCGAAGCGGCGACCTTGGGTGACCGGGTTGAAGATCCGGAAATAGGGCGCAGCGTCCGTGCCGCAGCCGGCGACCCACTGCCAACCGAGTTGGTTGTTGGCCACGTCCGCGTCGACCAGGTGCCGCAGGAACCACCGGGCCCCCAACTGCCACGGCAGGTGCAAGTCCTTGATCAAGAAACTCGCCGTGACCATCCGCAGTCGGTTGTGCATCCAGCCTTCGGTCAGCAACTGACGCATGCCGGCGTCCACGTAGGGATACCCGGTGCGGCCCTGGGTCCAGGCCTCGTACTGCGCGGCGGTGACCGGATCCTCGAGGTTGGCATACTCCATCTGCGTGTCGAAACGTTCGTCGAGGCTGGTCCACACCGCCTCTGGCCGGTGCCAGAGTACGTCGGCGTAGAACTCCCGCCAGGCCAATTGCCGCGCGAACGGGTCCGTGAGTGGATCGGGGATCTCCGCGAGAATAGTGCGCGGATGGATCTGCCCGAAATGCAAAGCCGGGGACAGCCGGCTGGTCCCCGGGTCAGCGGGGAAGTCCCGAGCCTTTTTGTACTGCGACAGCGCTCCTTGCCGAAACGCCCGCCACCTGTTCAGGGCCTGATTGGACGGCGCGGTCGTGGCCGGACTGCCCCACCCGCGGGCGAGCCACGCCTTGTAGAACGGGGTGAACACCCGGAAACCGCCGCCGGACTGTGTGTGCAACTCCCCCGGCGGAACGGCGTATGGCGTGTCGATCTGCCGCAGAGTCACCCCTCGTTGCGCCAGCGCATCCTCGACCGTCGCATCGCGTTTGCGGGCGAAGGGCGTGGTGTCGGCGGTACAGAAGACCTCCCGAGCACCGAGTCGCTCGGCCAACTCGCCGAGCACCACCGCCGGATCCCCGGCATGGATCTGCAGCGTCCGGGCGGACGCCAGTTCGGCCAGCGCACCGTCGAGGTAGGTGGCACGCACCTCGCCGACGTCAAAGCGTGGGTCCCGGACGAAAACCGCCACCGCATCGGGACCGGCAGCATCCAGCGCGGGGTTGTCGGCCACACGTAGATCCCGGCGGAACCAGTGGATCGCGGGCATCAGACGACTTCGACGCTGATGTGCTCGGCCACCCCCAGCGTGACCTCGGCGTATTCACCACCACTGCCCATCAGCAGCCCTCCGGGCGAGCGGCTGACCTTGACAGTCGCCCCCGGGACGGCACCGGCGCGGCGCAGCGAGGACATCACATCATGGTCGGTCTGCAGTGGTTCGTCGATCCTGCGCACGAGTAACCGGATCGGAGTGGACCCCACCCGAGAGGCGATCTCGGCAAGCGTCGGCGCCTCTGAGACGTCGATGTCGGACTGCGCGCCGAGTTCGGCCAGGCCCGGGATCGGATTTCCGTACGGCGAGGTGGTGGGCTGATCGAGCAGGTCCCAGATGCGCTTCTCGACCGTCTCGCTGATCACGTGCTCCCACCTGCACGCTTCGGCATGCACGTCTTCCCACGGCATGCCGATGACGTTGACCAGCAGACATTCGGCCAGACGGTGCTTGCGCATCACCGACACCGCGTAGGTGCGCCCGGAGGTGGTGAGTTCCAGGTGGCGGTCGCCGGACACGACGACCAACCCGTCGCGCTCCATGCGGGCCACCGTCTGCGACACCGTCGGTCCTGATTGCCCGAGACGCTCAGCGATCCGCGCTCGCAGCGGGACCGTACCTTCTTCCTCCAGCTCGAAGATGGTACGCAGGTACATCTCGGTGGTGTCGATCAGTTCGCCGCTCACTTGCACATTGTGTCTCAGCCGGGGTCCGGTGCAAACGGGGCGCCGGGCCCTGGCGAACGTGCGTGTGGGACGCGATGGACCCGGGCCTCCCTGCGCACGATGAAAACGGCAGTAAACCAGAGAACCCGGCGATTTCCAAACACCTCCGGACATGTTTCGCGCCCCGGTGGAGATTGACCTCCACCATCCGCTAGCGTGACTCAAACGTTACGTGAAATTACAAGCGTGTCGCTTGACTTTAGGGAACGAACTACCGATGCAACGGAATGACTCTGGGAGGCCGCGAATGAGGCGCATGGCCATTGTCGGCGTGGCGACCTGCGCCCTGCTGGCACCGACGGCTCCGGCTCTGGCCGACACCCATCCGATCCTCACCTCGGGCATGCAGCACTCCGCCGTGAAGCGCGTCCAGAAGGTGCTCAAGGTGACGCCGCGCTCAGGGTACTTCGGTCCTGCCACTCTGAAGGCCGTCAAAAAGTACCAGCGCAAGCACGCGATCCCGAGGACCGGGGTCGTAGGTCCGCTGACGTGGGCCTCGCTGGACGAACTGGTCACCTCGAAGAAGTCCAGGAAGGCCGCCAAGAAGGCCCAGAAGCGTGCGGCCAGGAAGGCGGCGAAGAAGGCCAGGAAGCGCGCCGCGAGAGCCTCCGGCAAAGAGACCCTGACTGCGATGACGCTGCAGATCGGTGACCGGGGCGCAGCGGTGCTCTTCCTCCAGCAGCAGCTCGGGGTTCAGCCACAGAGCGGATACTTCGGCCCGATCACCCAATCGTTCGTCCGGGCGCTGCAAACGGCCGCCGGTCTGAGCGCCACCGGCGTAGTGGACGCGGCCACCTGGCGCAAGGTCGGCAAGGTCAGCTTCGCTCCTCCGAGCACCACGACACCGGCCCCGGCGACGACCACCTTGCCGGCACCCACTTCTGCGACCGCCGCCCAAGTCCTCAAGGTTGCCGCCTCACAGGCGGGGGTCCCCTACGTGGCTACCGGTTACTCCCCCGAGCAGGGCTTCAACTGCAGCAGCTACACCCAGTGGGTCTACCAACAGGTCGGTATCGACCTCGGTGGCGCATACACCGTCTGGCAGTACGACAAGGCGCGCAAGATCACCGCTGCTGAGGCGTTGCCCGGCGACCTCGTCTTCTTCTACAACTACGCGAACAACTTCATCGGCCACGTCGGCATCTACGCCGGCAACGGCATGATGTGGCACGCGCCGCGCACCGGCCGGGTCGTCAGCCTGGAACGGGTCTACACGGACAAGGTGTACTACGCCCGGGTCCTGAACCAGTAGCGCCGTTTCTCGTTCACGCTCTCCTACGGCGGTTGGGATCTCTGGCCAGGGGGTGCTGGCCTGTCCATGCTGAGTCGCCAGACGACAACCGGGTGGCCCGAGCAAGCTTTCGACGCGAAATCGGGCATGGACTCTTCCTATTGCAGTCGCGTTACGTTCGTCCGGGCAACACTTCGGCCCGCGATCTGCGCCCGACCGGATCGCTTGGCATCTGGCGACCTCGCCGACTGCCTCAACGACTACCTACACCAAGTAGCCTGAAACCACACGTGTTGCTTCGACCGGTGGAATCCGCGGACAAACGCACAGCCGTTGGAGTTGCACGGCCCGCGGATCTCCAACGCCGGTACCGATCTCCAACGTACGTACCCAACTCTCACGCCTGTGGGCCAGCGCGGCGCCCACCCCACCCAGCGCAGGCGTTGGAGTCGCACCGCCCGCCGATCTCCAACGTACGTACCAACTCTCACCAACCCAGGATCCGGTTCGGCCACCGATCAGCCAGCTTCAATCCGAAGCACCAGATTCCCGGCCCCGACCGTTTGGGTAGATTCCGTTGTATGACCGTCCCGACATCTCCTGCGGCCCTGTCCGTCTTCGCGCCGGGCTGCCTGGCCGGCCGGCACGCTCTGATCACCGGTGGCGGCTCCGGGATCGGGCAGGCCACCGCCTGGCTGCTGGCCGATCTCGGTGCCAGCGTCACGGTCGTGGGGCGCCGGTCCGAACCGCTTGCGCAGACCGCCGAGCGACACCCGGATCTGATCAGCACGGCCACCGCTGACCTGCGCGAACCCGATCAGGTCGACGCGATGCTCGAAGGTGTGCAGGCGTGCGATTTCCTGCTCAACAATGCTGGCGGCCAGTTCGTGGCTCAGGCCCAGGACATCAGCTACAACGGTTTTCGGGCTGTCACCCGGCTCAACCTGGACGCGCCGTGGTATCTCACCACCCAGGTGGCCAACCGGTTCTTCATCCCCGCGCAGTACGGCAAGGTGGTTTCGATCACCATGACCCCCCACCGAGGGATGCCGCTGATGGCGCACTCCTCGGCGGCCCGCGCCGGTGTGGAATCACTGACGAGGAACTGGGCAGCCGAATGGGGCCGCTTCGGGATCCGGGCAGTGGCTTTGGCACCGGGCATCGTGCACACCGAGGCGTGGCAGCGCTACGGACTGTCGCCCGAGCAGGTGGGTGGCGGACTGCCCGCCGGACGCCTGCAGACCGCCGACGAGGTCGCTGCGATGGCTACGTTCCTCTTCTCCCCCGCCGGCGACTACATCACCGGCACAACCTTCACCTGCGATGGCGGCTTCGACATCACCGGACCGACGATGTTGGGCGGCTGACCGACTCACGACGTTGCATCGCCGCAGGGGTTGGGCGTAGCCTCATGAGCCACCCGGGTACGGAGGTGACAATGCACGAGCTGCCAGTGGAGCTGTCCGCGTTCCACCGCCGCGATCTGAGCCTGGCTGGCTTCTTGCTGCACGGCCGCTGGCCGGACTCCACGCTGGAATGGTCGCAGGTCCTCGCACTCGCAGTGCGCATCGCCGCCGTCCCCGGCATCCTCGCCACGACGACCGTGTTCCGCGCCGTGGACGACAAGCCTGCGGTCGGAGATTCCCATGCTGTGGGCGTGATGGCCAGTGCCGGTCCCGTCCTGGGCGATGACGCCCCTGCGCCCGGTTCCTTGTCTCAGCCGTGTCCACCGGCACTGTTCGTCCTGCATCCCCCTTCGGAGACCACGGCATCCCTGCCGGAGATCGACGCCGCCGCCTCGGGGGTCGTATGGCTTCCAGGCGTCCCCGAGCTGGGGCTGGAACATCGGGCGGCATGGGTGGAGGCAGGGGCCGATGGCACGGTCACCCGCCTGATCAGCGCCTTGGATGTCGATCCGTGGCAGGACCCGGACCTCGCCGTTCTGGCGATCCTGACAGCTGCCTGAGTCGCCCGACCCAACGGCGAGTCGTAGTTTGATGGGGTTCGCACACCAAGAGGGAGCTGGGATCGGAATGGACGCCGGAGCCGACACACTATGACCATCGAGATCCACTGCGGCACCACCCGCGCGCTTCTGGATCCTGAGCGCGGCTTCACTCTCTACTCGATGGTGGTCGACGGCTTCGACTACCTGCACACGGAGCCGGGCTTCCCCGAACACGGAAAGGTCACCCACAGTGGCATCCCCGTGCTCTTCCCATGGCCCAACCGCATCGCCGGAGCGCACTTCGCCTGGGATGGATCCTCCTACGACGTGCCCGTCACCGAACCTGCCACCGGCGCCGGTCTGCACGGATTCGCGTGCCACGCGAAATGGCAGGTGCTGAACGCCGACAGTGACCGGGCCACCGGCGAATTCATCTTGTCGCGCGACGCCCCCGAACATGTGACCGACTGGCCGGCCGACGCCGGGATCCGTCTGACGTACCTGCTGTCCGAACGATCGCTGACTGCCCGCGCGAGCGTCTTTTCCCCTGCCGGTGAACCACTGCCGTTCGGCCTGGGTTTCCACCCGTACCTGCGCGTGCCGGGTTCTTTCGACCAGTGGCTGCTGCAGTGCGACGCCACCGGCCACTGGCCTCTGCGCGACATGATCCCCACCGGGGAGATTCTGCCGCTACCGCCGGAACTCGACTTCAGGCATCCTCGTGCCATCGGCGGCGCGCACCTCGACGACGTGCTCACCGGCCTACCGGAAGCGACCGCAATCAGCCGCCGGGCCGCCCTGATCGGGCCCGAAACCTCGATCGAAGTCTCCAGTGACCCCGGCTTCGGTGAGTACGTGCTCTTCACACCTGGGTCGCGCGACGCTGTGGCCATCGAGCCGTACACGTGCACCACCGACGCGGTCCACCTGGGTTCCCGCGGTGGCTGGCAGGTCCTGCAACCCACCGAAGAAGCCACGTTCGAGTGGCGCATCGACGTGATTGCGTCATCCTGATTCCAGGGATTCACACTTTCGCATCCCCATGACCGCCCAAGAAACAGGTCATGCGGATTGCTACCGTTCAACTACTTGATCTGAGGAGACACATGGGATACCTCTCACGGTGGGCTGTGCGCAAACCCGTCATCGCAATCATTGCCTGGTTCGCCCTGCTGATCGTGATTGGAGTACTCGGCGGCCGGTTCGGCGGCGACTTGAAGGACTCGTTCGAACTGCCCGGAACCGAGTCCCAGGTGGCCCAGAACCTGCTGGCTGAGACCGCCGGCGCCGATGCCACCTCCGGTGCCACCGCCAGTGTCGTCTGGGGGGTTGAGAGCGGCTCGGTCGAAGACGCCTCGGTGAAGCAGACCGTGGTGCCGTTGATGGAGAAGTTCGGCGACCTACCCGGGGTCTCCTGCGTGACGTCTCCGTACGGGCAGTCGTACGGACCCTCCTGCCCCGAGCAGCCCAAGCCGGATCCCAACGCACCACAGCCTCCTCCGGAGATCCAGGCCAAGATCGACAAGGCGAAGGCCGCGGCGGCGGTGGCGACCTCACCGATCAGCAAGGACGGGAAGGTCGCCTACTCCACGATCGTGTTCGACGGCCTTGATGTCCCTTCCGAGACCGCGTCGACCATCATCGACGACGTCGAGGCGGCCAACGGCACCAACGACGTGGCCATTGGAGCCAACGGGCAGGTCCTCGCCTTCGCCGGTCAGGAGCCGCCGAGCGGCGAAGCCATCGGCATCCTGGTCGCGATCATCATCCTGCTGATCGCGTTCGGGTCCGCGGTCGCGGCCGGCCTGCCGATCGTGACCGCCGTGTTCGGCCTGGGTGCGGGCTTGTCCTTGGTCACGTTCACCGCCAGCTTCTTCACCGTGGCCACCTTCGCCCCCACCCTGGCGGCGATGATCGGTCTGGGTGTCGGCATCGACTACGCCTTGTTCATCCTCAACCGCTTCCGGCAGGCGGTGATGGCAGGCCACGCACCCAAGGACGCCGCACTCGAGTCGGTGAACACCGCGGGCCGCGCCGTTCAGTTCGCGGGCACGACGGTGATCATCGCCCTGCTGGGTCTGTTCGTTCTGGGCATCGGTTTCTTCAACGGATTGGCTGTGGCCGCGTCCCTGACGGTGGCGATGGTCATGCTGTCGGCAGTGTGGCTGCTTCCGGCACTTCTGTCCTTGCTGGGTGAGAAGGCTCTCGGCCTGCGGATGCCGTGGGCTCGCTCGCGCAAGGAATGGCACCCCGAGGGGGGCAAGTGGGCGCACTACGGTCGGGTGCTGCAGAGGCGGCCCTGGTTGTACACCCTGGCTGCGGCAGCCCTCGTCGTAGTGCTGGCCATCCCGTACTTCAGCATCCGCCTGGGCTTCCCCGACGACAGCGGACAACCGCAGGGAAGCCCAGCGCGTATCGCCTACGACCTCACCGCCGAAGGCTTCGGCCCGGGCGCCAACGGCCCGTTCTTCCTGGCGGTGCAACTGCCGTACGCGCTGGATGAGGACTCACTGACGAACCTGATCGAGGACCTCAACGCCACCGAGGGGGTCGCCCGGACGGTTCCCACTGTGGACATGGTTCCGATCTCCGTGACCCCCAACCAGACGATCACGGCGATCCAAGTCGTCCCCACGACCAGCCCGCAGGATCCTGCTACGGACGAGTTGCTCAAACGACTGCGGGACGAGACCATTCCGGCGGCCGAGCAGAACACCACGATGCGCGCCTACGTGGGCGGGACGACAGCGGTCACCGCGGACTTCACGACAGTGCTCTCGGACAGTCTGCCGGTCTTCCTGGCAGTGGTCGTGGGACTCGGATTCGTCGCCTTGACGATCCTGTTCCGGTCGTTGATCGTGCCCCTGATCGGCGCGGTGACATCCTTGCTGAGTCTGGGTGCCGCACTGGGGGTCACGGTGGCCATATTCCAGTGGGGCTGGGGGGCGAGTCTGATCGGGGTCACCGCCACCGGTCCGATCCTGCCGTTCCTGCCCATCATGGTGTTCGCCATCCTCTTCGGTCTGTCCATGGACTACCAGGTCTTCCTGGTCAGCCGGATGCATGAGGAATGGTCACACACGAAGGACAACGCGCTGTCCGTGCGGCGAGGACTGGCCGGCTCCGGGCGGGTCGTGGCAATCGCGGCGGCCATCATGTCCAGCGTGTTCCTGGCGTTCATCCCGACTCCGGAGGACACCATCAAACTGTTCGGCGTGGGACTTGCCACCGCCGTGCTGGTGGACGCATTCATCATCAGACTGATCCTCGTGCCCAGCCTGATCAGCTGGATCGGGCCGCCTACCTGGTGGCTGCCGAAGTGGCTGGGATTCCTGCCCGAAGTGCACATGGAGGCCGAAGGCAGCGAGGACGAGATCGTCGACGACGACCCGGAGCTGGTGGGCGCGAAGTAGCGCACGGGCGGGTATGGGTGGCACTGGGAAGTGCGCCGGGTCCCGTCGGGTCGTTCATGAAATGGCTGCGGGCCGGATTTCGGTCGGGTGGTCACGGCGCGGATGTGATCAATCAACGATGGCGTTCGCCTCGACCGATCGGTAGCAGGCCTGGACAAGGGTGCAAACAGCTGCACCCGAGCGACGAGAACCAACCCCGGCAAAAAGGAAGGCCCCCGGACGCACGGTCCGGGGGCCTTCCTTTTTGCGACTAGCGGCGGTAGTCACCTTCGCCGAGGTAACTGTCGTCCAGCGGAACACTGGCGCCGGTCACCTCGTCGAACTGACCGTAACTGAAGTCGTCGTAGGCGCGGTACTGCGCGTAGACGGCATCGCGTGCCTCCTGCGTCGGCTGGACCTGCAGGTTGCGGTACTGCGAGAGCCCGGTGCCTGCAGGGATCAGCTTGCCGAGGATGACGTTCTCCTTGAGGCCCAGCAACGGGTCGCTCTTGGCCTGAATCGCAGCCTCGGTGAGCACCCGGGTGGTCTCCTGGAACGACGCCGCGGACAACCACGATTCGGTGGCCAGTGACGCCTTGGTGATACCCATCAGCTCCGCACGTCCGGACGCCGGAGTTCCGCCGTCCATGACGACCTGCCGGTTGATCTCGCGGAACGTCGCCATCTCGATCACGTCACCGGTCACGAACGGAGAGCTTCCCGGCTCGATGATCGTCACGCGCTTGAGCATCTGACGGACGATGACCTCGATGTGCTTGTCGTGGATCGACACACCCTGCGGTCGGTACACCGCCTGGACCTGGTCGACGAGGTGCTGCTGCACGTCGCGCGGAGTCATGACCCGCAGGATCTGCTTCGGGTCCTCGACACCGGCGGTCAGCTTCGTGCCGGCCTTGACGTGCTCGCCTTCTTCCACCTCGAGCTTGACCTTCTTGGACACCGCGTGCTCGATCGGTTCGGCTCCGTTGTCCGGAGTCACGATGATCTTGCGAGCCTTCTCGGTGTCCTCGATGGTCACCGTTCCGGTGGCCTCGCTGATCGGGGCCAGCCCCTTGGGGGTGCGCGCCTCGAACAACTCGGTCACACGGGGCAGACCGTGCGTGATGTCCTCACCTGCCACACCACCGGTGTGGAAGGTGCGCATCGTCAACTGCGTGCCGGGCTCACCGATCGACTGCGCCGCGACGATACCCACCGCCTCGCCGACGTCCACGAGTTTGCCGGTGGCCAGCGAACGGCCGTAGCAGAACGCGCAGACCCCGACTTTGCTCTCGCAGGTCATGACGCTGCGGACGCGGACCTTCTCGATCCCGTTGGCCACGAGGTTCGTGATCGCCTCGGTGGTCAGGTCGTCACCGGCCGCCGCGATGACGGTGTCACCGGCGCTGACGTCGCGGGCCAACGTCCGGGTCGCCACCGACGTGTCGGTGTTGTCGACCAGAACGCCGTCACGGGCGATCTCGACCTCGATGCTGCGCTCGGTGCCGCAGTCCGTCTCGCGAATGATGACGTCCTGTGAGACGTCGACCAGACGGCGAGTCAGGTAGCCCGAGTCGGCGGTCCGCAGCGCGGTGTCCGCCAGACCCTTCCGGGCGCCGTGCGTGGAGATGAAGTACTCCAGCACGCTCAGACCCTCGCGGAAGTTGCTCTTGATCGGCCGGCTGATGGTCTCACCCTTGGTGTCGGCCACCTGCCCGCGCATACCAGCGATCTGGCTGATCTGGTTCATGTTTCCGCGAGCACCGGACTTGACCATCATCCACACCGGGTTGCGCTCCGGGAAGTTGTCGGCCATCGCGGTCGACACCTCGTCGCGGGTCTCCCGCCAGATCTGCTCGAGGTCACGACGACGCTCGATGTCGTCGAGTTGACCGCGGTGGAACTGGGTCTCGACCTTCTCCGCCTTCTCCTCGGCCGCGGCCAGCAGCTGCGCCTTGGAGTCCGGCATGTGGAAGTCCGAGATCGCCACGGTGACCCCGGAGCGAGTGGCCCAGTAGAAACCGATCTCTTTGAGTGCATCCAGCGTCTGGGCAACGATGGACTTCCCATAGCGCTCGGACAGGTCGTTGACCAGGGCGCCGAGACGTCCCTTGTCCACCTGCTCGTTCACGAAGGGGTAGTCCGCCGGCAGGGCCTCGTTGAACAACGCCCGTCCCAACGTGGTCTGCACGATCGTGGGATCGTCGTCGCCAACCGCCAGCCGGATCTTGATCGAGGCTTGCAGGTGCAGGTCGCGGGCATCGCGTGCCATCAGGGCTTCGGCGATCGAACCGTAGGCCTGTCCCTCACCGGTGGCTCCATCGAGCTGCGAGGTGAGGAAGTAGATCCCCAGCACCATGTCCTGCGTGGGTGTGGTGATCGGCTTGCCGTTCGCCGGGGACAGGATGTTGTTGCTCGACAGCATCAGGATCCGGGCCTCCGCCTGCGCCTCAGCGCTCAGCGGCAGGTGCACGGCCATCTGGTCACCGTCGAAGTCCGCGTTGAACGCGGTACACACCAACGGGTGGATCTGGATGGCCTTGCCCTCGATCAGTTGTGGCTCGAAGGCCTGGATGCCCAGTCGGTGCAGCGTGGGTGCCCGGTTGAGCAGCACGGGGTGTTCGGTGATGACCTCTTCGAGGACGTCCCACACCTCGTGTCGCTGCTGGCGCTCCACCATCCGCTTGGCGCTCTTGATGTTCTGCGCGTGGTTGAGGTCCACGAGTCGCTTCATCACGAACGGCTTGAACAATTCCAGCGCCATCTGCTTGGGCAGACCACACTGGTGCAGTTGCAGCTGCGGACCGACCACGATGACCGAGCGGCCCGAGTAGTCCACGCGCTTGCCCAGCAGGTTCTGGCGGAACCGCCCCTGCTTGCCCTTGAGCATGTCGGACAGCGACTTCAGCGCCCGGTTGCCCGGTCCGGTCACCGGCCGGCCACGGCGGCCGTTGTCGAACAGTGCGTCGACGGCCTCCTGCAGCATCCGCTTCTCGTTGTTCACGATGATCTCGGGGGCACCGAGGTCCAGCAGTCGCTTCAACCGGTTGTTGCGGTTGATCACACGCCGGTACAGGTCGTTGAGGTCGGAGGTCGCGAACCGGCCACCGTCCAGCTGCACCATCGGGCGCAGGTCCGGCGGAATCACCGGCACCGCGTCGAGCACCATACCCAGCGGCGAGTTGGTCGTGTTCAGGAAAGCTGCCACGACCTTGAGGCGCTTGACGGCACGCACCTTCTTGGCGCTGCGGCCCGTGCGCACGATCTCGCGCAGGGTCTCGGCCTCGGCCTGCAGGTCGAACGTCTTGAGCCGCTCCTGGATCGCCTGGGCGCCCATGTAGCCCTCGAAGTACTTGCCGAACCGGTCGCGCATCTCGCGGTACAACTGCTCGTCACCCTCGAGGTCTTGGACCTTCAGAGTGCGGAAGCGGTCGAAGACGGCGTCGAGACGGTCGATCTCCTTGTCGAAGCGCTTGCGGATCTGGTTCATCTCGCGCTCGGCGGAGTCACGCGTCTTCTTCTTGACGTCGTTCTTGGAGCCGGCCTCTTCAAGCTTGGCCAGGTCCTCCTCGAGCTTCTCCTGGCGCTTGTTGATCTCGTCGTCGCGGCGGTTCTCCAACTGCTTCTTGGACATGCCGATCTTGGTCTCCAGCGACGAGAGGTCGCGGTGGCGCGCCTCTTCGTCGACCTTGGTGACCATGTAGGCCGCGAAGTAGACGACCTTGTCCAGGTCCTTCGGAGCGATGTCCAGCAGCAGGCTCAGCCGGCTGGGCACGCCCTTGAAGTACCAGATGTGTGCCACCGGTGCGGCCAGTTCGATGTGGCCCATCCGCTCGCGGCGCACCTTGGAACGGGTGACCTCGACGCCACAGCGCTCACAGATGATGCCCTTGTAGCGCACGCGCTTGTACTTGCCGCAGTAACATTCCCAGTCGCGAGTCGGTCCGAAGATCTTCTCGCAGAACAGACCGTCGCGCTCCGGCTTGAGCGTGCGGTAGTTGATGGTTTCGGGTTTCTTCACCTCGCCATGCGACCAGGCCCGGATGTCATCGCCGGTGGCCAGGCCGATGCGCAGTTCGTCGAAGAAGTTCACGTCCAGCACGTGGTGGTCCTTTGCTGTCTCGTTTGTGGACTGATTGTTGGACTCAATTGCTTGTGTGCGGTTGCCCGCGTTGGTCCGTTAGACCTCTTCGACGCTGCTCGGCTCACGCCTCGACAGGTCGATACCCAACTCCTCGGCTGCCCGGAAGTACTCGTCGTCGGTGTCCTTCATGTCGATGGCCGAACCGTCCCCGGCCAGCACCTCGACGTTCAGGCACAGCGACTGCATCTCCTTGACCAGAACCTTGAACGACTCCGGAATACCCGGCTCGGGAATGTTCTCGCCCTTCACGATGGCCTCGTAGACCTTCACACGGCCGAGCACATCGTCGGACTTGATGGTCAACAGTTCCTGCAACGCGTAGGCGGCACCATAGGCCTCAAGGGCCCACACCTCCATCTCGCCGAACCGCTGTCCACCGAACTGCGCCTTACCACCCAGCGGCTGCTGGGTGATCATCGAGTACGGCCCCGTGGAGCGGGCGTGGATCTTGTCGTCCACCAGGTGCAGCAGTTTCAGGATGTAGACGTATCCGACCGCGACCGGGTCCGGGAACGGCTCCCCGGAACGGCCGTCGAACAGCCGTGCCTTGGACTCGTTGTTCACCAGTCGATCGGCATCCCCGGAGACCAGGGTGGACTCCAGCAGACCGCCGATCTCGTACTCCTCGACACCGTCGAAGACCGGCGAGGCGACTCGCGTTCTGGGCTGACCCTGCCGGGTTTCCGCCGGCAGGTTCTTGGCCCAGTCGGGATCACCGATGACGTTCCAGCCCTGATGGGCGACCCACCCGAGGTGCGTCTCCATGATCTGCCCGACGTTCATACGCCCTGGCACACCCAGCGGGTTCAGCACGATGTCGACCGGTGTGCCGTCCTCCATGAACGGCATGTCCTCGACGGGCAGGATCTTCGCGATGACACCCTTGTTGCCGTGGCGACCGGCAAGCTTGTCGCCCTGGGTGATCTTGCGCTTCTGCGCCACATAGACCCGCACCAGCTGGTTGACACCACCGGGCAGTTCGTCGTCCTCTTCGCGGTCGAAGACCCGCACGTCGATGACCACACCGCTCTCGCCGTGGGGCACCTTCATCGAGGTGTCGCGCACCTCGCGGGCCTTCTCTCCGAAGATGGCGCGAACGAGCCGCTCCTCCGGGGTCAGCTCGGTCTCACCCTTGGGCGTGACCTTGCCGACCAGGATGTCACCGGGGCCGACCTCGGCACCGATGCGCACGATCCCGCGCTCGTCGAGGTCTGCGAGGACCTCTTCGGGGATGTTCGGGATGTCGCGGGTGATCTCCTCCGGGCCCAGCTTGGTGTCGCGGGCGTCGACCTCGTGCTCCTCGATGTGGATCGAGGTGAGGACGTCGTCCTGGACCAGACGCTGGGACAAGATGATCGCGTCTTCGTAGTTGTGACCCTCCCACGGCATGAACGCGACCAGCAGGTTGCGTCCGAGCGCCAGTTCACCTTGGTCGGTGCACGGGCCGTCGGCGATGACCTGACCGGCCTCGATCCGGTCGCCGAGCGTGACGATCGGGCTCTGGTTGTAGGACGTGCCCTGGTTGGAGCGGCGGAACTTCAGCACCCGGTAGGTGTAGGTCTGACCGTCGTCCTGCGTGACCTCGATGGCATCGGCGCTGACCGCCGAGACGACACCGGGGCTGTGCGCGACGACCACATCGCCTGCATCCTTGGCGGCCCGGTACTCGGTTCCGGTCCCGACCAGCGGCGCCTCGCTGCGGATCAGCGGGACTGCCTGGCGCTGCATGTTCGCACCCATCAGGGCGCGGTTGGCGTCGTCGTGTTCCAGGAAGGGAATCATGGCCGTTGCCACCGACACCATCTGGCGCGGCGAGACGTCCATGTAGTCCACCTCGTCGGGCACGACGAAGTCGACCTCGCCGGGCTCCTTGCGGACCAACACCCGCTCCTCGATGAGGTTGCCCTTGTCATCGACCTTGGCGTTGGCCTGCGCGATGACGAACAGGTCCTCCTCATCGGCGGTCAGGTACTCGATCTCGTCGGTGACCTTGCCGTTGATGACCTTGCGGTACGGCGTCTCGACGAAGCCGAACGCGTTCACCTGGGCGAACGTCGACAGGGATCCGATCAGGCCGATGTTCGGGCCTTCCGGGGTCTCGATCGGGCACATCCGGCCGTAGTGGGAGGCGTGCACGTCGCGAACCTCGAAGCCCGCACGTTCCCGCGACAGACCACCGGGTCCAAGCGCGGACAGACGCCGCTTGTGGGTCAGGCCTGTCAACGGGTTGGTCTGGTCCATGAACTGTGACAGCTGGGAGGTTCCGAAGAACTCCTTGAGCGCGGCCACGACCGGACGGATGTTGATCAGGGTCTGCGGCGTGATCGCCTCGACGTCCTGAGTCGTCATGCGCTCACGCACGACCCGCTCCATCCGCGACAGGCCCATGCGGATCTGTCCCTGGATCAGCTCGCCGACGGTGCGCAGGCGGCGGTTGCCGAAGTGGTCGATGTCATCGACCTCGACCCGCGCGGGGCTGTCGGGCATCGTCTGTTCGCCGTTGTGCAGGCGGACCAGGTACTCCACGGTGCGCACGATGTCCTCGACGCTGAGCGTGGTCTTCGATGGCTCCTCGGACCCACCGAGCTTCTTGTTCAACTTGTAGCGCCCAACCTTGGCCAGGTCGTACCGCTTGGGGTTGAAGTAGAAGTTCTCGATCAGGTTGCGACCGGCCTCGATCGATGCCGGCTCGCCCGGACGCAGGTTGCGGTAGATGTCCACGAACGCCTCGTCCTGCGTGGCGATCGCGTCCTTCTCCATGGTCAGCTGCATCGACTCGTACTGCCCGAACCGCTGCGCGATCTCCTCGGGGGTCAGACCCAGCGCCTTCAGCAGAACCGTCACCGGCTGCTTGCGCTTACGGTCGATCTTGACGTTGACGATGTCCTTCTTGTCGATCTCGAATTCGATCCACGAGCCGCGGCTGGGGATGATCTTCGCGGAGAAGATGTCCTTGTCCAGCGCCTTGCCGATGGTCTTCTCGAAGTAGACACCCGGGGAACGCACGAGCTGGGACACCACGACCCGCTCGGTGCCGTTCACGATGAACGTTCCCTTGTTGGTCATGAGCGGGAAGTCGCCCATGAACACCGTCTGCGACTTGATCTCACCGGTCTCGGAGTTGAAGAACTCCGCGGTGACGAACAGCGGCTGCGAGTAGGTCAGGTCCTTCTCGCGGCACTGCGCCTCGGTGTACTTGGGCTCTTCGAAGCGGTGCTCGCGGAACGACAGCGACATCTGGCCGCTGAAGTCCTCGATCGGGCTGATCTCTTCGAAGATTTCCTCGAGACCGGAGGTAGCCGGAATATCAGTGCGGCCGGCGTCGATCGCGTCCTGGACGCGACGTTGCCACTTCTCGTTGCCCAGCAGCCAGTCGAAGGACTGAGTCTGCAGGTCGAGCATGTCTGGTACTTCAAGGGGTTCGCGGATCTTGCCGAAAGAAACGCGGTGAGGGGCTGGGGAGTTATCGCGGGCGGCCAAGTGAGATCCTTCCGAGGCTCGCGGGGTGCTGGACGCGCACACCACAATCAGCCGTTCTCCGCACGCCGAACGCAGGGCAGCCTTCGGGCGTCGTCAAACGGTTGATCCATGGCATGTGCAGAACACCAGAGTAACTGAGGTGGGTTGAGGGTGCGACTAGGGGGGCCAACACACAATGGTGACCCCTTCCGGCCCATTCGTCAAGTAGGCCGGAAAAAGCGTCTAGCCGGCGTGGAGGCGGTGGCCCCCACGCCGGCTGGACGTCAGATGTGGACTACTTGACCGAAACGCTGGCCCCGGCGCCCTCGAGGGCCTCCTTGGCCTTGTCCGCGGCTTCCTTGTTGACCTTCTCGAGCACGGGCTTGGGTGCGCCCTCGACGAGGTCCTTGGCCTCCTTCAGTCCGAGGCTGGTCAGCGCACGGACCTCCTTGATGACCTGGATCTTCTTGTCACCGGCGGCTTCGAGGATGACATCGAACTCGTCCTTCTCCTCTTCGGCACCGGCGTCACCCGCGGCACCACCGGCGGCCGGCGCGGCTGCCACGGCAACCGGTGCGGCGGCGGTCACGCCGAAGGTCTCCTCGAACTCCTTCACGAACTCGCTGAGCTCGAGCAGGGTCATTTCCTTGAATGCGTCCAGCATCTCTTCGGTGGACAGCTTCGCCATGATCGGCGTCCTTTCTTTTGTTCCGGTGTCGCCGGAAGATTTCGGGTTGGGTGGGTGGTTACTCGGACTCGGTGGTTGCTTCGGGTTCTGCTGCGGGGGCTTCGGCTTCTGCGGCGGGGGCTTCCGCTTCGGCCGCGGGGGCTTCGGCTTCGGCCGCGGGGGCTTCGGCTTCGGCCGCGGGGGCTTCGGCCGCGGGGGCCTCTGCCTCCACCTTGGCGCGCAGGGCTTCGACCACCCGCGCTGTCTGGGACAGTGGCGCGGCGAACAGCGAGACCGCACTCTGCAGAGATGCGTTCATCGCACCGGCCAGCTTGGACAGCAGCACCTCGCGGGACTCCAGGTCCGCCAGCTTGCCGATGTCGGCGGCACTGAGGAGCTTGCCGTCCATCACGCCACCCTTGATCACCAGGGCGGGGTGGTCCTTCGCGAATGTGCGCAGCCCCTTGGCTGCCTCGACCGGGTCGCCCTCGACGAAGGCGATGGCGCTAGGACCGACGAGCCACTCGTCGATGCCCTCCACACCCGCGTCTTTGGCGGCGAGGCGGGTCAGGGTGTTCTTCACCACCGCGTACGTCGTGGTCTGGCCAAGGCTTCCGCGCAACTGCTTGAGCTGCGAGACGGTCAGCCCGCGGTACTCGGTGAGCACCGTGGCGGACGAGTTGCGGAACAACTCGGAGATTTCGGTGACGGCGGCGTGCTTGTCAGGCCGTGCCATGGGTTTCCTTCCGGCAGTGCGCCGAAACGACAGAGAGCCCAGGCGCACAGGCCCGGGCTCGAGGGAGCAGCACCTGCGCAGGGATTATGCCTGGATTTCTGGCGACCGGCGGTCTTTGGTTCTTTGTCAGTGTACATGGGCGGCGGTCCGGGCCTTCACGGGTGGGGCCCGCCAGAAACGAGGGCGACGTTGTTGGGCACAATCCCCGCCGAAACCGCCCAACAACGTCACCCTCAAGCAAGCAAACACCGACACTCCGCTCGGCGAACACCGCGAAAAGGGGTCGGCCGGCGGCGGCAAACACCGACCCTCGGCTCGGGGAACACCGCGCCAGGCCCAAACCGGACCAGACCGGGACAACGAAACCCCCGGCCTCGACCGGGGGTTTCGAGTAGAAATCAGGCCTCGCGACCTCGGCTCGGGTCAACCTGGATACCCGGGCCCATCGTCGTGGAAACCACGATCTTCTTGACGTAACGACCCTTGGCGGTCGACGGCTTGAGCCGGTGCACCTCGTCGACGGCAGCGTTGTAGTTGTCGACGAGCTGGTCCTCGCTGAAACTGGCCTTGCCGATGATGAAGTGCAGGTTCGAGTGCTTGTCCACCCGGAACTCGATCTTTCCGCCCTTGATGTCCGAGACGGCCTTGTTCACATCCATCGTGACGGTGCCGGTCTTGGGGTTGGGCATCAAGCCGCGCGGGCCGAGCACTCGGCCGAGCTTTCCTACCTTGCCCATCAGATCTGGGGTGGCGACCACGGCGTCGAAGTCGATCCAGCCGCCGGCGACCTTATCGATCAGCTCGTCCGAGCCCACGAAGTCCGCGCCAGCTGCTTGGGCTTCCTCGGCCTTCGGCCCGTTGGCGAACACCAGGACCCGGGCGGTCTTACCGGTGCCATGCGGCAGGTTGACGGTGCCGCGGACCATCTGGTCGGCCTTGCGCGGGTCGACACCAAGGCGCATCGACACCTCGACAGTGGAGTCGAAGGAGGTCTTGGAGGTCTGCTTGGCCAGGGCCACGGCCTCTTCTGCCGGATACAGTCGCTCGCGGTCGACCTTCTGGGCCGCCTCGGTGTACTTCTTACCGTGTTGCATCGGGTTCTCCTTTGATCGATGTGGTTAGCGGGGCCGATGCGACCCCTCCCACGCGGTGCGTTGTTGCTACTACTACTAGTCGGTGACGGTGACGCCCATGGAGCGCGCCGTACCGGCGATGATGTTCATGGCCGCGTCGACGTCGTTGGCATTCAAGTCGTCCATCTTCGTCTCGGCGATCTCCTTGACCTGCGCCTTGCTGATCTTGCCGACCGGCTGCAGCGGGTTGCCGGAGCCCTTCTGCAGACCGGCTGCTTTCAGGATCAGCTTGGCTGCCGGAGGGGTCTTGGTGATGAACGTGAAAGACCGGTCCTCGTAGACGGTGATCTCCACGGGGATCACCTGACCGCGCTGGGATTCCGTGGCCGCGTTGTAGGCCTTGCAGAATTCCATGATGTTGACGCCGTGCTGACCCAGTGCAGGTCCCACGGGCGGCGCGGGGTTGGCCGCTCCCGCCTGGATCTGCAGTTTGATCAGGCCGGAGACCTTCTTCTTGGGAGGCATTACGTGTCCTTATGTCGTTTCTGGTCTAGTTTTTCTCGATCTGGCTGAAGCTGAGCTCCACCGGAGTTTCCCGGCCGAAGATCTCAACCAGGCCAGTGATCTTCTGGGCATCGAGATTGATCTCGCTGATCGTTGCGTGCAACGTCGCGAACGGTCCATCGATAACTGTAACCGAGTCCCCAGGACCGAAGTCCACCTCGGTCACGCGTTGGGCCGGTTGCCCCAGGCCCGTGGCCGCCGCACCCGGTTCGGCCGCGGCCTTCTTCGGTTCGGGCTTGGGGGCCAGGATGTGGACGACCTCGTCGATCGTCAGGGGGGTGGGCTCATGAGTGCTGCCCACGAATCCGGTCACGCCCGGGGTGTGCCGGACCGCACCCCAACTGTCGTCGGTGTAGTCCATGCGCACCAGCACGTAGCCGGGGAACTTGTTGCGCGTGACCGTCTTCTTCTGGCCCTGTTTGATCTCCACGACCTCTTCGGTGGGGACCTCGACCTGGAAGATGTAGTCCTCCATGTTCAAGGTGACCATACGGGTCTCGAGGTTGGTCTTCACGCGCTTCTCGAAACCGGCGTAGGAGTGCACGACGTACCACTGTCCGGGCAAGCCGAGTTGCTCCTCGCGGAACGCCTCGACCGGGTCGATCTCCTCGTCCTCGACGGCTTCGATGATCTCGCCGGTCTCTTCGTCGATCAAGGGTTCCTCAGCGTCCTGCGCCGGAATGTCCTTGGTGTCCTCGACCACGGACAGCCGGCCGTCGGGGCTCTCGGTGATCTGCGTCTCTTCGATATGCACCGAACCGTCGGGTTGGGAGACCGTCTGCACCTCATCGCGCACGATCGTTCCGTCTGGCACTTCGGTGGTCACCGTCTCATCGATAGTCACGCTGCCGTCGGGCTCGGAGACGACCTCGGTCTCGGTGGTCACCACCACGCCGTCCTCGGCATGCTCCACGTCGACCTGCTCGACCACAGTGGTGCCATCGGGCAGTTCCACGGCTTCGAACGCCTCCGTGTCGGAAACGTCGGACAGCGACGTGTCCTCACCGCCCGGCTCGGGGTCGGCCGGCCATTGCTGGGGGGGCGTCTGCATCGACTAATCCTCGCTCTTCTCACTCGCCGAACAGGGCGAACACAATTCGGGCCAGACCCAGGTCGAACAGGGCGATCAGCCCGGCCATGAACACGACGAACACCAGCACCACCCAGGTGTAGGTGAGCAGTTCCTTGCGGGTCGGCCAGATGACCTTGCGCAACTCCGCCACCACCTGGCGCAGGAACAGCGCCATCCGGGCGAACAGACCCTTGCGCTGATCCTTACCCGAACCCCGTTTCGGGGTTGGCGAATCCGCGCCATCAGCCGTGGTCGGCTCGCTCACGAACGCTTTCCTTTCCTTGCCTGGCTTTGCAGGGCCGGAGGGACTCGAACCCCCAACCACCGGTTTTGGAGACCGGGACTCTACCAATTGAGCTACGACCCTACGGTGACCTCCGGCCCGAGGTCCAATGGCCGATTTGTGATCGGCCGCTGGTAAGCGGGCAGGCTACCGCACAGCGACGCGGTCACCTCCGACCACGATACGCGAACCCCTCCCACCGGTCGACCCCGCCCACCGGGTTCGGCCAAGATATATCTATGGCTCACTCCCGCATCTCCCGCCGCATCGGCGGAATCTCCGAATCCGCGACCCTGGCCGTTGACGCGAAGGCGAAGGCTCTCAAAGCCGCGGGCCGGCCGGTGATCGGCTTCGGCGCCGGGGAGCCGGATTTCGCCACCCCGGAGTACATCGTGCAGGCGGCCAAACTCGCTTGCGACGACCCCGCCATGCACCGCTACACCCCCGCCGGCGGACTCCCCGCCCTGCGCGAGGCGATCGCCGCCAAAACCGCACGCGACTCCGGCTTCGAGGTCACCGCCGGGCAGGTCCTGGTGACCAACGGTGGAAAGCAGGCGCTCTACAACACGTTCGCCGCGCTGCTCGATCCCGGCGACGAAGCCCTGCTACCCGCGCCCTACTGGACCACCTACCCGGAGTCGATCCAGCTGGCCGGGGGCGTACCGGTGGTGATCCCGACCGACGAGGACACCGGATACAAGGTGTCTGTGGCCGCCTTGGACGAGGCGGTCACCGCGAACACCAAACTGCTGGTCTTCGTGTCCCCGTCCAACCCGACTGGCGCCGTCTACACCCCCGATGAGGTCGCGGCGATCGGTCGGTGGGCGGTCGAGAAGGGTATCTGGGTCGTCACCGACGAGATCTATGAACACCTCGTCTACGGCAGCGCCGGGTTCTCCTCGATGCCGGTGCAGGTACCCGAGCTGGCTGAAT
>Ga0209607_1000928_pt1 | contig 24913 bp, 17 predicted proteins | sample AD_UKC117_MetaG_FD_184413 | JGI IMG/M metagenome (GOLD analysis project Ga0209607, IMG submission 184413) | Active sludge microbial communities of municipal wastewater-treating anaerobic digesters from Hong Kong - AD_UKC117_MetaG (SPAdes)... | ecosystem: Engineered > Bioreactor > Anaerobic >... | reverse complement strand
GGGTTGTTCAGGCGCGGACCGCTGAGGGGAATTCATGCTGCTCTTGAGGAGCGGCCGTCAAGGCTTTTCAGGGAGAGAACTTATGACTGATGAGTAATGGATATCTGTAGCAACGCACGACCATGCATCGCTACTCAAGTATCTAGACAAGCACCTCCCACTGTCGGCGCAGCCATTCGCGCTGACTGGATTGTAAAGGGCGAATTTCCGTATGGCCGTTGAGCGTCAACTCCAGTTCCGTTATCCCTGGGCGACCATAAATCACTGGCGTAAACATCACCGTGTTTTGCGGATAGTCGCCAGTCTCGGTGATCTCCAATCGTAGCTGTTGGTCATCGATTTCCGCCAGAATGGTAGCGACGCCATAGCCGCCGCTCTGGTAACGCCGAGTTTCCTGGTCATCCAGGTAATAATCGAATCGTGCGGGCCGATCGCGACAGAACAGATGCAACTCCAACTTGCCCAAATCCATAAAACTGTTGCATAGCGGCCCGGAGTAATACGGCAACACGGCTCCATCCCGAACGAACAATGGCAACTCGTCCAAAGCGGCGGCGTAGTGGAGAACGCGCCCACCGTTCAGCCATTCGCCGCGATTCAGATCGAACCAGGCACCCGGCGGCAATAATACTGAGCGTTCCTGCATCTTGACGCCGTGACGGATGATTTCCGGCCCCTGCCCTTCGCCATGCAGGATTGGCGCGACCAACAGGGCGTCGCCGACCAGATATTGATCATCCAGATGCGCATATTCCGGCCCCTCATAGTGATAAAGCAGCGGACGGATGATGGGATCGCCGTCCCGCCAGTGGGCGAAAAAGCACTGATAGAGATAGGGCAACAGGCGGTAGCGGGTGCAAATCGCACCGCGAATCGCCGCCAGCGCCTCTGCGCCGAATTGCCACGGTTCCTGCTGCCGGGAATGACGGATCGCATGGTTACGGAAAAAAGGGAACAGGCAGCCAGCCTGATGCCAGCGCACCAGTAGTTCCGGGCTGGCGTCATCCATGAAGCCGCCCACGTCCGGGCCGTTGAACGCCACCCCGGACAGGCTCAAATTTAGCGAACAGGGCAACGCCATGCGCAGATGCTTCCAGCTGCTGGCGTTATCGCCGGTCCATACTGCGCTGTAACGCTGGGTTCCAGCGCAAGCGCTGCGGGTCAGCAGGAACGGGCGCCCCTCGGAATGAAGCCGGTCGCAGGCCATGCGACTGGCCAGCGCCATGAAATGCGCATACTGATTGTGATAGCGATCATGGGGTACGGAACCTTGGGCGAAACGCATTTCTTCGCTGCGACTGTAGCCGGTCGCGGGGTCGTTCATGTCCAGCCACACGCCGTCCACAGCGCTCTCGCGCAAAAAATCGGCCAGCCTGCCCGCCCACCAGTCACGGGTATTTTCCAACGTGAAGTCGGGAAACACTGTATCACCGGGCCAGACCTTGCCAACATAATCGCGCCCACTAGCGGTTTGGCAAAATGCTTGCTGTTCCCGCCCGCTGTCGTAAACCGGATAACCGGGTTCACGCTTGACGCCAGGATCGACAATGATCACTGCACGAATCCCTGCTGCCTGTAGCTCCTGATTCAGCGCAGCGGGATCGGGGAATGCTTGCCGGTTCCAGGTGAATAACCGGAAGCTGTCCATGTAGTCGATGTCGTACCACAGGGCGCTGACTGGCAGATCAGCGGCGGCGAATTGCGCGGCCAGTTCGCGGAATTCCGTCGCACTCCGATAACTCCAGCGGCATTGGTGATAACCAAGCGCCCAGAGCGGCGGTAGCGGCGCACGCCCGGTCAGCGTTGCATAACGTCGAACCACATCGGCCAGACCGGGACCGGCCAGCGCGTAAAAGTCGGTCACGCCACCAAACGCCTGATACCAGAACTCGCCGGGGCGACTCTTGCCAGCATCCATCACCGCGTGACCGGGATTGTCGAAGAACAGGCCGAGAAAGCCATCGCCAATCTTGAGAATCGCCAGCGGGATAGCGACGTAGGTCGGGTCGTAGTCATCGCGGGCGTAGGTATGGCGAAATACGGCGACTACGTCCACGGTCAGGAACTCAGCGCTGTCGCCCAGTTTGTTGAGTCGCCGGGTGCGCTCGCCGAAGCCGTAGCAACCTTCCACGCCGCTTAACGCGAAATTGAGCAACAAATTTTCCCCACACGCGCCAATACCCTCGGCGACGGTTTCCAGCGCCACGCCGGCCAGCTCCAGCCGCAGGCGGGATGCGCTCAATTCAATGTGGCCAGCGGCAGCGGAAAATCGCGCACAATTAGTTTCCCTCCACCCAAGTGGAGGAGGGTTAGGATGGGGGGAGACTTTCGGCGCAACCGGGCGACCTTCCCGCAACTCCGGTAATACCGCATCGGAGTGCTGGCGTGGGTCGGCATCAGCCGCATTTTCGAATCGGAGCCGCAAACAGCCATCCGTAATATCAGCGCAGCGCACGATTAACCGAACGCCTGGTCCGCTGAGTTCAACCGCATCCTTGTTGACCGTCCACTGTTCGGGAATATCGAAATTCAGCGGGTGGATTTTCTGGCCAAAGAACATGGCGATCTCCTCTGACGATCAGTCAATCTCGATTTGTCGCTGATATTTCCTGCTTTGAGTAATATCGGTGAAAAGGCTGACATAGAGCGCCACTTTGCCGCTGGGCGCGGGCGCCGCCGAAATGCTGGTCATTTGGGCGTAAATCTCGCCATTCTTACGGCGGTTCCAGATTTCCCCATACCAGTGGCCTTTCTCCTGCAGGTCTTCCCACAACGTCTGATAGAATTCCGAACGATGATAGCCGGATCGCAGCAGGCGCGGGGTTTGTCCGATTGCTTCTGCACGGCGGTAACCGGTGATTTCGCTAAACGCCCGGTTGACATCCAGAATGCATTCGCTAGGATCAGTAATCAGAATCCCTTCGCGGGCGTGTTCAAACACACTGGCCGCCAGCCGCAGAGCCTGCCCGGTGCGTCGTAATGCGATCTGGGTGCGAATTCGCGCTTGAGCGATCGCGATATTGACCGGTTTGGTCAGATAGTCCACCGCACCCAGTTCGAGACCTTTCATTTCGCTGGCTGTGTCGCTCAGGGCTGTGACAAAGATCACCGGCATATCCTGCGTGAGCGGATTACGCTTCAGGCGACGGCAGACCTCGTAACCGTCCATGCCCGGCATCATCACGTCCAACAGAATGAGGTCGGGTTGTTCATCTTCAGCCAGAATCAATCCGTCCTCGCCGCATGTTGCGAACAACACCTGATAGTTCTGCTGCAAGGCTTCGTTCAGAATATGGATGTTCGCCGGAATGTCATCGATGACCAGAACCTTGGGCAAGGCTTCGTTCATGAGCTTTAGTCCAGCATCCAGCCTTGCGCCGTGGCCAGATCGCGCAGTTGTTCCAGGGCTGCCCGATATTTGAGCTGTCGCACATTCCGGCTGATCTCAGCCAGACTACTGGCCAAGGGGGTGTTCGCCACTAACTTTTCGATCTCTTTTAAGTGGTTCTGCGCTTGCAGGTTATTCCGCTTAAGTGAGGCGGCCATTTGCTTCATCAGCGCCAGCACCTGTTGATGATCCTCAATAATCAGTGTCTTTTGTTGACTTTGCGCTTCTATGGAAGGAGCGAGTTGCTCATCCAGCATCTGCACAATGAGGTCGCAGAGATGACCGAGCTGACTGGACAACTCGGGAACGCGATCCAGGCGTTGCTGCTTAATAGCCGCATCAAGATCCACGGCTAATTCTTGCAGGGAAATCATGCCCAGGTTACCCGCTTCGCTTTTCAGGTCATGCGCGACGCGACGTATTTCATCGATCTGGCCGGTCTTCAGCAACTGCTTCAATTCCACGCCCAAGTGGCGGCGGGATTGGGCAAAGCTTTCGAGCAGACTGCGGTAGAGTTCGGTATTGTCGCCCAGCCGGGACAGAGCCTCCCCGGCCAGGATGCCAGGCAACTCGGGCAAAAAGTTTTTTTCTTCAACCGGGGGAGTTATCATGAATGGTTCCTTGACGGCTGCGGGGCGCGAACCATTCTCCGGTTCGGGCGAAACGGATGTCGTCGGCGCGCAAGTCCAGCGCACCAGTAAAGCGGGCAATTGATTAACATCAAACGGCTTGGCAATGTGATCATTCATGCCAATTTCCAGGCAGTGGGCGTGATCTTTATCAAAGGCGCTGGCCGTCATGGCGATAATCGGCAACTGTTCGGCGGAGAAGCGTTTGCGCAACTGCCGGGTCGCCTCAAAACCATCCATGACCGGCATCTGCAAGTCCATGAGCACCACGTCATAGTTGCTGGCGGACTGAATCCGTTGCACGGCATGCTGACCATTGCCTACACAATCCACGATCATTCCTAAGTGACGCAGGAATCCGTAGGTGACCTGCTGATTGAGAAGATGATCTTCCACCACCAGAACGCGCTTGCCCGTCAATTGCTGCTTCCAGTCCGGGGGCAGGATGCCTACAGGTTCGTTTTCGCCAGTTTGACCTATACCAAACGGCAAAGTAACCGTAAACGCACTGCCCTGGCCCGCCTGGCTTTCCACCTGGATATCCCCGTGCATCAGCCTGGCTAAACGCTGGCTGATCGCCAATCCCAGCCCTGTCCCGCCGAAGCGCCGGGTGGTGGAGCTTTCACCCTGCACGAAAGGCTGGAACAACTGATTCATTTGCGCGGGCGGCATACCGATACCGGTGTCGCTGACGATGAAGTCGAGCGTCACATGGTCGTCCTGTTGATCGCGCTGCCGCACCTGGACCGTGACCTGGCCAGCTTCAGTGAATTTTACGGCATTGCTGATCAAATTGTTGAGGATCTGACTGAGGCGCAATGGATCGCCCTGCAACCGCGGCGGAACATCGGCATCCACCATCAGGCTGAAGCGAAGGGGGTGATCGCGCTGGGGGGTGGTCGCTAATGTTGTCAACGGCTCAAGTACGCTCACCAGTGGGAAGACCACTTGCTCCAATTCCAGGCGATTGGCTTCGATTTTGGAAAAGTCCAGAATATCGTTGATGATGCTGAGCAACAATTGAGCGGACTGGTCGATCTTCACCAGGCAATCGCGTTGTTTGGCGGAAAGATCGGTTTGCTGAACCAGGTGATTCATGCCAATAATCACGTTCATCGGGGTGCGAATCTCATGGCTCATGTTCGCCAGAAACTCGCTCTTGGCGCGGTTGGCCTCTTCCGCCAGTCGCCGCGCTTTCTCCATTTCCAGCTCAGCTTGCTTTTTCGTAGTCATATCGGTGATCGCGCCAACATGACCCGTTAACTCGCCTGCTTCGCTAAGTACGGGAACCGCCTGGCCCAACACCCAGGTTGCTTCGCCATCGGGCCGAAGAAATCGGTACTCCAGGCGAAAAGGCGTGAGCGTTTTCGTCGCCTCGCGCCAGTGGTGGATCACCATCGGCTTGTCCTCCGGATGAATCGCATAAGTCCAGCCGCTGCCATAAGCGTCCTCAGCAGGGATCCCGGTGATGTCACACCACAACCGATTCACATAGAGGCAACTGCCCACCGCATCGGTGCGGTAAATACCTACGGGAGCCGCCTCGGCCAGGGTCGCGTAATTCCGTTCGCTCGCTTTGAGAGCATTTCTGATCCGCATTGGCTCAGTAATATCTTGCACCGTGCCGATTCCGGTCACGGGATGGCCCGCTGCATCGAAGATCAATTCAGCACGCTCGCGGACCCAGAGCGTTTTGTCATCAACGACGATGCGATGCTCAATATTATAAGGTTTTCCCTCTAGCGCCTGGTCCCACTCGGCCAGGACGGCGCCACGATCATCCGGGTGGAGTCGTCTGACGAAATCCTCCAAGGTAATCGCCTGGCCCTGCTTGTAACCGAACAGACGGTAGGTTTCAGCCGACCACTGTAAACGTCCGGTCGCGATTTCGAGAATCCAACTGCCAGTTTTAGCCACCGCTTGCGCGCGATTCAAATCATTTTCGGTCTTCATCAGCGCCAGGTTGGCGTGTTGCAAGTCCTCCGTCATTCTTTGGGCCAACGCCCGGACGGATTTATGTTGTTTGGAAACAGACCCGATAATGATAAACAACAGCAAATCAATAACAATGCCGCCGATTGCCACAATCAACGGCTGACTGGCTTCCGCAGTGGAAATGTAGCCGGAATGCACATACAGGGAAAGAGTCCAGGCGCGCCCCGCTGGTGAAATGTGCAGAGTGCGGGAAAGCACCGGTGGCTCGTCCAGTTCGCGCTCACGGTCATGCGGATTACTGTCGAACAGTAGCCGGTCGAGAGTTTGCGTTGCGCCGTCGTAAATTTGCAGATCGATGCCAGCCATCCCGGCGCCCAGAATTCCCTCCATTAAATCCCTGACGCGAAAGGGACTATAGACATAGCCCCGCAGATTGGCGCGGCGCTGCTCGATGGTTTGGGTGGGCGCTCCATTGCGATACAAAGGAATATATAATAGGAAGCCGCGTTGAGTATCCTGATTGGTTTCCTGCACCAAGGTCACGATGCCGGACAAGGCGGGTTCGCCCGTATCCCGGGCTTTCTCCATGGCGGATCGGCGCACGGGTTCGGAAAACATATCGTAGCCGAAAGCGCGCAGATTCCGTCCGGCGAAGGGCTCCAGGTAAATAATCGCTGTATAAATCTCTCGTTCGTCTTCGGGGTAAAGCGTATAATCTGGAAATCCCTGAGCGCGGATTTGCTGGATGTGCGCCGCCTTGTCCTGGGATGGAACGACCAGACTGAACCCGATGCCCTGAATTCCGGGATAATAACGGTCAATTTTCAACTTGCTGACATAAGTGCGCCATTCTTCCCGAGTGACATTTTCTGATGCGGCAAACAGCCCTAATCCTCCTTGCAAAACGGTCTCATACTCAATCATGCGTTTGAGAATTGCTTCCTTAATATCCTCAGTTTGGAAATAAAAGCGATCATCGGCGCGTTGATAAACAAATTTTTCCGAGATATACCAAGCGGCTGCGGTTAGAATCACTGAGCAGAACAGAATTACCCAAGCAGTAATTGGATGGTGCAGTATTGCGCCAATCTTTTTTCGATAATCTGACATGATGTAAAAATTGATTGAGGATAATAAAAAACCAGTGCAGCCGATGGATAATGAATTATTATAGTATTATAAAATATTCAGCCGTTTTTAGTTTTTCATCAATCAGTTTTGACTTTCGCCTCCTGCTGCGCATCCAGCAGCGGGAAACTTACCGCCAGTTCAGGATCACACTGGCGCCCATCCAGGAGATATTTCTATGAATTCAAAAGCCTTTCAAGATTTTTATCCCAAGGAACTCAGTCATTGCTATGGTTGTGGCCGGCTCAACGAACATGGTCACCAGATCAAGAGCTACTGGGACGGCGAGGAAACCGTGGCTTCTTTCACCCCGCAACCTTATCACATCGCGATTCCCGGTTATGTTTATGGCGGTTTGTTGGCCTCGCTCATTGACTGCCACGGCACCGGCACAGCGGCGGCGGCGGCTTATCGCGCCGCTGGGCGAGAGATGGATAGTCAACCTCCCCTGCGCTTCGTCACCGCTTCGCTTCAGGTCGAGTACCTGCGACCGACGCCGTTGGGCGTACCGCTGGAAATCCGTGGTCGTATCGAGGAAGTCAAGGAGCGCAAGGTGGTGGTGAAAGCCACGGTCACCGCCAACGGCGAAGTTTGCGCACGCGGCCAAGTCATCGCAGTGCGAATGCCGGAAAATATGATGCCTGCCGGGTAGTGTTCTAGACTTGGATATATTGTATTCTAGCCTAAAATTTTCTTAAGTATTTTTAATCTTTATTTAAGGAATTTCAATATGGTTTTAACCACTGTCCTTTGCCCCGTTTGTCGTCACGACAACATTTCAAAGCGTGGGAAAACAGAGAATGGAAAACAACGCTATCTTTGTCAGAACCCGGAATGCTCTATCAAAACATTTATTTTAGACTATGATTATAATGGATATTTGCCTGAAGTCAAAAATAAGATTATTGACATGGCGATCAATGGCAGTGGAATCCGGGATACCGCGAGAATTTTAGACATCAGTCCGACGACCGTCATTAATGAACTAAAAAAAAAGAATCTTGCCTTGAGTCCCTTTGCCAAAGAGGGGGACTGAACGATTACCACAGTGACATCGTCAGTAGCGGCGCTGTTAGCGTCAAGGATCGCCTGCCGCAGCGAACCAGGGCCGCTGTCGTTAAGATTGGTAACAGTAAAGGTGGCGCTATATACAGAAGCGCTAATAAAAACACTGAAACCTAACGTCTTGGATAAAAATAGGGGTACCATTTTAGTCGACAGAACATGAAACCCAACATCCTGGACACAGGCTGTTGGGTAACTTGCATCAGGGTGAGGGATTACTTCCCCAACCGCACCCCGCCCCCCTTGCCAAACGCCAAACCGTCCTGGCCCACGTTCACAGCGATGACATCGCCCGGCCCGAATTCCCCGGCCAAAATGCGCCGCGCCAAGGGATTCTCCAGCTCCTGCTGGATCGCCCGCTTCAGGGGCCGCGCCCCATAAACCGGATCGAAACCGGCTTCGCCCAGTTTATCCAGAGCCGCTGCGCTGACCTCAAGATCAATATGCCGGTCGGCCAACCGTTGCCGCAAATAGCCGATCTGAATATCGGCGATGGCGCGAATTTGCTCGCGGCCTAATGGATGGAACACGACCACTTCATCAATCCGGTTCACAAACTCGGGACGGAAATGATCCGCTACCTGCGCCATGACCATGCTCTTCATCAACGGGTAGTTATCCTGCGCCGCCAGTTCCTGGATCATCTGCGACCCCAGGTTGGAGGTCATCACCACCACGCAGTTGCGGAAATCCACGGTGCGTCCCTGACCATCGGTCAATCGGCCATCGTCCAATACCTGTAGCAGCACGTTGAACACGTCCTGATGCGCTTTCTCGATCTCGTCAAGCAGGATGACGCTGTAGGGCCGCCGCCGCACCGCCTCGGTCAGGTAGCCGCCCTCCTCGTAACCAACATAACCGGGCGGCGCGCCGATCATCCGCGCTACCGAGTGTTTCTCCATGAACTCGGACATGTCGATGCGCACCATGGCTTCGTCGGTGTCGAACAGGAACGCGGCCAACGCTTTGCACAGCTCGGTCTTGCCCACTCCGGTCGGGCCGAGAAACAGGAAGGAGCCATTAGGCCGATTCGGATCAGACAAGCCAGCGCGGGAGCGGCGAATCGCATCGCATACCGCCTTGACTGCATCATTCTGCCCGACCACCCGGCGCTGAATGGCTTCTTCCATCCGCAGCAACTTTTCGCGTTCACCTTCCAGCATTTTGGCGACGGGAATCCCAGTCCATTTGGAAACAACCTCGGCGATTTCCTCATCCGTGACCTTGTTGCGCAACAGCTTGAACTGGCCCACCTCAGCAGCCGTCGCCTGGTTTAACCGCCGCTCCAAATCCGGGATACGGCCATAAGTCAATTCCGACATGCGCGCCAGATCGCCGGCGCGGCGGGCAGCGTCCAGCTCCAGTCGCGCCCGCTCCAGTTCCTCCTTAACCTGGGCGGAACCGTGCAGCGCCAACTTCTCCGCCTTCCAAACTTCTTCCAGATCGTAATATTCCTGCTCCAGTCGGGTGATTTCCTGCTCCAGCAATTCCAAACGCTTTTTGGAGGCTTCGTCGCTTTCCTTTTTCAAGGCTTCGCGTTCGATCTTGAGCTGAATCAGCCGCCGTTCCAGCCGATCCATATTTTCCGGCTTGGAGTCGATCTCCATGCGGATGCGGCTGGCCGCCTCGTCCACCAGGTCAATCGCCTTGTCCGGCAAATTACGGTCGGTAATGTAGCGGTGCGACAGCGTGGCGGCGGCAACAATCGCTGGATCGGTGATCTCCACCCCATGATGCACCTCGTAACGCTCGTTCAACCCGCGCAGAATGGCGATAGTGTCCTCGACACTCGGTTCGTTGACCATCACCTTCTGAAAACGCCGCTCCAACGCCGCGTCTTTCTCAACATATTTTCGGAACTCATCCAGGGTCGTTGCCCCGATGCAGTGTAGTTCGCCGCGAGCCAGCGCTGGTTTGAGCATATTGCCAGCGTCCATTGCTCCCTCAGCCTTGCCCGCGCCGACCATGGTGTGCAGTTCATCGATGAACAGAACGATCTGTCCTTCCTGCTTGGCGAGGTCTTTTAACACCGCCTTCAGCCGTTCTTCGAATTCGCCGCGAAACTTGGCGCCGGCGATCAGTGCACCCATGTCCAGTGCCAACACCCGCTTGTTCTTCAGACCTTCCGGCACTTCGCCATTGACAATGCGCTGGGCCAGACCCTCGACAATGGCCGTTTTCCCGACGCCCGCCTCGCCGACTAGCACTGGGTTGTTTTTGGTGCGCCGTTGCAGGACTTGAATCGTGCGCCGGATTTCGTCATCCCGCCCGATTACTGGATCAAGCTTGCCCTGCTCGGCCCGCTCAGTCAGGTCGATGGTGTACTTTTCCAGCGCCTGGCGTTGATCCTCAGCATTCTGGTCCGCGACCTTCTGGCCACCACGCAGGGCATCGATGCCGCGTTCGATTAAGGTCTTCGTCGCGCCGGCCTTGTGCAGCAACGCACCTAGTTCGCTCTTGTCCTCCAGCGCCGCCAGCACGAACAACTCGGAGCTGATGTAAGCGTCCTTGCGCTGCTGGGCCAGTTTGTCAGTCAGATTCAACAACCGCGACAAGGCATTGGAGATTTGTACATCACCACCGGTCCCAGTGACCTGGGGCAACCGATCCAGCGCCTCATTCAGTTGCGAGCGCAGCAAATTAAGGTTGACATCAGCCTGAGCCAATAGCGGGCGCACCGTACCGCCTTCCTGGTCCAGCAGGGTCGCCATTACATGCACCGGTTCGATGAATTGATGGTCGCGGCCCACTGCTAGACTCTGGGCGTCGCTCAAGGCCATTTGAAATTTGTTGGTCAACTTGTCCATTCGCATTGATGGGTACTCCTATGACAGGATTATTTCCCTGGCAAATGGTGGTGATTTGGGGGAAATTCAAGGAATGGCGCATCAACAAACCTGTATCTGCTCTCCAAAGCATGAATAGGGGGATAGATCAGTTTAGTCGTTGCCGCACTCGTTCCCGGAATTGAGTCGCCGACTGCGCATTCGGAATTTCGTCGGCGAGCGCATCGATGGCGGCAGCCAGCGTGGTGGCGTCTCGAAAATGATCAACACAGATCAAGTTGGCGATAGGGCCGATGAATTCCTTGAGCGTTTGCTCCAGGATCGTTTTGGCAGTCGTCGTCAGTGGAGCATGCGCAGGCTCTTGAACGGGTTGAGGCAGCGTAGCGGCAGAGCTAGCGCCTTCGAAAATGGCCAAAATGTCTGCAGTGGGCGGCAAGGCCATCCGGGTTGTTGGCGGCGCCCCCTTGGTAAAGGCGATACTGCCGTTTTCTATACCGAGCATGACCGGAATCGCGTCAGCGCCCTGTTTTTTTTGGGCTTTCAGAAAGACGATTTCGCCATCGTGCAGGCCAATCTGGCCCAGAAAATGTCCGTTCTCAATAGCATACAAGAGACCGGTCTGTTTTTCCTGGCATAATTTGCGTAATTGGGCAACGATCGCCAAAAATGATAAAGACTGTTCAAACATGATAGCGTCTCGTGATTCAGTTGAGGCATGGGCTTTTTCTGACCATGCCTCATTTGGGATTAGGAGAGAGTTTTCTGTAATCGCTTCATGGCGACTACGACGCTATTGCGCAACAAGCCAACCGCATGTTGTACATGGTCGACTTCATCGTGACTGTCTGGTTTGTCCTGCAACGTCAACCCTAACTCACCTTGAGCGATGCGTTCGGTGGTCTGCGCCAATTTTTTCAGGCGCATTATAATTGATTGGTGGGTATATAGAAAATTCAGGAGGAACGCCACCACGATCAAGCCAAGCGTGTAGGGATTCAGGAAAGTCTGCAAAACGTTAATCAGGGTGATATCCGGCAATTTGACGCTGATAATGCCGCGCACATCGCCGACCTTGTAGCCAAACGCCCGTTTGTCGCCATATTTGGCAATAACATCCGCTGGCGCGTCTTTCGGATCGCCATGGCATTTTAAGCAGGATTCCTTGACTAGGATCGGCTGGGCATAGCGGTAAAAAGCGCCTTCGTACGTGTCGTTGTACTTGACATCGCGATTGGCTTTGAACGCCTGGATCGAAGCGGTCTCAAAGCGATCCGGGGCGTTGGCGGGGTTGCGATATTCATCGCTGGTGACGCGAAAAGTAGCGCGGGTCGCTGTCTTGCTGACGATGTCCGAGAGTTCACGGGTCGCTAATGCGGGATTTTTCGAGAAAAACTCCATCGTGTTGTCATGGTTGCTACGCTTACCGAGAAAATCGCGGAAGCCAGGCGCTAAATGGTCGACCCAAACCACGCCGGTATTCGCTACCCATGCACGGAAAGCAATTACCTGTTCGGCCGAAGCTATGGCTTCATTGCGCAATTGAGCGGTTTTCAGGTTGTAAATGCCGATGAAAAGCCCAGTGATAATGAGCGCCAACGTCAGGATGAAGATCAGGGAGTATTTGAGTTGAATGCTCCACTTGGAAAACATGAGAATGACTCCTCTACTTTAGGTACGCAAGATGAAGAAGGAAGATCGGATAATTTTGAACCGGATTAATGACTTAGCGCCTATCGGTCACAAAATTGTGAAAATAACAAAATGGTACATATAGTAAAACAGTTTTTGGATAGTTCTCCGGGTGCTCAAACCATTGCGGTATCCCTTGCCCGACGGAATAATCAATATGAAACAGTTTTACTATAAATTTCATAAAGTTGCTAATAAAAACTCGGTTTTATCGTCGGCGAATTCTGTCATAAATCCGATGGTCGCTAAGCCACAACCGGCAATTGCTCCAAAGCAATACAGCCATGACAACTCACTGATAATATAATTTGCATTTTCAAATAGATAATTGAATAACCATAGAGAAAATAGTAAAATGATGGTCGATGAGAAAAGGACAAAGTAGTGTTTGAGGTTCATGATCAACGGCTCCTAAGCTATATTTGAGGTGTGTGACTTTCCCTGTCTTAATAGCCAATTCCGGGCCAACAATGAACATTTATTCAAGTTATTGTACTTTAAATATAATTTAATGATTGGTGCTTGATGCGCAGGAAATAAATTACAATTTTTTTTGTTATCCAGTTGTTATATTTTAATAAATTATAATAAATTTAATAAATTAAAAATGAACAACTAAAGTCGTTAATAACAATTTATATTGTACCTGAATGGACGAACGGGTAGTTAAATAGTTTTCATACTTTTTTATTGACATAAAATTTTAACTATACCAATTTTGTTTTATTAGTAATAATAAATTTAAATAATAAAAATAAGGTTAAAAACGTATAGACTAGCCATTGTCCTGCTAATAGAGAAATTCACTAAAATATTCGTCATATAATTGATTTTTATAAATTATTAAAAAATACATCCCTTGGAATGTAGGGATCACTGCTAGCGAGACTACAGAAGGATGGTTCCGATAGCAGAAGAGGCGCTATGCGGTGGTGACCGCCGCGAAGAATGGCTTTAGTAAATCAGCACAGGATTGAGGGTCTTCCAGGTGGGGGTGGTGTCCACCAGGCAAAACTTTAACAGTCAATTGGGGAATGCGTGCGTAACGCTCTTGCATGTAGGCGCGCTTGACTAGATAGCCGTCCGCGCCGCAGATCAACAGCGCCGGGACCTGAATCCGTTCCATGTAGGCCAGGATTTGCCGTTCGCTCAGATACAGCGGCGAGACAAAGCGCAGGCGGGGATCAGTGCGCCAGCCATAACCCTCGCCGACCGCTTGCAGGCCGCGCCCGACCAGAATGCTTGCCGCCAACCACGACAGACCGCTGGCTTCACAACGGGCCTGAATAGCGGCGTCTACACTGGGATAAATCGGTGGGTGCTTGCGCGGCAGGGCATTCATCTGCTCAATTGCCTTGCGCAAGTCCGCTGGACCGTCAGCGGGATGGCTGGTCGGCGGCCCGAGACCCTCGATCATCGCCACCCGGCTGACCCGTTCTGGCAAGGCGGCAGCCATGAAACTGACCAAACCGCCGCCCAGCGAATGACCCAGCAGAGCGAAGCGATCCCAACCCAGCGCATCGGCGGCAGCCACCAGATCGGCAATAAAATCCACGAAGTGATAAGGGACGCCGGGCGGGCGGTGATCCGACCCGCCATGTCCGGTCAGATCGACCGCTACCAAGCGCATGTCAGGCAACAGAGGCGCCAGGGCGTCAAAACTGGCGGCGTTATCCAGCCAGCCATGCGCGGCAAGCACGGGGGTTCCATCCGGCGGCCCCCAAGCTCGCGCCGCAAGGTTTAGCCAGGGCGTCCGCAGGCACAACTCCTCAACCACGCGCAGGACGCTCCGTCACTGACCACTCACCGCTCGCTGCCCGGATAATTCCAACCCTCGTCGTCCGGGAATAGATTGACATATTTCACACTACTACGGGGTTCGGCCATCATATCAGCTACGGTATCGCGCCACATTGCGTAGTGCGCGGTTTCCTTATGCTGAGCGGGCGCATCGACTGCGCGATAGATCTCGATGAGCACAAAGCGAGTGGGATCATCGGTTTGTTGAATGACATCGAACCGGACAATACCCGGTTCATGGACACTGTGCCGGGCGTTTTCCAGTGAGGCGTTCTTGAAGGTTTCAATGCAGTCCGGTTTGACGTGGACGAAGACATGAACGATTAACATAGTTCTTCTCCCAATGAAGGTTCAGGTAGCCGCGGCTGGCAGGAAATCCACCAACAATCCGCAGAAAATGGCTAATCCAAAGGCATTATTGTTGAGAAACGCCTTGAAGCATTCTTCCGGCGCACGGTCACGGATCAGGTATTGCTGATAGAGCGCCAGCCAACTCGCCGTCAATAATCCCAGATAATAGACGCCGCCTCGACCGCTTAACAGGCCGATGCCCGCCAATAGCGTCAGCAAGGCGGCTTGCAGATAACCGATGATTTGCTTATCCCGGTCGCCAAACAAAATAGCCGTGGATTTTACGCCGATCTTGAGATCATCTTCCCGGTCGACCATCGCGTACTCGGTGTCATAAATGACGGACCACAAAACATTGGCCAGGAACAGCAACCAGGCGATCAACGGCAATTCATTGCTGACTGCCGCGTAGGCCATGGGAATCGCCCAGCCGAAGGCTGCGCCCAGATGAATCTGAGGCAAGGAGTGCAGCCGCTTCATGAAGGGGTAACTGATGGTCAGCGCCAAACCGATAAAGGCTAATTGAATGGTCAGCGTGTTCTGCGTTAGCACCAGGGCGAAGGCCAGCAGGATCAGGGCCGCCGTCACGCCAGCCGCTTCGCTCAGGGTAACCCGTCCAGCCGCCAGAGGGCGATCGCGGGTGCGGGCAACATGCGGATCGAAATCGCGATCGGCGATATCGTTGATCACACAACCTGCAGAGCGCATCAGAACTACGCCGAGTACGAAAACCAGCACAGTGCTGGCAGGAGGTTGGCCGTTCCCAGCCAGCCATAAGGCCCATAGGGTCGGCCATAGCAACAAATATATGCCAATTGGACGATGCAAACGCATCAGTAGTGCGTATTCACGAAATCGATCTTCAAAAACGTCAATATTCATGGTAAGGGCGAATCCGATCAGCAGGAGATGCCGGTGAATCAGGCAGGAAAATTTCGCAGACCAGCAGGGGCTGGCCATCGATACGAAAAATGGAGCGTCGTCCCCAGATCGCGTCTGGAGGTTCGGCAAAGCCGGCAAAAGCGCATTGATGCAGCCGTTGGCCAGTAATAATACGAGCAATTTCCACAGGGCCGCGTTGAACGCCGGGGTCTGAGAACAGCACTTCACCCAAAGGGCGATTGCCCAACTGGGTGAGCCGACGACCACGGCCTCGCAGGGTCGCCGCTGGAATCAGCGTCCGAGCAAAGACCCAAGGTTGATCACCGCAGAAGAGCTGTACCTCGCGCGTCCACGTTCGAGCCTCCAGACGCAGGCGCAAGACCCGCGCTTCATCCCGATAAGGACGGCTCCAACCCTGCCGGAGCACCCGTACCTGGAACCGGTCTGGACAGCACTGGCGCAACCGCCAAGTCAGTGAACCGGGATCAAATAGCCAGCAGGCCAACCCAGGCGGCGGATTGCATGCCGCGCCCACCCGATAGCGGCGCCAGCGGGGTAGGTTATTGAACAAGTTAGCGTCAGTGTTATTCAAGGGTTCTTATTCGGGCTATCGCCAGGACAGCGAAAAAATGCATTATGGCATGGTTGCCGGGTTTGGCGGGAAACATGCCTTGCGATGTCGCCCAGTCTCGTTATCATCGCGCTTGCTGTTATAGTAGTGTCCGAACGAAAATGCTGGCGCGCCAACCTGGCGGATTTCTGTTCAGGCGCTATTGGAGCGAGCGATTTCATCCGTCTAACGAGTCCATCATGCACGAAGCCCAAAACGCTCTGGTTTTCTCCCTGTTCCTCATTTTTACCGGCGCGGCGGCGTGCGCTACGTTGGCATTGTACGCCCGTCAGGCCTTGCCCATCGCCTACATCGTGCTGGGCATCGCCATCGGTCCCTACGGTTTTCGGTGGATCGACAATGCAGCCGCGATTGAAGAAATGGCGCAGGTGGGCATTATGTTTCTGTTATTCCTGCTCGGGCTGGATCTGTCGCCACAACGCTTGCTGCAAATGCTACGCAAGGCCACGCTGATTACCTTCGGTACTTCGCTGGTCTTCGCCATACTGGGCGCGGGAGTCGCCTGGTTGTTCGGCTATACCTTAGGCGAGTGCTTGCTGATTGGCGCGGCAATGACCTTCTCCAGCACCATCATCGGTCTCAAACTGCTGCCCACTCGCACCCTGCATCACCAGCATACCGGTGAGATTATCATCAGTATCCTGCTGTTGCAGGATTTGCTGGCGATCGCCATTTTGCTGCTGATTGAGGGACTGGGCGGACGCGGTTCCTCATTACAAGGACTGGGCCTGCTCATTGTGACGCTGCCCATGCTGCTGGGCTTCGCCTTCCTGGTTTCACGCTATCTCCTGATCCCGCTGATCCATAAATTTGACAAGATTCGTGAATACATCTTCCTGGTCGCGATTGGCTGGTGTTTATGCATCTCACAGATCGCCGCTCTCTTAGGACTCTCCTATGCGATTGGCGCATTCATCGGCGGAGTGGCGCTGGCTGCCAGCCCCATTGCCCTGTACATTGCGGAAAGCCTCAAACCCCTGCGTGATTTCTTTCTGGTGCTGTTCTTCTTCTCGCTGGGCGCCGGCTTCGACCTGGGTATGCTGAGCACGGTGTTCTTTCCCACCCTGGTATTGGGCGTATTGCTGATGGGGGTCAAACCCTGGGTGTTTCGCGGTTTCCTGCAATGGGCCGGGGAGCGACCGCGCATTGCCATGGAGGTCGGCGTGCGTTTGGGACAGGTGAGCGAGTTTTCACTGCTGATCGCGGTGCTGGCCCAACAGAATGAGCTGATCAGCCGGGAGGCGTCGTATCTGGTGCAGGCGACGACCCTCCTGACTTTCATCGCCTCGACCTATTATCTGGTGCTCACCTACCCCACGCCAGTGGCGATTTCCGACAGTTTGCGGCGGGATTAGCCCCTTGCAAGGGCGCTGGATGATCCAAGCAACAACTTTATTATGGATCAATCCAGCGCACATCCTCCAGTACGATCGACGGTATCGGCGTTTCTTCCCAGAAACCGGTCAGACGACGATGCATCAGGCTTAATTCAGGGAGCATGTAAAGAAAGACGTTCACGGCGTCTTCAGTAACCTGCTGCTGGGCTTCACCGAGCCAGTGGAGCAACTCTGATTCGCTGTGGGCGTTTAACACGTGCTCCCAAATGGCCTTAAATGCCTTATTGTTATAGTTGAAGTAGTAATCATCGCGGGCGTAGATATCGAGATCCATCGGCTCAATGTGAACAATCAGGGTGAGCGCATAGTTTTTTTGCTCGAACACCTCGCTCATCCAACGCCGCCAGTCCAGTTGTTCCACCTCGACCCGAAAACCCACTGCCTCCAGGTCCGCCGCAATTTTCAGACTGCCATACCGGCCATAATCGGTCGGTGGCGCTTTCAGCGTTACGGGCGCGCCATTTTCCACGCCGGCGGCGCGCAGCAGAGCGCGGGCGCGCGCCGGGTCGTAGGGGTAACGATTGACCAGATTGATGTAGCCAGGACGCCAGGGCGCGAAGTGGCTGCCAATCAGTTCCGGTTTGAAGGGGGGGCCGTACAAAGCGCTCAGCCGGACGCGGTCAATGGCGTGGGCCAGCGCTCGGCGCACCCGCAGGTCGTTGAAGGGCGGACGGGCGTTGTTGATAGCTAACAGCGTTTTGCCTTCAATCTTGCGTGGAATCATCTGGAAGTCTGGACGAATCAGGAAGCGATTCGTCAACGCCGTCACACTCATTAGTCCATCCACCAGTCCTTCGGCCAGCAGGGTCTCCTTTTCTGCGGCGGTCTGCATGTAGATGAACTCGGCGCGTCGCAAAGCCGGTTTTTTTCCCCAGTACGTGTCATTGCGCTCCAGCCAGGTCGAATGCCCGCGCTTCCAGTCCGCAAAGCGGAAGGGACCAGTGCCGACAGGGTGTGCGCCATTGTCAGCCGCCGTGTCAGGGTGCACCATGACGGCGGCAGGCAACGCCAGCGCAAATGGCAACAACGCATCAGGCCGTTTGAGTTGAATAATCAACAGATATGGCTCTTTTGCTTGCGCAGTTTCGATCTTTCCAAACCAGACTTTTTGCGGGTTTGCCGAGTTGGGTTCGATGATGCGGTTTATGCTGAACGCAGCCGTTTGCGCGTCGAAGGGCCGGCCATCGTGAAAGCGCACCCCCTTGCGCAACGTAAATGCGTAGCGCAATCCATCGTCTGATAAAGTCCAACCGGTCGCCAGCCGCGGTTGCAGGCGACCTTGGCCATCGATCACCGTCAAACCTTCAAATACATTGCACCAGGTGATTTCACCGGCGGAAGCTGAAGCGGTCCGCGTCGGGTCCAGGACTGGCGGCTCCAACTCAGTCCCCAGGCGAATGACATCGTGCGCTGCGACGGGCAGATTCAGGCCAACGAGCAGCATGCCAAAACCTAAAAAATGATACAGCCGCTTGATAATCATCAGGACATCACCTCTGGTGCGTCGCTCAAGTATTTCATAGCATTGAATAAGATGCTGGACGCGCGCACTTGATTACGTCCGCCATGTTTGGCGGTATACAGCGCTTCGTCGGCGGCACGCAGGGCGGCGTTTAACAAATGCTGCATTTGCTCCGGGTCTGCATCCTGCGGCAAGGGCAATCCTTCGATCAAGGTCAGGCCAAAACTCAGGGTGAGACGCAATGAGCCGCCATGATCGAGCGGCATGGGTTCGTCTGCGATGCGCTGCCGGATGCGGTCGAACACATCGCAGGCAATCATGATCGATTGCATTGGCGCCGCCACGCAAAACTCCTCGCCTCCCAAGCGGGCCAGCACATCGCTTTCGCGGAGACCGGCCTGAATCCACCGGACGATATGTTGCAGCGCCAAATCGCCGACAGCATGGCCATACCGGTCGTTAACGCGCTTGAAGTGATCGATATCGATAATGGCTATGCACAAAGGCGCGCGGCTGTGTTGCAGCAATTGGCGAGCGGCGACGTCGAAATGCCGCCGGTTAGCCAGTTGCGTCAGAGGATCGTGCTCAGCCAGAAAGGCCAGATCAGCATTGATCTGTTTCATGCGCGCTTCCTGCAACTGGATGCGCCTCACGTATCGCTTAACGGTGTAGGCCAGTTGCGCGACCTCATCATTGCCGCTGAGCGTCAGATCAGTGGGATCCACTTCATCTTGATCCACCGCTCGTTGCAACTTTACGACACGGTCCACTACCCCGTATTTGAAGTACAGACCAGCGCCGAGCGTGGAAAGCAATAAAAGAATGGTGAGGATGAAGAGATTTTGCTGATGATGTTGAATATCCTGGATAAGTTGTTCACTCTGGCTTTGCAGTTGTCGGCGTTTTGATGCCGAGAAATAGCTCATCAATACCGAGAGCTGGCTCGCTAGTTCGCGGTTATCCATCGAGAGTTGACGGATACGGCGAGCCTGTTCCTCCTGGTCGGGAGACACCGGTCCCTTGTCCGGGTGTTGCGCATCGATTCGATCACGCACCACCGCATTCAGCGTCTGGATGTTTTCTGACAGGCGGCGCTGCGCATCGGCGGCTCGTTCGATGAGGCGCCGATCTGGATCGGCGGACGTCAGTTCACCTGTTAGCTCGGTGATCCATGCCTGGCGGTCATTGAGTTCCATCACCGCGCGCCGGCGCTCAGCATGATGATCGGCGTGCGTCAGCATCAGTCCCAGGCCGATCAGCGTCTCGGTCTGCTGGATCAGGCGCACCGATGTCATCAACTCTTCAACCTCGACCTTGGTCAAACGCTCCTGACTTGCGCGCAGTCGATCGAAGACGCGGCCCGTCATAATCGTCGCCCCCATTGCCAAGATCGCTGCAAAGCTGAAAACGACGACAGTGCGAGCGGTCAGTCCGAAAATGATTTGCCTGCTCAAGGCTATCGGTAATCCGTGATCGTGTCCTGAAACTGATTCAAGTCCTGTCCAGCTAATTATAGTCAAGAATTGTTCCAGGGTGGCGCCGATCCGCAGAGTGACTGCCTGATTATCCTGACGCATTAAGTTCAATCATGACTAAAGGCATCCGCATCGGCGCAAAATCAATGATCGGCGGGCTCAGCCTGGGCTGTTTTACACAAATGATTGGCGTTTACTGCAATCTTTCCTATAATCGCCGCCATTTTTCGGCCGAACCGAATCCCAAAGGGGGGTTTGGCGCGACCGGACGTCCTTGGTGATCTCTCCGGTAAACGTCCCAGCAAGAGCGACGCGCGCAGCCGGATCGCAATGCATCTTACAGCACCACGTGATGCGTTCCGATCTTCCCCAGCTTTTTAAGTTGTACTGTAGGAGAGATGTTGATGCCTTTGCGTAGCGAACTGGCTGCCCGTTCTCTGGTGGATGCCTTGAGTGAGACCCCGATTATCTCCGGCCCCACTACTGCCAATCTGGAAACCCTGACCCCCTCGCGCCAGGAGCTGGCGAACGCCATCCGCGCCTTGAGCATGGACGCGGTGCAACGCGCCGAGTCCGGTCACCCTGGCGCTCCCATGGGCATGGCTGATTTTGGCGCCGTCCTGTGGAATGACTTTCTGCGCCACAATCCCGCCAATCCCAAGTGGTTGAATCGCGATCGGCTGATTCTGTCCAACGGTCACGGCTCGATGTTGTTGTATTCGCTGCTGCATCTGAGCGGCTACGACCTGACCATGGATGACCTGCGCAACTTCCGCCGCTTGGGTACGCGCACCCCCGGTCATCCTGAATACGGTCTGACGCCCGGCGTGGAAACCACCACCGGGCCACTGGGGCAGGGTCTGGCCAATGGCGTCGGTATGGCGCTGGCCGAACGGGCGCTGGCTACGCGCTTCAATCGTCCTGGATTTCCCATCGTCGATCATTACACCTACGTTATCCTCGGTGACGGCTGCCTGATGGAGGGCATTTCCTACGAAGCCTGTTCGTTGGCCGGCACCTGGGGGCTGGGCAAGCTGATTTGTCTGTATGACAGCAATGACATTTCCATCGACGGACCGGTCAGCGGCTGGTTCAGCGAGAATATCGTCAAGCGCTTCGAGGGTTTTGGCTGGCATGTGATCCCGAACGTCGATGGCCACGATCCGGATGCCGTACACTGGGCCATCAAGCAGGCGCACGCCTTCACCGGCAGCCCCACCTTGATCGTGTGCAAGACCACCATTGCCTGGGGATCGCCGAATAAGGGCGGCAGCGAAAAATCGCACGGCGCGCCACTAGGGGCCGCTGAGGTCGCCGCGACCCGTGAGAACATCGGTTGGCGACATGCGCCGTTCGAGATTCCCGACGAGTATTACCGGGCCTTTGACGCTCGCGCCAAGGGTGCTGACTGGGAAGGCGAATGGAATGAAATGTTTGCCCGCTACCGCGCGGAATACCCGGAAGCGGCGGCGGAACTGGATCGGCGCCTGGCCTGCGGCTTTCCCCCCGACTGGGAGGAACTAGCCTGGAGCTTCATTCAAGCTACTCAGGAACGTCACGAGGACCTGGCTACGCGGGCCGCTTCCCAGCGCGCGCTGGAAGCGTTCAATCCCCATTTTCCCAGTCTGGTCGGTGGTTCCGCCGATCTCACCGAGTCGACCGGCATTCCTTGGATCGGCTGTCGCCCGGTGGATTTCGAGCATCCCGACGGCAATCTGATTTACTATGGCGCTCGCGAGTTTGCGATGAACGCCATTATGAACGGGTTGGCGCTGCATGGCGGCTATGTACCGTTCGGCGGCACCTTCCTGATGTTCGCCGATTACGGGCGCAGCGCCATTCGCATGTCGGCATTGATGAAGCTGCGTTGCGTGTTCGTTCTGACCCACGATTCCATCGGTGTCGGCGGCGACGGTCCCACGCATCAACCGGTCGAACATGTCGCCAGCCTGCGCATTATCCCCGATCTGTCGGTATGGCGGACCTGCGACACCACGGAGACGGCGGTCGCCTGGAAAGCGGCGCTGGATCGCACCAATGGCCCCACCGCCCTGATTTTCACCCGGCAAAAGCTGCCGCATCAGGATCGTACGCCGGAGCAGGTGCGGGCCATTGCCCGGGGCGGCTACGTGCTGCTCGATTGCGGCGACGATCCCGAAGCGATCATCATCGCCACCGGTTCCGAAGTGCAATTGGCGATGGAAGCCGCCAAACGGTTAAACGGCCAGGGTCGGCGGGTGCGCGTGGTCTCCATGCCCTCGGTGGATGTGTTCGACGCCCAAGATGCAGCTTGGCGCGAATCAGTGCTGCCCGCGAAAGTGACCCGGCGCGTGGTGGTCGAGGCGGGCGTGACTGCGCCTTGGTACAAATACGCTGGTACGCAGGGCGCGGTTATTGGCATTGACTGTTTCGGCGAGTGCGGTGCGCCGGAAATTATTTTCCAACATTTCGGTTTTACCGCTGAACGGGTTGCAGCTACCGTGGAAGCACTGTTCTAGCTTATGCTGTTTTTTAATGAATCCGGTCTACACTTGATCGTGTTGGGTGGGTGATGACGCCCGCCTGTCTTCTGATGAAAACCACTGTGATGTAAAAATGGAGGAAAGCATGGCCATTAAAGTTGGCATCAATGGGTTTGGCCGTATTGGCCGCATGGTGTTTCGTGCTGCCGTCAAGAATTTTTCCGACATCGAAATTGTCGGGATCAACGATCTGCTCGAGCCGGACTACCTGGCTTACATGCTGCAATATGACTCTGTGCATGGCCGCTTTCAGGGCGAGGTCTCCGTCGACGGCAACACGCTGGTCGTCAATGGCAAGAAGATTCGCCTGACCGCCGTCAAGGATCCCGCCGAGCTGAAGTGGAGTGAAGTGGGCGCTGACATCGTGGTCGAGTCCACCGGCCTGTTCCTGACGAAAGAAACCTGCCAGAAGCACATTACGGCGGGTGCCAAGAAAGTCATCCAGAGCGCGCCTAGCAAGGATGACACCCCGATGTTTGTCTACGGCGTTAACGACAAGACCTACGCCGGTCAGACCATCATCTCCAATGCGTCCTGTACCACCAACTGCCTGGCCCCGGTGGCCAAGGTGCTGAATGACACTTGGGGCATCAAGCGCGGCCTGATGACCACTGTTCACGCTGCCACCGCCACCCAGAAGACGGTGGATGGTCCCTCTAACAAGGACTGGCGCGGCGGTCGCGGCATCCTGGAGAACATCATCCCGTCGTCGACCGGTGCCGCTAAGGCTGTGGGCGTGGTCATCCCCGAGCTGAACAAGAAGCTCACTGGCATGGCGTTCCGCGTTCCCACCTCTGACGTTTCCGTGGTCGATCTGACGGTGGAACTGAACAAGTCAGCCAGCTACAAGGACATTTGCGCGGCGATGAAGGCTGCCTCTGAGGGTGCGATGAAGGGCGTATTGGGCTACACCGAGGATAAGGTCGTCGCTACCGACTTCCGTGGCGAGAGCTGCACCTCCACCTTTGACGCTGACGCCGGCATCGCCCTAGACGATACCTTCGTCAAGGTCGTGGCCTGGTATGACAACGAGTGGGGTTATTCCTGCAAGGTGCTGGAAATGGTCCGCGTCATGGCCAAGTAAGCCGTCGCCACTCCCTGGCGGTTCACAACCTGATTGAACCCGCCCCCGCCGTCTCGCGCCTTGCGCCCAGTCGGACGGGGGTTTTGTTTGGAGAAAGTGAAGACCATGAATTTCAAGCGCATGACTGATCTTGACCTTGCTGGCAAGCGAGTGTTCATCCGTTCCGACCTGAATGTCCCCGTCAAGGAAGGCAAAGTGACTTCCGACGCCCGCATCACCGCGTCCATGCCGACCATCGAATTCGCGATGAAGGCCGGCGCCAAGGTGATGGTCACGTCCCATCTGGGCCGTCCGACCGAGGGAGAATTTTCGGAAGAAAACTCGCTCAAGCCGGTGGCTGAAGTAATGTCGGCCAAGCTGGGCAAACCGGTGCGAGTGATTCGCGACTGGGTGAATGGCGGCTTTGAAGTAGCTAACGGTGAAGTAGTGCTATTGGAAAATTGCCGCGTCAATAAGGGTGAAAAGAAAAACGTCGAGGAAACCGCGAAGAAATACGCTGCGCTGTGCGATATTTTCGTCATGGATGCCTTTGGCACCGCCCACCGCGCCGAGGCTTCCACGCATGGCGTCGCCAAGTTCGCTCCAGTGGCCTGCGCCGGCATTCTGTTGACGGAAGAACTGGATGCGCTGACCAAGGCGCTGGCTACCCCGGCCCGCCCGATGGTCGCCATTGTCGGTGGATCGAAAGT
>Ga0209607_1000927_pt1 | contig 24922 bp, 14 predicted proteins | sample AD_UKC117_MetaG_FD_184413 | JGI IMG/M metagenome (GOLD analysis project Ga0209607, IMG submission 184413) | Active sludge microbial communities of municipal wastewater-treating anaerobic digesters from Hong Kong - AD_UKC117_MetaG (SPAdes)... | ecosystem: Engineered > Bioreactor > Anaerobic >... | reverse complement strand
CACGCGGGCTGGGCGGCGGCGGCGGCGAGACCACCGGGGTTGGTGATGCAATAGGCGGTCCCGCAGGGATGACCGTCGTTGTTGGCGGAGGCTCAGGGCTGGGAGACGTCGCTGGATCGGGGGGCTCCGACACACCAGGTCCTGAATCGGTGGACGATGAGCTGGACGTGCCGGACGGGGAGGGGCTTCGGGCTTGTTCTGCGGACTGCTCGCCGACACCCGAGAGGGGTCCACAACCGGTGCTCGCGGCCACAAGTGCGGCGCCCACGACCCACCGTGCCAGGCGGTGAGGTGCGCTTGAGCCAGCGTTGAGGCCCATGAGGTCTCCTTCATGGATCACGGGTCGTCTGGTGGTCCAGGGAGTGCTCACCCTGCCGCCCTTTGCCGTTCCCGCGCATGTCGCCGGAAGCGGGGACACCCAGACAGGGCCCGCGATGCACCCGTTGCCTCCTGTCATGCGGCAGGCTCCGTGCCCCCCGAAATGGGGACTCAAACCGCGAGCGCGCCACGGCTCAGGGGTCGAGACTGGGACGCGAGTCGAGTCCGAACGTGGAGGGGTTGATGCAGCGCGACCAGCCAGCCGCACCGCCACGCTCCGGCTTGCGCATCGGAGCCGTCGACGATCACCCAGTGATTCTCGCCGGAGTGTCCGAGGGGCTGCGGTGGCACCTCCCGGGGTGCTCCGTCTCTCCCGTGACCCGAACGGTCACGGCCTTTCTCGACAGCGATCCGGTGATCGACCTCGTCCTTCTCGACATCGAGCTGCACGACGACTCCGATCCGGCCGACAACGTGCGCCGGCTGCGGGCTCGGGGCTGGCCGGTGCTGCTCTTCACCCAGGATCCACGACTCCATCTGGTCGCTCGGACCTTCCGCGCGGGTGCCGACGGCATTCTGTCCAAGGCCGAGGACCTCGCCACCATCGCCCACGCGGTCAACCTTGTCGCTGCCGGTCAGCCGTACCTCTCGCCGGAGTGGGCTGTCGCGGTGGCGCAGGACGAGGCGTGGACGGCGCCGAACCTCGCGCCTCGCGAGGTGGAGGCCGTGCGGCTGTATGCCGCCGGGCTCAAGCTCACGTCGGTCGCCCGCCGCTTGGGCGTGAGTGAGGACACTGCCCGCACATACCTGCTGCGGGCTCGCCACAAGTACGCCGACGCGGGGCGCCCGGCGAACACGAAGACCGACCTCTACATCCGGGCGGTCGAGGACGGCATCCTCCCCACGCCCGGTACGCTGCCGGACAGCTGAATCGGCCTGCGTGGCAGGAGTCCAAGAGGGGTTGTCGCGATTTGTCCGGGTCCGATGGCTCCACGACGTGGATGGACCGCGCCACGATGCGCGGACTTGCACTCGGCTTCGTCCTGAACTTCCTGCTCTCCTCGTTGGCCTGGGTCGACCTGTTCGACTACTACGACGTTCGCGTCGCGGCTTCGACCATGGCTGCCCAGACACTGGCAGCGTCGTGGTTCATCCTCCAAGTAACCCGAAGGCGCTTCCGTCTCACCGATTTCCAGGCCGTGCTCGTCGTCCACATCGCCGTGCTGACCGTCCTGCTGGTGGCCCACGAACGCAGCCCGGCACCGCCCGGTGCCAACCTCACGCTCACCCAAGGGTGGTCGGTCGCGATCGTCTGCGGCTGCATTCTGCTGCTCCCGCCTCTGCGGGCGGGCGTCGCCGTCCTCGTCGTGACTGCACTCTCGGGCGCCATCCGGTCCGCCTTCGTCCCGGTGCCGGTGGCTGTGACGGAGGCGGTGATCCCCATTGTGGGGGCACTGATCACGGCGTGGGCCGGCGCGAGCGCCACGCGCCGGTTCGCCAGGGCCGAGGCGGCTCACCAGCTTGCCCTGCAGGCGGGCGTGGCAGCCGACGAGGCCCAGGCGCGCGCCGATGCCCGTGCGTGGTGGGACCGAGTGTTGCACGACAAGGTCCTCGGGGCCCTTGTTCTGACGTCAAGGGCCACCAGCTCCAGCATGTTGCAGAACGCGCGCCTGCTCGCGGCGGACGCCCTCGACGCCATCGAGACCGTCGAGGCCATCGACGAGTTCACCCGAGGAGAGCGACCGGATCTCGCGCTTGACGGCTCCAAGCCTCCCGCCACACCTGCGGCGGTTGGCTCACTGGATGATCGCCTGGGACAGTTGGCGGCTTCGCACGGTCTCACCGGTGATATCTCCATCAGGGGCCGAGGAACGCCACCGGAGGTGCAGGAGGCCGTCCTGGCGGCAGCTGACCAGGCACTCCGCAACGTGGCCTTGCACTCCGGGGTGACGTCGGTGCGCATCCGCGGTCACCAGCTCCCCGCGCGCCTGTCCATCGACATCCGGGATCGCGGACGAGGCTTCGAGGTGCACGAGGTGGAGACCCGCCGGGCAGGCCTGAGCCAGTCCATCCCCGGCCACATGGCGTTGGTCGGCGGCACCTCGAGAGTGCGGTCGACGCCGGGGCGAGGGACGCGCGTCACCTTGGCCTGGCGGCCTACGTGGGACGGGGAGTCCGGTGCCCCCATCTCGGCCAGGCAGCTGCGCAGGTGGTGGTGGGTCACCGCCGCGTATGCGGGCCTCCACGCCTTGGGCGGTTGGCTCACTCCCGGACCGATGATGCACGGGGTCTTGGGCTGGGCGGGTCTGACGATCTGGCTGGTCGCGCTGGTGATGCTGCACTACAACGTGTCCACCGAGCGCCTGACGCAGTGGCTCGCCGCCGTGCTCCTCGCCAACTTCCTGATGCTCGCGCCCGTCCCACTCCCGCTGAGCAGCGGGTGGACCGTGTGGTTTCTCGCGGCCAGCTACCCAGCCCTTTGCATCCCGGCGCTACGGGGTCGGCCGTGGGCCTCCGCCGTGGGAGGGAGCGCGCTCGCGCTCGCCGTCGTCATCGTCTTCACCATCCGCTACCCGACCGGTGTGGGCACCGCCCTCCAGATGGCCGCTCCGCTCGCGGTGATCCCCGCGATCGCCGCTCTCTATGCGTGGGCCATGTCCCGCGCCGACAAGCGTCTCCACGAAGCACAGCGCTCGATGCTCGATGCCCGACGCAGGCTGCGTCAGCAGGAGGCGCGTCACGACCTTGTCAGCGATCGCGTGCGAACGGTGGCCGACGGTACGTGGCCGCTGTTCCACAAGCTCCTGTCGGGCGAAGTACTCACGGCGGACGAGCGACGCCAGGCTCAACTGCTCGAGTCGATCAACCGTGACCAACTCGTGGCCAGGGACGTCCTCACCCCGCCATTGGAGGCGCAGCTCCGACTGGCCCGTCTGGCGGGCGTGACGGTGCATCTCACGTCGACCTCCGCGCAGGCTGACGCCGGAGAACCTGCCGGCCCCGAACTCCTTGAGTTCCGCAGCATGCTGGCCGACACCTTGGCGGCGAGCCAGTACGGCGACGAGATCACGGCGAGGTGGCAGCCGGAGAACTCCTACGCTGCCGGCACCATCGTGGTCGAACCCGCGCAGGCAGAGATGGTGACAAGCCTCTTCACTGTTCCTGCGCGGCCAAACCGTGCCGTCGCGGGTACCTCCCCATGACAACGGCGACGAGAGAGCCGACGCACAGGCCAATCTGGCTGTCCGCCGAAGAGTCTGGGGTGAGCACGACGCAGGAGAACGCCGCTGCCTCCCGTCGCCAGTTGATCGATGACAGATCCACACAGGCTCGCACCGACAATTCCACGGCAGACAACATCAGCCTCGCCACACTTAAGGGTGTCGAGTTCCTCACAATCGCATCGCCGGGAGGCCTCGAGGACGATGCCGTGCCTGCGCTGCCTTGAACTCGTCCGAGTTGCGGTATTCATCGAGCGCCTTCTCACTGAGTGCGCTATAAAGGTAGACCCTCGAGTGGTCGTTGACCGAGTCCGCGACTCCGGTAATCACCTGGCTCGTAGCGTTCGCGGCGTCGATCGCAAGGCCAGCATGGCCCGGCAAACCGGAGGGGCCCACTTTCAATGGCTTGAGAGCCGGGGGCGCTGGCAACTCCACGTGGGTCCCGAACGCACTGGGCACCACGACGTGCTGCACGGCATTCAGCACTTCGCCCTTGACGTGGTAGTCAGTGACACTGGTTTGGGCGGCCTCGACAAGAGCCTCGTTCCCGCCGCTTGCCATGCGGATCGCAGAGCTTGAGACGCCTGCCGCATCGAAGGTCGTGGCTCGCCCGCCGGTGCTGATCGCCGCGATCGCGGCCAGCCGCCCACCCAGCGAGTGGCCCGTGAATTCCAGATCCTGCCCCAGAGCTCCGTGGAGCTCAGTTGCCAACCTGAGTGCATAGCGATCTTGTACGGTGATCTCATTGGCATGCCTGTTGGCGAAAACCCAGTCTTTCCAGTCGTCCGTCCCACGGAAAGCCAGAGTGAACTTACCTTCGCTACTTACGAAAAGAGAGGCACTGAAGCCTAGGGAGTTGCTGAAGTGTGACGGGTCGATGCCCATCGCCCGGAGCTCTTCGTCGCCGACCTTCCGCCATCCGGCGGGTGGTCGCTCTTCCCCATACGCTGCCCCCGCCAGCTTTGCCATGTCGCCCGCATGTCCCCATCGACCGTGCGCCGGAGTGCCGATATCGCTGGCGCTGACAGATGGTCGAGGGGCTGACCTGGCACCACCCGTTTGATCGCTCACTCGGTCCTGTTCGCGTGCCTGTTGCCGTAGGTCCTCGGCGAGATCCTCGATGAACTGGCCCATGCGCTTGATGGCAACCTCCTGAGCCATCCAGTCCGCGAGCCAACGGTCAGCGCGCTCGCCCAGCCAGAGCTGCTCAGAACTGCGGACGAGCCGGCCAGCGGAGGACGACAGGGTTGTTGCTTGGGCGGCCTTGGCACTCATCCGTCTGGCGATGCCCTCCACCGCTGCGGTGTCCATTCCCAGTCTCATGGTCGTCCTCCTCAATCATCACCGACGATCGGTGCGATCAGGTCGCGCCAGCCCCTTTCGCTCACGTCGTGGCCAAGCGTGCGACGGTCCCTCATGTCAGCAAGGTTCACGGCTGAGGGATGAGCACCGCCGAGGAACCCCACCTCCCGGGCCGGGAAGAGCACCATGAGGGAGCGTTTGGGATCATGGCTTTCCCTATCCGCCATCAAGGCAGCGATGCGGGCAGTCAGATCCACGGAGTCGTCCAAGGAGTAGAAGTGCGTCCCATTAGGTAACACGTGTACTTCCACGGTTCCCTCTACGAGGCTGAACCACTCGATCCTCGCGGCATCACCACTCACGAGGAGTTCGTCATCGACCGTCGTCGCGACGGCTACCGGGCTGAGATCGGCCACCAGAGACGGAAGGGACTTGTCGCCGACGAGCTCTTGGCGCAGGTCACGAAGTCCCAGCGACCGAATGCCGCGGAACTCGGCGCCCGCTACGGACTTCGCGTCCATAAGGTCCACGGTGGGCAGCTGACGGTTCCAGCGGACGTCCGCAACTCGGGCCAGCGCAATGATTTCGTCGTCTGTGTAGACGGCATGCAAGGTAACCATCAGAAGATCTTCCATATGTCTTTGGTGAACACCTGGACAGCGGCCTTCCCGAACTCATCGACGACGACGCCGGGGTTCTTTCGCACTTCGTCCCACACCATCTGGCGCCCGCTGGCGGAGAAGTCGGGGTTCTCCTTGACGTACGTGTCGGTGGCCAGCTTGACGGAGGAGCTGGCGACTCCGAGTAAGTAGGTAACGGGGTTCTTCGACGTCTTCAGCATGGTGTTCGTGCCGTCCCACAGAGCACCAACGCGCGCCCCGAAGTCCGCGTTCGGATCGAAGAGGTCGTTCGCGCTCCCGAGGAGTGAAACCCCGGTCGTGATGATTGAGAGACGGCCGAGCCCTTTGAATTCGTCCAGCGCGTTCCCGAAACCACCCACCGCAAATGGTCCGTTGAGGGGCTTCTTGAATCGCCAGAAGTCCGGAATCACTCCGCCGTTGGCGACCATCCTCCGATAGAAGTCCGTGTAGTCACCGGTGAGAGACGCGTTGCGGCCGAGTGTGGCCCACGCGCCCAGCATTCCAGCGACCCCACTGGCGCGCACGTAGTCCTGGTCCTCGCCCAACATCTTGGCTAGGTAGAACAAGGGCAACGGAACACTCGGCGGCAGGAACCTAGATCCCCCGGGCATTTGAGGCGGCCCAATGTGCCACGGCGCAAGGTTTCCAATGGACCCGAAACCGGCTCCGGAACTCGCCCTGCGCTGCTGCTCGGCCTCGTCGCGAAGCTTCTGCGCCAAGTCATGGGCGAAGTGCGCGGTGCGACGAATTGACACCTCTTGAGCCAGCCAGTCCGCAAGCCAGCGGTCGGCGCGGCGGCCAAGCCACAACCGTTCAGCGCCACGGACGAAACGGCCGGCTGAGCTACCGACGGAGGCCACGCTGTTGGCCTTGGCGTCAATCCGGTGGGCCAGGCCGTCGATGGCCTCGGTGTCCATGCCCTTCAGGACCATCGCCACGGCCTCCTTCGGGTGGGGGGTTCGCCATGGTCACGCACCGGAGATGCGCTCCTGGTCCACGGCGGCCTGTTTGGCCGCACTACTCAGGCGGTTGAGCGTCTCCTGCGCGGCCACCATCGGAGGCTTGTGCTCGTGTTCCCACCACTCGAGGAACTGTCTGGCGTCAGGGCCTTCCCAGTGGGTCATCGCCTCGCGGACCAGAGCGTCGATATCTGCGGTGAGCCGTTGCAGGTCCCCGGAGTGCCCACGGAGTTTTGAACTGATGTTGAACATCTCGCCGATGTCCATACCCAGAATGCTCATGGAGGTCCTTTCCAACCAGGGAGGTCCGGATGCGGGCAGCCGGCCTGCTCGAGCCGAGGCCGGCTGCCTGGTGGATCAGGCCGACGCCGACTCCTGCTCGCGGATCTGCTTCTCGAGCTCGCCGATGAACTGCTCGAGGGCCCCGATGATCGTGTCGATCTTCGGAGCGTGAGTCCCGTCCCAGTCGCCCTTGAACTTGTCGGAGTCCTGGCCCTTCCAAATGCCGTGCACGTGGTTCGTGTGGCCGTTGAGCTGGCTCTTTGCCTGACGCAGGGACTCGACGCCCTTCTTCAGGTTCGACACACCAGTGCGGGCCTCATCGACATCCATTCCCTTGAAAGCCATTGCCGTTCCCTTCTGTTGGAGTCTCGTACAGACTCGCGGTCTATGGGTTGATCCTTGCTCCTGCAGTTCCTCACGTCGACGTCGTCGAAATGGGGACAACGCTCAGCTCGGCCACGCCAGGTGCGCGAGCACATGACGACCGCTCTTGAGATAGAAGCCTCGCCCCGGTGGGAAGTTGGCCCGGTTGAGACGGGTGGGCAGTTTCCCTCCGAAGGCAGAACCCTCGGACCCGTCGGGGCCGAGCACGAAGCCCACACGCGAGGCATTCATGGCGGCCGGCAATCCCATGGTCCGCCCGAGCAGGTTCACATCGGAGTCGCAGACAACGAAGGCCCCGGCACGGATGGCAGCCTTGACCACCGACTCGAGCTGGGTCTCGACCATGCTGTCGCCCCAGTCCGAGAGTCGCTCAACCACGAGCAACAGGGGTCGCTCGAGGTCGTGCTCAAGCCGCGGCTCGAGATCCTCCAGAAATCCTCGCGCCGCATCATCCCCGAGCACCGTTCGGTTCCATACCGGGCTCACCAACAACGGCGAGCGCCGATCCTGCGTGAGGAGAGTGATCTCGGCGTCCGGCATGGCCCGGCGAACGGACCTGGCCATCGTGTGCAGGGCTGTCGTCCGGCCGGTGCTGGGTGGTCCACAGATCGCGAACGTACCGACAGGCTCGACTCCTAGCGCCCCGAGCGTGTCGTCCCGGACGCCGATGATGACGAGCTCTCGCCCACCCACTGGCAGCGCGGAGATGTCGACACGTTCCGGCATCGACCGGATCGGTGGAGCCTCAGGGACACCAGCACTCGACATCGACAGCCCCAGCGCTGACATTTCGCGAGCTTGTCCGCCGAGGTCGGGAGTGCCACCGAGCAGCGCGACTTGGATCTCCGTCTTGTCCCAGACGCCTCGTCCCGCGGGGGACTCAGCACTGAGCATGCCTCGGGGCACGAGGTTGTAGTCGTAGTCGTCCACGGAGGGCATGCGGAGCACAAGCCGCTGTTGGATGGTCGCAGCCAGCGCCGAGGAGATGCCCGTCGCACGGTCACTCGCGAAAAGGACGTGGACTCCCACAGGCCGGCCCGCGGCCGCGATCGCCGTCAGGGTGTCGATCCAGACGTCATTGGCCTCGTACTCCTTGAGGAAGGCCCCCAAGCCGTCGAGCAGCAGGAGAATGCGTGGCTCATCCTTCTTCCCCGTGACGCTGCGGTACTGCGAGACCGATCCCGCGTTCACCTTCGCATACCGCACAGCTCGCTCGTCCACGGTGTCACGAAGCCACCGCAGGAGACGACGGACGCGCTCGTCATCGGAGCCGCGCACCACGGCTCCGACATGGGGTAGTTCGTGGAGCATCGCCAGCCCTTGGGCACCGAAGTCGAGTCCATAGACCCAGCACGATCCGTACTGATGATTGACACCGGCAGCGACCGCGAAAGTGCGCAGCGCAGTGCTCTTCCCAGATCCCGAAGCTCCTTGGACAAACAAGTTTCCAGAGCGGTCCGGTTCGAAAAAGACCGGCTGTTGGGCCTGCTGTTCGGGCAGGTCGGCCATACCGAAGACGAGCCGGTCGCCGGATCGATGGTCGCTGAGGAGTCTCACCACGTCGTACTGGGTGGCGAGGTCAGGGAGCCACGGTCGCCGGGGTGCGGGCAGCTGCGCGGTGCCGTTTGCGTCCTGGATGGTCGACACCACGCGCGCGATGTCGGTCGGGCCCGTGGGACCGCCCGCGGCAGGAAGGACGCCCTCGGGTACCTCCCAGACCAGACCCGGCCCCATGGCCAACTCCTCGACCCGAACATCCGGTCGGCTTGGCCCGCTTCCGGTGTGACCTCCGACGTATGCCGTCTGGAAGGGGAGCAGCCGTCCAGCGCCGGTCTTGGAGACTGCGCGGCCCGGGAGATCCGGGTCGAAGAAGGCTGCGTCCGGCACACCCAGGACGTCGCTGGAGTCGGCCTCGTCGGCCACCCGCAGGGCCATCCGGAGATTTGTGTTGGCCCGAAGATTGTCCTTGATGACACCGGCGGGCCGCTGGGTGGCGAGGATCAAGTGCAGGCCCAGGGAACGCCCACGCTGGGCAACGTTGACCACCCCATCGACGAACTCGGGGACCTCCTGCACGAGCGCGGCGAACTCGTCGACGACAATGACCAGGCTGGGCGGCGCAGTGATGTCCCACCGCTTCTCGAGCTCCATGAGGTCCTTGGCCTTGGCGTCCTGGAGCACCTTCATCCGGTGGTCGAGCTCGGCGGTCAACGACTTGAGGGCTCGCTGCACGCCGTTGGCATCGAGATTGGTCACCATCCCGACCGTGTGGGGAAGGTGTTCGCACTCCGCAAACGCCGAGCCACCCTTGTAGTCGACGAGCAGGAAAGTCAGTCGCTGCGGGCTGTGGTTGGCCGCCATGGAGAGGATCCACGTCTGGAGGAGCTCCGACTTGCCCGCGCCGGTGGTTCCACCGACGAGCGCGTGGGGTCCGTCGGTGCGCAGGTCGAGCTGGTGCAGGTGCCCGGCGGTGTGACCGACTGCCGCCCGGAGCGAAGCCGCCTTCTTCCATGGTTCGTTCGCACGTGGGCCAGTGAGGATGGAGTGGTTCTGCGTCCACCGCTCCAAGACCGCCTCGGGCTGATCGCCCATGGATTCGTAGCCGTCCATGGCCAAGAAGCTGATCGTGCGCGGTAGGTCGCTCGAGTCCTCATTGCTGGCGCCGAGATCGACCACAGGAGCCAGGTCGATCGCCAGGTCGAGGGCCTCGCTGGGAGAGACCATCTCCGGCGTCACCGGCGTCACTTCAAGCGCGTCGTGGAGATATCCGACACCGGACTCGTTCAACGCAGAGACGTCGACATACGTCTTGCAGCTCGCGGGCAGTTGCTCGAGTTCCGGCGCGATCCACAGCACGTGCACTCCGGCTTCGGTCCCCGCCTCGGCCAGATCGACCAGTCGACCGAACTCGAGAGGGGAGTCGCTCTCGATGATGACGAGGACCCGAGGAACCCTGCTGAGCTTGTCGTCCGAGGATCGCTGCTCCACCACGGCAAACAGGGCGCTCAGCAGAGCGGCCGAGTCGGCCGGGTTGGCGGCCAGGTGGCGAGCTTCAACCGGACTCCAGGGCGCGTCCACGTGGGGCAGCCACTTGAGCCACGACCAGTCCGAGGAGCCGCGCTGTGACGCCAGCAGGCAGATGGCGAGCTCAGCCGGGGAGTGGAGGGCCGCGGCCTGGACCACGAGGGCGCGGGCAGCCCCGATTGCGGCGCTTCGAGGTCCCGCGACACCGAGGGCACCGGTCGTCACGGGGCTCGCGACCACCGGGACGCCTTCGACGGACCCGAAGGGGGCGAGGCGCTCCGAGGCCTCCGCGGCGAGGTCCCGCGGTGCACTCCTTGCCTCAACGGGCTTGATGGTTGACCGGCTCGGCATGGTGCCGAGCCCAAGCCGCAGGTCGAGGAATCCCCAGCCGTCGGGTCGACGCGTCCACATGAGCGGACGGCGTTCCCCCACAGCCGTCATGCACTCGTGGGCCGACGGGTGCTCAGCCAGACGGCCCGAGACCTCCACCACCTGCTCGGCGGCCAGTTCGGCGCACAGGCTGTCGAGGTCCTGACGGTAGCCGGCGAGGGCGTTCTTGTCGGCGGTCCGGCCGTGGCGTCTCTGCTCCCACCAGCTGCCGAGCATCATCAGGGGCGACAACCCGGCAAAGATGAGCGTCTGCCACTGCTTGGTGACGAGATAGAGCACGCCGGCCATGAGGATCGGCATGACGAGCATGGAAACCGGGAAAGGCTGCCGCTGACTCCGCTGCGGCGGCTCAGGCGGGGAGAACTCCCGACCGCTGTACCGCGGCGCGAGCCGAGGTGACCTGATGAAACCGACACTTCCCTCGGTCCGTCCCGCCGCGGACTCGACCTGCACCATGCGCACCGACAGCCGGGTGTCACCGATCTGGATGACGTCCGACGGTCGCACCACCTCGCGGGCGATCACGGAGCCGTTGAGCTCGACGCCGTTGGCCGAGCCGAGGTCGATGATCTGGATGTGGTCGGTGATGTTCAGACGGGCATGCTGACGCGAGGCGAGGGGGTCCTCCAGGCGGATCTCGCACGTTCGGTTGCGGCCGATGATGTTGGTCCCGCTTCCGAGCCTGAACTCCATCCCTGCCCCGGGCCCCTCCAGGATGGTGGCGACGGCGACCGTGGCACGCTCGTTGGAGGCGAACTGACGGCCCGCAGGAAGCACCGTGATCAGCGCCCCCGATCGAATGGGGCTGTCACCCAGCGGAGTTCGCGGATCCAGAAGGCGCCGTGACTCCTTGGCCAGGGACAGAGTCCACTCCTGCTCGCTGTCGGCGGCCGTCGAGCCACGCGGATCTGCGAGCCGGAGGTGCCTGGCGACGTCACCGACGGTCGTGGCGGCATCGGCCGTGACGAGCAGGTCCCGAGGAGTCGTTCCCGAAGTCTCGAGCTGGAGCTTGATCTTCACGCACTGGCCTTTCGCAGGCGGGGTCGGCGCAGGACGCTCGATCGCGGTGTCGCGCCGACATGGTCCTGCGCCTTCGGCAGTGCCTCGACCGGCCGGACGTCACGCGCCAGCAGCCCGCGCAGCGAGAATCGCCGACCGACGCGACGCCGTCGCGACACGGACTTGGTGAGCTGCTTGCGCCCTGCCTTCACGTCAGCCCAGTAGCGTGCGACCTCGACCTGCTCGGGCTCACCCCAGCCGAAGACGGCGGAGTCCGCGCGCCCCGCCAGGTCCGCTCGGCCGACGAGTGCGACGTGCTCGCGCCGGGTCAGCCCGGCGGGCACCACGATCCCAAGGTCGCGCGCGTGGTCGACATAGTCCCGCCACCCTTCCGCGAGCCGCCTGGACGGAGTTCCCCGCCGCTTCCGGCGGCGGCGGCGCAAACCCCGCGCCAGGGCCAGTCCGCCGACGACCAGGGCAAGGACCAGCAGCGGATAGCCGACCACCTTGAGCAGGGTGAAGATCCACGGCGGCAACGCCGCTAACCGCTCGATCAGCGTGGGCGGGCGGACCACGGCCGAAGTCGTGTCGAAGGTGACGTCGACCGATCCCGGCGGACGCTGCGAGTTCGGTGGGGGCACATTGGCCGCGTTCGAGTCCATCGCCGTGGCCCGCGGTTGCTGCTCCGGCACCTTGTCCCGGTCGGGCATGAAGGTGCCGGCCGGCACGGCGTGCCATCGACCGTCGGAACCGCGCAGCTCGACCCATGCGTGGATGTCCCGGCCGCGGACCACACCGCCCTCGGGGACGACCGCGCCCATGACCACGCGGGCCGGCACGCCGAGGCTGTTGGCCATGAGCGCGAAGGTCGAGGCGTACTGCTCGTCATTGCCGACCAGCTGGGGCCGCCCGAGGAAGGTGGCCGTACGGGCAACACCATGACCCGGGAGGTACTGCGTCTCCCCCGTCCTCGTGCCATCGCTGTAGGCACCGGCCTTCAAGGTCGACGCGACCGCCTGGAGCTGCTCCCATGGCGTCGGCTTCTTCTGGGCCCACTGGACAGCCTTGGCTGCCACGATGGTGCTGCTGTCGCTCGACACCGTCGGTCCGGACCCGGTGGCGAACGCCTGGTCGACCGTGGGCACCGGCGCGGCCTCCATCCGGACCGTGTCACCGGCGGCGAACCCTGCCGCCACCACGGCCTGTCCCGTGTCGGGGTTGTACCGCGTGGACTCCGCAAGCGCCGCGGCGCGGGGACCGTCGAAGGTCAGGGTCGTCGGGTAACCGACCGAGGGCACCCACACCTTGGCATCGGCCAGGCCGGCGTATGCCGCGCCCACGGTCACGGTGACGCGTTCCGGCGCGGTGGTGGGCTGGTCGGTCGAGGGCGAAATCGTGGACCCTACCTTGTGGAAGGTCTGTCCCGCCCCGCTGGCCGCTCCGGCAGCGCTCCACACCGTGCCGCTGTAGTCGTCGAGGACGGCCATCCGCAGGAGAGATCCGCCGGGGACTCCCGTGACGGCGAAGAGCTCCTGGTCCCAGACTTTCTGTGCGCCCTCGGTGTACTTGCGGAAGCCGACGAGCGGGCTCGGGTACTGCGTGATGTCGAAGGGAGGTTGCACGTAGGTGCGCAGGACCGTGCGTGGGGTGTCGGTCCCAGGCAGTGACCCGCCGAGGAGCCAGCCGACTCCGAGGGCGGCCGCGAGCAGAGCGGCGCCGATGCCCGCCTGGCCGCGCAGACCGCCGCCCGTCCCCACGACGTGCAGGGCGCGACGGCGGCGCACGGCCAGCCAGAGGAAGGCGATCACCGTGAAGCCCAACCCCTGGACGAGCAGGGCGGCCGGCTCGAGGGTGCCGAGCAGGATGACGGTCGCGAGGAGGGCGACGGGCACGAGGACAGGACCGAGCGAGGCGCGAGCACGGCGGGCCCAGGCGAACGTGGTCGAGCCGACCGCCAGGCCGAGCAGGTAGGGCAGCACGAGGAACTGGCCATTGCCGTCGACCGGTGGCAGCGTCGTCAGGAGGCCCTTCCAGCCGCTGACCGGAAGCTCGACGAGGTGCCGGAGCACCGACCCGTCGGGCAGGATGCCGCCGATCGCGTCCCCCGAGAGCGCCACGGCACCGCCGAACAGGAAGAAGGTGACGACGACCATGAGGGCCAGCACGAGCCAGTGCTGTTTGAGCGTGGTCGCGATGTGCGCGACCGCGACGCCGAGGAGGAGTCCGAGGCCACCGGCGAGGAGGTAGCGGGGTGAGTCGAAGGTCGTCCGGAAGCCGGAGAGCGCCAGCAGGCCGAGGGCCAGGACGAAGCCCGCGTCGACCAGGTCCTCGCGGCTCGGCCGACCGGTGACGGCGAGCCGGCCCTTGGTCCGACCCGACACCTGGGGCACAGCGGCACTGCTGCTCATCCGACGACCTTTCCGGCCAGGGCCCGGGGCAGGTCAGCGAGGGCGCCGACGGTGACGATGGACCGCCCGCCGCTGCGCTGCAGCCCGATCTCCTTGCCGTGCTCGATGCGGACCGTGACAACGTTGACGTCGGGACCGAACAGCGCGGCGGCCCGGCGGATGCTGAGGAACGAGGTGTTCGGTCCGACGAAGAAGATCACGGAGCTGACATTGGGCGCCTGTCGCGTGAGGCGCGCCGCGACCGTTTCGAGAGTCTCGTCGCCGAGGCGGGCGCGGGAGAACAGGTCAAGGGCCGTATGCCGCTTGGGCCGGGTGAGGACGTAGGGGCCGGTCGCCTCACTGACGTCCTGCCCGTCGCGCAGGGCGCGCGCCACGACCGACGCGCCACCGGAGACCGCCGTCTCGAACTCGTCCTCGTCGGCCCAGGAGGAGACATAGCAGTCGACGACGACGCCGATGTGGGACCGACGGGTGTCCAGGAACTGGCGCACCATGAACTCCTCGCCACCTCCGACCCCGGAGCGCTTGGCCGTGCTCAGCCAGTGGATGTGGCGGCGGTCGTCACCGGGCGCGTATTCGCGCAGCGTGTGGAACGCCAGATCGGACATCGACATGTCGTTGGTCGACCGACCCTCGAGGTCCTTGAGCAGTCCCGAGCCGAGGGCCTCGAGGTAGATCGTGCGAGGGTGCACGAAGAGCTCGATCGGCTCGGTCCAGATCACCTCGCGGCTGACCAGTCCGAACGGGTCCCCGCGTCGCGTGCGCGCCGGACCGACCTGATAGACACCGCGTCGCGTCGACGGCATGACCACGACATCGCTGAACTCACCGCCGGGCACCAGCGCCGGCAGACCGAATCGGGTCACCGTGGCGCCGGTGGCCAGGTCGAGGGCCACCGGCAGCAGGGGCCCCTTTCCGACGTTGCGGACCGCGACCTCGATCGCCGTCGAGTCCCCGGCGACCACACGCTGCGGCTCCACACGGACGCCGACCTCGAGGTTCATCCTCCCGATGGTGAGCAGCGCGGCAAAGGCGAGGAGCGCACCCAGGATGCCCGCGGCATACGCGAATTCGCGCCAGCCCAAGGCGAAGGCGACCATCCACGACACCACGGCGAGGGCGAGCACGACCCACCCGAGGCCGGACACGCAGGACAGGACGCGCCCCAGTGGATCCGACAGCGGCCGCACCTGCTCGCGCACCCTGGCGAGACGCTCCGCCAGCGACGGACGGGTCGGCCTCCGCGATGAGCTCGAGGCCGCGCGCCGCGCGCGACGAGTAGCCCCCGGCGCCTCGGGCGGAGGTTGGATCGTGGGTGCGGTCATGGGCCGTATGCCGCTCAGGCCAGTCGGTGCGCCGGCGCCGCGACGTCGTCGAGGAGCTCATCGACGACACGGGAGACCTCGACACCGGTGAACTGGGCCTCGTCGTTGAGCATGAGGCGGTGCGAGAGCACCGGGTGGGCGAGATCCTTGATGTCGTCAGGGAGCACGTGGTCCCGGCCCTGGCTGACCGCCCACACCTTGGCGCAGCGGATGTAGGCCAGCCCGCCACGAATCGACAGGCCCAGACTCACGTGCGGGTGGCGGCGCGACTCCTCGGACAGACGGGAGACGTAGGCCAGGATCGCGGGATCGACGTGGACCTGTCCGGCCAGCGCGCTCATCTGCGCGACCGCCTGGGCCGAGATGACCGGTGAGATCGTCGCACTGCGGTCGCGCGTCACGGCCTGCGAGAAGAGCTCGACCGTTGTCTCGTGGTCCGGGTAGCCAAGGCTGGTCTTCATGAGGAAGCGGTCCAGCTGCGCCTCGGGGAGCCGATAGGTGCCGGCCTGCTCGATCGGGTTCTGCGTGGCGATGACCATGAAAGGCGTGCCGACGGGGTGGCTCGTGCCGTCGACGGTGACCCGGCCCTCCTCCATGACCTCGAGGAGCGCTGACTGGGTCTTGGGCGAGGCCCGGTTGATCTCGTCGGCGAGGACGATGGTCGCGAAGATCGGGCCCTGGTGGAAGGAGAACTGCTGGGTCCGCTGGTCGTAGATGGTCACGCCGGTCACGTCACTCGGCAGCAAGTCCGGGGTGAACTGGATCCGGCTGTGGCTGCCCCTGACGGTGTTCGCCAACGCCTTCGCGAGCTGGGTCTTGCCCGTGCCCGGGTTGTCCTCGAGGAGGAGGTGGCCCTCGGAGAGCAGGCAGGTCAGGGCGAGACGGACGACGCGCTCCTTGCCGCGCACGGCGAGCTCGATGTTGTCCACCATCTGCGTGAAGGTGTTGGCAAACCACTGGGCCTGCTCAGGGGAAATGGTCATGTGCTCTCCTCTGTCGCGCTTAGTTGCATGTGAGCCCAGAGGATGAATCCCCAGGGGCGTAGCTGCCGTCGGTGAATAGGTAGCCCGCCGAGTCGACTAGCGCCGACGGTGATCCATCTCGGAATGCGGGATGAAAGCCATTCGCATCGACGACTTTCGACGAGGACCAACTCTTGAGTCCACCCGCGCCCTCAGCGAAGCAGCTGACAGTCGAACCCGGAACGAATTCGTACAACGTGACATACGGCAGGCCGTTCGAGTGTGAGATCACGAAGTGGGGGTTGCGCGGCTTGGGTCCGGTTGTGGCGGACCAGGTCGCGGTCTTGGTGCTCCGCCCCGGCTCGCCATTGGGGTGCGCGCTGTCGGTGATCGTCGCGGTGAACGTTGCGGTGGTATTCCAGCCGACGTCCTGGCACACCTGCCCGATCTGCAGCGCCCCCGATCCAGAGGTCGACGCGCCGTTGAGCGTCAACGTGGCACTCCACCCGTTGGCATTTGCTTGGGCACCGACGCAGACGACCGTGTTGTTGACGGAGCCCGAGATGAACCCCGGCGTCGTCGTGTCGGCATAGGCGTTGTAGGGCACCGGTGCCGAGGTCGAGCACTGGTTGCCCTCGTTGCAGACCCTCAGCTGGGCTTGGCCCCCGCCCTGGGAACCACCGAGCGTGATCGATCCGGCCCCACCGGCCGGTCCGACGGCGGGCGCTGCGACCCAGCCCTGCCCGACGTTGGCCGTGACGACCGAGGTCTTGCCACGGGACGGGGGCACGGTGTAGCTGAGGGTGACCTGGTTGCTGAGGTTGGCGGCACGCGCCGTCACCGCACCCCAGGCACCGGGCGTGCCGAAGGGCGTGTAGGCCGCGGAGGCCACCGCGGGCGACGTGCGCGTCTGGCCGAGGAAGGTCGTCGACGCCGTGGCCGCGTAGGTCACCGTCTCCCCATTGGTCACGCCCTGGTCGATGCACACGGTGCTCGAGATGCCCGTGCAGGCCGGGAGGGCAGCGCCATTGCGGGTCACGGTGTAGCTCGCCGGTTGCGGACCATTGGGGTCGGTTCCGGCGATGGTCACGGTGACCGTCGTGGTCGCGGAGTCGGCCGGGGCTGCTTGCGCGGCTGTCAACGAGCCGATCGAGGGCGTCCCGGCGGCTGAGCCGGTCGCCGTCGACGAGGGCCCGTTGACCGAGTTGTTCTGCGCGACCAGCGTGAACGTGTAGGCCGGGCCGTTCGCGGGGACCGGGAGGGTGGCCGTGAGTGCCGGACCGACGGACTGGGTCTGGCCGTTCCACGCGATGACGTAGTCCGTGATGGCCGAGCCCTCACCCTGGGCAGAGGGCCACGTCAGGGTGACCTGACGGTCGTTCGCCGCAGTCTGCGTGGCCACCACCGCGAGCGGCATGGCATTGGGCCGCACCAGCCCGGACCGGGCGGAAGGAGCCGACCAGTCGGCCTTGTTCCGAGCCCGCACGGTGAACGTGTAGTCGTCACCATTCGTGAGCCCGGTGACCGTGCACGGTGACGACGGGCAGATCCGCGTGCCGCCGCTCCACGCGACCTCGTAGTCGAGGATGGGGGCGCCATTGGAGGCCGGCGCCGTCCACGACAGGGTCGCCGAGCGGGACATGAGCGCCGCCTGGGGCTGGGGCTGGCCCGGGGCGTCCGGTTTGGTGAAGACGTCGAAGCCGATCGTGCCGGTCACCCGGCGCGCCTGGTCGGTCGCATCCTTCTCGTTGACATCGGTGACGACGACCTTGAACTCCATCCGGCCGTGGGCAGCCGCACCGGGCGTGATCGTGGCCGTCATGCCCTGGACCGACGACTGGGCATCCATGCCGACGGTCTTCTCGATCGAGATCGCCTTGGGCTTCGGATCCTTGAGCGGGCTGCTGAAGTACTGCTCGAGGTTGACCTGCCGGCTCTCCCCTGCCTTCATCTCCGGGAGGGTGATCGGCGAGAGGGTGGCCTTCGGCGCCTCCTGAACGATGACGTTCAACGGGGACGGCGTCGCCTTGGTCCCCGTGGCGGTCACGTTGATGACGGCCGTCGCTCCCGGCTTGGCGTCACTGGAAGCATCAATGGTCAGGGTGCGGCCACCCTTGAGCGAGACGCCGTCCAAGGGGGTCGCCCAGGTCCCCTCGAACTCGAGGCTCTTGCCCATCTCGGCCGTCGGTGCCCACACGGAGCAGAAGGACGTGATGTCGCGCGTGGCCTCCTTGCCACCGCGGATCACCGGGATGACGTCACTCGGGCAGCGCAGCACGGGCGTCTCCGGACCCACCTGGACCGGGATCGAGACGAAGGTCTTGATCCCCTCGGGGTCATCGAGGGACTTGCCGTTCGTGAACTCCGCGACGACGGCACCGGGCCCGATGTACCCCGCGGCACCCGTCACGGTGAGCTGGCTGCCCGTCGGCGCCGAGGCCGTGACCTTGGCGGTGGGGCCGGCCTTGATGAGGTCGGTCAGGGTGAGCATGACCGGCTTGCCCTTGGGGTCCTCGACATAGTCGGCGACGTTGACCGTGACGGACTGGCCCTCGGGCACGGCGATCACCTTCCCGGCGCGTGCATGAGGCCCCCCGGAGCCCTCGGACGGGACGTAGATCATCGCGGCGGAGGTGGCGCCGGACTCGTCGGTCACCTCGTAGGGGATGGCCCGCACGTTCGCCGTGACCGGGACGGTGATCTTGCCCCCGTCCACCGTCGCCTCGGGCAGGCCCACCTTGGTGACCTTGAGCTTGCCGCTGTCGCCGTCGGGATCGAAGGCATTGGCAAGCACGTCGACCGTGCCCTTGCCCGAGCCATCGGGCTTGACCGAGACGTCCTGGAGCCTGGGCGGGTTCTTGTAACCGTCGACCGCCACCAGGGTCACCGTGGCGGGCGCACTCGGGCCACCGTTGCCGGTGAGTCCATAGGAGAACTGCACCGGACGGTCCTTCACGGCGCCGACCACACCACGGATCGACTGGGTCTCCACGTCAAGGCTCGCGCCCTCCGGCAGGCTCGCCGAGAACTGCTCCAGGGGCAGCACACTGACGGAGTCGGTGCGTCCGAAGGACCCGGACAGCAGGGGGTAGAGCGTGACCTTGGAGCCCGGGCTCGCCGTGATCGACAGGGGAGCCGGCACGGGGGCCGAGGGCACGGACGGTGGGGTGACGCCGACGCGGATCGTCGACGTGGCCGTGGCACCGAACCGGTCGGTCACGGCATAGGTGAAGGAGTCAGTGCCCTGCGCGCTCTCGTCGGGGTAGGCCTGGTAGGTGATACCGGTCGGCGAGAAGCCGAGCACTCGCCCGAGGGTGGGGGCCGAGGTGATGCCCATCACCGACGTCGAGTCACCGTCGGGGTCGGCATTGTTGGGGTCGATCGGGATGACGAGTGTCTCGCCGGACACCGCACGAGCCTCCACCGGGTGCGGAGTCGGCGACTGGTTGGTCAGCGTGGGCGTCGGCTGCGGCAAGACGGTCACCTCGACGGTTCCGGTGGCCCGGTCACCCGCCTCGGTCTGTGCGACGTACTCGATCACGACCTTGGTCGGCTCCGTGACGGCCTGCGGTGCGACATAACGCACCACGTCGCCACTGACGTAGGCCGCGCCGAGGTCGCCGCCCGTCGCATCCTTGGCACCCGGGTTGTAGACCTTGAGCTGACCGGGGGCCTTGGTGTCCGGAACATTGCCGAGAAGGGACAGGGTCGCACCGGACAGTGCGGCATCGTTCTCGAGCACGCGGATCGTCGTGGCGTCGCCGGTCCGGACCGTCGCGTAGTCGGACCGCGTGAGGATCTGGTCCGGGCTGGCCGTCGGGAGCTGGGTCACCGAGACGACCCCCTCGACGGCCGGGGAGACGCCGTTCGAGAGGCGGTACTTCACGATGGTTGGGTTCTCATTCAGCGCCGCCGTGGACGGCGTGACCTTGAGCCAACGGCCATTGACCACGGCGACCTTCAGCTCACCGGGGTTCGCGGCCGTGGCCGACTGGACCGTGAGCACGGACCCGAGCGGGTCGGAGTCGTTGGCGAGCACGTCGACGAGCACCGAACCCGTGCCTCGGACCACTGCTTGGTCCGGCACCGCGACCGGAGACCGGTTGTCCTCGCGCGCCGGCTCGATGTCGACGCGCAGCTGACCCGTCGCGACCGCAGCGCTGCCGAAGGCGACGGTGTACTCGAGGAAGAAGTGCCCCGGCGCACTGCCGGTCACCGACACCTGACCGGAGACGAGGTCGGTCTGGACGTCGAGGCTCTCACGCGGCGTCACGGGCGCCGCGAGCTTCATGACCGCTCGGGGGTTGAGTGGGTCGGCGCCGGGAAGGTCGTTGAGCAGCGGGGTGACGAGGATCGGGCGCCCGACCTCGCCTCGCGCCACGTCCGGTTGCGGTGCGACCGGCGTGGATTTGATCTCCGTCGAGCCGAGGACCGTCACCTCCGCACCGTCGCGCACCGGCTCCGACCGGCCGTCGGTCACGCCGAAGGAGAGCTTCACCTGGGTCGTCGTCTGGGTCGCCGCCGCGGTGAGCTCGATGCGGCCGTCGGCCGTGATGTTCGTCGTGCCAGCGCTGGCCTCGGCGCTCGCGAGCCCCACGGGGTCGCCCTCCTCGTCACGCCAGAGGTCGAGCACCTGCACGGGAACCGTGCCGCCCGACGGCACCGTCACCGCCGGATAGGTGCCCCCGGACTTGAGCTTGGGCGGATTGTTCTGGACGAGCCCCTTGTCGGCGACCGACACATCGCCCTTGGCCTCGGTCACCCCATTGCTCAAGGTGTAGGAGAAGTCCGAGCTCCCCCCTTGGTCGTTGAGGGTGTAGATGAGGGTCTGACCGTCCGGGGCGATGGCGACCGAGGCATTGGGGTTGCCGGGCTGGGTCACGGCTGAGACCGACAGGACCCGGCCGCCCTTGTCGGTGTCGTTGTCGAGGACGTGCAGGATCGTGGTCCTGCCGGGGCGGGCCCCGAGGTCGTCGCGGTTGGCCTTCGGCTTCTCCTCGTCCTGCGGCACGACCTGGGTGTCGACGACCGTCTGGTCGGTCGCGGCATCCTGGGCCTTCGTCCAGTTGTCCACGCGCTCCAGCGAGTCGAGGTCGTACACCTGGCCGTCCGCGGCGTCGTTGACGACGACCTGGGAACGGTTCACCCGGAAGACCGGGCGCGACAGCACCGCTCCGGCGTTGCGCACCTGCAGCTGCGCCGCCTTCTGGCTCCCACAGCCCTTGACGACCGTCCCCGGAGAACCCGACCACGCGGCATACGCACAGCCCTGGACCCGGATCGGTGCCGCGGGCGCCCCGGCGCCGACGTCCGACAGCAGCCGTGCACTCGCCTGGGGCGTGGACACGGAGAAGCCGTAGAGGGCCTTCGGTGAGGCCAGCAGGACGTCATCGGCCGCCGGCCCGGACGCCTGCAGGCGCGAGCCGCTGGCGATCTCGTCGCGCTTGGTCGGTGCAGCGCCATCGACCGAGAGCGTCCCGCCGACGACGTCCAGCACGACGACGTGATCGCCGACGGCGGCCAGGTCGACCGACTCCCGGGCGGGACCGGACGACTTCTGCGCCTTGCCCAGGACACCATCCGTGACCGGGACCGTGATGGTCGTGCCGGTCGCGTCCACTGCATGCACGCCACCGGAGCCGTCCACCGCGAGCGCGGAGAAGCGAGCGCCCTCCTTGAGCTCCTTGGGTGCAGGCTCAAGCTCGGCGAGTGGCTTGGCCGTGTCGACGACACCGGACAGCGCCAGCTGTGACCCGGCGTCCGTCGCATAGCGCGTGGCCCAGAGCTTGCCGGTCGCCGGGTCGAGCACGGCCACGGTCCCGCCGCGCATGTCGACGAGCCGGGTGCTCGGCACCGGGACGGCGTTGTCCTTCACGATCTTTGCCGAGGCGACATCGACCGGGCTGAGCGTGCCGGCTGCGCGGTCCCAGGCCAGGACGGCACCGGCGTCCTGGAGGATGTCGAGGGTGTAGGTCGTCTGGGCGCCACCCTGCGGATTGAAGTAGGCATCGAGGCTGGCTGCCGACTTGTTCAGTCGGCCGAAGAGCCCGTCACTGTCGTTGGTGACCCAGACGCCAGCATCGTTGAGCTCGACGCGGTTGGCCGGGTATCCCCTGCTCAGGTAGGCGAAGACGGCGAGCGATCCCAACGCGAGGGTCGTGATGACCGTCATCGCGATCACCCGGAGGCGTGCCGGGGAGAGAACCGTCGACTGCGGCAGGCGGGGGCGGGGCATCCGGTGGGCCTCCACGACGGGTCAGGGACGAGCGATCGACGGGTGGGACAGGGAGCCCGCCAACGCGACCCTAGGCAGCAGACCGTGGTCCAGGACATGGACTTGCGCCAAATGTCCCCCGAAGTAGGGACAGGCCCGAACGCTCAACCGCACCCTTGGGCCGACCAGTCCTTGGTCGCACTCGAGCCGTCGAGGCGCACCACGATCACGGACAGGCACATCGGATCGGCCGATGTTGCCGCGAGTGTCGTCGTCGGGTCCTTGCTCGTCCCCTCCTGGCCGCTTGAGGTGCGCCAGCGGTACTCGTCGTCGTCGCGCGCCGCCGAGTAGGTCCACGTGAAGGTGACCTGGTCACCGGCACGGGCAGCTGACACGGTGACCGGCCCGGGTGGGATCAGGTCCTCGCCACCTCCGGCGTCCGTGGTCGACAGGGCGGATGGCGAGGGAGCGGGCTTGGCGTCGCGCCCGCGCCCGGCGAGGACCCACCCGACGCCGACCGCGACCGCCAGCAGCACGGCAGCGCCCAGGAGCAGCCACCCCTTCGTCGACCTGGACGCCTCGGGATCGGGACCCATGGGCACGTCGACGTGGGTGACCCGGGGACGGAGGAGCGTGCCTTCCTGGGCAGCATCCCCGAGGCTCGCCGAAGCGCTCCGTAGCTGGGTGCGGGCGCTGGACACGACCGGATCCACCTGTCGAGGGTCTGGCGACGGCGTGGTCGGCGACGAGGTGCTGCGCGGCCGGATCACCGTGCCTGGGCCCGAGCTGCTGGAGCTGCTCCCCGCGGTGGAACCGGGGGCGGGTGCCGCGCCCGCGACAGGTCCGGACGGCCCAGGCGGTGGGGAGACGTCGCCGCCGAGGTCGGTGACGACGGCCTCCGTCACGGGCAGTCGAAGGTCCCGCTCGACCGACTGCAGGTTGCGGACGAACTCGGCCATGGTCAGCGGGCGATGCTGAGGGTTCTTGGCCAGCGCCTGCCGAAGCACCCGTTCGAAGGTCTCCGGGACGTCGGGACGACCGGTGGCCGGGGGCGGCAGGTCACGGATCCGCGCCATCGTCGCCATGAGGGAGTTGTCGCCCGAGGGCAGGTCGAAGGGTGGTCTGCCGACGAGGAGGTGCCACAGGGTGGCAGCCAAGGAGTACACATCGGAGGCGGGGCTGCCATTGGTCGACGTGTAGAGCATCTCCGGCGGTGACCAGGGGATCGAGACGCCGACATCGCTGGACGCCGTGTCATCGCCCGAAATCTGGTGTGCCACACCAAAATCCGTGAGGCCGGGGGCACCCCACGGCGTCTTGAGGATGTTGGCGGGCTTGATGTCGCGGTGGAGCAGCCCGGCCCGGTGCGCAGTCTCCACCGCCGACCCGATCCGGACACCCGTCGAGAGGACCTCCGCGACGCTCAACCGCTCGCGCTCGAGTCGCTGCTCGTAGGTGTCGTCGGCGCAGTACTGCATCGAGATGTAGGGACGGCCGTCGCTGGTCTGGCCGGAGGCGTAGACACGCACGATGTTCGGGTGCTCGAGCCGAGCCATCGTGTTGGCCTCGGCCAGGAACTGGGCAACGGTGCCCGAGCCGACGTCGGCCTCCCGGATCACCTTCACCGCAACCCGACGGCCGAGGGCGATCTCCTCATAGAGGTGGACGTCACCGTAGCCGCCAGCATCACTGATGAGCCGGAGGTGCCGGTGACCCGCGATGTCGGGCCCGGTCGCGGGCATCAGGTCGCCTCGAAGGTCATCTCGAAGACCTCGGCGAGGATGATCCTCGTGCCCGGGGCGATCGTCACCGGAGAATCGGGTGCCAGGCGCTGCCGGCGTCCATCCGGGGTGACCACCTCGGTGCCATTGGTCGACCCCAGGTCGGTCAGGCACACGTCCCAGAAGTTGAGCGTCACCGTGGCGTGCTGGCCCGACACCTCGAACCGCGGATCGTTGAGCACCACGAGGCGCGGGAGCGGCGGCGTCACGCCGTCCGGGACCTGGGGGTCGCGACCGAGCACGAGGTCGGAGTCCAGTGGCACCGGGTCACCGGTCGGGAGGACGAGACGGCCAAGGACCGGCCGCGGGATCTCCCGCGGCACCGGGTCCGGCGGCATGGCGACGCCACACACGCGGCACACGGCGGCGTGCGCTTGGCTGGGATGTCCCTGCGGGCAGTGGGCGGCCCACACCGTGGGTCCCGCCGGGACCGTGGGTGGTTGCTGGAGGGCAGCACGGTTCACCGTGCGTTTGATGACCTGTTCCGGTGCGACCGCAGGCGCGGGAGCCGGCCGTTCCGGCACAGGGGCGCTCTCCTGGGGCGGCTGAGGCAGCGGGACCGGCGCGCCTGGCGCGATTGACGAGGGGCCGGTCGCTGCGCCGGACCCACCTCCGAAGTCGGGGATTGCGTCGATGAAGCCACCGCCACCGGTCGACGCGGGGGACGGGGCCGAAGCCGCTGCCTCCACCACGGGGGTCGGCTCGACCACGG
>Ga0209607_1000924_pt1 | contig 24975 bp, 23 predicted proteins | sample AD_UKC117_MetaG_FD_184413 | JGI IMG/M metagenome (GOLD analysis project Ga0209607, IMG submission 184413) | Active sludge microbial communities of municipal wastewater-treating anaerobic digesters from Hong Kong - AD_UKC117_MetaG (SPAdes)... | ecosystem: Engineered > Bioreactor > Anaerobic >... | reverse complement strand
ATTACGCTGCACACCAACGCGAAGTGGACCTGATCCTCATGGACCTGCATATGCCGGTGATGGACGGCTATGCGGCTTCGGACAAAATCCGCGAAACGGACGGGGACATTCCGATCGTCGCCATGACGGCGGACGCAATCTCCGGCGTTCGCGAAAAGTGCGAAGCGCACGGCATCCATCATTACGTCACAAAGCCGTTCGACCCGGAGCAGTTTATTCAAACCCTTCTGGAAATCCTCGCGGGAACGCCGGCCAAGTACAGGCAAGCAGAAACACCGCGCCAAGCGGATCCGCCAAAGCGCGTGCTGGACGCTGCGGACGGCGTCCGGCATATCGGCGGCGACGCGACGCTCTATCGCCTGATCCTGCAAACCTATCTGGAAGAAAGCGCCGAGACCGCCGCGGAATTGGAAACCGCGCTTCTGCAGCACGATTTTACGGCCGCACGCGATCTTGCGCATAAACTCAAAAGCAGCAGCGGCAGCGTCGGTGCAGGAAGCCTGCACCAAACTGCGGCGGCGCTTCAAGCGGCGCTGGAGTCGGCGCAAGCGGACGAGGCAATGCGTCTGTTTGGTGAATTCTCCGCACTATTTGCGCAGCTGACCGAGGAAATCCGTACTTACCTCAGGGAAGAGCCTCCGGAATAGCACGCGGGTGCTGCACGCAGGGCCTTTTGCCTCCATTCAGGCAAAAGACCCTTTTTATGCCGTTTTACGAGGGGCGGCGCTTGTTCAATACATTGTATTCGCGCGCTCAGTTTCTTAACGCAATCGTTTTCGTAGTTTCTTTCAAGTTTTACTTTCCCCTTAAAAACTGCTGCTGCAAATCTTTTTCATTGCTGGGTTTGCCGCCGAATCGATAATTTACTCCGTTTTTATCCCATTCTCTGCGAAATTATCCGTGTTCCGGCAGCTTGACTTTCCGTTTGTGCATTACTATAATCGAATTAACGAAATCGTTTAAGTTCCATTACACAGACAATGAAATACCGTGACAAATTCGCATAAAACGGTCCTATGGCAAGATGCCGGTTTTTTAGGTTTTTCTGCGGCAGGCGGTAAAAAATGGTAACAATCAAGGATATTTCCGAAAAATGCGGCGTATCCCGCGCAACTGTCAGCAAAGCGCTCAATGGCCACGCCGACATCGGTGCGAAGACCAGTGCGCAGATTCGGCGTGTGGCAAGGGAAATGGGATACCTGCCGAACGCAGCCGCGCGCGCGCTCAAACTTGGCCGGTCGCATAATATTGGCGTGCTGTTCGTCGATCAGACGGCCGCCGGGCTGACACACGAATACTTTTCCCGTATTCTCAACAGTCTCAAGGTCGAAGCAGGACGCCGCGGCTACGACATTACATTTATCAGCAAAAACATCGGCGAATTTTCCATGGATTACTACGAGCATGCAAAATACCGCAACTGTGACGGCGTGGTCATCGCATCCGCGGATTTTGCCGACCCGGCGGTCGTCAAGCTGGTTTCCAGCGAAATCCCGACCGTGACGCTCGATTATGTGTTCGACAACCGCACCTCCGTGCTTTCAAACAACATCGGCGGCGTTGTCGCACTGGTTGAATATGTCCACGAGATGGGACACAAAAAAATCGCCTTTATCCATGGCGAGGATATGTCCATCACGCAAAAACGGCTGATCAGTTTCCGCAAAAGCTGCGCTTCCCTCGGCATCGACGTACCGGATGAATACATCCGTGCCGCGTTCTACCACGACCCAAAATCCAGCGCCCTTGCAACGCGCGCGCTGCTGGCGCTGTCCGAGCGCCCGACCTGTATCCTCTATCCGGACGATTTTTCGTTCATAGGCGGTATGAACGAACTGGAGGCACAGGGCGTGTCCATCCCGAAGGACATGAGCGTCGCCGGGTACGACGGCACTTTGCTTTCCCAGGTGCTCCGCCCGCGGCTGACCACTTATAAGCAGGATGCAGAGACGATGGGCCGCGAAGCCGCGAGGCATCTCGTCGAAACCATCGAACAGCCGAAGACCTGCCTGCCGCAGCAGATTGTGGTCTCCGGCAAACTGCTCCGGGGGGATACCGTCGGCAGGCCGGGCTGCTGAAAAGCTCCTTCCTGCGGCAATCGCGGCACGCCTTGTTTGCTTTAATTCGATCCGCCTTAACGCAGAGCCGGTCGCCCGTCTTCCTGCGGAGGCGGCGCCGGAAACCTGTCGTTTCGCCGCACCCGCGTTTTGCCATATACCCCGGGCCGGCTTCACGGCAATCGACCATATGTTTTACCTGCGGCGCACCGGCCGGCGCAAGCGCAGGAATTTTTGCCCGCCAGGCATGTCATACCGCGCCTGCTCGTGTTTTCGGCACGGACAGCCTCCTCCGCGTGTCCGTCGGATGGCACGACGCAGGCGACTACGGATGTTATGCTGTGCCTGCATGCAAAGCCGTCGCCGATCTGCTTCCGGTGTTTCGGGCAGCACCGGAGGCGTTCGGCGGCGAGGGCTACCCCTGAAAGCGGAAGCGGCTATGCGGGCGTTTCGAAATACTGTTCCGCCAGCGAGGCCGCACATCCCTGTTGGAATTCTCCGCTGGTCTGTGTATTCACGCGGCTCTGCTTTTCCAAACCGCAATCTTTCTAAAAAACAAACGACCGGCGGGTACTTTATCCGCCGGTCGTTTTATATTGGTCGATTCTCCGATTTGGATTCAGCAGCCGAGCGCCTGCTTTGCGGCCTGTTCCGCGGCCTCGCAGGCTTCGTAGGCCGCCTGCAAATCCCCGCCGCAGCAAACCACGCCATGGTTCATCAGCAGACAGGCGTTCCGTTTTCCCAGCGCGCGGAGCGCAACCTTTGAAAGTTTCTTTGTGGAAGGGAGCGCGTGCGGCGCGCAAAGCACGCTTTCGCCGAGTTTTTGCCGCGTCTCTTCGTTAAGTCCGCCGATCGGTCTGCGCGCGGCGGCAAACACGCCGCAGTAGCGCGCATGCGTATGGATGCACGCGCCGACGTCGCTGCGAGCGCAGAATAAATCCCGGTGCAGCTTCTTTTCGCTGGTGGGTTTCCTTTGCGTGCCGTACGCCAGCGTTGCCATTTCAACCTTTACAATATCGCTCGCAGAAAGCAGACGGTAATCCAGCCCCGAGGGCGTGACGAGCATATGCGTCTCGTCCAGCCGGACGGCAAGATTGCCCCAGGTCCCCTGCAAAAGCCCTTCTTTCATGAGCCGGAGGCCGAACGAAACAATCTGCTCGCGCAGTTCCTTTTCGCGCGCGGACCAGTTCTCTTCGGAAGCCGGCCTATTCTCTTCCGTTGTGCTCTTTGCCGCTTCCGCCGCAAGATTGAGCTTTGAATACTTCTTCTGGTACACCAGATGCATCAGCTTTGCCGAAAAATACGGCACGCGCTTTGCCCCGCCGATCTTTTCGGCCAGCATATGCGTCATCGCCGCCTTATCCAGCAAAACCGCGCCCGTGACCGTCTCCATGACCGACCGGCCGGTCAGCAGCATACCGCGACCCTTTACAAAGCAGCTGTTCCGTCCTTTCAGGCAGCGCTTCACCTCGTCCGGCGAAAGCTCGTTCGCAACGCGGGCGGTCAGTCCCACGATCTGCGCCATGTCGTCCAGTTCGGCGGTCAGCTTTTTGAGCGTGTCCGCCGCCTGCAGCGCATATTCGCCCGGCAGCAGCAGCACCGCGAGCGCATCCGGCTTTTCCTGCAGCGCGGCCGCGAACGGGTCGTCCGCTGCGTCCGCCGCCTTGGCGGTGATAGCGGCCTCGTATGCGCCGCCGCCGTTTTGAATCCGCGCGAAGAAATAGTCCTGTCCGTCTCCGCGGATGGCCGCCGAGATCGTGCCGCCGGTCAGCCCGGCCTGTTTCAGCTGGTCCGCAAGTTTAAAAAACGCTTTTGCGGCTTCGTTTTTGTTCATCCGATTCTTTTTCCTTCCGCCGCGGCAAACCCGCGGTTTTTTTCGTTACGCCTTTTACTTATGAGACATAAACCCGTGAAAAACTCACTTGAGCCGGGTTTTTGATGGCCTGCTATGCCTCTTTCGTGAAGCGTTCCCCGTTCGCTTTTTTGTACAGCGCCGAGAGCGAACGGTAAATCTGCTGATACTGCGCAAACAGCGTGTCGTACACCGCGGCGTTTTCCCCGTTCGGCGTGAAGGTTGCGCTCACGCGGACAAAGCTCTTTGCCGCCGCAAAGGACGGGAGTTCGCCGAGTCCAATCAGCGCGACGACCGCCGCGCCCACCGCGCCGGCGTTGCGCGGGTTTTCAACCACATGTATCGTTTTGCCCGTTATGTCGGAAAGAATCTGCATCCAGCCTTTGTCCAGCGCGCCGCCGCCGATGATGCGGATATCTTCGCTCATAAACCCGTAGTCCGTGCGGAAATTCTGCAGAATCCAGCGGATGTTGTAGGCGATGCCCTCATACACCGCGCGCATCAGGTGCTCACGCGTGTGCACCATGGATATGTTGAAGAGCGTCGCGCGCGTGGTCGTGCTCGAAACCGGGCACCGCTCGCCGAGCATCCAGGGCGTGCAAATCAGCCCGTCGCTTCCCGGCGGGACGGAAGCGATCACCTCGTCCATGAAGTTGAACACCGCGCCGCCGAGCTCCTCCTTTTCGTGCCGGAAAAACTGGTCCCGGATCCATTCGATATTCGCGCCCGCGGATTCCGTGATCCCCGCAACGAGGTTCATGTCCGGGTCGGCGCTCTGGATCGCCGCCGCGCCATGCTGAAACTTATCCGCCGTTTTGCTGCTCGCGGCCACCCAGGCCGACGTGCCGAGGTAGACGTGCACGTCGCCGTCGCCCTGCTGTCCCGCGCCGACCGCCGCGGCCTGCACGTCGTCGCAGCCGCCGAAGACCGGCGTGCCCGCGGCAAGCCCGGTTTCGCGCGCGGCCTGCTTGGTAATCCCGCCGACAAGATCGGTGCTTTTGACCAGCGGCGGGAGTTTCTGCATGTCGATCCCCGCAAGCGGCAGAACGCTGAGCCAGGTTTTCTTTTTGAGGTCGAAGCCGTAGCTGGACGCGCCGGAAAGCTCCGTCACCATTTTGCCCGTACAGCGGTATTTGAGGTACCCGTTAACGTCGAGGATGCGGTGCGCTTTTTTGTAGATTTCCGGCCGCTCTTCCTTGAGCCAGATGATTTTAGCAATGCAGTCCTTGCCCATGATGGGCGTGCCCGCGATCATCGTGAAAATCCGCTTGCCGCCGAGCTTTCGCATGATATTCTGCGCCTGTTTTTCCGCGCGGCCGTCGACCCAGGTGATATTGGGATAGAGCGGTTCCCCCGTTTCGTCCACGGGGATCACGCCCTGCGCCTGCGTGGAAAAGACGACCGCGGCGACGGCCTCGGGAGGTATGCCGTTTTCGTCCAGCACGCGGCGGCTCGTGTCGCAGACCGCGTTCCAGTAGTCCGCCGGGTCCTGCTCGACCCAGGCCGGGTTCGGATAGTGCGTCGGATACGGCGCGGAAGCCGTCGCGCGGATGCTCCCGTCGAAGCGGACAAGCACCGCCTTATCGGAACTGGTGCCGATATCGTGCGAAAGAATATAGCGTTCCATCAAACATCCTCCCTGTTCAATGCATCAGCGCATGCCGGTGTTTTTTACTTGTTTAAACACGCTCTCAAAGCGCGTGAGCGCGTCGGCGACCACCTCGTCCGTGTCCGCAAGCGACGTGTAAAGCCGGCTGCCCGCCAGCGTGACGACGCCGTTGGCCATGTAGGCCGCGCCCATGCGCTCCATGGATTCCTTGCGCCTCGTCATCATGTCTTTGTTGCGCAGCAGCCCGATTGCGGACTTGACGAAGCTCATGGACGAATAGTCGAAGCTCATCGCACCCGTGCATTCGAGATGGACGATCGAACCCTGGTTGTACGCCACGAACGGCAGATCGTATGTTTCAATGAGTCCTTTGAGCCCGTCGGTGAGCTTGTCGCCCTGCCGCCCGGCGATTTCGCAGGCGTTGGTACGCTCGATTTCACGGATGGCCGTGTAGCCCGCCAGCGAAGAGAGCGGATTCGCCGCCAGCGTGCCGCCCACATACGCGCGGTGCTTGCCGGTTGCCACGCCCGCCGCCATAAGAGAAGCATACTCGCGCTTGCCGCCGACGCCGCCCGCCGCCGGATATCCGCCCGCGACAATCTTGCCGAATATCGTGAGGTCCGGCACAATGCCGAAATATCCCTGCGCGCCTGAAAGCGCAACCCGAAAGCCCGTCACAACCTCGTCGAAGATCATCAGCGCGCCGTATTTGTCGCAGAGCGCACGCACGTTCGCGTTGTATTCGCGTGCAACAGGCCGCGTGCCGCTTTCCGGTCCGACCGGCTCGACGATGACCGCCGCCGTACCGCCGCGCAGGCGGTTTTTGCGAAGCATGGCTTCGAGCATGTTCAGGTCGTTGGGGCGCACCTCGTCGGTGAGCGAATAACAGGCGCGCGGGATGCCGTGGGATTCGAGCAGCGCACGGCTGCCGGGAATCTTGAGCCCGTACACCATCTGGTCCGACCATCCGTGGTATCCGCCGCCGATCTTGATCACGCGTTTTTTGCCGGTCGCAATCCGCGCAATGCGCAGCGAGGCCATCACCGCCTCCGTGCCGCTGCCGAGCATGCGGAACATCTCGACCGCGGGCATATGCCGGTGGATTTCCTTTGCAATCATCAGTTCCGCTTCGTGCAGCAGCCCCGTGACCGGCCCGCATTCGTTGAGCAGCTTGATCACGGCGCTGCGGATCGGTTCATAGTTGCTGCCAAGGATCGTCGGGCCGCCCGCCTGCAAAAAGTCGATATAACGGTTGCCGTCCGCGTCGTAGAGATACGCGCCGTCGGCCTTGGCGATGCAGATCGGGAACGGTTTGTTGAACGCCAGATTGTGCTGTACGCCGCCGGGGATATAGTCCTTCGCTTCCTCAAACACGGCGCGCGAGCCGCCGCACTTTTCGTCGAAATAGCGCAGCACTTCGCCCTTGTAATATTCTTCCGAAACCTCATAGATCGGTTCGCCGGTCAGTTTTTTAAGTCTCGCGTTAATTTCCGCCGGGTCGTCCCAGCGGCTGATTCCGCAGTTGTCCATTTTGTTCATTCCTCCAGCATTTTTCTGCTTTTATCCGGTGCCGCGCTTTTGCGCGGCCGTTTTTTCTGGTTTGTCCGTCACTCCTGCGGCTTTTGTACGCCGAGCAGCCGGCGCAGCATCCGCCGCATGTCCGCGCGCATACTCCCTGCGTCGAACGGCAGGCCGTACGCCAGCAGATGGTTGACCTGTCCGTAATACAGCCCCAGCGTCATCTGCGCAAGCAGTTCCGCGGACACGTCCGCGTCCTGCGGGAAAGCCCCGAATTCAATTTCATAGTGCTTTGCAATCAGCCGCTCGATTTCGCTGACGCGCCCACCGTTGCCGCCGAGGATGGTCGCGTTGGTCAGCCGCGCCATCACGCGCGGATAGTTGGCGGTATCTTCGATCAGCCGGTCGAGCAGCGCTTCGATGAGCGCCACGCCGGTTTTTTCGCACGCTTCGCAAAACTCGACCAAATCGCCGATTTCCGCGACGGCCAGCGCCGTCTGGAGTTCGCCCGCGTCCGCGTAATGGTTGAACACGGTCGTGCGGCATACGCCCGCCGCTTTTGCGATGTCGTCAAACGGCACGCCGCCCACGCCGTTTTGCTCATAAAGCCCCTTGGCCGCATGCAGGATCGCCCTGCGTGTTTTCATTCGTTTCTTTTCGCTCAAAGTGTTTCTTCCTTCCCGTCTTCCTGCGCCAGGCGTTTCTTTGCGCGCGCATTCGAATTGATACTGCCGCGGTAAACCACCAGCCGCCAGAACAAAAACTCCGTCGTCAGGTTAATCAGCATGGTGCCGATCAAAACGACATACGCGTTCCAGCCGATGTTGGTCAGCGCGTTGCCCCAAAGCGTCGACGCCGGGGTAAACACACAGTAATACAGCGCAACCTTCAGCATCGCTTTTGGCACGTTCGTTGCGGACTGGAACGTAAACTCGCGGTTGAGCGTGAAGTTCCAGAGCACGCTGAGCACCAGCGCGATCAGATAGCACGGCCAGTACGGCCATTTCACGATCTCGTGCAGCAGCGTGAACGTCAGAAACTGGATCACGCCGGCGGACGCTGAAAACAGGACGTATTTTATGACCCGCGCAATTTCCTCTTTTTTCTGTGTCTGCATTCTTTCTGGCTCCTTAAAAAACTGAAGTCGGCAGGAAAACATTAATTTGTATTAAAATGTGAATTGTAGTGCAAAAACAATATAGCACGCTCCCGGTGGGCTGTCAATGCCGTTATCCTGCGCAATTTTGACGTTTTCCCGAATACAGCCACCGCGCGCTTGTGCTTTTGCGTATATTTTGGTAGTATGCGTTGAATCGGGTTCTTGCAGCCCGATGCCGAGGAGGTTCGGATGGAATATGAATGCAGAATTTGATCTCGAACGCTATCTGACCGACGGCGTGAATACAATCGTCGCGGACGCAATGAAGGCCGCGCTCAAAAACCCACGCGAAACGGCGTTTCTTGTCCGCTATGCCGCCGCCGCGAAGCGCGCCGAAAAACGGCGCGCGGCATACGCCGCGCAGGGCGGGCACGTTCCGTCCTTCCTGATTGCAAGCATCACAAACCGCTGCAATCTGCACTGCGCGGGCTGCTATGCGCGCGCCAACCACATCTGCCACGACGGCGCGGACGACACGCTGCTCAGCGAGGAAGAATGGGACGGCGTGTTCGGCCAGGCCGAGGAAATCGGCATTTCGTTCGTTTTACTTGCGGGCGGCGAACCGATGCTGCGGCGCGGAGTCGTCGAACGGGCGGCGGCGCATCCGAATCTGCTGTTCCCAATCTTCACCAACGGCACGCTGTTTTCCGGGCGCATGCTCGATTTGCTCGATCAAAACCGCAACCTCGTGCCCATCGTCAGCGTCGAGGGCGACGAAGCGCAGACGGACGCGCGCCGCGGAGCGGGCACCTATCAAAAGCTCGCCGCCAACATGCGCGCGCTGCAGCGCCGCGGCATATTTTTCGGCGCGTCGGTCACGGTGACGACGGAAAACGTCCGCTTCGTTACAAGCGACGCTTTTTTGAACGAACTTTCCAAAAACGGCTGCAAGATCGCGTTTTATGTGGACTATGTCCCCGCCGACCCCGGCACGGAAGCGCTTGCGCCCGGCGAGGCCGAGCGGGATTATCTCGCGGCGCGGCTTGACGGGCTGCGAGGCAGGCCGGACGCGATGGTCTTTGTTTCGTTTCCGGGGGACGAGCAGTATGCGGGCGGCTGCCTCGCCGCGGGACGCGGGTTCTTCCATATCAATCCGCACGGCGGCGCGGAACCCTGTCCGTTCTCGCCGGTTTCGGACGTCAGCATCCGGGACGTTTCCCTGCTTGAAGCGCTCGATTCGCCGCTGTTTACGCATCTGCGCTCCAGCGAGCTGATTGCCGGCGCGCACGACGGCGCCTGCGCGCTGTTTGGGCACGAGGATGAAGTGCGCGGCATGGCCGCAGATTCCTGAATTTCAAAAATTCACCGAAAGAGAAGGAGTTCATATGCGTTTGAAACTTGCCGACCGCGAACTGCCGAATTACTCGCGCGGCGAAGAAATATTCAATATGGTTTCGCATATCGCGGGCGGCGCGTTCGCAATCCTCGCGCTGGTGCTCTGCGTTATAAAAGCCGCGATCGGCGGCAATGTCTGGGCGATCGTTTCCGCCTCGGTATACGGCTTCACCATGATCGTGCTGTACTGCATGTCCAGCATCTATCACGGACTCAAGCCCTCGACCGGCAAAAAGGTGCTGCAGGTACTCGATCACTGTTCAATCTATTTTATGATCGCCGGCACGTATACGCCCATCGTGCTTGTGGCGATGCGTCCGCTCTTCCCGGTGCTCGCGTGGACGATCTTCTTTTTCGAATGGGCGCTGACCGCGCTGGCCGTCACGCTGACCGCCATCGACCTCAAGGAGTACGGCGCGTTCTCCATGGTCTGCTACATCATCATGGGCTGGGGCATCGTGCTTGCAACGCCGTACGCCGTGCAGGCGCTTACGCAAAACGGGTTCTGGATGCTGCTTGCGGGCGGGTTTGCCTATACGCTTGGCGCGGTGCTCTATGGCATCGGCTCGAAAAAACGCTGGTTCCACTGCATTTTCCATCTGTTCGTTCTGCTCGGCAGCGTGCTGCAGTTTATCTCGATCTACCTGTACGCTATTTAGAACTCAATCCACAGGCTGACAAAAAAAAGAGGCTTTCTGCCGAAAGCCTGAAACGCCGGAAGGTTCCCCTTCCGGCGCCAGTCTGTTAAAAAGTCCCCGGGATTGTTAAGGGCCGCTGCCCTTAACCCGTTTTTCCGGCTGCGCCGGTTCATCCGGCGCAGTACGATCGCCCTTTAGGGCGGTTTCCCTGTGCGTTTTGCCGCCCGGGAGCCCGAAGGCGAGAGGCAAAACGTGGTTACTCCGTCAAAAACTGGTTTTTTGACGGCCAGACGCCGGAAGGTTTCCCTTCCGGCGTTTTTTTTGCGTTCGCATTCAGCGTACCGTGCCGAGCACCTTATAGAGCAAAGCATAGAGCGTCTCCGCTTCGTTTTCAGAGAGCGGGAGACAGCCGCCCATCCTGAGCGGGATTCCGGCTGCGCGCTCGCGCAGGGCGAACCCTTCTTCCGTCAGCGAAAGGTCGACGCTGCGCTCGTCCGCCGCGTTGCGTTCGCGCCTGATCAGACCCTGCGCCTCCAGCTTTTTGAGCAGCGGCGTGAGCGTCCCGCTGTCGAGGTACAATCGCGTTCCGAGCTCTTTGACATTCATTGGCGCGTGTTCCCAAAGCACCATCATGGCGATGTATTGCGTATAGGTCAGGCCAATCTCGTCCAGGTGCGGCTTATACAGCCGCACCACCTCTTTTGCGCAGGCATAAAGCGGAAAGCACAGCTGATTTTCCAGCTTCAGCTCTTCATACTCGTTCATCGTTTCTTTTCCCAGCCGCCGCGCCGTCAAAGCAGCGCCGCAACGTCCTTTTCAATGCTTTCCGGCGTATCGGCCGAAGCAAAACGTTTTACGACGTTACCTTCGCGGTCGACCAGGAACTTCGTAAAATTCCATTTGATCCGCGCGCCGGGGTTCTCGCCATGCTGTTTCAAAAACGTATACAGCGGGCTTTCCTCTTTGCCGTTGACCTTAATTTTGGCAAAGCGCGGGAACGTCGTACCGTAGTTGAGCGTGCAGAAGCTGTTGATTTCGGCGACGGTACCGGGCGCCTGTCCCGCAAACTGGTTGCAGGGGAAATCCAGAATTTCAAAGCCCTTTTCCTTGTATGCGTCGTAGAGCTTTTGCAGCCCCGCATACTGCGGCGTGAATCCGCAGCCCGTAGCGGTGTTGACAATCAGCAGCACCTTGCCCTTATATTCGGAAAGCGAAACGTCGCTTCCGGTCATGTCCTGAACGGTTATATCATAGAGACCCATTTGGATCGCTCCTTTCTGTTGTCTTCAATTAGATTGTATGCAATGTTTATAGGTTTGTCAATACCAAATCAGTCGTTTATTGTTTTCAGGCGTTTCCGGCGTAACAAGGCCGCCTGCTGGTTAAGCAGGCGGCCTTCAGCCTGTCAAAAAAGTCTCCGGGATTGTTAAGGGCCGCAGCCCTTAACCCACTTTTCCGGCTGTGCCGGTTTATCCGGCGCAAAGGATCGCCCAGAATGGGCGGTTTCTTTATGTTCTTTGTCGCCCGCAAGTCCGAAGGACGAGAGACAAAGAACGGTTAACCCGTCAAAAAACCAGTTTTTTGACGGACTCAGGCCGCCTGCCGGTTAAGCAGGCGGCCTTGCCGATTCGGGGGGAAATCATCCATTGGACTGACCGGAGATTAAGCGATCTCCAGCTTGCGGGACGTCGGAAGCGTCTCCTGCTGTTTCGGCAGGGTCAGCTTGAGTACGCCGTCCTCGTAGGCGGCGGTCACGCCGTCGGTGCGAATGCCCGTCAAGTCGAAGCAGCGGCTGAAACTGCCGTAGCTGCGTTCGCGTTTGACGAAGTTGCCCTTCTTGTCCTTTTCATCCTTGCTCTCGCTGCGCTCCGCGTGAATGGTGAGCGTTTCGCCTTCGATGTCGACGGAGATATCCTCCTTCTTGAAGCCGGGCAGATCGGCCTCCATCAGATAGCTTTCGCCATTGTCGCGGATGTCCGTTTTGAAATCGGTGATTGCGGACTCCCCAAAGAAGTTGCGCTGCATCTCATCGAGTTCTTCAAACGGGTTATACCAGGTCAAGTTGCGTTTCCTGCCATACGGTACGAGTTCAAACATAATCCATTCCTCCTTTGGAAAGATAAAATATCGTTTTCCGCGCCTGTTCGCGCGGCCCGTCCGGTCCGGCGCCTTGCGGCCGCCTTCCTTTTCGGAACACCTGTATCATACGAAATCATTTTTACAAAAAAACAGAGGAACTGTAATGGAATTGTGAATTTTAGCACTCATCTTGATAGAGTGCTAACAACTTTTGGTTCTTTCGCCCGTTTTTCATGCCGGGTTCGGCCCGGCAAAATCTCCGGTAACGTGCTGTCGTTTTTATGCTATACTGATAAGAACAGTACTTCTCTTTTTAACAACTTACAACCCGGCGCAACAGGAGGCCCATATGAAGTCCGTTCCGAATTACATTGCCGCAGCGCTGCTTTCCGCCGTCTGCCTCTGCTGTTACTATTTTGATCCATACCGCGGCGCGTCCCTCGCCACCGGGCTGCTGCTGCAGGTGCCGGGCGTAATGCTTGTGTTTCTTACAAGCGTTACGCATAAAGACCCAGAAAAGAAATTTACCAGCTACGCAAAAACCCAAAAATCGCGTCAAATTCTCGAAATAGGCGTAATCCTCTTTGTCTTTGTCGCCTGCGGAGCGTTCCTGCTCGTGGGAATCAAGTGGTCGTTCGTGCGTTTCGTTGCGTTCCTGGGATTGTGGATTACGGCCGCCCTGCTCGGCGAAAACGCCAACTATTTTATTTGGTGCAGGCAAAACCCGGAGCTCGCACAGCAACTGATCGCGCGCGAGAAACCGCCGGAAAAGGAATCTTCCGCACCCACAAGGGAAAAACCCGCCGCCGCATTCCAACCCGCAGAAAGAGCGTCTCTTCCTTCCGAAAAAACGCGCCCGCGCATGCATTGCATGCCCGATATGTTTCTCGCCATCCGGCTTATCGACTACGACGTAAGCGCGCTGGAAGATGCGATCCGCAATCCCTCAAAACAGTCGCTTGCTGCTCTTGAGGAAGCAATCTGTCGGTTTAACGGCAATCCGCAGTCCGTGTTTTACCGCATCGGCGGAATGCGCGTACATACCGCCGCGTCTATCGATTCCGCAAAGCGCGAACTATATGCGCTGTGTGCAAGCGGGCGTCTGCTGGACGACCCCGCGTACGCACAGTCCCTCATCGCCGGACTCGATCAGGCGACAAGCATGTGCTTCATGCAGGACCTTGCGGCAAGCAATCCAAGGATGCTCTTTGCCTATCGGCTTCTCGGCGTGCAGATGCAGATTGCGCATCTGGCCGGCGACTGACCGGCCCGGTTGCTTTGCCCCGGACACATCCGTTAAAAAAACTCCGCCGAGGCAGGATGCTGCCGCAGGCGGAGTTTCAGCCTGTCAAAAAGATCCTTGGGATTGTTAAGGGCCGCAGCCCTTACCCCGTTTATTCCGGCTGCGCCGGTTCATCCGGCGGAACGGATCGTCCGGAACGGGCGGTTTCTCTGTGTTCTTTGCCGCCCGCGAGTCCGAAGGACGAGAGGCAAAGAACGGTTAACCCGTCAAAAAACTGGTTTTTTGACGGCCTCAAACTCCGTCGCAGGCAGGATGCTGCCGCAGGCGGAGTTTTGTTTTATTCGCAGATTGATATTGCAGCCAATTACCAGTCGTAAAGGTCCCATGCGCTCGAACTGCGCAGGTCGGTGCTCTGCCGCACGATGAGATTGGTTTCCAGTTCAATCATGCGGGCTGGCGCGTTTTCGCCCTGTTCGGCGCGCCAGAGCAGCAGTTCGACCGCCTCCTGACCCATCCGCTGTTTCGGCACGGACACCGTGGAAAGCGAAGGGCTGATCAGCGTACCGGGAAAGTTGTTGTCGAAACCCACGACGGCCACGTCTTCCGGAACGCGCATCCCCGCTTCGTGCAGCGCGCGGATTGCGCCGATCGCCATCTGGTCGTTGCCGCAAAGCACGCCGTCGATCCGGCAGCCGCCCGAAAGCAGCGTGCGCATTTCGCTGTAGCCGCTGATGGGCGTGTAGTCGCCCTCGCGCACGAGCCGTTCGTCCGCTGCAACACCCGCTTCCCTGAGCGCGGCAAGGTAGCCTTCATAGCGCTTTTTTCCCATCATAAAGCGATGCATCGGCGCAGCAATATACGCAATGTTCCTGCGGCCGATCTCCAGCAGGTAGGCCGCCGCCGCCTTGGACGCGCCCTTGTTGTCCACGACCACGGCGTCCACGCCATCGTGCGGCGCTTCCTCAAAAAACACGACGGGGATGCGCTTGCCGTCGATGGAAAGATGCTTGAGCTCCTCAACATACGCCGCGTTGTCCTGCGGATCGCAGCAGGTGGAAAGCAGCACGCCGTCCACACGCTGGAGCCGGAGCATGCGGACGATGTCCTGCTCTTTCTCAAAATTCTCGCCGGTTTCATAGATCGTCAGCGAATACCCGTGCCCGGCCGCCGCCGTCTGCATGCCGCGCAGCACCTTCGGGAAGAACACGCTTACAATGGACGGAACAATGACGCAGAGCGTGTTGGTTTTGCCGCTTTTGAGGCCCCTTGCAAGCGTGTTGGCCTGATAGTGCAGTTCGTCCACCGCAGCAAGCACCCGCCGGCGCAGCGCCTCGCTCACGGTCTTGGTGCCGTTGAGCACGTTGGAAACCGTGGAAATGGAAACGCCGGCATACGCCGCGACATCCTTGATGCTCACGGTGTGTTCCGGCGCGTTTTTCCTGCCTTTGGTCATAGTCTGGCGAGGTACCCTTTCATATTTTCCAGCCAAAGCGCCGCCGCCGTTTCGTCGTTCGGCACCGGCAGGCACTCCGCGCTGATATCTCCCGCATATCCTTTCTGCTTGAGCGCCATCAGGATTGCGGCAATGTCCGCATGCCCGGCTCCGGGATAGAGGCGGTTGGAATCCGCGGCATGCACATAATGAATCAAGTCCGCGTTGTCGTACGCCGCGGCGACGGGGTCCGCTTCCTCGATGTTCATATGGAACATGTCCGCGAGGATGCCTGTGGCACACAGCTCCGCGTCCCGGATAAAATCGGCGACGTCGTAAACGCTGCAAAGATAGTTATTTTCATAGCGGTTGATCGCTTCAAGCAGCAAGCCCACGCCATGTTCGGCGGCGTAAGCGTCCGCACGCCGCATCGCGTCCGCGAGCAGAAGCAGGCTTTCGCCGTCCTTTTCCTCCGCCGGGATGTTCCCGCGCAGACAGCCGATGATCACCTGCGCGCCGAGCACCGACGCCGCGTCGACGAATCCGAACAGGCGTTTGAGCGCCTGTTCGCGCGTGCCCAGGTCGATCAGCGAAAGGCGATCGTCCACATACGCGCGGCCCGTTCCGAGCGCACTGACGCAGAGGCCGGTTTCGTGCAGCGCTTTGCGGATCGGCTGGAGGCCGAGTTCCTCCGGCGCGCGCACGTGCAGCTCAACACAATCATAGCCAAATTCTTTCGCCGCGGCAATGCCTTTTACCAGATTTCCCCCATAGAGAAACGGCGCGCCCTGGCCGCGCTGTTTCACGGCGGTCATACAGAGTCTTGGAGCGAACATATTTTTCTTCCTTTCCGAGCGCCGCTTTCCGGCGTTTTGGATCGCCTTTGCCCATGCTTTTTCGGATATGGTGTGCGGGCGCGCCTCACCGGTCTGCGTCCGCGCACCGTCCGAAACAAGGTGATTAGGAGGTTTACCGCCGCCCTTCTGCAGACGCTCTCCGTACGCCCGGGAGAAGGAACGGCTTGTCAGCTCTTCCCGTATGCGGGCAACCGGCCGCAGGAAGGAAGCTTTTGCAGGCCGCCGGGAATTAAATTCCCGGCGGCTGCGATCTCATTATTCTTCCACGCCGAAGGTCAGCATGACCTTGAACGCATCGGCCTTAAGCTTGCAGGCGACGTCGAACGCCTCATGAATCTGCCCAAACGGATAATAATGCGTGTTGAGCGTCCCGAAATCGACGCCTTTTTCCTTGAGCGCGCTCATAAAACGAATTGTGCGCTGCGCAAAGTTCTTCGTGCCGCCGGAGCCGCTGATGGAGAGCGTGCGCCAGATGGTCTTGCCGATTTCGACGGGAACTTTGCGCCCGATGGAGTGTCCGATCAGACGTACGCGCGCGCTGTGCCCCGCGACGTCGAACAGCGACGCGATTGCGTTGTTGTTGCCGGAGGCCTCGACTACGACTGTACCCATGCGCCCGTCGGTAATCCGCTCGACTTCCTTGACAAGATCGACCGCGGTTGGGTCGATTACATAGTCCGCGCCGTATTTTTCCGCAACGGCACGCCGCTTTTCAAACGGTTCGACGACGATCACCTTCGCGCCGCTCATCTTGGCGGTCATCATTGCGGAAACGCCGACCGGGCCGCAGCCCATAATGATTGCGATGTCGGACGCGTCGATATATCCGCCGTTGCCCCAAATGCCGAAATAACCGATCGAGAACGTTTCGACCCAGGCCGCGTCCGCATAGGTCCAGTTGTCCGGAACCTTATGCACATACTGCTCTTCGATGACCATGTATTCGCCCATCCCGCCGGGAGAGTCGGGCCGAAAACCCGCTTCACGCATGTTCAGGCAGGCGGACGGCATCAGCCCGTCCTTGCAGTTGCGGCACACGCCGCAGGCCATCACGCAGTCGCCCGTGACTTTGTCGCCGGGTTTGAGCGTCGCGACGCCGGAGCCGACGCCCGCGATGCGCCCGCCCCACTCGTGCCCGGGCGTGTACGGCGCGATGTCGTAGCGTCCTTCCTTGGATTTGCCTTCAAAACACTCCACGTCGGAGCCGCAGATGCCGCAGGCGCCAACCTGCACCAGCACCTGGTTTTCCTTGAGCGCGGGAACTTCCACATCCTCGACCCGCAGGTCGAACGGCTTATGCAAAAACGCGATTTTCGCCTTCATAACGGTTTCCTTTCTTATCCTTCCGGTTTTTCCGGACAAATTTGCTTACAGATGCTCGAAGATGCCGATGCGCGGCAGTTCGTCCACGGACTTCCAGCCTTCGCTCATGGGTTCCTTGAGGAACGGCGCCATGTCCTCTTCCTTGCGCAGCGTAACTTTCTCCACCGGCGGGACCTTGCCGGACGGATACGCGTCCAGAATCTGGTCGTTGAGCAGCGTTAAATATTTCAGGATTGCAACGATCGGGCGCTTTGCCTTGCGCGCATCGGAGGTGGACGGCGCGCCGACCACGCCTTCCGGCGTCGCCGCGCGTTCGATGGCGTTATGCCCTTCGCCCTCGCTCCAGCGGTTCGGGCGGCGGAACGGATCGACCGACTTGTCGAAATGCTCGTCCGGCAGCAGCGATTCACCCCAGGAATCCTGCACGGCGGACATGTTGATCATTTTTTCGAACATCAGAAGCGCCACGGAGGTTTCCGCTTCGTCCGCGTGGACGAAATGCGTGCCAAGGCTGAGTTCGCTGTCGATGGGATAGAAGAATTCGCGCACCGCGCGATGCCATTCAATCACGCGGAAAATGCCCGGCAGCTGGTAGCGCTTGCAGAATTCCTGAATCGCGCTTTCCAGCATCCAGAGATGTCCGTGATTGTTGAGCAGGATGATCTTGCGGTAACCGTCGTTCCAGAGGCCGAGCATCGTGTAGATGAGCATCTCTTTTACGGCTTCTTCCGGCATGATCACGGTGCCCGGCATGCCGATGTGGTGATACGGATGCCCGCCGTAATTGAGCGGCGTAAACGCAAGGTTGATTTCGCGGCCCTGCTTCTTTGTGTAGCGGCGCACGCCTTCGAGAATCTGTGTACACATGAAGGTGTCGAGCCCGGTGTTCGCGTGCATGCCGTGATTCTCCGTGCAGCCGATGGGCACGAACACGATGTCGTTCTTGCGGCGCTTTGCAATCTGGTCCGCGCGCGGGGTGTTCTGGATATAGGTGCCCGCAACGCCCAGCTCGGAAGGCGACGGAATGCCGTAGGCCTCCAGCTCCGCATCGAGCTGCTCCTCCGTCATGTCCCAGATTTCTTTCTTCATGCGCCCGACCGCCGTATCCTCAAAGATGATGGCGGGGTCCTCGGTCAACAGCCACTTTTTCTTTTCCATTTCTGTTCCTCCTTTTAAGAAAAACGTTTTTCTTTGTGCTGAGATGAAGCCCTCTTCTTTTGTTCGGTTCTGCTTTTGTCTGTCGGATTGTTCTGGTTTTTCGCGATTGTTTGGATTGATTGTGGGTTGGTTTCGGTGAATTACAAGATTGTTAAGAAGAATTGTTCGTTCTGCAAGAAAAACGTTTTTCTTGCTTTCGTCATTAACATATCACCCTTTTGTCTGCGCGTCAAGAGGGTGCCGTAAAATTTTTTGTGATGACTTCCTTGTTTCATGCCGGGACGGAAAAACGCGCCTGGCGCGGCATGTCAAACGATCTTTCAGCAGGGATTCTCCCTGCGCCTTTCCCAGCAGACACGCCTTTTGGAAGCTCTTTGTTTATCGGCAGGCTTGCAAAGGTTCTTAGGGCCGAAGCGGTGGTTTGGAGACAAATCTCCAGCACCTCCCCCCGGCAAAAAGCCCCGCGCAAAGCGCGGGGCAGGCCATTCAATGTAAAATCAGCTATGCCGCGTCAAACCGGCATGTCCGTTTGGGACTCTTTCTTCACCAGCCGGATGACCACGACGTACATCAGAATTACGAACGCGGCGAACAGGGCCGTCGAAAGTACGCTGCCGATCATCGCGCAGGCGTCGTAGAAGCCATGCAGCAGCACCGCCGTAAGGTAGCCCGCCCAGAGGTTGAGCGTCTTTCTCGTGTTGTTGCCCATGTCAGCGCAGAGCTTGGCGCGCCCGTAAAACACCCCCATGAACACCGCAAAACCCATATGCGCGGGGATTGCGAGCACCGCGCGCACCACGGCGGTCGTCAGCCCGTAGCCCATCACGTAACTGATGTTTTCAAACGCGGCGAACCCCAGCGAAACGAACACGGCGTATACGATGCCGTCGAAACGATAGTTGAAATTCGGGTCCTTCCAGGTGCGCCGCTTCAAAAAGAAGAACTTCGCGCCCTCCTCAACGACGGCCACGCCCAGAAACGCCGTAACGATCACGTACGCCTGACTGTCCTCCGCAAAGTAAGCCGAAATAATGTTTTTGCCGATCGATTCAAGCACGATGGCGACCAGCGCCGCCGCCACGCCGAGGAATACCAGCGAAATCAGCATGCCGGGCGGCTCCTTCTCGACGGTGTCCTTGCGATAGATGTAGCGCATTAAAAACAGCGCCGGGAGAATCGCCGCGAGGATATAGATCAATATTATGGCAAGTGAAGGAAGGATGAAAAACACGTGCGGTACCGCCTTTCTGTTCGTTCGCTTTTAAAACAATGGAAATCCCGGCGTTTCAGCCGCGCAGGTTTCTGTGTTTGCCGCACACCGTGTCCAGCGTAATGCGAAACACCGCTGTAATCGCCGTCACCTCCGGCGAACAGCAGAATTCGGGAAACCCGCAGTGCGCAAGCAGCAGCCGGATTCCTTTCTCCGCCTCGCCGCCTTGCAGCAGCTCGGCGTTTCCCCAGCCGATCACGCTTTCATAATCGCAGGTCAGCCCCCCGTGTCCGTTTTCCACAAAACCAAGACAGCGGTCGGCTTCCACGCAGACGCGCGGACCCTTTTTAAGGAGATCATATTTTCTGCCTTCCAGCGCGCCGTGAAAATAGACCGAAATCTTCCCGCCGGTCACCTCGTACCCGAACGAAACCGGCACGATATACGGCTCCGCTCCGTCTAAAACGCCGATGCGCATCGTGTCGCAGCGACCCAGCACGGCGGCGATTTGTTCCGGCTCTGCGATTTCCCGTTTTGCTTTGCGCATGTCTATTTCTCCCGATGTTTCTTTTTTGAAGAATACCATAAATCCGGCGAAAGCAAAAGCGGTCTTTTTTCCGGCCAAAGCGCCGCCGCCTAGACCCGCAAAAGTGCGTCTGCGAATCTTGACGAACCGGCGGGGAGCAAGTAAGATATATCTAACCGGCAAGGGCGCACACCCGCCGGAGCAAACCGTTATTTTCGCAAATTTGATATAGGATGGTGACGACTATGGGACACGCTTTACTAATGGCCGCGGGCGGCACGGGCTTTACGTTTCTGATGACGACGCTCGGCGCGGCAGTTGTGCTTTTCTTCCGCAAGACGATGAGCGGTAACGCACAGAAGATCTTTCTGGGCTTTGCCGCAGGCGTCATGATCGCCGCTTCGGTCTGGAGCCTGCTGATTCCGGCAATCGACGAAGCCACCGCCAACGGGCAGATTGGCTGGATCCCGGCCGCAGGCGGTTTTCTGATCGGCATCGGCTTCCTGCTCGGACTCGATCAGCTCATTCCGCATCTGCATCCCGGCGCAAAGCAGATGGAAGGCCTCAATTCTTCCATGAAGCGCACGACGCTGCTCGTTATGGCGGTCACGCTGCATAACATACCGGAAGGCATGGCGGTCGGCCTCTCGTTCGCGCTCGCCGCGCAGCACGGCGGCGAACCCGCGTATTACGCCGCGGCGTTTGCGCTGGCGCTCGGCATCGGCATTCAGAATTTCCCCGAAGGCGCGGCCATTTCCCTGCCGCTGCGGCAGGAAGGTTTCAGCGTCGGCAAGTCGTTTACATACGGCATGCTCTCCGGCATTGTGGAGCCCATCTTCGGCATCCTGGTCGTGCTGATTTCCGGCTTTATCGAGCCGTTTATGCCCTGGATGCTCGCGTTCGCCGCGGGCGCCATGATGTACGTCGTGGTCGAGGAACTCATTCCGGAAGCGCATCTCGGCGAGCATTCCAACGTCGGCACGCTCGGCGTGATGGGCGGGTTTCTGATTATGATGATCCTGGACGTTGCGCTGGGATAATCTTTCCAGACAAAAACGGGAAGGCTCCTGCCTTCCCGTTCAGCTTGTTAAAAAAGACTCCGGGATTGTTAAGGGCCACAGCCCTTAACCCGTTTTTTCCGGCTGCGCCGGTTCATCCGGCACAACGGATCGCCCAGAATGGGCGGTTTCCTTGTGTTCTTTGCCGCCCGTAAGTCCGAAGGACGAGAGGCAAAGAACAGTTAACCCCCGTCAAAAAACAGGTTTTTTGACGGTCTCAACGGGACGGCGGATGCCGTCCCGTTTTTTTAACGTTTCTTACGCCGACAGCTCGCAAAGCGCTTTGGCGATCCGCGCCGCCACGCGCGCGTTGTTATAGGCCAGCTGCACGTTGGATGCAAACGAAACGCCCTTGGTGAGTTCCTTGATCTTGGCCAGCAGGAACGGCGTGATGTTCTTGCCGTGCACGCCCGCCGCGTCGGCCTCGGCCAGCGCTTCGTTGATTACGCTTTCCATATAGTCGAAATCCAGCGCGTATTCTTCAGGGATCGGGTTGCCGATTAAAACGCCGCCCTCAAGGCCGAGGTCCCATTTCGTTTTGATGATGCCCGCGATCTCCGCTTCGTCCTTCGCCGCGTAGTCCACGCCGTAACCGCTCTTTCTGCAATAGAACGCCGGGAAATCCGCCGTGCCGTTGCCGATGACCGGAACACCCATCGTCTCGAGATATTCCAGCGTGCGGCCGATATCGAGGATTTGCTTTGCACCCGCGCAAACCACCGCAACGGGCGTTTGCTTGAGTTCCTGCAGGTCGGCGGAAACATCCATCGTCACTTCGCCGTGGCGGTGCACGCCGCCGATGCCGCCGGTTGCAAACACTTTTACGCCCGCCATCGCGGCGCAGATCATCGTCGTTGCAACGGTCGTTGCGCCGTCCTTCTTCATTGCAAGATACGTCGCCATGTCGCGGCGGCTGACCTTGCCGACGTCCTCGGCCTTGCACATGACCTGCAGTTCCGCAGGGCTCAGGCCGACTTTGATGCGCCCGCCGATGAGCGCCGTGGTCGCGGGAATCGCACCCTCCGCGCGCACGACTTTTTCAACCTCGGCGGCAAAGTCCACATTCTCCGGGTACGGCATGCCGTGGCTGAGAATCGTGCTTTCCAGCGTGACTACCGGTTTGTTCGAGGCAATCGCTTCCGCAATCTCCGGCAAAACGTCCATATACTCTTTATTCCGCATTGTTTTTCTCCTTTTTCGCAGTTTCGTTTCAGCTCAACCGATACCGCTCTATGTTCTTTTTCACAAGCGCGTCGCTCATGTCGGGATTGATGGTACTCATGCTCTGAATCGCGGTAACGCCGCTGGCCAGCGCATAATCAAGGCGCTCTTCGGGCGGCAGGCCGTCGACCAGCCCGTGCACGAAGCCCGCCATAAACGCGTCCCCTGCGCCCGTTGCGTTCGCCATCGTCTCCGCGGGCCGCAGCGCGCGAAACATCCGCACACCGTCCGCGTCCGCATAGTAACAGCCGCGTTTCCCCCGGCTGACGGCCACGCAGAACACGCCGCGATCGAGCAGCGCTTCGCAGGCACGCTCGATTTCCGCTTCCGTGCCGGTCGGTTTGCCGGAGAGCACGGCAAGCTCCATTTCGTTGGGTTTAATTCCGTAAAACTGCCCCGCGACCGGCTCCATCTGCCGCGCATACGCCGTCGATACCGGGTCGATGAGCACGCGCGCGCCGCGCGCCGCGCCGGAGGTCAGTTCGTCCAAAAATTCCGCGGGCAGGCACGCGTCGCATACGACCGCGTCCGCGCTCTGAAACAGCGCGCGGTTCTCCTCCGGATACGCGCTTCCCAGTTGCTGAATGATGCGCATGTCGGACATGCCGAGGAGCATATCGCCCGTTTCATCCAGCACGGCGATATAGCAGGACGACGCTGCGCCTTTCTTCAGAAGCACATGTGAAACGTCGATCCCGGCCGCCGCGCTCTCGCGCAGGATTTTTTCGCCGTACACGTCGTCGCCGACGGCCGAAAGCAGCGTTGCCGGAACGCCCTGGCGGGAAAGATTTTCAAGGATGTTGCGCGTTACGCCGCCGACAGACGTGCAGAGGAACCCCGGATTGGAGTCCCGCATGACGATCGGTTTTTGACTGCGTCCGTGGACGTCCACGTTCGCCGCACCGATTCCAACGACGGCGCGTTTCTTCTGCTGCCCCATTGTGCCGTTTCTCCCTGATGATTGGAAATTGAAACGCGGCCCGTTCCGTCGTAACGCCGCGGTAGTAGTATACTCGTTTATTCGCCCGTTTTGCAAGTGCGGCCCGACGGAACGCGGTCGTTTCGCGCCGCATAACGCGCGCACTGCAAGAAATCCGCCGTGTTTTTGCACGATGCGATCACAGCGTGTCCCGCGCGTTGCCTTTTGCCGCACCTTGGTATACAATGGTACGCAATTGGGTTTTCGGGAGGTTTTGCATGGGCGCCTGTGACGGCATCTATCTCTACACGGATCTGGACGGCACGCTCCTTACGGACGACAAACGCATTTCGGAGGAGGATGCCGCCGCAATCTGCGAGTTCGTGCGCGAGGGCGGGCGGTTCGGCGTTGCGACCGGGCGTGTGCCCGGCATTATCGGCAATGTTGCAAAAGCGCTGCCGGTCAACGCGCCCTGTATCCTGTATAACGGTGCGGGGCTCTATCATCTCGGCGAACGGCGCTTCCTTGCGATGCATCCGGTCGGCCGCAAGGCCTGCGAACGCGTAACGCAGGAAGCGATCCGTCTGGAGCGCAACGTCTGCATCCAGATCTTCACCGACTCCGCCATCTACGAGACCAACCCGGACCAGCGCGACGACCCCTGCACGGTGTTCGAACGGATTGCCACCGTCAAATCAACGCTGAACGAAGTGCCGGACATCTTTTTGAAGTTCGTGCTGTCCCAGTCGCCGGAGCGGATGAACCGGCTGATGCAACAGCTCGATCTGTCGCGTATCGGCGGCGGTCTTTCGCTCTTCCGCTCTTCGGACATCTACTATGAATTCGTCTCGGAAGGCATCAACAAAGGCGCGGCGCTTGCAGATGTGCGGGCCCGCTGCAAAAACGTTAAAAAGATCCTCGCCATCGGGGACTTTGAAAACGACCTTGAGATGATCGAACAGGCGGACGTCGGCGGCGCGCCGGCGAACGCTATCGCCTCCGTGAAAGCCGCGGCAAACGTCGTCGTCCCCGCGGACAACAATCACGGCGCGGTCGCACGCTTTCTCGAAGCCGCGCTTTAATCTTTCTTTCAATAAAAATCGTTACAAAACAAAACCGCCGCGATTGCGGCGGTTTTGTTATTAGCGGATGTTATTTGCGGTATTTCCGCTGGCGCGCGCGCGCACTGCGGCGCTTGCGCTCATAGCGGCGCTTGCGTTCCGAAATGACGAACACGATAATCAGCGCGGCCAGCAGGACGATCAGCAGGACGAACACCAGCGTCAGCACATCCGCCGTGCCCCATTCCTTGTGTCCTTTCGTAATCAGCGGCGTCGCGTCCGGCGACTCCGTGACGGCGGCCGTCTCCTGCGGCTGGATTGACTCCATCTCCAGCATCTCGTCGACCGCAAAGTCCGCAGTCAGCGGCGCGGTGCAGATGACCTCGTTGCCGATGCTGTATTCAACGCTCCCCATGCTCTGCCCGGCGATGATCGGCGCCTTTACCTCCGTGGTAAGCAGCACGTTGGCCGTAATGGAGGATGCGTTTGTCTTGTAAAATTCAATCCTGTCGGCCAGCGCACGGATAACGACGCTGTCCAGATCGGCGCTCATGGTCAGCTGGCCGTCCGAAAGGTCGGCCTCGTCCCCGTTTACAACGCCGGAGGAGAAAGATTTCTGCAGCCCGAGCTCCGTCCCCGTCACCGTTTGATAATCATTGTCGAATACATATTCAAAAATGCTCGCCGCGTTGACGAAGCGTGCAAGATTTGTCGTTTCCT
>Ga0209607_1000923_pt1 | contig 24998 bp, 26 predicted proteins | sample AD_UKC117_MetaG_FD_184413 | JGI IMG/M metagenome (GOLD analysis project Ga0209607, IMG submission 184413) | Active sludge microbial communities of municipal wastewater-treating anaerobic digesters from Hong Kong - AD_UKC117_MetaG (SPAdes)... | ecosystem: Engineered > Bioreactor > Anaerobic >... | reverse complement strand
CTTCGGCGTAGTGTGGACGTATGTTCGAGATGGGTGGTGTGGTCGGGGGTGGGTCCGGTGCGCTCGCCCCCTTGACTGCGGCGGTGGACGGGCTGGTCGCGGCGAATCACCGGGATGTGCCGCTGGCCGATCTGGTGGCCGACATCGCCGTGCTGCACACCCAGGAGCAGCGCCTGGCCGCGGCCAAGATGGCCATGATCCGGGCGTGTGACGCCGACGGTGGGCATCATCTGGCCGGGCATGCCACCACCGGGGCGATGCTCACCGACGGGCTACGCCTGGCACCCGGGCAGGGCCAGTCCATGGCCAAGACCGCCCGGCTGCTCGAGTCCGACTTCCCGGCCACCGCCGAAGCCCTCGAGAACGGCCGGATCAGTTACCCGCACGCGGTGGCGATCACCCGGGCGAAGGCGAAGCTGCCCGCTGACCGGCTGGCCGAGGCCGAACCGATCCTGCTCGAGGTGGCTGCGGCCGGCTCGGCGGCGATGGTCCGCGCCGCGGTGGACCGGATGGCCGAACTGCTCGAACCCGAACACCACGACCAAGAGGATCAGGACCTTCGGGCCCGCCGGTACCTGAACGTGTCCCAAACTTTGGACGGCTGGTGGGCCGTCGACGGGCACCTGCCCCCCGAAGTCGGGCAACGCCTCACGGCCGCCCTGGAGGAGTTCGCCGCCCCGGCCGACCCGGCCGATACCCGCACCGCGCCGCAGCGTCGCGCCGACGCCATCGCCGAGATCGCCGACGCATCCCTGGACGGGACCACCGCCGGGGTCACCGCGGTCACCATCACCACCGACGCCGAGCACCTCGACGGGGTCGGCGCCACCTTCGACGACACCGGCATGCCCGTCGGACTGTCCACCTACGACCTCGCGATCTGCCAGACCCGGCTCACCCTGGTCGTGTCCAAACGCACCGGGATCGGGTGGAGCCCACTGGCCGTGGGCCGGCTCAACCGCTACGCCACCCCCGCCCAACGCGCCGCCCTACACCGCCGCGACCACGGCTGCATCTACCGCGGCTGCACCCGACCCGCCCGCCGCTGCCACGCCCACCACATCACCGACTGGCGCGACGGCGGGAACACCGACCTACCCAACATGGTCCTGCTATGTGCCTACCACCACCGCATGATCCACCTCGGCCGCGCCATGTTCATCGACGACCCCGACACCCCCGGCCGACACATCGCCATCCCCACCCGACGACATACCACCACCGCCGCCTAACCCGCGGCGGGGGCGCATCGCAGCACCACACTGCGAGGCCACGGTCACGTCACGAGCACCGGATACCGTCGGCGGCGCCTGCCCGCCCCCGCACGCCCGCGCCACGAATGAGCCGACCGTGGACAGGGAAGGAACTTCGGGGTGCATCAGTCGGATCCCGATGCAGCCTGGACGATCCCGCGCATGCCCTCGCCGCATCGCCGTAGCGTTGGGAGGGTGCGGGCAATGGTGATCTACGAGTCGATGTTCGGGGACAACCAGGAGGTGGCGCAGGCCATCACGGCGGGACTGACCGAGGGGGGCGTCGTGGCCGAGGCCGTCGAAGTCGGCGAAGCGCCTGGGCGACTCGACGAGGACGTGTCGCTGGTCGTGGTCGGCGCACCCAACCACGCGTGGAGCATCCCACGTCCGGCGACGCGCCAGACAACTGCGGACGCCGCGGACGGCCCACTGGTCAGTCAAGGGCCCGGCGTCCGGGAGTGGCTACGGAAGGCCCATCTCCCGACAGGGGTCCGCACTGCCGCCTGGGACACGCGCGGCTCCTCCCCCAAACCTGTCGTCGCAATGGACCATGCCTCGTCCACGATCGAGAAGCGGCTGACGAAACTCGGCGGCACCACCCTCACCCCCGCGGAGCACTTCACGGTCGTCGACATGAAGGGCCCTCTGGAACCCGGCGAACTGGAACGGGCACACGCCTGGGGAGTCACGCTCGCGGGTGCGCTGCACCCCACGACGTGAGTCTTCGCGCCGGATAGCCGACCTCGGCACCGGGGATGCGGTCTACTCACCTTGAGCCGCGAGCGCCGTCAGCGACGGTCCGCGCGCCATTCGGCAAGGGCTTCGCGCAGGCTCTCGTCAGCCATCACAAGAGCCACGGTGGGGCAGTCCTGGGGGCCCTTCTTGGCGTCCGGATGACACAGGGTGCAGGGCTGATCGCCACGCAGCGGACACTTCGCATCCACGACCCGGGTCGACATCGGAAGCCCACCTCCAATGCTCCAATTGTACGCCCAGGACCGCATCTGTCCCACAGGACATTCTAAAGTGGTACGTTCTGGTCATGAGTGGGACATACTCAGCCTCGATGGGCGATCGGGGTCGGCTCGTAGTGCCCGCCGAACTCCGTGAGCGGGCCGGCCTCCACGAGGGTCGTCCCGTCGTCTTCGTGGAAACAGCACATGGCTTGCTCCTGCTCACCCGGGAGCAGTTGCGCGACCTGGTTCGCGAAGGACTCGAGGGCAAGGACCTGGTCGGACGACTGCTCGCGGATCGACGTGCAGCATCCTCGACGGAGGACGTCGCGTGACAGTGTTCGACGCCTCGGCCCTGCTCGCCTACCTGGGCGCGGAAGACGGCGCGGACACCGTCGAGTCGGCCCTTGAGCGTGGCGGCATGTGCAGCACTGCGAACTGGAGCGAGGTCGCCCAGAAAGTGCTGGCCGCTGGCGGCGACTGGGACCTGAGCCGGGCTTTGCTGCTGTCCTACGGAATCACCCTCGGGCCGGTCGACGCTGACGATGCGGAATGGGCGGCGCGCCGGTGGCGCAAAGGCGAGGGGCTCTCGCTGGGCGAACGGCTCTGCCTGGCGCTGGCCCACCGCCTGGACGACGTGGCCATCACCGCCGACCGCACATGGGGTGAAGACGCGCGGATCCACCAGATCCGGTGAATCACTGCGTACGCAGCACCTTCGCCATCGGTTTGCCCTTGGCCAACTCGTCGACCAGCTTGTCGAGGTAGCGGATCTTCTGCATGAGCGGATCCTCGACGTCTTCGACCCGAACACCGCAGACAACCCCTGTGATCAGCGAAGAGTTGGGGTTGAGCCTCGCGCCGGCGAAGAACTCCTCGAACGTCGTGCCGTCGGCCAGGCGCGCCTGCAACTGCGCATCGTCGTAGCCGGTGAGCCACTCGATGACCTCGTCGAGCTCGGCCTGGGTGCGCCCCTTCTTCTCCACCTTGTTCACGTAATGGGGATAGACGGACGCCACAGGCATGGTGAAGACGCGGCTCATGACACGAACAGTAGACGGTTCGGCGAGCCAGCCGGAAGACCCTCAAGAGCACCCCTGGTCGCGGAACGCCGCAACTCCCGATGCACCTCCGCGGCGTCGGCATCCGGGTGGGTCTGCAGGTACAGCGCCGCGGCCCCCGCGACGAACGGCGTCGCCCACGAGGTCGCCCCGACACCCAGGTACCGGAAGACACCCCCGTCGAAGGCCACAGAAGTGATGCCCTTGCCCGGGGCCCACAGGTCCACACAGCGACCACGGTTCGATCCCGACCACGGCCGATCCCGCTGTGTGCTGGCACCCACCGTGATGACCGACGGCACGCGAGCCGGGGACTTGCGGCACGCGTTCGCTCCTTGGTTCCCGGCGGCAGCAACCACCGGCACGCCACTGGCGACGAGCCGCTCCACGGCCCGGTCTACTCGGGCCGAACCCGGGAAGGTCAGCGACATGTTCACCACCGCCGGACTCACCGCGTTCAGCCGGATCCACCGCGCCGCCTTCACCACGGCCCGTCGCTGCTCGGCGACGGTCATCGTCGTGCCACCCTCGGTGCACCCGAGTGCCTGCACCTCGACCAGCGTGGCCTTGGGCGCCACGCCGGTGGTCGCGCCGCCGGCGATGCCCGCCACGAACGTCCCGTGACCCACACCCTGCTCGTCTGCACAATCCGTGACCCCGGTGCCGGTCAGATCGATGCCCAGCGAGGCGCGGCTGTCGAATTCGGTGTTCTCCACGTCCAAACCCGTGTCCACCAGGTAGATGGTCACCCCGGAACCGTCTGCGGGCGGGCTGTAGGAGCCGTCGAGCGGTAGCGATGGTTGGTCGATGCGGTCCAGACCCCAGCCGGGAAGGTCCGCAGCGACTGCGGCCTGGGTGGGAGTCAGCAGCGCCGCAATCACCCCAAGGGCCAAGGCGACGCGTCTACTCACACGAACGAGCGTAGTCGTCGAGCAGGCGCCCCGGAACTCCGTCGAGATCTCAGTTCCGACGCCTCGACCCCCGACAATGCCGATACCGTGAGAATGCGCAGGGAGGCGCCATGCATCGTCGTATCGCCGTGCTGCTGATCTCAGCATTGGCAACCTCGGCGCCGACTGCGCCGGCCATGGCCTCCGACACGTCCGCTGCGGACCTGACCTGGGCGCCGTGTCCGTCAGTAGGTGTAGCCAGCAATCCGTCAGGAGCAGCACCCACCAAGCAGTGCGCCTGGCTGACGGTCCCTCGGCGCTACGACGAGCCCGACGGTCCGACCATCAAGGTGGCGCTGGCCCGTATCCCCGCCACCGGTTCGCCCAGCGAGAAGATCGGCTCGCTGGTCTGGGACGCCGGCGGTCCTGGCGGCTCGAGCACCGCGATGGTCGACTCGTTCGTCAATCGGTTGTCGCCGGCGGTGCGCAAGCGTTTCGACTTCGTCGCTTTCGACCCGCGCGGAGTCGGCGACTCGATCCCCGCACTCGACGAGTGCGACCTGCCCTGGCCAGTGCTCCCGGCATTGGATCCACTACCGCGATGGCGCCGAGCGCAGGACAAGTCCTCGGACATTCTGGCCGAAGCGAACAGGGCCTGCCTGCGGGATTACTCCGAGGTCGCGGGATTCATGAGCACGAACAACGTGGTCAAGGACCTCGAGCAGATCCGGGCAGCACTCGGCGATCGCAAACTCACGTTCTGGGGCACCAGCTACGGAACACGGATCGGATACGTCTATGCGCTGGCGTATCCGAAGCGCGTGCGCGCCATGGTTCTGGACGGCAACATCGACCCGACCACGGGATACCAGACCCTGCCCCGCATCGGCGGCCTGAGCCAGGATCGGGCGCTGGCGTTCCTGAGGAAACATGACCGAGATGTCTACCGGACTGCGGTGCGGCCTGCCGCCTCGCTCACGGCTGATCCGATCCCCCTTCCACACGGCACGACCTTTACCCGCTGGGACTGGATCAATCTCGTCGGCGACGTCGTCGCGTTCCCCGATTCCTGGTATGCGCTGGAGCACAACGCCGCCATGGTTCACGACGCTCGCACCAGCGGCGAGGACGCTCTCATCGCCCAAGCGTGGCTCGAGCGCCTCAAGCGCCGGCAGAACAGCAACGAAGGTGGAGCATTCTCGATTGTGAACTGCCTGGACTACTCGCAGCGGCTCACCGCCAAGCAGCAGGCGGACCTCGCGGCGGCGAACGCCAAGCGTGGGCCGATCACCGGCGGCAGCCTGACGCTCATGTACGCCATGGGCTGCTCGGGGCTGAACAGACTGACCCCCGATCCGGTGCCCCTGGTGACGACCGCCAAGCAACGCGCGAGACTGGCGGAGGTTCCGGTGCTGCTGGCCAACGCCACGAACGATGGCTCCACGCCAATGGCCTGGGCCAAGCGCATGCAGAAGGCGTTCGACCGTCCGATGATCCGCTACCGAAGCACCCAACACGTGATCTGGGGAGCCACGACGTCGAAGTGCGTGAACGCACCGATCGACAGATTCGTGCTGAGGCTGACCATGCCCAGGCAGAGCCGCACCTGCGACTATGTGCCGTCAGGTTCCTAGGCCGTCCAGATATGCCCGCAGCATCGCTTCGAGTTCGACGACCAGCGCAGCGTTGCCACCGTCCGCGAACGCCTCGTGCATGATCCCGTCGGCGGCGAAGAACAGCGTCCGCGCAACGGTGTCCGGGGCATCCGCAGCGACGATCCCGTAGGCCACCAGCAGGTCGTGGGTCTTGGCCACCATCCGCTGCTTGTGCTCGCGCGCCTGCGCCGTCTGGCTGGCACCCATGAGCATCGCCCGCAACGCGCGCGTACCCGAGGCGTCGCGGTACAGCTCAGCCATCGCCCCGATCACAGCGCCGACCGGATCGTCGGGCCGAGTCTGCGACAACTGCGCCACCAACTGATCCATGAGCTCCTCGAGGCGCGCGTAGTACGTCGCCGACAGAGCCTCGACGATGGCGTCACGATCCGGCAGGTACTGGTACAGGGCCCCCACCGACACCCCTGCCTCTTGCGCGACCCGCGGCAAAGTGATCGAATCCGCACCCTCCCGCTCGAGCAGTGATTCTGCGGCACTCAACGCGCGCTCCACCTTCGCGCGTGAACGCGCCTGGGTCGGGACCCTGCGCAAGACCTGGTCGACCGATTCCACCACTCTTCCCCAATCAAACTTGAGTTTGGTTTTGTTATGAGCAATACTAGCAGCGTGAACCCCAGACAGCACGCACGAACCGCAGTGGCGGACACCAGCCGGCTCCTGGCCGACCACGGACTGCTCATCGGCACCGCGGGCAACGTGAGCACCGTGTTCGACGGTCCGACCGGACCGGAGGTCGCCATCACCGCCACCGGCGTCGACCTGGCCACAGCGCAGGCCGAGCACGTGAGCGTGGTGGACCTCGGCGGGCAGCTCCTGGCCGGCGACCTCGCCCCCACCTCCGAACTCGAACTGCACCTCGATGCCCTACGGGAGCGCGGCGGTGCCGTGGTCCACACCCACTCCCCGATCGCCACCGCGGTCTCTTTGGTCGTCGACGAGGTGCCGTGTGTGCACTACCAGCAACTGCTCCTCGGCGGAGTGATCCGCGTGGCACCTTTCGAGGTCTTCGGAACCCCGGAACTTGCCACGGCGGTCCGTGCCGCCCTCGAGGGCAAGCAGGCCGCGATCCTGGCCAACCACGGAACGGTCGCACTCGGTGCGGATCTGGCCAAGGCGACCGAGAACGCCCTGCTGCTGGAGTGGGTGGCCGAGCTGTTCTGGCGCGCCAGCGTGATCGGGACACCCCGCGCTCTCTCCGAGCAGCAACAGATGGCCGTCATCCAGGCGGCGATCGCGTCCGGGTACGGCGCCCCGAGGAAGGCCCAGTCATGAACCGTGCAGAGCTCGGCGAGCCCTTCGCCACCGGTCGTAGTGCAGAGATCTTCACCTGGCCCGAGAACGACTGGGTCCTCAAGCTGTTCGAGCCCGACTATCCGAGCGAGTCCGCGGACCTCGAGCAGCAGTCGATCGACGAGGCCCTGCGTCTGGGCGTACCGACCATCGCCGGCCACGGCCGGGTCGAGGTGGATGGCCGCCCGGGACTGCTGCTCGATCGCGTTCGCGGCGACTCGCTCACCAAGCAGGCCGAACGCAACCCTTTGAAGATCCGGTCCGGGGCCAGGGCTCTGGCCACGACCCACGTGCTCGTGCACGAGTCCCCCACCGCCGAGTTCACCGAGATCCGGGAAGCGACCATCGCCGCCCTCGACACCGCACCGATGGCATTCCTCGACCAGGCCCAGAAGGCGAAGGCGGCTGCGCTGATCGGCGGCCTGCCCCCTGGCGACCGGATGTTGCACCTCGACTTCCACACCGAGAACGTGTTCATCGCCGGTGACGCGTACACGATCCTCGACTGGCAGACGACCCTGCGTGGCGACCCCGCGGCCGACGTGGCGATGACCGTCCTGCTGATCCGTGACGCCGAGCTGTGGCCCGGGACACCGCTGCTCAAGCGCATCCTGGTGCAGCGGATCCGAGGTGTCGTGCTGTCGACGCACCTCACCCAGTACAAGGACCTGACCGGCCTGTCGGATGCCGCGATCGACGCCTGGCGCCTGCCCGTCCTGGTACTGCGGATGAGCACTCTGGACATCGACAGTGAGCGCGACCGCATGCAGGCAGAGGTGCGCGAGATTCTGGCGGTGACACCATGACCATCTTCACCATCGATCGGTTCGTCGAGACCGCCGGCGATGAGACCGTCGTGGACATGCTCGTCATCGGCGGTGGCATCACCGGCGCGGCCGTGGCGTACGAAGCCGCGAGCCGAGGTCTGCGGGTAGCCCTCGTGGAGGCCGACGACTTCGGCGCGGCGACCTCGGCGGCCACGGGCAAACTGATCCACGGCGGCCTTCGCTACCTCAAACAGCTCGAGATCGGACTGGTCCGCGAATCCCTCAAGGAGCGTCGCATCCTCAGCGACATCGCCCCCAACCTCATCGACGTGTACCCCATCGTGCTTCCCGACTCCGACCTGGTGGTCCGGCTCGGACTCACCGCCTACGACGTGCTCTCCTTCGATCGCAACCGCGTGGACGACCGGAACAAGCGCATACCCCGCCATCGCCGCTTGCCCACCGACGAGGCGCTCTACTACGACTGCCTGATGATCAGCCCGGAACGGCTGACCCTCGCATTCGTACGCTCCGCCGCCGCCGCCGGTGCGTTGGTCTCGAACCACACCCGCGCGGAGGAGTTGCTGATGGAAGGGCGCCAGGTGACGGGAGCGAGGGTGCGCGATCGGTTCGGCGCCTCGCACGTCGTGCGCGCACGGGTCGTCGTCAACGCCACCGGGCCCTGGGCCTACGACACCCTCACCGAATCACCGGTCACGGCCGGATCGGCCGGTCAGCCACCCACCGTGCGGTCAGAGGGCATCTACCTCATCACCCGCCAGTTGACCGACGTCATGACTCTGCACGTGACACCCCACGGCCACTTCAGCTGCGCACCATGGCGCGGGCACAGCATGATCGGCCCGACCGAGAAGGCCTACCGCGGCGCGGTCTCCGACTGGCGCGTGACACAGGAAAGCGTCGAGGAGTTCATCGCCGCCATCAACTCCGCCGGGCTGCTACCCGTGGAGATCGGACTCGACGATGTGCTGCACGCCTACGGGGGCCTGCGCCCACTGACTGAGGACGCCGGCGGGGACACCTACAACGCGTCTCGCGCCGCGGAGGTGGTCGATCACGCGAAGAGCGATCACGGCGGGATCCACGGCCTGATCACGGCCACCGGTGGCAAGTACACCACCAGCCGGGCCTTCGCCCACCAGGTCGTGGAGATCGCGGCACCGAAACTGGGGCGCGCCATGGGCCGAAGCCGGACATCGAAGACCTGGCTGCACGGATGCTCCACCGGCCCGATCGAGCATTACGTCGCCGCGAGCCGCAGCCGCAACCCCGACTTCTCAGCCGAGACTGTGCGCCATGTGGCGCGTCACCACGGCACCGAACACGATGCGGTCCTGGATCTGGCCCGCTCGACACCGGAGTTGGCGACTCCACTGGACGCCGACGGGGAACTGCTGGCACAGGTCGTGGTGGCCGCCCGCCACGAGTCCGCCCGCACACTGTCCGACATCCTCATGCGCAGGACAGGTCTCGGCACCCTCGGTCTGCCCAGTGACGAGATCCTAGACGCGGTCGCCAGGGTCGCCGGCCAGGAACTGGGGTGGGACGACGCACGCCGCGCGGCCGAACTCGACGCGACCGTGAGTTCGTTGACGCTGCCGTGGCACCAGCCGGCCTGAGATCGCGATCCCTACGACACCCGGACCTGAGCCACCCGGACATCGGTGGCGGCGAAGTCCGTCCCCACGAACAGAAGCGGCTCGTTCAGATCGATCGCAAGGGCGTACGAGAAGGTGTCACCGTAGTTGAGACCGGCGGCATGACCTGTCCCACGACCGTAGGTCCGGTACGCCGCTCCAGCCAAGCGGGCCTGGTCGATGGACACCGGCATCACCTCGATCGACAAGACCTCCAGGAGTTGCTCGGCCCTGCGCGGTGTTGACGGCTCCCGCGACCGCGCGAGCACACACATCAACTCCACCAGACTGCCGGCCGACATTCGTGCGTGGTCGTTGAGGATCGTGCGCGCGAGGTTCTCTGCCCCCTGCTCCCCTTTCAGGATGGCCACGAGCACCGAGGTGTCGATGATCACCGCGGGAGCCCGGCGTCGTCGTACAGGTCCTCGGCGTCCCAGTCCCGCGGTAATCCCCGCCGCACCACCGATGCGAGCTCGAGGACCTCGTCCAGCCGTTGCTCCAGAACCGACTGAGCCGCTGCCTTGGACATAGCGTCGACGGCTTGCTCGACGGCACTGACCTGATCGGTCTCCAGCGTCTGAGCGAGATCACGGATCTTGTCCAGCACCCGTTCGTTCTTGATCGTCATCGCCATGGCACCAGGGTACCCGACGTCGACCACCCTGGTACCCCTCGCTAGCGTGAGCCACGTGACAAGCGTGCGCGTCGCCCGAGCGTTGGCGCTCATCGTCCTGGCGTTCTGGGCCTTCACCATCGCGGTCTTCGCGTTCACGTTCCTCACCGAGAACGCGGCATTGCAGATGCGGCTGGCCGGATTGGGCAGCGTGGCCCTCTACCTGGTGTGCGTGGCACACGCAGTGCTGGTGCGGGGAGCTCGGCCGGCGATCGTGTTCTTCGGCCTCACCGCGGTCCTCGCGTTCACAGCCGAGTACCTGGGTGACAACTACGGGCTGATCTTCGGCAGTTACCACTACACCGACGCCCTAGGACCCCGACTCGGGGGCGTTCCGATCATCATCGTCTTCGCCTGGGGCACCGTCGTCTACTCGGCGTTCGCCATCGTGGATTGGCTCGCCAACCGCAGCGACGGGGCGCGGGGATGGGGTTTTCGGATCGCCTACGCCCTGCTCGTCGGCCTGGCGACCGGGCTGGTGACGGCCGCGTGGGACCTCATGGCCGATCCCCTTTCGGTGTCCGGCGTGTGGGAGGACGTGCTGGGCACACAGGCCTGGTGGTGGTGGGTGGACGGCGGTCCGTACCTTCCCGACCTACAGGTGTGGCGCGGCAGCGCGGGCATCCCGGTGGAGAACTTCGTGGGTTGGGTCCTGGTCCCGGCCACGATCGTGGGGCTCTTTTCGCTGCTGTTCCCACAACCGGCACGGATCACCACCCGGTCGCTGGCCGCGGTCCCGGTCCTGATCTACGGATTCCTGTACCTGACTCTGGCCGGTGGTCTCATCGAAATGGCATGGACCGATCCCGGGCTCGAGCAGGCTCTACTCGTCGGCACCTTCACGATGGGGCCGGTGATAGCGATCGGGCTTCTTTCGGTGCTGGCCTTCACACCCGAACGCTAGGGTCGGAACCGATGAACACCACACGCCCGGCCCAAGAACGCATCGCCCGCCGCGTCCTGCACATCCTCGGCGCCCTGCCCACGGGGATGCAGCGTGCCATCGGTGGCAAACCCATCCGCATCGACGGTCAGCAGTTGAACACCGAGGTCCAAATGGCCCTGCGCCTGCTGAACCTCACGGCCGGCGAGACATTCGAGACCAAGCCGGTGGCCGAGGGCCGCACCGAACTCACGGCTGAAGCCTGGGTGTTCGGCGACGCGCTGCCCGTGGCAGAAGTGCGCGACCTCACCATCCCCGGTCCTGCTGGCACCTTGCCTGCTCGCCTGTACCGGCCGGCCGGAATCGACGATCCATGCGCACTGCTCGTCTACTTCCACGGTGGCGGCTGGGTGCTCGGCGACCTCGAGGTCTCGGACTCGGCATGCCGGTTCCTGGCGGTGAACGCCGGCCTCGCGATCCTCTCGGTCGACTACCGACTGGCTCCCGAGAACCCCTTCCCCGCCCCGGTCGAGGACGCGGTCGCGGCCTTCCGGTGGGCGGTCGGCGAGGCGGAGTCGCTGGGGGTGGACCCGAACGCCATCGGGGTGGGCGGGGAGAGTGCCGGCGGCAACCTCGCGGCCGTCGTTTCGCAGATCACGACAGCCGAACCCGGCCCTGCGCCCGCCTTCCAGCTGCTGTTCTTCCCGGTGACCGACCTGTCCACCAAACACGACTCGTACCGCCTCTTCCCGACGGGTTTCTTCCTCACCGAGGCGCAGATGGACTGGTACAAAGAGCACTACTTGACCGACCCCGGCGAGGCCGAGGACCCGCGGGTGTCGCCACTGCTTGCCGAGGACCTCACGGGCCTGCCACCCGCCTATGTCGCCGTCGCCGGGTTCGACCCGCTGCGCGACGAGGGTGAGGCGTACGCACGGCGACTCAAGGCTGCTGGCGTACCCACCACGCTGCGCCGCCACAGCGGCCTGATCCACGGGATCATCAACGCCACTGGCGTCGGGCAGGCGGGCAAGGGCGCGCTGCTCGAGGCCGCCGGTGCCCTGCGGGTGGGTTTGGCCGCGCGGGCAGGACTGACCTAGGGCGTCACGATCGGGAACCAGAACTCGAAATCGTCCAGGTTCCCCAACAACGCCTGCAGCGGCGCCGGGTCACCCTGCGCTGTGATCTCCCCGGCGGCCACGAGCTCCGGGATCGCCCCGCCCACGAGGATCGTGTCCAGCGCCGAGCGGGACATCCGGATCGTGGCGTCGGCGCGTCCGGTCGCCCCGTGGTTGTTGTGCAGGGCGCCGTTGCTCAGTTCCAGCGTGTGCGCCTCGTCCCCGACGAACAGGTGGATCCGGCCGGCGACGCCCGCGGCCTTCGGCCCGTTCAGGCGCACTGCCAATGCATCGAGGAAGAGATCGGGCGTGATCGAGGAGACCATGCCCGCCTGGGCTGCGGTCGGGGTCGCCACAGCCCGCACACCGTGGCGCAGTTCCGTCGCACCGGCCAGGTAGAAGTTGCGCCATGGACCCGACTCCGCCTGGTAGGCGAGTTGCTCGTAGGTCTCGGCGAGCAAGGTCCTGGCCTGCTCGTTCGCAGGGTCCGCGAAGACCAGGTGGTTGACCGCCTCGGCCACCCATCGGTACTCGCCTGCTTCGAAGTCCGCGCGCGCCCGTTCCAGGAGCGCATCCGCTCCCCCGGCGTACTCCACGAACTTCGTGCCGGCTTCGACCGGCGGCAGCGGATGCAGGTTCGCGGGATTCCCGTCGAACCAGCCCAGGTAGTAGTTGTACACGGCCTTGATGTTGTGGTTCACGCTGCCGTAGTAGCCACGGTTGGCGAACCGTCCGGCGATCCCCTCGGGCAGTGTCAGCATCTCAGCGATCTCCGCCGGACCGTAGCCCTGGTTGGCAAGGCGCAACGTCTGGTCGTGGATGAACCGGTACAGGTCACGCTGGCCCACCAGTTCCTCACGTACCGCGGCATTGCCCCACGTGGGCCAGTGGTGGGACGCGAACAGCACCTCGGTGTCATCCCCGAAAAGCATCAGCGCCTCGTGGATGTGCTTGGACCACGCCAGCGCATCGCGGACCTTGGCACCGCGCAGCGTGTAGACGTTGTGCAGGTTGTGCGAGGCGATCTCCGCCATGCACAACGCCTTGTGGTCGGGCAGGAAGAAGCAGTACTCGGCCGGGGCCTCCGCGCCGGGCGTGTACTGGAACACGAACCGCACTCCGTCGATGTCCAACTCCTGGCCTGTGCGATCGACGATGTCCGTCGGAGGGAACAGCGCCATCGAACCGGTACTGGTGGACGGCCCGAGCCCGGCACCCACCGATCCGGCCGGACCTGCGGGCACCGCGTTCCCGTACATGTAGGACGCACGCCGCGCCATGACGTTGCCGGCCAGAACGTTCTCCGAGACCGACTCCTCAACGAAGCCGACTGGCACGATGTAGCGGACCCGGCCGGACTGCACATCCGCGCGGTCCGCCACCCCTTCAATGCCACCGAAGTGGTCTGCGCGGGAGTGAGTGGACAGCACCGCCACGACCGGTAGGTCAACCACGTGCTCCCTGACCAAGCGCAAGGCCTCCGCCGCCGGAGCCGCCGTGACCAGCGGATCCACCACGATCCAGCCCGTGCGGCCGCGGATGAACGTCATCACGGCGAGGTCGAAGTTGCGGACCTGGTAGATCCCGTCGGCCACTTCGAACAGTCCGGTGATCGCAAGCAACTGGGACTGGCGCCACAGACTCGGATTCACCGTGTCGGGTGCGGGGTTGTCGCGCACGAACCCATAGGCGTCGAGATCGAACGAGGCGCTGCCGTCGGGATTCGTGATCACCCGGTTCGGCGAGTCGGCGATGAAACCCCGGCGCGCGTTCTCGAAGTCGGTCTGGTCGGCGAAGGGAAGTGCGGAATGGACCTCCTGGTTCGCTGCGCGGGTGTGGGAGGAAGCAACCATCGAACGTCCTTTGCGAACACCATTGGGATCAGCAGGCTACTCGGCGATCACGCTGCGTATCCCCACGACCGCGTGGTTCGCGCCAACAGGACGATCAACGGGCAACGGCCCGCTGCGACCAGATGCTCGCCAAGGGGTATGTCGTGGTGATGCCGGACTACCTCGGTATCGCTGTCAACGGTCCGACCGGCGACCTGAAGACCTACGTCATCGGGCCGCAGGAGGCCCGTGACATCTTCTCCGCCGTGAAGGCGCTGAGGACACCGGCGAACGCCGCAGTGGGCTGGCCCGGCGTGAGCGCGGGCAAGGACTTCGTGGCGATGGGCCACAGCCAGGGCGGACACGCCGCCATGTGGGCCGGGATAGAGGCCAAGACGCTCGAGCCGGCCACAGGCCTGCGACTCAAGGGCGTGACGGCCATCGCACCGGCCACGGACATCAACCAGATCGTCAACTCGCAGTGGGACACCCAGGCGAACTGGGTCCTGGGCCCGGAGGTCATCCAGACCTACATCGGCTACATGCCCCAGTTCGCACTGCAGAACAACATCCTCACGACGGCGGCGATGTGGAACTACGCGTACCTGACGAGTCTGTGCACGACGCAGGCACTGATCTTCACGAAGCAGTTCCACCCGCCGGGGCAGCCCGGCATCCCCTTCATGCAGGATCCGACCGATCCGCAGTATCAGGCCGCGTACCTGAGGTGGGGACGGATTCTCGGCGCCGTGACTCCCACCATGACCCCGGGCCAACCAAACTCGTATCCCAAGGATCTGCCGCTGACGCTCATCTCCGGCACCGCCGACGACATCGTCATCTCCCAGGTGAACGCCGCGATGCAGGAGAGCTTCTGCGAGGCTGGGGCGAACATGCGCGCATTCTGGACGCCGGTCGCCACCGGCGTAGCGAACCCCGCCGATGCGACGGCACCCAGTGCAGCCCAGGCTGCCAATCACCTCAACGTGCTGAACTTCCCGTTCGCCAATGACGTCTCCGCCGGCGGTGACGCCAAGGCCCAAGTGGCGGCAGGTGCGTTGCTGGAGTTCACCGCCGACCGGTTCGCGGGCACACCGCAGACGCCGAACTGCGCGGATCGGCAGGCGACCCACCAGGCCAAGGCCCCCGTGGGCAAGGTGCCGAGTTGGTACGTGTTCCCGAAGGTCGACTGGAGCACCGGATCGTTCGACCCCAGCAAGGCGGAGTTCTACGAGACCGGGGGCTCGCCACTTCTGCCCAAGCCGACGGCCGCCAACGCGGCCCCGGCCCTAGGCACGGTCACCATCAAGGTGCCACCGTCGCAAACCGGGTGCGGGCTGCAGTTCAAACTCAAAGGACTCAGTTACATCGAGAACCCGGCATGTGTTCAGTGGGGCCTGTGGCCGTACGACGAATTCAGCTACCCGGACGCCAAGGCCGGCCAGACCTGGGGCACCTACCCGCTGACCCTGGCAGCCATCACGGCGAAGACGGTCTCGAACCGTTCGAAGGTGAAGGTGAACGTCAACCCCAACCGCAAGAAGGCCAACTACAAGGTCGTGGTGAAGCGCAAGCAAGCCGGTGCGTGGACGAAGGTGCGGACCGTCCGCACGAAGGGCGTGAAGGACATCGTGACCGTCAACGTGACGGCCGGCACGTACCGGATGCACCTGCCCGCGCAACGCGGTCAGCAGGCGTACCGCAGCGGCGTGATCAAGGTCGCTCGCTAGTCCGTCGACCGGTGGCTGGCCGATACTCGCCGAACCCGTGTGCACGCCGATCAACGCCTAGTCTGACCTCATGACGAAGCGCAGGGTGGCAGTCCTCGGTGGCGGCAACGGCGGACGTACGGCCGCGGTCGAGTTCGCCCTCGGCGGTCACGACGTGACGTTGTACGAGGTGCCCGAGTTCGCAGCGGGACTGCAGGACATCGCGCGCACCGGACACATCACCGCTGTCGGCCAGATCGTCGGCACGGCGCCCGTACGCGTCGAAACCGACCTCAGATCGGCCGTCGCCGGGGCGGAGGCGGTGTTCATCGTCGTACCGACGAACCACCAGCGCACCTTCGCCCACCTGCTGGCCCCAGTACTGCCCGGCGACGCCAACGTGGTCCTGATGCCGGGTTCGCTGGGATCACTGGAGGTGGCGCGACTGCTGCCGACGAGCGTCACCGTCTCGGAGATCGCGGCGCTGCCGTACGCCACCCGCATCACCGGCCCCACCGAGGTCACGGTCTTCGGCCGGCGTCGCATCGTTTCGGCCGGCACCTTCCCGGCGGATCGTAGCGAGCGGGTCGCACCCGTCCTCGACGACCTCTACCCGGGCATCGACATCATGCCCAACGTCCTGGCCGCGGGGTTGAGCAACCCGAACCCGACACTGCACTGCCTCGGAGTGCTCCTGTCGGCCAGTCGTATCGAGTACAGCCACGGCGAGTTCTACTACTACGAGGAGGGCATGACCCCACACGTCTGCCAGGCGATCGAGGCCATCGACGCTGAACGACTGGCCATCGGGGAGGCGTTCGGGATCGAGTTGTTGAGCCTCAAGGACACCTACCCGGTCATGGGGTACGGCCCGAGCGGCGACACCTTCTGGTCCGTGATCCGCGGCGTGGCAGCCCTCAACGGCATCAAGGGCCCGACGCAGATCGACTCCCGCTACCTCACCGAGGATGTGCCGGTGGGCCTGACGATCTACTCCCAACTCGGCCGTCAGGCCGGTGTGGCACCGGTGCTCATGGAGTCGGTGATCCACCTCACGCAGGCACTGTTGGGCACGGACTTCGGCGACGACCGGCGGACTCTGCAACGCTGCGGGCTCGCCGGGATGGATCGCGACGCGATCCTGGAGTACGTGACGACGGGGGGTGGCCCTTGAGTCGTCTCTACTCTCCGCGTGTGAGCGACGCGCTGCGGTTCGCGGCCGAGGCCCACGCGACGCAGTCGCGCAAAGGCAAGCCGGACGAGCCCTACCTCTCCCACATCCTGATCGTCGCGGGCATGGTTGCGCACTACGGAGGCAGCGAGGACCAGATCATCGCCGGTGTCCTGCACGACGCTGTGGAGGACGCCGGCGGGCAGGAGAGGGCCGACCAGATCCGGGAGTTGTTCGGGGACCGTGTGGCAGACATCGTGCTGGCGTGCAGCGACGCGGTTCCCGGCGATGACGGGGAGAAAGGGCCGTGGAAGCAGCGCAAACTCGACTACATCGCCGGCTTGCGCGAAGGTGGCCACCCTGATGCCACGCTGGTCGAGGCCTGCGACAAGATCGCGAACCTCTACGACATCGTGGAGGACCTCGAGTTCGATTCTGAACCCGCTTTCGAGAAGTTCAACGGTGGAAAGACAGGCACATTGGAGTACTACAGCACACTCGATGAGGTGCTGATGCCACAGGTGCGGATACCCGCGTTGACCGCGGAGTACGCGCGCCTTCTCGGGCGACTGCGGGAGCTCGCCGGGGTCGACCAGATCCGGACCTGGCAGGCCGACGAGACCTGATCCACGCGGCGAGAACCGGCTCTTCGACGCCCGCCGTGCCAGACTCACCTCATGGATGAGGAGATGCTCGAGGCCCATGTCGCGTTCGAAGTCGAAGCATGGACGACCTCGTTGACCGACACGTTGTCCGCACAACTCGCCACGGTGTTCGAGTGGCTGGACGGGGTGTCGCTCGGCAGCGTGTTCAGCGAGGGCGACCTCGACGTGCTGCTCGAGACACTGCTCGCGCCCGACGTCACCACCACGGTGCTCGCTGCCCACGCCGCGGCCTGCGAGGACGGGACCCCGCTGGGTGAGTTGGTGCGCCGCGAGGACTTCGACCGTCTCGTCACGACCGTCGCCGGGATGAACGACGTGCAGGGTGCGATCCTGGACCAGATCACCACCAGCGAGGTGTACGCGGATCTGATCTCCCACGTGTTGTTCCAGGGGATCCGCAACTACGTGATCACCGAGAGCCCGATCGCCCGGGTGCCCGGGGCCTCGTCGTTGATGCGCATGGGACAGAACGCCTTCGACACCGCCGCACCGAAACTGAGCAAAGGCATCGAGAAGCAACTCACGTCGTTCGTCAGCGCGAACCTCCAAGAGACGCTGCGGGAGAGCCGCCAGTACCTGGAGTCCGTGGCAGAGGATGTCGACGTGGATGCGATCGCCGACGACCTCTACACCCGCAACGCGGACACCGCCCTGAACGAAATCGCCGAACTCGTGCCCCAGGAAACGCTCGCCGAGATCGTCGCCATCGGACAGGACGCCTTCGCGCACCTGTTGGACACGCCGACATTCCGGGCGGCGGCCCACTACGTCCTCGACGCCAACGCCGCACGTCCGGTCGGCGAGATCCTGGCCGAAGCCGGGGTCACGGTCGAGTTGCTGGTCGCGTATCTACGGCCCTGGGTGCTGCGCGCGGCCGATGACGGTCTCATGGAAGAACTCATCCGCGAACGATTGACTGCCTTCTACATGCACTACGAGTAGTCGTCCGGGAGAACCGGGGCGCTGGCAAGGCTATCGTCGGCACGCAAGCGCCACGATGATCTCGTGGGAGGAGCAGCCATCCGGGTGCTGTCGGCGATCACGCTGGCGGTGGCTCTGATCTCCCCGCTGACCGCACCGGCCTCCGCCCAGACCGGCGGTGCACTCGTCGAGCGAACCATCACGTTGTCCGATGCCGCGTTGGACAACGTGCCACAGCCCATCCCGCGTACCGCGCTGGTCGTCGCACCGCAGGATCCAGCACCGGGCAGCCCCGTGGCTGTCTTCCTCGCCGGGATGCACGCCAACTGCACCTACCCGTCATCTGATGGCGGGGACATCACAGGGATCCTCTTCCCCTGCCCAGGACAGACCATCCCCAATTGGCGCGGCTATCGATACCTGCAACGCGAACTGGCCTCCCGTGGCTGGATCACCATGTCCGTCGACCCGAATGCCGTGAACGCCCTGACCGCCAACTACCCCGACTACGGCGCATCTGCTCGCGGCCAGCTCATCACCTCCTACATGGCCGACTGGATCAGGTGGACGAACGGCGCCACCTCCCCCATCCCCGGCGTTCTGCCGCGGGCTGACCTGTCCAGCGTCCTGCTCGTCGGACACTCCCGCGGTGGTGAAGGAGTCAACGCTGCCGCCCGCACCGCGATCGGATGGCAGGCGCGGGGGATGTTCAACCTGGCACCCACCATGGACGGCATGAACCCCGCGCCGGGGATACCGTCGGTGACCTTGCTGGGGACGTGCGACGACGATGTGTCCGATCTGCAGGGCCAGTTGTTCGTCGACGGCGCGGTGGGGTCCGTACGCGACCGCGCCATGCGCTCATCGGTGCTGATCGCCCACGCTACGCACAACGCCTTCAACACGGTGTGGTCCTCGGACCGCTGGAACGGTGGCAACGACTCCCGGTGCCCGAACCGGCAACTGCCCGCCAGCATCCAGCGCAAAGTGGCCACCGCCTATCTCCTGGCGGCCATCGACGCCTTCGCCGGTTCCCCCGCAGAACTCATCGAAGGACCGGATCTGCCATCGGGGACGCGGACATGGTGGGCCGGCCTGGGTGGACCCGTGCAACGACTGGCAGGCGCTGCCCAGATCTCGCGAGTACACGGTCGCGGCGCAGTGTGCAGGACGGTCACAGCCACATCCAAGCCGTGCCTGCGGGGCTTTCGCGGCAAAGCGATCACCCCGAACTGGACGTACCCGCAGTTCACCAGGGCTGCGCCCTCCCCTGAAGCGATGCACGTGCGCGGGCCCGTCCGCGTGCGCTTCGACACGCCGTTGCGAACGGCGTCGGCACGTTTGCTGCTTCGCTGGATCGCCGAACCGGGACGCAGCGGTCGGCTGAAGGTCCGGGCGTGGGACTCCCGTGGTCGCTCAGCGCGCCTTGGATCGGTCCGGCTGGCGCAGATCCCGAACCGGGTCCTGTGGGCGCAGCCCGTGGTCTTCCGCACCCGGGGCCTGCGCGATATCGCACGGCTGCGCGTGGAACCGCTGGGTCGGCAGCAACAGGGGTGGCTCTGGGACGCCTCGGCCTACCGACCCGGCACCTACCCGGATCCGGCTGCGGCGCCCCAGCCGCAGGTGCGAGTGGATTGGGCGAGCACTGCCGCCGCATCCCAGAACGGCACACAGCGAGCCTCGGTGGCCATCCGTGTGGCTCAGCGGGACCTCGTGGCCGGACCCATCCGGCTGTGGGTACAGCAGCCGCACATGCTGCCGCCCACCAACGCCGAATCGCTGGGGATGCCCGACCTGTCCGGCCGCGGCAGGGTGATCACTCTGCCGGCGGGTCAGGACTTCGTCACCTTCGAGTTGTCGGCACCGACCGGCCCCGGATACCTGGGTGGCACCCGCACCCGCGGACTCATCGTGCGGCCGGTTTCCGAGGTCGTCGTCGAGCAGTACGCCGGAGGACTCGTGGTGTTCTCCTCGTCGGAACTTCCGGTGGTCAGTCCTGCCGGTCCACGCACCATCACCGCACGCCCCGGCGACACGCTGGCGTGGTCGTTGCAGTTGTCGCAACCTCCGTCCGTGGAACTCGTCTACGGGGTGATCGTGCAGAGCGCGAAGATCCGCGTGGCGGATGTGCCCGCAGCCTGGATCCGCCGGCATGGCGGCCGGGTCACGGCGGGTAACCGTGACAAGCCGCTGCGGACCGCCTTCGGCGAGCAGTCCGGGATCGAGTTCCGCGTCGAGCCGGGCACCTCTGTCTACGAACTCCGCATGCCCACCACTGCGCGACTGAAACCCTCACGGGTACGACTGCTTCTGGCCAACGGGGAGAGCATGGACTTCAGCACCACACCGGTGGACAGCCTCGATGGCTACATCGGGCTGACTGCGCGGATCCGCAACTGAGACAGGTGCCCAACACCGGCCCGGCAGTGACAGTGTGGACCCCGTGAGCAAGAGCGAATCCCCCACCCGTCCGGAGGGCCAGTTGCGCCTGGCCGTCCTTATCGATGCGGACAACGCACAGGCCTCGGTCATCGAGGCCCTGCTGGAGGAGGTCGCCCGGTACGGCGACGCCGTGGTCCGCCGCATCTACGGCGACTTCACCGCACCCACCAGTGCGGCCTGGAAGAAGGTGCTCCAGCGCAACGCCATCAAGCCAGTGCAGCAGTTCGCCTACTCCACCGGGAAGAACGCCACCGACAGCACGCTGATCATCGACGCCATGGACCTGCTGTACACCGACACCTTCGACGGCTTCTGTCTGGTGACCAGCGACAGCGATTTCACCGGCCTGGCGACCAGACTGCGGGAGGCGGGGCTGATGGTCTATGGCTTCGGCGAGCGCAAGACACCGGAAGCGTTCCGCAACGCCTGTCATCGGTTCGTCTTCGTCGAGGTCCTGCGGGAGGCGACCGCCGAGTCCGGAGCACCCAAACGGCAGCCGCGCAAGACGGCCGAACACGACCCGAAGTTCCCCAAGAAGTTCGTCCTGCGGGCGCTCGAGCAGTCGGCCGACGACGAGGGCTGGGCGGAACTGGGGACATTCGGTCGGTACCTGGTCAAACTGCAGCCCGACTTCGACTCCCGTCTGTACGGCTTCCGGAAGTTGTCGGATCTCGTGCGCGGCCGCACCGATCTGTTCGCGATAGAGGAGCGCGCCATCGAAGGGTCGAGCCAGAAGGCCATTTATGTGCGAGCGCGATGAGCCCGCATCAGCCCGGCGCGCTGCAGTAGATTCACGCCACTCACACGTTTAGCCTCGATCCACCGCTGTGAGGTGATGGCGGCGGTCGCGGTGTGGTGATCGCCGGTGTGGTGGTGGTCCTGGCGGTGGGCGTGTTTGCCCGGCCGGTCTGTCCGGCTTCTCCTGGAGGTCCTCGCGTCGTGGGATCGGGTGGTGGGCTGGGGTCAGGTGGTCATCACGGCTGTCCAGAGCCGTTGCCAGTGCGCTTCCCAGGTCCAGTCGCGGGGCAGTCGCAGGTGTAGTCGCCGGGCGGAGCGTGCCAGGCGTGCGGGCAGGTTGATGATCCGGGTCCGGATGGTGGCGGTGGTCGCCTTGACCAGGCTGCCGCCGGCCAGGACGCCGAGGGTGCGGGTGAGGTTGAACGCGATCGCGGCGCAGACCAGCCAGGCGGCGTTCGCGCAGAACGTGCCCGACGGCAGGTGGGCCAGCGCGGAACCCTTGAGGTCGGCGATGACTTGCTCGATGATCGCGTGGCCGCGGTGGGTCGACTCCGCGGCCACCAGCGGGTCGGGGCTGTTGGTGAACAGGGCGTGGTACCGCCAGGCGCAGAACAGCGGGTCCTGCAGTTTCGTGGCGTTGCGTTCCGGGATCCGGCGCACGATCAGCCGCGCGCTGACATGTTTGGTCTTCGCTTTCGAGGCGGACGCGGTGAACGGTATCTCGGCGATCTCCGCCGCCGAGATCAGTTCACCGGTGTCGGGGTCCGGGATCGCCCACGGATACTCGATACGCACCCACGACGCGTCGTCAATGGTGGCGATCGCCGCACGCACGCGCGAGTTCAGGGGCATCCCGACGGAGAACCGGGCACCGGCCTTGGACACCGCCTGCAGGATCGCCGAGGAGCAGTACGCGGAGTCCGCCCGGACCAGAATGTTGTCGCCGGCTCCGCAGCGGCGGGCGGTGGTGATCGCATCCCGGATCATCCGCACCGCGCCGTGCGCCGACGGCGCCGCGCCGCGGCGTAGCCTTGTGGCCGCGATCACCGGAGCGGCATCGGCCGTGGAGATGGTGGCCAGTTGGGCGTTCAACCCGCGGATCTTCGTGTAGCCGAACTCCGCGCCCTGTTTACCGGGGCCGTAGACCCCCTTGACGGTGTCATCGATATCGATCAGGCAGGTCTGCTCGATGCCGGGCAGCAGCGGCGCGGCCTGCGCGAGTCCGGTCAGGGTACGTGCGGCGACCGCGTCCAACTGCCGGACATGCCCGAAGGTGAACCCGCGCAGGAACGTGCCCAACGTCGACGGTGCCCGCACCCCGTCGAACAGCCGTGCCGCCCCGGCGCGGCGCAACAGGTCGAGGTCGTCGATGCTGTCCGCTCCGGCAGCCATCCCGGCCACCAGGCTCATCACCTTGGCCCCTGGGTTGGCCCCGGCCGTCACATGCCGCTCAGCAAGAGCGGGCAGGCCCACCCTGTGGGCCAGGCGCAACGCCGGGACCAGCCCGGCCGACACGACCAGATTCGGTTCATCGAACGACGCCGAAACACGCGCTGGGCTGTGAGACAGTTGCATCTACGAGATGCCCTTCTTCGTGTGGATCTGGAAGCTTCGAGAACTCCCAGTCTCCCCACGAAGCGGGGCATTTCCACGTCACCGCGCCGACCGACCCACCAGACACCGACAACGACGCGAACCCTTGCGTGGCCAGCAGGTCTGCGAGATAGCGGTAGCCCTGGTAGCTGGGCAGCGAGCGCATCCGCTTCGGGCAGGGCCAGTCGTAGCCCGCCTCCTTACGCCCGCGATAGCAGGCCGCATGGGCACCGTGCAGGAACACGACCAGCGGACGTCTTCCTGCGGCTCGCCGCGGCAGCGTGACCTCGCTGGTGAACTCGGCCTTGTGTTGCGCACCGATGTCCACGGCCGCGTTGCCGGCAGACACCTCGAATCGCTGGGATCCCAGCGAGCCGGCCGCCGCGGGTCTCACCGGGCTTGAGGGCAACGCCCGGTCCGCCTGTGCCACCGGCATCCCGGCCAGTGAGACCGCGACGACAACGACCGCACTCCACACCCAGCGCATGAGTCCAGCCAAGCACGCACTGGTCGCCGATTCAGGCCGGTACCCGGCGATCACGCTGCGTATCCACGGCGCCCCCGTGAGCAGTGCGCACTGCGCCCGGACCTCCTGCCGTCATACTGCAGAGGTGGGATGGCTGCGAAGGTCGTGGGGCGAGTTCGTCGGCCCGGAGGCGGCCGCGGTCGAGAACGCCGGGACGTTGAGCAGCGCGGCGGCCGGCGCCGTCCTCGCGCCCCGACTCGATGCGGGCCGCCCTCGGGGCAGCGTTGCCACCATCGGGTTGTCGCTGCTCGCCATGGACATCTGGGGCGGCGCATGGGCGAACAACACCCGGTCGTGTGCGCGCTGGTACGAACGCCCCGGACAGGGCACGGCCCAGCACCTCGCCTTCGCAGCGGTGCATGTGCATCCGTTCGTGCTCGCCGGCTACGACCGCGGTCTGCGAACACGGACCCGATCGGTGGTCTGGGCGGGCGTCACGTACGGGTACATGCTGGCTGCCACGTCGGTGATCCGCCGCTACCCCACGCACCGTCGGTGGTTGGGCATCGCCACCACACTCGGCGCCGTCGCGCTGGACCAAGCGCTGGGCCCCTCCCCGACCGCACCCTGGTTCGCGCCCGCGTTCGCGAAGAAACTCCTCCTGGGTCATGCCAGTGCCGCGCTGTGGAGCGATGCGGCGCTGACTGCGACTGCCGAGTCATGAAGCGGATCCCCGCCGCCGACATCGTCGACGTCTTCGTCTACGTCGTGGTTCTGAACCTGGCCATCGAATACGTGCCCACCGTGATCTCGGAGACGTTCACTCTGTCGCTGCTCACCGCCGTGCTCCTCAAGGTGGTGCTCGAGGTCGTGGTCCGGGTCAAGAACCGGGTCAAGGGTCGCTTCAAGTCCGCCGAGACCCCCGTCGGCAAGGTCGGTGCCGGCCTGCTGCTGTGGCTGCTGCTCGTGAGTAGCAAGTTCGTCGTGCTCGAACTCGTGGCTCTGGTCTTCGGGGACTACGTGAGCCTGGGCGGCTTCTGGTCGGTCACCGGCCTGATCCTCGTGCTGCTGCTGTCGCGGCTGGGCGTCCGTCGACTGCTCGGCGAACCGGCCTCGAGCGTGTGAGCACTAGGGCGTGTCTCCATAAGTTGAGCGTGGTCGTCGGTGATTGTTGGGCCCATGTCTCGAACCCGGGTGTTGACCGACGCGCAGTGGGAACTGATCTCGCCGCTGATGCCG
>Ga0209607_1000922_pt1 | contig 25014 bp, 21 predicted proteins | sample AD_UKC117_MetaG_FD_184413 | JGI IMG/M metagenome (GOLD analysis project Ga0209607, IMG submission 184413) | Active sludge microbial communities of municipal wastewater-treating anaerobic digesters from Hong Kong - AD_UKC117_MetaG (SPAdes)... | ecosystem: Engineered > Bioreactor > Anaerobic >... | reverse complement strand
CACCGCCGGCTGCTCGGTGGCTGGCGCCGCCGCGGGCGCGGCGGTATCGGTGGCCGGCACCGTCGTCGTCACCGGCGTCTCGCTCACTGGCAAGGCCATCGGCGCGGGCATCGACGCCATGGCGTCCAGACCGCAGGACGACGGCAGCGGCATCGTCATCCACGAGCGCATCCGCCCGGCGGAAGGCGCGGGCGGCGTGGATGGCGCGCATGGCGCCGCCCCCGCCACGCTACCGCGCTGCGCGGTGCCCAGCGGGGACGTGCCGGCACCTGCGCCCGCCCCCGGCACCGCGAGTGCCTGCCGCTGAGGCGGGACCGCAGGGCCCGCTGCCAACTCGCCCCAAAAAAAACACCCAACCGTTCACGCTGAGCCTGTCGAAGCGCCGCGCGAGGCACCGGCAAGCCTGTCGAAGCGCCGCGCGAGGCACCGGCAAGCCTGTCGAAGCGCCGCGCGAGGCGCAGGCGGGCCCGCGCGGAGCTTGTTGAAGGCCTCAGCCCGCACGGTTCTTGTTGATCAAATGCGATTCGGTACGGACCGTCCACACGCCCGATCAGCAGGTGCTTCCGATAGAGGCCCAAAGCGCTATCGTTCACATAGCTGCCTGCGCCTGCCACGCCTGGGCCAGAGGCCTGAAACATGCTGAAAACCCGCAAGGCTGCGCCAGCCCGCCGCATGGTGCATCATGGGGCGTCCCAGACCTTGCCCATCGCCATCCCATGACCCAGCCCACGACGCCCAACGCCGCCCGCCCGCACAGCCCCGCCGCGTGGGCCGCAGCCTCCGCCCTCGCCTGCTGCGCCTTGCTGGCCGGTTGCGGCACCGCTTCCGCCATCAAGGCCACCGGCAGCGCCATGAGCGACAGCGTGCGCATGGGCGGCCAGGCCGTGGGCTCGGGCATCGGCGCCGTCACCGGCGCCAGCCAGGCCTCCGACCCCATCACGGGCGACGCCAAGCGCGATGGCAAGCGCTTCACCGCGCCCAGCGAGTGAGCCGCGAGCCGGCAGACGCTTTGTTTTTGATAGCTGCCTGCGCCCGCCACGCCTGGGCAAGAACTCGTTTTGACTGTTAGAAATCAGCCCGTGCCGCCCATGCAGGATCTGCCCACCAGCCCCGCCTGCGAGCGCAACCAGGGCCCCATCCTGGCCGCGCTGCGCGGCCTGCTAAACCCCCAGGGCCGCGCGCTGGAAATCGCCAGCGGCACCGGCCAGCACGTGGCGCACTTCGCGCGTGAGCTGCCCGGCTGGCAATGGCAACCCACCGACCGCGGCGACGAGCTGTTCTTCGCCATCCAGGCCCGCTGCGCCGGCCTGCCCAATGCCCTGCCGCCGCGCCGGCTCGACGTGCTGCAAACCCCCTGGCCCGCCGACGGCGGCCCGCCCTTCGCCCCCGGCACGTTCGACCTCGTGTTCTGCGCCAACCTGATGCACATTGCCCCCTGGGCCTGCACCGCCGCGCTCATGCAAGGCGCCGCCCACTGCCTGGCCCCCGGCGGCCAACTCGTCACCTACGGCCCCTACCTCGAAGACGGCGCACCCACCGCCCCCAGCAACCAGGCCTTCGACACCGACCTGCGCGCCCGCAACCCCGCGTGGGGCATTCGCCGGCTGGATGACGTAGCTGCCGAAGCCGAAGCGGCGGGGCTGGCGCTGCACGGGCGGCATGCGCTGCCGGCGAACAATCTGGTGCTGGTCTTTTGGGGGCGTGCCGTCGCCAAAAAAGAAAGCTGATAGCTCGTCGATTTGAAACGTATGTCTGCCAGTCGTGCCGTTGTTCTGGCGAGCGGACGTTCAACGTAGGGGTTCACCCGCTAGCGAAAGCGAGCAAAGCCCGCTGCGGTGGGTCAGGTGCAACGACGGGTGGACCCTGGCTCTACTCGATGGACTGGAAGAGTAACGCCTGCAACTTCATGGGATGCTCCGAAGCAGGCTCCTTGCCGGAGTTAGACAGGATGACAACGCGCCAAACTTGCCGCCCCTTTTTGACGAGGGTCGCATGAACGCGTTGAGTTCTGTCATCCGCCATCGTTCCGGTCACGGTAATGGCCTGACGACCGCCAACCAAGACCAGTTGACCTGGCACCGACAACCTCATGTTGCCACGAACAGCTGTGACCCAAGCATCCAAATAGTCCTGAAGTTCCATGTTCGACGGCACATCTTCCTTAGCGAAGACCACATAGACGCCGTAGTCTGGCCCAGAAAACAGTTGGATTGGCTGCTTATCACCGTTCTTCTGCTCCTCGTGGATCCAGCCACTTGGAATGGCTACGGACTTGCCAGTCACCTGGTTGACCCAAGTTGTTCCACTGTAATAACTGCGTTCAGAGGACTTTGAAATCTGCTGGATTGCGGCATTGACAAAGAACAGGCCCAAGACTACGACTATGGCGGACAGCGCTCGCAGTACGCCAAGCTTTGGTGCTTTTACGTTGAATTTGCCTTCGTCATACCCTGCCTGTCGTCCAGCTTTGATGCGTCCGTGCTGACGCGCCATCGTGAATAGGGAAACAAATGGAAATCCGGTTCCAAGGCCATACCAGTAGACGCCAAGTTGACGCTGTAGGTATTGGGCGGCGGTCGGGCTCTGAGCGCCAATGGTTGTAACCTTCACGCCGAGGAGTGCCTTTCCGAGTGTCGTGCCAAAGAGAGCGACGATTCCCGCCTCTACGAGCAATACGAACGGCAGGATGAGCCAACCAAACGCATACTCAGAGCCTGGACGTTGAATCCATAGCCCAAAAGCTGGCGAGACCTTGGAGAGTGCGAATGCTGCGACGAATGAAACGGGAAGCGCAATCACCCACAGATCAACCAGTCTTGCAAAGAAGCGCCGCCAAGGGCCAGCGAGCGGAAGAGCGATCAGATGTTCGCGGGCCGTGGGTTTGGGCAACTCAGGTGGGACGGCTTTAACGACTTCGTGGAAATCTGGAATCTCGGAAATAGGAGCCCAGCCCTCGCGGCCTTCCCTCCAGACCAGCGTGCCTTCAGAGACTTTCCGGTCAAGAAGCAACTGGCGGAGCGTCCCCAGTGAAACTGGACCTTTCCGTGTGTCGCCAATCGCGTACCACCATTCCTCTTGCATCTGTGCTCCCTCGCTCCGCAGTTGTGCACGGTCCCAGACCCGACTTTGATTTCAACGGCAAACGCCGGATGCCCGCAACCACCGCAATTAAACAACGTCGCATAGCAACCAAAAAATTCCAGCCTACCGACTGCAAAGATCTGCGTCTACTAAAACAAGGCCTTTGTGTTGTGAGCAGCTCGCACCTATGACGGCGCCCGGCACGCTTATGTACGGGGTACTGACCGACCGGATCGCGGATCACTGTGAACTATCTGTGATGGAGACGAATCCGTTCGGATGAACAGATTTGCCAGTGTCACCCCGGAAACCACCATACCGTTGTCAAGGCACTGGGCAAAATACTACAAACACCATAGCTGTCTGCGCCCGCTGCGTCTAGGCCGCCGGCCTGAAACATCGGAAAATTCCGCCACACTCCATGCCATGCAACCCCCTGCTCGACACCATCGCCGCCATGCCTCGCCCTACCGAGGCCGGCAGGGTGTTCCACGGCCGGGGTGGGCTGTATGCTGGTTGTGAGCAGTGGGTGCTGGATGCCTACCCGCCCGTGCTGGTGCTGACCAGCTTTGCGCCGGTCAGCGACGAGGCCTTGGCCACCATCGGCGCGGCGCTGGCGCAGCGCTGGGCGCAGATCGCCCTGCCGGGTGATGGGCCGCTGTGCTGGGTGTTCCAGCAGCGCGGCGGGGCGCAGCGGCTGGAGGGGCGCAGCGACACGCGGCTGATGGCGGGCGTGGTGCCCCAGCCGCACGTGGTGACGGAGGGCGGCGCGCGCTACCTGGTGAACGTGCTCAAGGGGCAGAACCAGGGGCTGTTTCTGGACATGGCGGCCGGGCGTCAGCGGGTGGCGGAGCTGGTGGCGCAACAGGCGGCGGCCCCGGCGCTGGCCGTGAGCCCTGGGGTCAGCCTGGGGCATGGCGCGCGGGTGCTGAATCTGTTCGCCTACACCTGCGCGTTCTCGGTGGTGGCGCTGCGGGCGGGTGCGGCGCGGGTGGTCAACGTGGACATGAGCCGCGGCGCGCTGGCCACGGGGCAGCAGAACCACCGGCTGAACGGGGTGGGCAACGGGCCGAACGGGGTCGCGGCGTTCTGGGCGCACGACATCTTCAGCTCCTGGGGCAAGATCGGCCGCGCCGGGCCTTACGACCTGGTGGTTGCAGACCCGCCCAGCTACCAGAAGGGCAGCTTCGTGGCCACCAAGGATTACGGCCGCCTGCTGCGCCGCCTGCCCGATCTGCTGGCGCCGGGCGGCCACGCGCTGCTGTGCCTGAACGCGCCGGAGCTGCCGCCTGAGTTTCTGCTGGAGCAGGCCGCCCGGCACGCGCCCGGCCTGCGCTGGGTAGAGCGCGTGCCCAACCCGCCAGCGTTTGCCGACGTGGACGAGGCGCGGTCGCTGAAGGTGATGGTGTGGGCGGCGGGGTGAAGCGGTTGCCCCCCACCCCCTGTTGACCCGGCATCAGGAAGCTTGAACCGTTCGCCCTGAGCGTGTCGAAGGGGTTCGACGGGCTCAGCCAGAACGGCATTCAGAACATCACCATTCCGGATCAGCAGGGATTCAAGACTGCGACCACGGCAGCCCGGGCCGGTAGACCGGCGTTCACTACAATCGGGCCCTCTCTGCCAAGCTCAGTTTTCAGTAGCGCGCCCCGCCCCATGGACTACCCCGGAAACCTGTTCGTCGTCGCCGCGCCCAGCGGCACGGGCAAATCGAGCCTGGTGAAGGCGCTGATGGAGGTCGACGCCGGCGTGCGGCCTTCGGTCTCGCACACCACGCGGGAGCCGCGCGGGCAGGAAAAACACGGCCGCGAGTACTTCTTTGTGAGCCAGGAAGACTTCGATACGCTGGTGGCCAGAGACGGCTTCGTGGAATGGGCGCACGTGCACGGCAACCGCTACGGCACCTCGCGCATGGCGATCGAGCAGCGCATCGCCGACGGCGGCGACGTGGTGCTGGAGATCGACTGGCAGGGCGCGCTGCAGATCCGCGAGCGTTTTGCCAACGCGATCCTGGTGTTCGTGCTGCCGCCCAGCCTGGACGAGCTGCGCGCCCGCCTGGAGCGCCGTGGCGAGGATTCACCCGATGTGATCGAGCTGCGCATGAAGAATGCCGAGGAAGAGCTGGCGCAGGCTGAAAAATTCGACTTCGTTATAATCAACGAGGTTTTCGAGCGCGCGCTGTTTGATCTGAAAGCCATCGTGCACGCGCAGCGCTTGAAGTTCGCGGCGCAGAAAAGCGCCCGGCCCGAGACCTTCAAGGCGCTCAACATCGCCTGATTGCCACCACCCCTTGCATGGGCCCGGAAGGGCCCATGGTCACGCACCCACCGGAGCATTCCAGAACATGGCCCGCATCACCGTCGAAGACGCCCTGGACAGGATCCCCAACCGCTTCCAGCTCGTGCTGGCCGCCACCTACCGTGCCCGCATGCTCAAGCAGGGCCACGCGCCCAAGGTGGAAACCACCAACAAGCCGGCCGTGACCGCGCTGCGCGAAATCGCCGCCGGCGAAATCGGCCTGGAAATGCTCAAGAAAGTGCCGTAAACCGCTGTCGCGGCAGCACTTTGGCGGGCAGGCTGTTGCCCGCAACCCTCACAAGGCGCCTTCGGGCGCTTTTTTGTTGCACCGTTTTGCTGCATTTGCACATGAAAATGGCAATACGGTTAAATTAGGCGTATGAGCGCGCTGGTTCCGCCCACCACCGAACAGCCCGCCGCCACCCCGCCCGACGTGCTGGCCGCGGCGGCGAATGCGGCTGCGGCCAGCTTTGCCGCGCTCGAAGCCCGCCTCGATTACCTCAACCCGGACGACCGGGAACTGGTGCGCCGCGCCTACCGCTTTGCCGACCAGGCCCACCTGGGCCAGTGGCGCAAGAACGGCGAGCCCTACATCACCCACCCCATCGCTGTGGCGGCGCAGTGCGCCGAATGGAAGCTGGACGCCCCCGCGCTGATGGCCGCGCTGCTGCACGACGCCATGGAAGACTGCGGCGTCACCAAGCTGGATCTGGTGGAGCAGTTCGGCGCCTCGGTGGCGGAGCTGGTGGACGGCCTCACCAAGCTGGACAAGCTGCAGTTCACCACGCGCGAGGAGAACCAGGCCGAATCCTTCCGCAAGATGCTGCTGGCCATGGCGCGCGACGTGCGTGTCATCCTCATCAAGCTGGCCGACCGCACCCACAACATGCGCACCATGGGTGACATGCCGCGCAGCAAGTGGGCCCGCATCAGCACCGAGACGCTGGAGATCTACGCCCCCATCGCCCACCGCCTGGGCCTGAACCAGACCTACCGCGAGCTGCAGGACCTGGCCTTCCGCCACCTGCAGCCCTGGCGCTACAGCGTGCTGGCCAAGGCCGTGGGCAAGGCGCGCCACCGCCGGCGCGACCTGATCCAGAAGGTGCAGAACGAGGTTGAATCGTCGCTGGCCGACGCCGGTCTGTCGGCGCGCGTGATCGGGCGCGAGAAAACGCTGTATTCCATCTACCGCAAGATGGACGACAAGCATCTGTCCTTCGCCCAGGTGAACGACCTGTACGGCGTGCGCGTGATCGTGCCCAACGTGGTGAGTTGCTACACCGCCATGGGCCTGCTGCACCAGCTCTACAAGCCGGTGCCTGGGCGCTTCAAGGACTACATCGCCATGCCCAAGGTCAATGGCTACCAGTCCCTGCACACCACGCTGGTGGGCCCGGCCAGCGTGAACATCGAGTTCCAGATCCGCACCGAGCAGATGGACCTGGTGGCCGAGGCCGGCGTGGCCGCCCACTGGCTCTACAAGCAGGGCGAGAACGCCAGCGGCCATGAGGAAGACGAGCTCGATTCGCGCTGGCTGCAGTCGCTGCTCGACATCCAGCACGAAACCCGCGACGCCACCGAGTTCTGGGACCACATCAAGGTCGATCTGGCGCCCGACGCCGTCTACGTGTTCACGCCCAAGGGCCAGATCATGGCGCTGCCGCAGGGCGCCACCACGGTGGACTACGCCTACGCCATCCACAGCAACATCGGCGATCACACGGTGGCCGCCAAGGTCAACGGCGAACAGGTGCCGCTGCGCACCGAACTCTCCAACGGCGACGTGATCGAGATCATCACCGCCCCGGTGTCCAGCCCCAACCCGGCGTGGCTGGGCTTTGTGCGCACCGGCCGCGCGCGCTCCAAGATCCGCCACTACCTCAAGACGCTGGCGCAGAACGAATCGGTCTCGCTGGGCGAAAAGCTGCTGGCGCAGGCGCTGCGCTCCGAAGGCATGGACCGCCTGCCGGCCGACAACGAGGAAGCCCACGCCACCTGGGACAAGCTGCTGCGCTTTACCGGCAACCGCTCGCGCGAGGAGCTGATGACCGACATCGGCCTGGGCAAGCGCGTGGCCTCCATCGTCGCCAAGCGGCTGTCGAGCCTGCTGGTGGCCGAAGGCGTCAAGCCCGACGCGCTGATGCTCACCCGCGAGCGCTTCACCGAGCACGAAAAGCTCTCGCAGGGCGCGGTGGTGCTCGACGGCTCCGAAAACGCCTCCATCAAGTTCGCCACCTGCTGCCGGCCGATCCCGGGCGACAGGGTGGTCGGCTACCTGGGCCGCGGCGAGGGCCTGGTGGTGCACACCGAAGACTGCGGCGTGGCGCGGCGCCTCCAGCAGAAGGACGCGGAGCGCTTCATCACCGTGGAGTGGGCCGACGAGCCGGTGCGCACCTTCCCCGTCGCCATCGCCGTGACGGTGGTCAACGGCAAGGGCGTGCTGGCCCGCGTGGCCTCCTCCCTGGCCGCGGCGGAAGCCGACATCGTCCACATGGGCATGGCCGAGGAATCCGCGCAGGACGCCACCGAACTGCGCTTCGTCATCACCGTGCGCGACCGCACGCACCTAGACAACGTGCTGCGCCACGTGCGGCGCACGCCGTCGGTGCTTCGCGTCGCAAGAACGCAGTAAAGGGGTCACCCCCCTGAGTCGCCTGCGGCGCCTTCCCCCCTCTTACTGCGTGAGGGGGGACAACGCCAGTGCTCGGTACAAGCCCGAGCACGGCGTTCACCCGCATGGCCTGCTCCGCGGCCTTATGGGGGTGCCAGAACGAGCCGCGTGCCCTGTTGTTCACTTCGGGGCCAAGCGAAGCGATGGCCCGTGTTCTCCCCACTCCCCTCTGGCCGTGCCGAGAAGCGCAGGGCGTGGGGCGGGCGCGGACACCGAAGGATGGCCGCGCTTCGTGCTCTGACTCGCTGCGGCTGTCCGAGCGGAGCGCTGAAAGCGCGCAGCGAGTTCCGCAGCGCCGCCCCATGTCCGAGCATCGCAGGTTGCCCGCAGCGAAGCGAAGGGACACGGCAAGTGGGGTCGCCTTTCTTTGGTTTCTTTCTTTGGCGAGTCAAAGAAAGAAACTGCGCCGCCGGGCGCACATCCCGGCCTCCAGTGCATCCAAAGACACTACGCTTTCAATAGCTGCCTGCGCCCGTCAAATATGGGCAAAGCGCCGATTTCACTGAGAAGACGGCAGCCAATACGCTAGCCGCCCGCAGGGCTTCGACAAGCCTGTCCTGAGCCTGCCGACGGGCTCAACCCGAACGGTCGGTCGTGTTCAAGTCCGTTCGAAAAATATGAACAAAATCAGCCGCCAGCCCAATCACAGCGGCTGCAACCAGCTACTCATTCCGTAGCAACCGGCTGCCTTACCTCACTGCGAATGGCAATGCCCCGCAACTGCCCTGCCTGCGGCTCGCGCGCTGGCGCCGGGTAGCGCGCGGCGTCGAAGCGGTGCAGCAGCTCGGCCTCGCGCACGCGGGCCAGCACCACGTTGGCCTGCTTCACGTGGCCGAAGCCGCGCATCGACATCGGCACGGCGGCGATGTCGGCCGCCAGCGCCAGCTTGTCGGCGCTCAGTTGCGGCAGCAGCTCGCGCACGCGGCGCTCGTACTGCGCGATCAGCTCGCGCTCCATGCGACGCTCGTCGGTGCGGCCGAACAGGTCCAGCGCGCTGCCACGCAGCACCTTGCCCCGCGCCAGCAGGCGCATGGCCGGCAGCAGCCAGGCACCCAGCGTGACCTTGCGCGGCGGCTGGCCGTTGCTGGCGCGCGTCCACAGCGGCGGCGCCATGTGGAACTGAAGCTGCAGGTCGCCTTCGAACTGGTGCGCCAACGCGGCCTGGAAGCCGCCATCGGTGTACAGGCGCGCCACCTCGTACTCGTCCTTGTAGCTCATCAGCTTGCGCAGCGATTGCGCCACCGCCCGGGTGAAGCGCTCGCTGCCCGCTGCCACCTCCTGCTCGCGCGCGTGGGCCTCGCGCACCAGCGCGGCGAAGCGCCCGGCCCAGGCTGCGTTCTGGTACGCCGTGAGGTGGCTCGTGCCGCGGGCGATCAGCGCGTCGAGCGTGTCGTGGCCCGCATCCGGCTCGGCCTGCTCGCCCAGCAGCGCGGCGCAGGCGCCGGGGTCGTGCGCGGCCAGGCGGCCGAGCGAGAAGGCCGCACGGTTGGCGGCCACGGCCACGCCGTTGAGTTCGATGGCGCGCTCCAGCGCGGCCAGGCTCACGGGGACCAGCCCGCGCTGCCAGGCGTAGCCCAGCGCCAGCACGTTGGCGGTGACGGTGTCGCCCAGGAAATCCTCGGCCAGCGTCTGCGCGTCGAAGGTTTCCACGCGCTCGTCGCCGGCGGCGAAGCGCAGCTTGGCCAGCAGCAGGTCGGTCTTCAGGCTGGCGTCGGGGTTCTTCAGCGATTCGGCCACCGGCGTCTCGTGCACGTTGGCGACGATCCGGGTGCGGCCGTGGCGCACGGTGCCAAGCGCTTCCGGCTGGGCCGCCACCACGGCGTCGCAGGCCAGGATGGCGTCGGCCTGCTGGGTGTCGATGCGCAGCTGGTTCAGGCGCTCGGGCACGTCGGCCAGGCGCACGAAGCTCAGCACCGAGCCGCCCTTCTGCGCGAAGCCCATGAAATCGAGCACCGAGGCGCTCTTGCCTTCCAGGTGCGCCGCCATGGTGACGAGCGCGCCCACGGTCACCACGCCGGTGCCGCCCACGCCGGTGACCAGCAGGTCGTACGGCCCGGTCCAGGTGTGCGGAGCCGGCAGCGGCAGGCCGGCCACCAGGCGCCCGAAGGCGCCCTGCCCGGCGTCGCCGCCGGCCAGCGCACCGGCCTTCTTGCGCAGCTTGCCGCCACGCACGCTGACGAAGCTGGGGCAGAAGCCCTTGGCGCAGGAGTAGTCCTTGTTGCAGGCCGTCTGGTCAATCTTGCGTTTGCGGCCGAGCGGCGTCTCGTGCGGCAGCACGGCCACGCAGTTGCTCTGCACGCCGCAGTCGCCGCAGCCTTCGCACACGGCCTCGTTGATGAACAGGCGCCGGTCCGGATCGGCCAGTTCCCCCTTCTTGCGGCGGCGGCGCTTCTCGGCGGCGCAGGTCTGTTCGTAGATCAGCACCGTCACGCCCTCCACCTCGCGCAGCTCGCGCTGCACGCGGTCCAGTTCGGCGCGGTCGTGGAACCGGGTGCCGGCGGGGAACTGGCCCTTGATGGCGTCGTACTTGCCAATGTCGTCGGACAGCACCACCACCTGCTTGACGCCTTCGCTTTCTATCTGCCGCGCGATGGCGTCGACGCTGATGATGCCGTCCACCGGCTGGCCGCCGGTCATGGCCACGGCGTCGTTGAACAGGATCTTGTAAGTGATGCGCGCCCTGGCCGCCACCGCCTGGCGGATCGCCAGGTAGCCGGAGTGGTAGTAGGTGCCGTCGCCCAGGTTCTGGAACACGTGCGGCTTGCGGGTGAACATGGCGTGCGAGACCCAGTCCACGCCTTCGCCACCCATCTGGATCAGGCCGGCGGTGTCGCGGTCCATCCAGTTGGCCATGAAGTGGCAGCCGATGCCGGCGCGCGCCGTCGAGCCTTCCGGCACCCTGGTCGAGGTGTTGTGCGGGCAGCCGGCGCAGAAATACGGCAGGCGCTTGACGCTGTCGGAACCGTTGCTGAGCAGGTCGGGCAGCGTGAAGTCGCGCACGTGCGCGCGCCGATCAGCAAACCGCTCCGGGAAATGGCGGATCAGCCAGTCGGCCGTCAGCTCGATCAGGCGCGAGGGCCGCAGCTCGCCCAGCGCCGACACCAGCGGGCGCCCGGCCGCGTCGCGCTTGCCCAGGATGGCCGGGCGCAGGCCGCCGGGGGCGTTGTAGAACAGCTCGCGCAGCTGGGTTTCGACCACGCCGCCCTTCTCTTCGATGACCAGGATCTCCTTCAGGCCCTGCGCGAAGGCCAGCATGCGCGTGGTTTCGATGGGGAAGGACAGCCCCACCTTGTACAGGCGCACGCCCGCCTCGGCCAGCATGGCGGGGGTGATCTCCAGCCGGCGCAGCACCTCCATCAGGTCGTAATGCGCCTTGCCGCAGGTGACGATGCCCACGGTGGCCTGCGGCGACTCGATCACGTGCCGGTCGATCGAGTTGACCTTCGAAAACGCCGCCACCGCCTGCAGCTTGTCGGCCAGGCGCTCCTCGATCTGTAGCGACGGCAGGTCCGGCCAGCGGTAGTGCAGGCCGCCGGCCGGCGCCTCATGGCCGGTGGCGGCGCGCACGGCGTCAGCGCCCTGCCAGGCGGCCATGCGGGCGTTGACCAGGTCCAGATCCACCGTGGCGCCGCTTTCCACCACTTCCGACAGCGCCGTCATGCCGACCCAGTTGCCGGAGAAGCGCGACAGCTGCCAGCCGTACAGGCCAAACTCCAGGTATTCGGCCACGTTGGCCGGCGCCACGATGGGCATGTGGAAGGCCTGCAGCAGCTGGTCGCTCTGGTGCGGCATGGAGGAGCTGACGCAGCCGTGGTCATCGCCCGCCACCACCAGCACGCCACCGCGCGGCGAAGAGCCATAGGCGTTGCCGTGCTTGATGGCGTCGCCGGCGCGGTCCACGCCCGGACCCTTGCCGTACCACATGGCGAACACGGCGTCGCAGGTCTTCTCGGGGTCGCTCTCCACGCGCTGCGTGCCCAGCACCTGGGTGGCGCCCAGTTCCTCGTTGATGGCGGGCACGAAGCGCAGGCCGGCTTCTTCCCACCGCCGGCCGGCCTTCCAGATCGCCTGGTCCAGCATGCCCAGCGGCGAGCCGCGATACCCGCTGACGAAGCCCTGCGTGGCCAGCCCGGCGGCGGCATCGCGCTGGCGCTGCATCAGCATCAGCCGCACCAGGGCCTGGGTGCCGGTCAGGAACACCTGGCCGCCGGTGGCCCAGAGGTTGTCGGCAAGCTGGTAATCGGCGCGCGGCAGGGTGGCTTCGCTCATGGGGTCTCCTGTGGGTCCATGCGGGCCATGGACTCTGTCCAAGCTTAGGGTTTCAGGAGAGGAAAAAGTGCCTTCATTGCACCCTTTCACGGCCTAGAATGAGAAAACCATTCCCAAAAATAGCCATGGAAGAGAATTTTCAACCCGATGCCGCCAGCCTGCAGATCCTGCGCGAACTGCAGCGCGACGCCCGCCAGACGGTGCAGCAGATCGCCGACCGCGTGGGCCTGTCCAGCACGCCGTGCTGGAAGCGCATCAAGGCCATGGAGCGCGCCGGCGTCATCACCGGCTACAGCGCGCTGGTGGACCGCGCCAAGGTCGGGCTGGGCCTGCTGGTGGTGGCCGAGGCCAACCTGAGCCAGCACAGCGAATCGCTGGTGCGCGAGTTCGAGCGCGCCGTGGCCGCCACGCCGGAGATCGTGCGCTGCCTGTCCACCACCGGCCAGGCCGACTACATCCTGACCGTGATGGTGCCGGACATCGCCGCCTACGAACGCTTCCTGCACGCCACGCTGTTCCGGCTGCCGGGCATCACGCACGTGCGCTCGTCCATCGTGCTCAAGGAGGTGAAGGCCGAGGTGCGCCTGCCCGTGCCCCAGCCGGCTACCGCGGAAAGCCAGATTTCATGAGTCAAATCGGCCGCCAGACCAGACGCGGCGGGCGCAGGCAGCTACACAATCCATAGCATCCGTAAGCCACACCCGCGGTTACGTCTTGACTTGGTTCAAGGACGGTTGCACCCTCGGCGGGCACCATCTTTGGTATCAAGGCGATCGAAAGCGGCCGTCGCCCGATGCAGACCGACAAGTCAGGCCGCTTCGGATGGTATGGAAACAACGATGAAAAGCTACACGAGGAAGATTTGCCTTTCACCGCTCGCCGCGGTGCTCATGACCGCGCTGATGGTCAGCGGCAGCGCACTGGCGCAGGAGAAAAAGGCGTCCGCGGGTGGCCACCAGGCCGACATCACCCCCGCAGAACAGAACTACCTGGGTGCCCCGTCGCCGCTCGCCACGGAGCCGATGCACCAGACCAGCAACCCCAAGGCGCCCCCGATGACGCAGGCCGAGTTCGACAAGGCCCGCCAGATCTACTTCGAGCGCTGCGCCGGCTGCCACGGCGTGCTGCGCAAGGGCGCCACCGGCAAGCCGCTGACGCCCGACATCACCGTCGAGAAGGGCACGGAATACCTCAAGGTCTTCATCGGCTACGGCTCGCCCGCGGGCATGCCCAACTGGCTGACCTCGGGCGAATTCGACGAGAAGACGGTCGACCTGATGGCCCGCTACATCCAGCACGACCCACCCACACCGCCCGAGTTCTCGCTGGAGGACATGGAAAAGTCGCGCAAGGAGTACATCCCCGTCGCCAAGCGCCCGACAAAGAAGATGAACAACTACAACCTCAACAACCTCTTCTCGGTCACGCTGCGTGACGCGGGCGAGGTTGCGTTGATCGACGGCGACACCAAGCAGATCATCAACATCATCAAGACCGGCTACGCGGTGCACATCTCGCGCATGTCGGCCTCGGGGCGCTACCTGTACGTGATCGGCCGCGACGCGCGCCTGAACCTGATCGACCTGTGGATGGAAAAGCCCGACAACGTGGCTGAAATGAAGGTCGGCCTCGAAGCGCGCTCGGTCGAGACCAGCAAGTTCAAGGGCTGGGAAGACAAGATCGCCATTGCCGGCACCTACTGGCCGCCCCAGTTCGTGCTGATGGACGGCGACACGCTCAAGCCCAAGAAGATCGTCGCCACCCGCGGCATGACGGTGGACAACGAGTACCACCCCGAGCCGCGCGTGGCCGCCATCGTGGCCAGCCACCAGAAGCCCGAATTCCTGGTCAACGCCAAGGAAACCGGCAAGATCTGGATGGTGGACTACACCGACCTGACCAACCTGAAGCTCAAGCAGCTCGACGCCGCCAAGTTCCTGCACGACGGGGGCTTCGACAGCACGCGCCGCTACTTCCTGACGGCCGCCAACTCGTCCGACAAGATCGCCGTGGTGGACACCAAGGAAAGCAAGATGGCCGCCGTGATCCCGGTGGGCAAGATCCCGCACCCGGGCCGTGGCGCCAACTTCAACCATCCCAAGTTCGGCCCGGTGTGGGCGACCTCGGGCCTGGGTGACGAGAGCATCGCCATCATCGGCACCGACCCGAAGGGCCACAAGGCCAATGCGTGGAAGGTGGTGCAGTCGCTCAAGGGCCAGGGTGGCGGATCGCTGTTCATCAAGACGCATCCCAAGTCGACCAACCTGTGGGTGGACACCACGCTCAACCCCGACGCCAAGATCAGCCAGAGCGTGGCGGTGTTCGACATCAAGGACCTGTCCAAGCCGCCGCAGATCATCGACATCGCCGCCTGTGCGGGCCTGAAGGATGACGGCGCCAAGCGCGTGGTGCAGCCCGAGTACAACCAGAAGGGCGACGAGGTCTGGTTCTCCGTCTGGAGCGCCAAGAACAAGGAATCGGCCCTGGTGGTGGTGGACGACAAGACCCGCAGCTGCAAGACGGTGATCAAGGATCCCAAACTGATCACCCCCACGGGCAAGTTCAACGTCCACAACACGCAGCACGACGTGTACTGATGCCCTGAGCGCCCCTGGCGCTTCCCCGAGGGGACAACACGTGGTGGCCGGCGATCCCGGCCATCCGTGTTCCTGAACCCCGGTGGAAGCGCCGGCCCCAGGGCCAGGGCGCAGGCCACGACCCCATGCCAGCCATGCTCCGAGCCGCTTCATTTTATATAGCTGCCTGCGTCTGCTGGGCGCTGGCTGGCGGGGCTTTTGGCGCACAATCTGCGCCGTCGGACGAACCTGGGCCGGAGCGCCAGACGACGCTGATACGCATGGTGCGGCAGGACTGCGGCTCGTGCCACGGCCTGCGGCTCACCGGCGGCCTGGGGCCACCGCTCACCCGCGATGTCATGGCCGCGCAGCCGCTCGACAGCCTGGTCTCGGTCATCTTCAACGGGCGCCCCGGCACGCCCATGCCCGGCTGGAAGAGCATGATCAGCGAAGGCGACGCGGTGTGGATCGCGCGCCAGCTCCAGGCCGGCTTCCCGGCCGAACCCTCCGCATCCCAGGCTGCACGATGAAACCCCGCCGCTTCCGCCATCTCTTCACTGCCGCAGTGGCCGCCTTCGTCCTGGCCGGCTGCGCCGGCGCACCCGCCCTGCTGGTGCCGCCCGAGCGCGGCAACGGCGATCTGGGCCTGGTGATCGAGCGCGAAAGCGGCAGCCTCGGCGTGCTGGACACCACGGCGCGCCAGCGCATCGGCACCATCGAGGGGCTGGGCGATCTGTCGCATGCCTCGGTGGTCTACGGGCGCGACGGCGCGCGCGCTTATGTGTTCGGACGCGACGGCGCGCTCACCAAGGTCAACCTCCGCACCGGCCGCATCGAAGGCCGCGTGCAGCAGGCGGGCAACAGCATCGGGGGTGCCATCTCGCAGGACGGCACGCTGGTGGTGGCGCAGAACTACAAGCCGGGCGGCATCAAGGTCTTCAACGCCGACACGCTGGCGCTGGTGGCCGACATCCCCGCCGTGGTGGACGGCAAGCCCTCGCGCGTGGTCGGCCTGGCCGACCTGCCGGGCAACCGCTTCATCTATTCGCTGTTCGACGCCGGCCAGATCTGGATCGCCGACCTTGCCGACCCCGCCGGGCCGGTGCTGACCAAGTTCGAGAACGTGGGCAAGGAGCCCTACGACGCGCTGGTCACGCCCGATGGCCGCACCTACATCGCCGGCCTGTTCGGCGAGGACGGCCTGGCCAAGATCGACCTCTGGGCCAACCCGCCGAAGGTGGAGCGCATCCTGAACGGCTATGGCCGTGGCCAGCAGCCGCTGCCGGTGTTCAAGATGCCGCACTTGCGCGGCTGGGCCGTTGCCGGCCGCACCGCGTGGCTGCCCGCCATCGGCCGCCACGAGGTGCTGGTGGTGAACACCGACACCTGGCAGGAAGTGGCGCGCATCCCCGTGGCCGGCCAGCCGGTGTTCGTGATGGCGCGGCCCGACGGGCGGCAGGTGTGGGTCAACTTCGCCGTGCCCGACTACGACACCGTGCAGGTGATCGACACGCAGACCCGCCGGATCGTGCACAGCCTCAAGCCCGGCAAGGCCGTGCTGCACATGGAGTTCACCCCGCGCGGCGAAGCCGTGTGGATCAGCAGCCGCGACGCCGGGCACGTCACCGTGGTCGATACCGCCACGTTCAGGACGCTGGCGGTGCTGCCGGCGCACTCGCCAAGTGGCATCTTCTTTTCATCGCGTGCCGCGCGGATGGGGTTGTAGGTGGAATGGCCCGTCAACGCGCCCCTCGCCGAACGCCTGCTGCACCAGTGGCAGCGGGATTTTTCATTGTCCGATCGGCCTTTTGCCCAGGTAGGACGGGCGCTGGCAGCTACGGAAAATGAAGTGATCGACACCTGTGCCGCACTGCTGGCGCGCGGCGCCATCAGCCGCGTGGGCGGGGTGTGGGCGCCGCGCGTGGGCGGGGCCGCGCAGCTGTGCGCCATGCGCGTGCCAGCCGAACGGCTGGAGGCCGTGGCGGCTGCCGTATCGGCCCACGCCGGCGTCAACCACAACTACGAGCGCGAGCACGCGCTGAACCTGTGGTTCGTGGTCACCGGCTGCAGCCTGGAGCAGGTCGAGCAGACCACCCAGGCTATCGAGGCCGAGACCGGCCTGCCCGTGCTGTGCCTGCGCATGCAGCGCGCCTACCGCATCGACCTGGGCTTCGACCTCCGGGATCCGCACGCCGGCGGCCAGGGCCCGCAGGCGCCCGCCCCCGCCGTGCAGCCGGCCGACGCGCCACTGGCCGCGCTGCTCGAGTCCGGCCTGCCGCTGGTGCCCGAGCCGTATGCGCGCTGGGCCGCCCAGATCGGCTGGCCGCTGGAGCGCGTGCAGGCCACGCTGCGCCGCTGGCTGGACCAGGGCACGCTGCGCCGCCTGGGCCTGGTGGTGCGCCACCACGAGGCAGGCTTCGCCGCCAACGCCATGACCGTGTTCAACGTGGACGACGGCGCCGTCGACGTGCTGGGCGAGCGCCTGGCCGCCCAGCCCGGCGTGAGCCTGTGCTACCGGCGCACCCGCGCGCCCGGCTGGCCGTACAACCTCTACTGCATGGTGCACGGCCGCAGCCGCGACGAAACCGAAGCCGTGCTGCAAGCCGCCATTGCCGGCGCCGGCCTGGCCGCGTGGCCGCGCCTGGTGCTGTTCAGCCGTCGCCGCTTCAAGCAGACCGGCGCGCGGTATTTTTCCACGCCCGCGCCGGCCGGCGCCCTGACGCAAGACACCGAAGGCCAGCCCCATGCCGCCTGAGCCGCATGCGCTGCCGCCGGGCATCGACCTGCTCGACGCCCGGCTGATCGACCGGCTGCAGATGGCACTCCCGCTCACCGAGCGCCCCTTTGCCGACGTGGGCGCCGAACTGGGCTTGAGCGAGGCCCAGGTGATCGAGCGGCTCGACCGTCTGTTGCGCACCGGCGTGCTCACCCGCCTGGGGCCCCTGTTCCAGATCGAGCGCGCGGGCGGCATGTTCATCCTGGCCGCGCTGGCCGTGCCGGAAGCGCGCTATGCCGAAGTGACCGAACAGGTCAACGCCCTGCCCGAGGTGGCCCACAACTACCGGCGCGAGCACGCGCTCAACATGTGGTTCGTGGTGGCGGCCGAAACCCCGGAAGCCGCCTGGGCCGCGTGCGACGCCGTCGCCGCGCGCACGGGTCTGCACGTGCACGCCTTCCCCAAGGAACGCGAGTTCTTCGTCAGCCTCTACCTGCCGCTGCTGGCCGATGCGCCTGACGCCCACCACAGGGCCGCCGCATGAACCAGGCCGGCGCAACGCTCACCGATTTCGACCGCGAGCTGATCGCCGCCACCCAGGCCGGCCTGCCGCTGGTGCCACGACCCTACGACAGCGTGGCCGCGCTCCTGGGCACTACCGGCGAACGCGTGCGCCAACGCCTGGCCGAACTTCAGCAGGCCGGCGTGGTGCGCCGCGTTGCCGCCGTGCCCAACCACTACCGGCTCGGCTACGTGGCCAACGGCATGAGCGTCTGGGACGTGGACGACGCGCGCGTGGACGAGCTGGGCGAACAGGTGGGCCAGCTGCCCGGCGTCAGCCACTGCTACCGCCGCCCGCGCGACCTGCCCCTGTGGCCCTACAACCTGTTCGCCATGCTGCACGGCCACAACCGCGCCGACGTGCTCACCCAGGCCGAGCGCGTGGCCGACCTGCTGGGCCCCGCCTGCCGCGCGCACGACGTGCTGTTTTCCAGCGCGATCCTCAAGAAGACCGGGCTCCGGTTGCGGCAGGCCGGCTGAGCCCCCGTCGCCTCAGCCCTTGTCGGCGGAGTCTGCCGACTGGCGGCACATCGGGGCCGAATCGGTGACACTCCCGCTGTCCGGGGCCAGGCCAGCGGACCACGCCCCGCAATCGATCCTCCAGGAACCAGGGTACCGGCATGCAAACGATACTGGGAGCGGGCGGCCAGATCGCCACCGGGCTGGCCCGCGAGCTGCGGCGCAGCTACACCGGCGATCTGCGGCTGGTGAGCCGCAACCCGCGCAAGGTCGACGAGGCCGACACCCTGATGTCGGCCGACCTGATGGACGCCGGGCAGACGGCCCAGGCCGTCAAGGGCAGCGACATCGTCTACTTCACCGCCGGCCTGCCGCCGGACACGGAGCTGTGGGAAAAGCAGTTCCCGACCATGCTGAAGAACGCCATCGACGCCAGCCGCGCCGCGGGCGCCCGGTTCGTCTATTTCGACAACACCTACATGTACCCGCAGGACGATCGCCTGCTGACGGAGGACGCGCCCTTCGAGCCCGTCGGCCGCAAGGGCAAGGTGCGTACGGCGATGGCCACCATGGTGCTGCAGGAAATGGCGCAGGGCGACATTCCCGTACTCATCGGCCGGGCACCCGAGTTCTACGGGCCGGGCATGACGCAGAGCTTCACCAACGCGCTGGTCATCGACAACCTGAAGTCCGGTAAAAAGCCCCGCGTACCGATCCGCGACGACACGCTGAGAACGCTCATCTGGACGCCCGACGCCAGCCGCGCACTGGCCGCCATCGGCAACGCGCCTGATGCGTTCGGCCAGACCTGGCACCTGCCGTGCTGCGACGACCGGCCAACCTACCGGCAGTTCGTCACCGAGGCGTGCAAGGTATTCCGCCAGCCCGTGGCCTACAGCGTGCTCGGCTCATGGACCTTGGCTGCCGCTGCGCTCTTTTCGCCAAAGGTGCGCGAAATCCGGGAGCTGCTGCCCCGCTACGCGCAGGACAACCTGTTCGATTCCAGCAAGTTCAAGAGCCGCTTCCCGGACTTCAGGGTGACCACCTACGCCGAGGGCCTTGGCCTGATCCAGCAGGCGTCGGCCGCAGGTTGAAGGCAGCGCCCTAAAGCACCGCAACGGCAGCTTGTTGCGACTGGCTGCGTTGCTCCGCCAACGGCACCTCCGCCGCGGCCAGCACGCCCACCAGGCTGGCGGCCCTGGCGACCAGCACCCTCAGCACGTCCGCACATCCCTCACCGGATAGGGGGGTCACGCCGACCTTCAGCGTCATCACGTCCTGCGCGGCGTAGGCGTACTCGACGCGAAGTACGTCGACCCCGCGCGCGGCGTACAGGCCCAGGATGCGGCACATCAGCCCCGCATCGCGTTCCAGCAGATAGACCTGCTCAAGCGTCCCGGAAACCGGGGAAGGTGGTTGTTTCATGGTTCGATCCCGATCGTTGATGGCGCGATGCCACCAGCAGCGGGCATCGCAGACATGCGCGTGGGATCGAAGGGGGAAACGGCTGGCGCCGCCTGGAAGACATCGACCCGGCTGACCGGGACGACGCGCGCGTACCCGGTCAGCAGGGAATTCGAATGCTGAGGAGGATGACCGACGGAGCGCGAAGCATGGATTCAGTTTATCAGCAGGCGGAACCGGCATCCGACCCATTCAAGGGGCGGCTCGTCGGAAATGACGTCGCCAGGCGTCGCGATCCGCGCCGGCCCCGCTCAGAACACCCCTGCCCCCAACCCGGCCGCCAGCCCCTCGCCCAGCTCCGCGCAGCGCGCCAGGTCTTCCGCGGCAATGACCTTGGGCGCCAGGATGCGTTCCGGCGTCTGGGCGTGGGTGCAGACGAGCAGGCCCGGCGCCACGGGCCGCAGGCGCCAGCCGGTGGCGATGCGGTCGATCTGGCGCAGCGCGTTGCTGCCGTCGCTGCCGGCGCAGACCATCACCGCATACGGGCGGCCATTGATGCGCTCCAGCACCGGGTAGTAGCAGCGGTCGAAGAAGTCCTTCATCAGGCCGGCGATGGCGGCCAGGTTCTCGGGCGTGGCAAACAGGTAGCCGCTGGCGGCCAGCATGTCGTCCGGCCCGGCATCCTGCGCGCGCAGCAGGCGCACGGCCACGCCTTCCTGCGTGTGCGCGGCGGCGGCCGCCGCCTCGGCCATCTGCCGCGTGCCGCCGGTCAGCGAGTGGTAGACGATCAGCAGGGTCTTCATGGGCCACCTGCCGGCCAGCGTAGCACGCGGGCCAGGCGATACCGGCGGAATTGACACACATCATGGATTCGTGGTCACCTCTGCCTATCATGGGCCATCCCCAGGCAAGGCAAAGCCCCAAAACGCCATGTTCCGCATCTCCCAATTCATGCACGAGCTGGCCCGCGCCCAGGCCACCGGCAGCTACCCGCCGCCGGCGCGGCGCGGCCAGGGGCCGGGCGGCGGCCCGCCGGGGCCGGTGGTCATCTGGAACCTGATCCGCCGCTGCAACCTTACCTGCAAGCATTGCTACGCCTTCAGCGCCGACCACGATTACCCCGGCGAGCTGAGCACCAGCCAGGTGTTCGGCGTGATGGACGACCTGAAAGCCTTCAAGGTGCCGGCGCTGATCCTCTCCGGCGGCGAGCCGCTGCTGCGGCCCGACATCTTCGAGATCGCCGAGCGCGCCAAGGCGATGAAGTTCTACGTGGGCCTGTCCACCAACGGCACGCTGATCGACGAGCCGCTGGCCCGCCGCATCCACGCCACCGGCTTCGACTACGTGGGCATCAGCCTGGATGGCATTGGCGCCACGCACGACAAGTTCCGCCGCCTGGAGGGCGCCTTCGACCGCTCCCTGGGCGCCGTGCGCCACCTGCAGAAGCTGGGCACCAAGGTCGGCCTGCGCTTCACCATGACCGAGCTGAACGCGCACGACCTGCCCCCGCTGCTGCATCTGATGCAGGACGAGGGCGTGGACAAGTTCTACTTCAGCCACCTCAACTACGCCGGTCGCGGCAACATCCACCGCGGCCAGGACGCGCACTATGTGGCCACGCGCCAGGCGCTGGATCTGCTGTTCGACACCGCCTGGGCCGACGCGCAGGCCGGTGGCCGGCACGAGTACGTCACCGGTAACAACGACGCCGATGGCGTCTACCTGCTGCAATGGGTGCAGCAGCGCCTGCCGCAATGGGCCGGCGCCGTGCGCGAGCGCCTCGTCGCCTGGGGCGGCAACAGCTCCGGCGTGAACGTGGCCAACATCGACAACCTGGGCGACGTGCACCCCGACACCATGTGGTGGCACCACACGCTGGGCAACGTCAAGGCGCGACCCTTCAGCCAGATCTGGCAGGACGTGAGCGACCCGCTGATGGCCGGCCTCAAGGCGCGGCCGCGGCAGGTCAAGGGCCGCTGCGGCGCCTGCCGGCACTTCGCCATCTGTGGCGGCAACACCCGCGTGCGCGCCCAGCAGGTCACGGGCGACGCCTGGCAGGAAGACCCGGGCTGCTACCTCACGGACGATGAAATCGGTGTGAGCGACGCCGCCCCGCGCGTGCAGACCACGGCCTTCTCGGCCCGCCGCCGGGTGATCGATCTGACGCCCGCGGATTCACCATAAAAACAGCGTTTTGCCCAATTATGGCGGGCGCAGGCAGCTATGTTTTTGAAAGCAAATCACACCCTTTGCGCCCTGTTCGGTGCAGCCACGGTGACGGCCCTCCTGGCTGCCGGCGCGGCGCGCGCCCAACCCGCGGCGGCCGACGCACCCGCGCTCTACCAGCAGCACTGCGCCGCCTGCCACGGCGCCCAGCGCCTGGGCGGCATGGGCCCGGCGCTGCTGCCCGAAAGCCTGGCCCGGCTGAAGAAGGCCGAGGCGCTGAAGGTCATCCAGGACGGCCGCGACGCCACGCAGATGCAGCCCTTCAAGGCAGCGCTCAAGCCTGAAGAAATCGCCGCCCTGGCCGACTGGATCTACACCCCGGTCACCCCCGCCCCCACCTGGACGGACGCCGACATCGCCGCCAGCCGCGTGGAGACCGAAGGCTGGCGCAGCTGGCCCGCCGTGCCGCAGTGGCGCGCCGACCCGATGAACCTGTTCGTGGTGGTGGAAGGTGGCGACCACCATGTGTCGCTGGTCGATGGCGACCGCTTCGAGGTGATCCACCGCTTCCCCAGCCGCTTCGCGCTGCACGGCGGGCCCAAGTTCACCCCCGACGGGCGCTACGTGTTCTTCGGCTCGCGCGACGGCTGGATCACCAAATATGACCTCTGGAACCTGAAGGTCGTGGCCGAGGTGCGCGCCGGCATCAACATGCGCAACATCGCCGTCAGCGGGGACGGCCAGTGGGTGATGGCGGCCAACTACCTGCCGCACACGGTGGAACTGTTCGACGCCGACCTGAAGCTGAAACGCACGTACCCCGCGCAGTCGCTCGACGGGCGGCGCAGCTCGCGCGTGTCGGCCGTGTACGACGCCGAGCCGCGCAAGAGCTTCGTGATCGCGCTGAAAGACATCCCGGAGCTCTGGGAGATCAGCTACGACCCCAAGGCGCCGCCCATCTACGACGGCTTCGTGCACGACTTCAAGATGAAGGAAGGCCTGCCCAAGGACGGCTTCCTGGGCATCCGCCGCGCCGCGCTCGACGAGCCGCTGGACGACTTCTTCTTCAGCCAGAACTACGCCTACGCGCTGGGTGCCTCGCGCCCGCACGCCGACGGCTCGCCCAGCAGCCAGGTGGTCAACTTGGACGTGCGCCGCAAGATCGCCGACCTGCCCATCCACGGCATGCCGCATCTGGGCTCGGGCATCACCTTCGACTGGCAGGGCACGCGCGTGCTGGCCAGCCCCAACCTGAAGGAAGGCACCATCAGCGTGATCGACATGAAGACCTGGAAGCTGGTGAAGGACATCCCCACCCCCGGCCCCGGCTTCTTCATGCGCAGCCACGAGGCCACGCCCTACGCCTGGACCGATTCCATGATGAGCCCGCAGGCCAGGAACACCCTCACCATCATCGACAAGCGCACCCTGGAACCCGTGGCCAGCGTCAAGGGCCCGCCCGGCAAGACCCTGGCCCATATCGAGTTCACCAAGGACGGCCGCTACGCCCTGGCCAGCCTGTGGGAAGACGACGGCGCCCTCATCGTCTACGACGCCGCCACCTTCAAGGAAGTCAGGCGCCTGCCCATGCGCAAGCCGGTGGGCAAGTACAACGTGTTCAACAAGATCACGCGGTCGGAGGGAACGTCGCACTGATGGGTGCCGCCAGTGATGCTGCCTTTGGCGGCGGTGACAGGGCTTGCGGCGATACCTGCCCACGCGTTCGGCGTGCACGCAGCCGCAGCAGCCCGATGACTATGAACTTGATAGCTGCTTGCGCTTGCTGTACCTGGTCCGAAGGGTGATTTTCCTGACAACTTCAGGCGCTCACGGTGTCGACGGGGGCGGACAAGCGGCGACACGACATGGGGGCGCTGACTTGCGAAGCACCGGTCACGAGAGCTCGATAGAAAATTGGCACCTGACCTCGTTCTGTGTAAGTCAGCTAACGAACAAAGTAAGCGGCTGACCGTAGGCCAGTCCGCTTGACTGGTAGGTTAGACAATACACCTACACCTTCGATATACGTTCATCGTCTGGAATATATATGGCCAGAGAATCGCATATTTTTTCCACACGTGCGGCGTTCTGTTCATATATCTTCTCTGTGGATCTATACAAGCTGTTGGATAGACCAATTAAAGATTTACTCGCCGCAAGCAAATCGTCCTTTGTGGGCAATGAGAAGACCTTTGCGGTTGCCGAATAGCAAGGCACAAGGTAGAGATGGCTTTGGAGCTGAGAAGAAAGCAGGCGGAGATGTTTGGATGTTTCTGTAATAACCTCGTCGGATGGAACGCCAGGGTTGGAGATTACGTTCGCGCGCTCGATAAGCGCGTGTGAAATCTGACCGATTGTCTTCCGCAGTTCTTGGACGGGCTCTATTACGAGCTTTACCACAATTTGCCCTGCAACATAGGTGAGGACCCCTGTGAGAATCGTAATGAAAACCGTGCTATCCATGCTTGCGTCTCTAAAGGCTAACTTGTTATTGATCCCGCAAAACGCCGGATACCCACAACCGCCGCCATTAAACAAAGTCGCATGACATCCCCAAAATTTGTTTGCAAAAAACGGTGGCAGATACTAATTTTCCGATAGGAATAGATGCCCCAAAAATCTCCCTAACCTTTGTAGAGCAATAGCATGAAGCCGATAAACCCAGCCGCAGCGGCAACCAATGCCCAGTAGGCGATTTTCTGTCCCTTGGACAGCGCGCCGTACTTTTCCTTGGTCATGTTGATTCCGGCCATGTCACGCTCCCTACTTCTGCTTGCTCAATTGAAATAAGCGGGTTAGATACCAGTTTCCAGACG
>Ga0209607_1000921_pt1 | contig 25016 bp, 19 predicted proteins | sample AD_UKC117_MetaG_FD_184413 | JGI IMG/M metagenome (GOLD analysis project Ga0209607, IMG submission 184413) | Active sludge microbial communities of municipal wastewater-treating anaerobic digesters from Hong Kong - AD_UKC117_MetaG (SPAdes)... | ecosystem: Engineered > Bioreactor > Anaerobic >... | reverse complement strand
TTAAGGGTCAAAATAGCTCAAGTCCCAAGACCTAGGACCTAGCACCCAGCACCCAAGACCCATTAAACTCGGCAATGGCAAAAAGAACAGAAAAAAGCTACTATTCCGTGTTTATTCCGTATTTGTCTCGTATTTGTCCCGTATTTGTCCCGTGTTTCCTTCGTATTTCCTCCGTCTTTCCTTCGTATTTCCTCCGTCTTTCCTTCGTGTTTCCCTCGTGTTTCCCTCGTGTATGACCCGTGTATATACCATTGGGAGTACATCGGTGGCTAAGTGATTCAGCATCGCTCAATCCTATCGAAGCCACGGGAAGGTAAAAGGTCATGGGTCAAGGGTAAAGGGTAAAGGGTGAAGGGTCAAGGGTCAAGGGTCAAGGGTCAAGGGTGAAGGGTTAAGGGTCAAAATAGCTCAAGTCCCAAGACCTAGGACCTAGCACCCAGCACCCAAGACCCATTAAACTCGGCAATGGCAAAAAGAACAGAAAAAAGCTACTATTCCGTGTTTATTCCGTATTTGTCCCGTATTTGTCCCGTGTTTCCTTCGTATTTCCTCCGTCTTTCCTTCGTGTTTCCTTCGTGTTTCCCTCGTGTATGACCCGTGTATATACCATTGGGAGTACATCGGTGGCTGAGTGATTCGGCATCGCTCAATCCTATCGAAGCCACGGGAAGGTAAAAGGTCAAGGGTAAAGGGTGAAGGGTAAAGGGTGAAGGGTAAAGGGTGAAGGGTGAAGGGTGAAGGGTAAAGGGTAAAGGGTAAAGGGTAAAGGGTAAAGGGTAAAGGGTAAAGGGTAAAGGGTTAGGAGACGGAAGACCGAAGACCGAAGACGGAAGAGGTAGGACATAAGACATGGGACACAAGACACAAGACATAAGACCTTGGATCCAAAAACCAAGAACCAAGACCCAGGACCTAGGACCCAGCACCCAGGACCTATTTAAACTAAAGCTCCTCGCTTTTTTCCCCTTGCCCCGTCATCATCAAATAGGCCTTTAAAAACCCATCCAGATCACCATCCAGCACCGCATCGGTGTTGCCGGTTTCGTGTTGGGTACGCACGTCCTTTACCAGTTTGTACGGGTGCAGCACGTAGTTGCGTATCTGGCTGCCCCACTCAATGGCCATTTTGTTGGCTTCAATCGCGTCGCGCGCGGCCTGCCGCTTGCGCAGTTCAATCTCGTACAACTGCGACTTCAACATCTGCATGGCCTTTTCCCTGTTTTCCAACTGCGAGCGGGTCTCGCTGTTGTGGATCACGATCCCACTGGGGTGGTGGGTCAATATGGCCTTGGTTTCTACCTTGTTCACGTTCTGGCCCCCCGCACCGCTGCTGCGGGCAAAATCCCATGAGATATCGGCTGGGTTAATGTCTATTTCAATGCTATCGTCGGCCAATGGGTACACATACACGCTCACAAAACTGGTATGGCGCTTGGCGTTGCTGTCAAAAGGGGAGATGCGCACCAAGCGGTGCACGCCGTTCTCACCTTTCAGCCAGCCAAAGGCAAATTCCCCATCTAGCTCCAGGGTTACAGTCTTCACGCCTGCTACATCCCCAGCCTGGAAGTTCAGTTCCTTAATCGTGTAGCCGTGCTTTTCGGCCCACATCAGGTACATGCGCATCAGCATTTCGGCCCAGTCGCAGCTTTCGGTTCCGCCGGCACCTGCGGTAATTTGCAGCACCGCACTTAGGTCGTCGCCTTCACTGCTCAGCATGTTTCTGAACTCTAAGGCTTCTGTGGCATCCAAGGCTTTCTCGAAGGCTTGGTCTACCTGCTCTTGGGTGCCCTCGCCCTCCTTTAGGAACTCATAAAGGACTTCGGACTCTTCGGTCAGGGACACGGCCTTTTCATAATCCAATACCCACTGTTTAAGGGTACGGAGTTGTTTCATAAAGGCTTCGGCTTCTTGGGGGTGGTTCCAGAAATTGGGGTCGAAGGTCTTTTCTTCGTCGTTGGCGATGGTTATTTTCTTTCCATCCACGTCAAAGATACCTCCTTAACGCAACCAGGCGCTCCCTAAGATCTTTCAGTTGATCTATTGTAGTCATAGAATTAATTTCTTTTGCAAAAATAACAGGAAAGTAGGCAAGCCGAAAGACTTTAAAAGTTTTTTTATAGATTTAACCCCCTATAATCTTGGGAGACAAGCTTATGAAAACAATCCTGACCCCAATCCTACTATGCCTTGGACTTACTTTGTGCCAAGCCCAATTCCTTAAAGACAAGAAGAACGTCAAGCATTTTGATGGCTTTTTTACGTTTCATTATGTTGAAGACGAAGGCACCCTCTTTCTGGAAATCCCTCAAGATCGAATCGATCAAGAGTTTCTTTACGTGCATTCCCTGCGCACCGGGCTGGGCTCCAACGACATTGGCCTGGACCGTGGCCAGTTGGGTGGGGGCGAAGTGGTGAAGTTTATCAAAAGTGGGAAGCAGATCCTTTTGATGCAACCCAACCAACAATACCGTGCCGATACCAACAATCCCCTGGAGCGCAAATCCATCGAAGAGGCCTTTGCACAATCGGTGCTCTTTGGATTCACCATAAAGGAAACCGAAGGCGGTACCTACCTCATAGACCTAACGCCCTTTTTAATGGACGACGTCCATCAAATAGCACACAACCTCAAACAAAGCAAACAAGGAACCTACAAATACGAAGCCTCCCGCAGCACCCTTTGGATGGAACGCACCAAGGCATTTCCCAAAAATGTGGAGTTCGAGGCATTGCTCACTTTTGAAGGGGAACCCACCAGTTGGGAACTCCCCAGCGTAGCACCCAATGCACAATCCATTTCGGTCATTCAGCACCTAAGCTTTGTAGCCTTGCCAGAACCTGGGTATGTTCCGCGTCAGTTCGATCCCCGTTGTGGTTCCTATCCCATGACGTATTTGGATTACGCCACTCCGGTGGAAGCTTCCATAACCAAACGCTTCATTACCCGCCATCGCTTGGAAAAAAAGGATCCCACAGCCAAGCTCAGCGAAGCGGTGGAACCCATCATCTATTACTTGGATCCCGGTACCCCCGAGCCCATCCGGTCTGCATTGTTGGAAGGCGCCAGTTGGTGGAACCAGGCGTTTGAGGCCATTGGCTATAAGGATGCCTTTCAGGTAAAAATGCTACCGGAAGAGGCCGACCCCATGGATGTGCGCTACAACGTCATCCAATGGGTGCACCGATCTACCCGCGGATGGAGCTACGGTTCCACCATCACCGACCCCCGTACTGGGGAAATCATCAAAGGGCACGTAAGTTTGGGAAGCTTGCGCATCCGTCAGGACTTCCTCATTGCCCAAGCCCTCATGAACCAACCCTTTGCCGTTAGTGATGAAAACAACGGTCCCATGTTGGAAATGGCCCTGGCGCGTATCCGCCAATTGGCAGCGCATGAAGTGGGCCATACCCTGGGGTTTGCCCATAACTTTGCAGCCAGTACCAACGGTCGTGCTAGTGTAATGGATTACCCACATCCCACCTTAACCCTAAACAATGAGACCATCAATTTTGGAGATGCCTACGATGTGGGCATAGGGGCTTGGGATAAGGTAACGGTTGCTTACAGCTATGCCACTATTTCTGAGGGAGTGGATGAAACCACCTACCTAATGGCACTCTTGGAAGAGGCCTTTGCCAGTGGCCTGCGTTACATAACCGATAGCGACGCACGCCCTACAGGAGGAGCCCACGTTAAAGCACACCTGTGGGACAATGGGGAGGATGCTTCCCGGGAGTTGGATAACATACTGCGTATACGGGAAGTCGCCATGCGTAACTTTTCCGAAGAAAACATCCGCAGTGGAGAACCTTTTTCGGTCTTGGAAGATGTGTTCGTGCCGCTCTATTTCCTGCACCGTTATCAAACCGAAGCAGCCGTGAAGCTAATTGGGGGGATGGACTATGACTATAACTTGAAGGACTATGCAGGGAAAATGCCACAATACCTACCAGAACAGGAACAGATAAGCGCCCTTAATGCAGTTATGAAAACACTGCAATGGAAACAACTGGCCATTCCCCAAAACCAACTGCGTCTTTTTCCACCCAGGGCTTATGGTTTTGAGCGTACCCGCGAATCGTTCAAAAGCAACATGGGGGTTACTTTTGATGCACTTGGGGCAGCTGCTACCGCCAGCGAAATGACGTTGGGCTTGTTACTGCATCCGCAGCGCGCCAATCGATTGGTGCAGCAAAAAGCGCTACAACCCTACAATTTGGGAATGGAAGAGGTTTTGGAGGTACTTACCAGTACGGTGTTTAATTCCAATGCTACTTCCGATTATGAAACCGAAATCCAACATGCTATACAATACCAAACCCTCCAGCAATTGTTTAAGCTCAACCTCAATGAACAGGCATTGCCACAGGTGAAAGGTTATTGCCGCAATGCTATCGATACCATCTACAATCGCTTAAAACGCGACAAGTCGGCTTTTGCCAAAGAACTCATGGTTGAAATTAACCAGTTCAAGGACGACCCCATGGAATTGAAGAACAGTGAGGCTCCCAACATTCCCGATGGAAGTCCCATTGGAAGTTTTCAATGCTTCTATGGGCAACAGTAGGATTTCTTTAGTACTTTAGTGGCCTATTAAACACCTCACCATGAAAACACTTTTTCTATTGATTGGGTTATTGGTAGCCACTTCAGGCTTTGCCCAAAATGATGAAGCCTATGTCAATCAGCTTACCAATCAATTTACCCAAAAGTTGGGTGATAGGGGCATCCACGATTATTTTGTGGCAAAACGTTATTGTTCCGGTACCATTGAAATGTTTAAGATTGCGGGCAAAATGTGTACTTCCAAGGGGACCTATTACGAGGTCTATGTGGTGTGGAATGATAACGGAAAGGATTACATGAAAAAGATCGATAATTGTGGCTTATTCCATTCTCAGGAACTTTCCGATACCAGCCTAACCGATTTTTACAAAAAAGAATGGCCTGCCATTAAGGACGATGAGGTAAAACCCTATGCCTCCGAAAGCTATACCGGCGAACCCGAATTGCGCAAGAAGGTGCAACCCTGCTACAGGGATTTCCAGTTTCAGATGGGTGAGGTATCGACCACGAAAAGTTTCAACTTGTTTGCCATCGGCAACGATTCAGAAGGAAAAAACAGAAACTACACGTTCAACCAAACCCTAAAATTGGTGCAGTTGAATACCCTGATGGACGATGTGTTGTCCAGCCTTGTTTTCAAGAGACAGGAATAATAGCCTCCTTAGCGAATGATCGACCTGCGAAGCGATACGGTAACCAAGCCCACCCAAGGAATGCTCGATGCCATGATGGCTGCACAGGTGGGGGACGATGTGTACAAAGAAGACCCTACTGTAAACACCTTGGAAGAAAAGTTAGCGGCCATGTTTGGTATGGATACGGCCCTCTTCTTTCCCACGGGAAGTATGGCCAACCAGGCTGCGATCAAATTGCACACCCAACCGGGCGAGCAACTCATCTGTCATGAATGGGCCCATGTTTACAATTACGAAGGGGGAGGTGCGTCATTCAACAGCGGGGTGTCCTGCAAATTATTGCCCGGCCCCCATGGCCTTATGACAGCTACAGATGTGGAAGCCGCTATCAATCCGCCCGATTTTTACCACAGTCCGCTTACCACTTTGGTGTGTGTGGAAAATACCACCAATAAAGGGGGAGGGGCCTGTTGGGACATGGAGGTGTTGAAGGAAATCAAAACCGTGTGTAAGCAACACGGGCTTCGCTACCACTTGGATGGAGCCCGCTTGTGGAATGCCATGGTTGCTAAAAAAGATAGCCCTAAGGATTTCGGGGCACTATTCGACACCATATCATTATGCTTCAGCAAAGGGTTGGGAACACCCCTTGGGACGGTTTTGGTAGGAACCCATGAGGCCATGAAAAACGCCATGCGTGTACGCAAGGTATTGGGTGGGGGCATGCGACAAGTGGGCTATATTGCTGCTGCATGCCTGTATGCACTGGATCACCATGTAGATCGTTTGGTGGACGACCACAGTCGGGCACAGGAAATTGGCAATTGCCTGCAGGATATGGATTACATACACCACGTCGAACCCACGCAGACCAACATCGTCATATTTTACCTAAAGCCACACCTTTCCGAAAAACGGTTTATGGAAGACCTCCTTGCTAGAGGTATTCGTTTAAGCAGTATGGGGCAGGGAAAACTCCGCATCGTCACCCATTTGGACTACACACAGGCACAACATCAGGAATTTATTAAGGTGCTTCAAGAATATCGGCCATAAAAAAAGCTCCACGCAGGAGCTTTTTGAGTACCATATCCTTAAATTTATTCCACTTCCGTAACGTCGGCGCCGGGTGCATTTTTCTTAACGGATTCGATTCCGTTGTTCATTCCGCTTTCGGCAGCATACATCTGGCTGCTTCCTACAATTTGCCCGTTGGACGATTTAAGGTTGAAGTGAAATTTGCCATTTTTGGCCGTCTTTTTTTCGTACATGCCGTCGTTACCGGAATTTTTCTTTACCGACTCGATACCGTTCATGGCGGAAGCCTTGGAGGCATACATCTGGCTGGAAAGAATTACTTGGCCATTGGCAGCTTTCAATACGAAGTGGTATTGGTCCCCACTTTTCTTTAATTCAAACATATTCAAGATTTTAGGTGTTAGACTTTTTTCGTTCCATAAATATCGCAAAAAAATATGGTTTTTGAAGCAATTAGCCCACTTTTATTGACTTGCCAATGGCACTATTTAAACAAATCCAGCCCGGGGATGTTGGGCATGCCTTCCTTGGCCACGGCAGCAATCTCGGTCTCGTGCACTTGAGTGGCCTTTTCGATGGCTTTATTGAGCGTAATGATGAGGTAATCTTCCAATTGTTCCTTGTCTTTTAAGAGGCTTTCATCAATCTCAATACTCTTAATGGTTCTATTAGCGGTAAGGGTAACACGCAACAATCCGTCGTTGCTTTTTTCATCCACCAACACCGTATCCAAACGTTTTTTGGTAGCTTCCACTTTTTCTTGGGTTTCCTTGAGTTTCCCCATCATACCCATTAAATCTCCAAACATGGCTTATAAATTTTAATAATTCCCTGCAAATTTACTATTTTGTGCGTTTGTAATAGAATTGTCGAGCCATGAAAAATCCCCTATTTATTTTAACAATAACCGTTATTTTTGCGGCTGCTTGCAATCAAACCCACAAAAAAGATCCTGCAATGGCATTACAACCCCCCAAAGCCGATAAAAAAGAAAAGCATTTGGAAATACATGGCGACGTGCGTGTGGATCCTTATTACTGGCTCAACGAACGTGACAACGAAGAAGTAATCGATTATTTGGAGCGCGAAAACGATTACTACAACCGGATGACCGCTCATACCGAAGGGTTTAAAAAAGCACTTTTTGAGGAGATGAAGTCCCGTATCAAGGAAGACGACGAATCGGTTCCTTATTTCTACAACGGGTATTACTACATTACCCGCTACGAGACTGGAAAGGATTATCCCATTCATGCGCGTAAAAAAGGCTCCTTGGATGCAGACGAAGAAATTATGTTTAACGTAAACGATATGGCCGAGGGCTATGCCTATTACAGTTTGAGGGGCATCAATGTGAGTCCCGATAACAAATGGGTGGCCTATGGCGTGGATACCTTAAGCAGGCGGCAATACACTATTTTTATTAAGAACCTAGAAACCGGTGAGATTCTGAAGGATGAAATCCTCAACACAACGGGTGGTTCTACTTGGGCCAACGATAACAAAACCCTTTTTTACACCCGAAAAGACGAACAGACACTTCGTGCCGATGAGATTTTTAGGCACACGGTAGGCGCCGACCCCGAAAAAGACCACTTGGTCTTCAAAGAAACCGACGAAACATTCGGCACCTATGTGTACAAGACCAAATCGGAAAAATACCTGATCATAGGGAGCTACAGTACCCTTACTTCTGAATTCCAGTTTTTGGATGCCAACAATCCCAATGGAACTTTCAAAATATTTCAGCCTCGTACCCGCGGATTGGAATACAGCATTTATCACTTTGGAAATGAATTTTACATCGTGACCAACAAAGACGATGCGACGAATTTCAAACTCATGAAAACTCCCGAAACCCAAACTGAGATGGACCATTGGGAAGAGGTGATAGGGCATAGGGAAGACGTGCTACTGGAAGAGATCGATATTTTCAAAGATTATTTAGTGGTCAGCGAGCGCAACCAGGGATTGAATAAAATTCGGGTCATGCGCTGGGACGGCTCGGAAGATTATTATTTGCCTTTCGACAATGAGACCTACACGGCCTATACGTCGCAAAACATAGAGTATGATACGCCCATATTGCGTTACAGTTACAATTCGTTGACCACCCCAGCCTCGGTCATCGATTTCCACATGGATACCCGTCAGAAGGAAGTCAAGAAAGAAACGGAGGTGCTGGGAGGAAAATTTGATAAGAATAATTACGAATCCAAACGGGTTTGGGCCACTGCGGAAGATGGTAAGAAAATTCCTATTTCCATGGTGTATCGGAAAGGGGTGAAGCAAAACGGAAAGAACCCCGTATTGCTCTATGGCTATGGCTCGTATGGCGCCACCATCGATCCCTACTTTTCCACCACCCGATTGTCGTTGTTGGACCGCGGTTTTATATTTGCGATTGCCCACGTGAGGGGCAGCCAATATTTGGGTAGGGCCTGGTACGAGGATGGTAAACTGTTGCATAAGAAGAACACCTTTACCGATTTTATAGACGCCTCCAAATTTCTCATTGCAGAAAAATATACAAGTCCCGACCACTTATACGCCATGGGCGGCTCGGCCGGAGGATTGCTGATGGGTGCCGTTGTAAACATGGCCCCTGAACTGTACCATGGTGTGGTGGCCTCGGTCCCTTTTGTAGACGTAGTGACGACCATGTTGGACGATAGCATACCGCTAACCACCGGCGAATATGATGAATGGGGCAACCCCAATGAAAAAGAATATTACTGGTACATCAAATCCTATTCGCCCTACGACAACGTGAAGGACAAGCCCTATCCCAATCTGCTAGTCACCACAGGATTGCACGACTCCCAGGTACAGTATTGGGAACCTGCCAAATGGGTGGCCAAACTGCGCGACATGAAGACCGATGACCACTTACTTTTATTGCAAACCAATATGGATGCTGGACATGGCGGGGCTTCGGGACGATTTGAATCGCTGAAGGAGGTAGCGATGGACTATGCTTTTATACTTGATTTGGAAGGAATTAAAGAGTAATTCAATTTTTTGCCGTACCTTTGTCGCGGTTCTTGTTACGACTAGTGATTGAGGACGGCTAATTAAACGTTTTGTATGAAGAACATTCAAGCTCGAGAGAATGTACTGGAGTTGATTGGGAATACCCCGCTCATCAAATTAAACAACGTTACTGCTGGAATGAAGGGTAGTTTCTACGCCAAAGTGGAAGCATTCAATCCTGGGCACTCGGCCAAAGATCGTATTGCGCTTTACATCATCAATGAAGCGGAACGTAAGGGAATCCTCAGGCCTGGGGATACCATCATCGAAACCACAAGCGGTAATACGGGTTTTAGTATTGCTATGGTAAGTATTTTGAAAGGATACCGCTGTATTTTGGCAGTATCCTCAAAATCCTCTGCCGACAAAATAGACATGCTACGCGCCATGGGTGCCGAAGTGCACGTATGTCCTGCACACGTGCCGGCCGACGACCCACGTTCGTATTACGAAGTGGCCAAACGACTTCATCAAGAAGTGGCTGGCTCTATCTATATCAACCAATACTTCAATCAATTAAATATTGATGCACATTACCACTCCACCGGACCAGAAATCTGGAATCAAACCAATGGACAAATCACCCACTTGGTTGCGTGTAGTGGAACTGGAGGGACCATCAGTGGAACCGCTAAATTCTTAAAAGAACAAAACCCAAACATACAGGTCCTTGGAATAGATGCGTATGGATCTGTGATACAAAAATACCACGAAACCAGGGAATTTGATAAGGAAGAAATCTATCCATACCGAATTGAAGGATTGGGAAAAAACTTGATCCCTTCAGCAACCGATTTCGACACCATCGATCGGTTCATTAAAGTTACCGATGAAGACAGTGCCCACACCACCCGTGAACTTGCCAAGAAAGAAGGACTCTTCGTTGGCTATACCAGTGGCGCTGCCATGCAGGGCATCAAGCAGTTTTCTGAAGAAGGCGTTTTTGATGAAAACAGTGTGGTGGTGGTTATCTTTCCAGACCATGGTTCCCGCTACATGAGTAAGGTGTTCAGTGACGAATGGATGCAACAACAAGGCTTCATGGATACCGAAAAAGAAAGCCAACCAAGCGTTCAATACATCAAGTAAAATATACTCCTATAATTCAGACCGTTGCATGCCGCAACGGTTTTTTTATGTTCATTTCTTTCTAAGCAAAGAATCTTGCTATGATGTTGAAATTAATTACTTTTGCAGGCGAATGTTAAACCATTGTTGTTGATGAGAGATTTATTCGACAAAATCTATAAAGATAAAGGTCCGTTGGGAAAATGGGCTGAACAAGCCGAAGGCTATTTTGTATTCCCCAAACTACAAGGAGAGATTTCCAACCGAATGAAATTCCAAGGTAAGGATGTAATCGTTTGGAGTATTAATGATTATCTAGGGTTGGCCAATCACCCCGAAGTTCGTAAGGCCGATGCTGAAGCAGGAGCCAAATACGGATCGGCTTATCCTATGGGGGCCCGGATGATGAGTGGTCATACCGATTTGCACGAAAGACTTCAACGCGAATTGGCAGCTTTTGTAAACAAGGAAGCCGCCTATCTTTTGAATTTTGGTTACCAAGGAATGGTATCCACCATTGACGCCTTGGTTTCCAAGGATGATGTAATTGTATACGATGTCGATGCCCATGCGTGCATCATAGATGGGGTGCGCTTGCATTTGGGACAGCGCTTTACCTACAAGCACAACGACATGGAAAGCATTGAGAAGAACCTGATTCGTGCCGAAAAAGTAGCCGAAAAGACCGGAGGGGGAATCTTATTGATATCAGAGGGCGTTTTTGGGATGCGTGGTGAGCAAGGCAAGCTGAAGGAAATTGTCGCCTTGAAGAAAAAGTACAACTTCCGTTTGTTTGTGGATGATGCCCACGGTTTTGGCACCCTTGGTAAAACCGGTGCTGGAGCAGGTGAAGAGCAAGGGATCCAGGACGACATCGATGTATACTTTGCCACTTTTGCCAAATCGATGGCCAGTACAGGTGCCTTTATCGCCGCCGATGATGAAATCATCAACTATTTGAAATACAACTTGCGTTCGCAGATGTTCGCCAAATCCTTGCAAATGCAACTGGTGGAAGGGGCGCTGAAACGTCTGGACATGATTCGGACCATGCCCGAATTACGCCAAAAGCTTTGGGACAATGTGAAAGCCCTTCAAGGTGGCTTGCGAAAAAGAGGGTTTGATTTAGGAACCACACAAAGCTGTGTAACACCCGTATACCTTAAAGGAAGTATTCCTGAAGCTATGGCCTTGGTGAAGGACTTGCGTGAAAACCATGGCATATTCTGCTCTATTGTGGTGTATCCAGTAATTCCGAAGGGATTGATCCTACTACGCATGATCCCTACTGCATCGCATACCATGGAAGACATCAACGAAACTTTGGAAGCATTTTCTTCTATCAGGGAGCGATTGGAGAATGGTACCTATAAGCGTTTATCCGCTGCAGTTGCTGCTGCAATGGGCGAATAAATTACATTAAAAATATATTTTAACGAACCACCTGGAAGGGTGGTTTTTTGTTTGGAGTAATTATAGTATTTTTCGGAAGGTACTCCGTTCCTTGTGCTGCACGGGATTGTAATCCTTCCAAAGCTGCTGCACGGCTTTGTTTTCGATCAATTCGGGGTTTGTTTCTACTTCCCGAATGCCTTTTGCTTTAAAGAGTTCCTGCATTTCTTCAAATATGATGGCCGTAACTCCTTTTCCTTGGTATTCGGGATCAATTCCAATAAGGTAGAAGGCCGCCGTATCGTTTTTTCGCTGCGCTTTGATGATGTGGTACCATCCTAAGGGCATGAGCTTCCCATTGGCCTTTTTGAGCGCTTTACTGAAGGAAGGCATTACGACCGAAAATGCTATGAGTTTGCCACTTTGGTCCTGGATACAAGTGATATAGTCGGGTGTTAGGAACCCAAAATACTTTTTTTTGTAGTAATCGATTTGGTATTGCTGAATGGGTACAAACGTTTGAAGGGTATTGTAGGTATTGTTCAACAGGCCAAACATAGCATCTACGTAAGGCAATATTTCCTTTTTGTTTTTGAACCTGATTACGGAAAGCCCGTAACGTTCCTTCACCAATTTGGAGAACTTCCGAACCTTGTCCTTGATTTCCTGAGGGTCTTTGATGCGGTACTCTACCCAAGTGGCTTGTTTTTCAAAGCCCAATTTTTCGAAATGTTCTGCATAGTAGGGGTAATGGTACCAGGTAATCATGGTATTCATTTCGTCGAAGCCCTTGGTTAAGATCCCTGCTTTTTCCATATTGGAAAACCCCACAGGTCCTTCAGCATATTCCAATTGGTGTTCACGCCCAATTTTAAATACTTGGTCCATGAGGGCCTTGGTTACGCCGAGGTCATCAATGGCATCGAACCATCCGAAGCGGACCTTTTTTTTGTGAAGTTCTTCAACTTCTACGTGGTTAATGATTACGGCCACACGTCCAGCAAGCTTACCATCCTTTTTAGCTATAAAATAGTGGGCCGTTGCATTTTGAAAAACCGGGTTTTTTTTGGCGTCTAGGGTCTCTATTTCGTCCTTAATGAGGGGAGGAACCCAAAAAGGGGACTTTTGGTACAATTGAAAAGGAAATTCCACAAACACTTTGAGCTCTTGTGAAGTAGTAACGGGTACAATTTCAATCATACAACAATGTTACTAAATTCCGTCATTACCACCATCATCCTCTGGTGTTAATTCAAACCCATCTTTTCGTTTGCGCTCTTTCTTTTTTTGTTTGAGGGCCTTTTTGTTGGCTTTTTTCTGGTCTTTCTCCGCTCTACGCAATTCGCGCCCTTCCTTACCCTTTTCCTCGAGGAATTCATCTTTGCTGTGCATATCGAGGCGGTAGGCTACCCCCACGCGGGCGTATTGCAACGAAGGCGTATTTTTAAAATTCAACGTACCGGACAAATCTACATGCAAGTCTTCATATAGCAACACTGCAGCACCGGCACGGAAAATATTGTCGGCATAAAAATCACTTTTAAACCCTTGGTTTTCCACGAAAATGGAAAAATAACGGTGGGTGGCATAGGTGAGTGTTACAATGTATCCGTAGGTAGGGTAATCGGTCGTGATGCGGTCTGCAAAGAGGTTGGTTACAAAAACGAGCCCCCCAAGCCAGTTGTTTTGGGTAGAAACCACCACTTTAGGGCTAATGGTCGATTCTTGATACGGAAGAAAAGGATTGTCGGCAAAATCAAAATTAGCTCCTGCATAAACAGAAACGGCTGGGATGAGGTCCCGCCACTGAAATCGATTGTTTTTTTTCCAGCTGTATAGGTTTGGACCTTCAAGTTCCCTTTTGCGATAGGGGTCGTACACCAAATATTTGGCACCTAGGGTATTGCTCTTGAAATTGGAATAAGGATCTTCCTCGGCAGTTCCAACGGTGTAGCTCACTTTATTGCGTTGGAACGAGCCCATAAGGCTAATTTCCAATTCTTCCCTCCAAATTCCATAGCGTACACTATAATCCCAATTAAAGAGCTTGGTTTCGGTGTTCAAAAGGTTGTGTTTCTCTTTTCCCAAGGTAATGCCACTCTCAAACTGAAGTACTTTGGTTCCCACCGAAAAAGCCCCTTGTGATTGCCCAGGTTGGTTGGTATTGATCATTTCGGTGTATTGCGCAGTAAGGGTAACGGGAAGTAAAAAAACAAAGATCAGAAATGGGCGCATGGGTTGCAGGTTTCTTTCAAAGATATAAGAATTTATCATTTATTTAATAGTTGAAAAGCTTCTTTTTACAGCATAATCCGTACTTTTGAAAGCACAATTAGTACCGATAATGCCTTTCTTGAAAACGCTTCTCATACTGCTCTTGGTATATTTTGGACTTCGATTTTTGTTTCGTTTGTCCAAGCCGTATCTCTTCAGGTTTTTGGCAAAAAAAATGACCCAAAAATTTGAGGGTGCTTTTGGAGGGACTGCCTATGGCTATGAAAAAAGTCAGCCTGAAGGCAAAGTAACGGTGGACCAAACCCCACCCAAGCAACGGACTTCAAGTAAAATTGTAGGCGAATACATCGATTTTGAGGAAATTGATTGATGGATTTTATTCAAGCATTTACGGAAGCATCCCAATATTTTTCATAATTTTCCCTTCCAGAAAAAGTTTCCTTTATGCCGGTATCCTTCAAGAAAATCATTCCCCATCTAACCATACTAATACTTTTCGTGGCCATTGCCTTGGCCTATTTCAATCCCGTACTGCAAGGGAAAGTCATTTTTCAGAACGACATCGTGCAATATACGGGAATGGCAAAACAGCAAAACGATTTTCGGAAGACAAAAGGGGAGGAAACCTATTGGACCAATTCGGCATTTGGTGGTATGCCAACCTATCAATTGGGCGCTCAATATCCTCACGATTATGTGAAGAAACTGGATAAGGTATTGCGTTTTTTACCGCGCCCAGCCGATTACCTATTTCTTTATTTCATCGCTATATACATCCTGTTCATGGTGCTGAAAATAGATTACCGTTTGGCATTTGTGGGGGCATTGGCTTTTGGATTTTCCACCTACCTCATTATTATTTTGGGCGTGGGCCATAATGCCAAGGCACATGCCATTGCTTATATGCCACTCGTGCTGGCCGGTATTATTCTTACCTTTCAAGGAAAGTACTGGAAAGGCTTTTTACTTACCACGGTAGCTATGGCACTGGAGCTGGTGGCCAATCACATTCAAATGACCTACTACTTGTTTTTATTGGTGGTGTGCTTGGGAGTGGCCTACTTGGTAGATGCCTTTCGGAAAAAGCAACTGCCTCATTATTTCAAAGCAGTGGGAATTATGGCCTTGGCTGTAGTTTTGGCTTTAGGGCTTAATGCAACCAACCTCTTGGCGACACAGGAATATGCTGCTACCTCTACCCGTGGGAAGAGCGAACTCACCATCAATCCGGATGGTACCCCTAAATCGGCTGCAGCAGGCTTGGATTATGGTTATATTACTGAATACAGCTACGGCCGCTTGGAAAGTTTCAATCTCTTGATTCCACGTTTTATGGGTGGAGGTACCGCGGAACCCTTTCCCGAAAAATCAGAAACCGTTAACGAATTATTGAAATCGGACATTCCCCCTAACGATGCCAATCAAATTTTAAATTTGATACCAATGTATTGGGGCAAACAGCCCATCGTGGCAGCCCCTGCCTATATTGGGGCCGTTGTTATCTTTCTAGCTGTTTTGGCTTTGTTCCTTATAAGGGGACGACTTAAATGGTGGGCCGTTGCCGGTTTATTGATGAGTCTGTTACTTTCATGGGGCGATAATTTTCCTGCATTGACCAAGTTCTTTATCAATTACGTCCCGTTGTACAATAAGTTCCGGGCGGTTTCTTCCATGCAGGTTTTGCTGGAATTGGTGGTACCTATTTTGGCCGTAGTAGGCTTGCATCAGTTCTTCAGCGGTTTCAAAGCAGATGACGAAAAGAAACGAGCACTTTTGTACAGTACTGCCATTGTGGGCGGAATCACTTTCTTGTTCTTGGTTGGAAAATCATTGCTGTTGTCCTTTGCAGGACCCGATGATAACAAACTCATCGACTATTTTGGGATGCAGTTTGTAGATGCTGTACGGGAAGATCGGGCCTACCTCTTTACGATGGATGCCATTAGATCCTTGGTTTTTATCATCTTGGCGGCGGGTACACTTTGGCTATTGCTGACCAAAAAGCTTAAGGAGTATTGGGTGTTGTCGATTTTGGCGTTGCTGCTGGTCGTAGATTTGGTTGGGGTGGATCTACGCTACGTTAATGGAGATAATTTCGTGAATGCACGCATCATGGAGCGCCCTTTTCAAGCTACCGAAGCCGATGCGCAAATATTGAAAGACGATGGGTATTTTAGGGTTTATGATGCTACCACCAATCCCTTCAGTAGTGGAAAAGCCAGTTATTTTTTCAACGCAGTAGGCGGTTATCATGCGGCTAAGCCCGGTAGAATGCAAGACTTATATAATTTTTATTTGGACGATGGTCATATCGAAATCTTAAACATGCTCAATGTAAAATACATTCTGGCCAGTGACAAGGACGGAAATGTTTTTGCGCAGAAAAACCCCTATGCCAATGGTCCTGCTTGGTTTGTGGAAAGTGTACTGCCTGCTAATGATGCCAACGAGGAAATCCTATTATTGGATAGTTTGGATACCCGAAAAACAGCGGTGGTGAATCGGGCTTTTTTGGATCAGATTCCGTCAAAAAATATTGCGAGGGATTCATTGGCCACGATCGACAATACCATTCACGAACCCAATCGGTTGGTTTATGAAACTTCCACTTCGACACAGCAGTTGGCCGTTTTTTCTGAACTCTATTATCCCAAGGGTTGGAACGTTTCTATTGACGGTAAAGAAGCATCCTTTTTCAGGGTCGATTATGTATTAAGGGCCTTAGTGGTCCCAGCAGGGGTACATACCATTGAGTTCCGGTTTGAACCTGAAGTAATCTCGAAAGGCAGTACCTATACCATCATCAGTGCCCTACTTTTGTTATTGGTATTGGTAGGAGGATGGCTGCTTCCCAAATTCAAGGCTGGTTCAACAAAACCCCAGTAAGATGAAGAAGGTACTGGTAATCAGCTATTACTGGCCTCCCGCTGGAGGCCCTGGGGTACAACGTTGGTTGAAATTTGTTTCCTATTTTAGGGATTTTGGCATCGAACCCATACTTTACGCCCCGCAAAACCCCCATTATCCCATTGTGGACGAAACCTTGGAATCTGAAGTTCCCGAAGGATTGGAAATTATCCGAAAACCCATCAAGGAACCCTATAAATATGCCCAGCTGTTTTTTCGAAAGAAAACCAACACCATCAGTAGTGGCATTATTGACGAAAAGGATCCTTCATTCTTAGAAAAGCTGATGTTATATGCCCGTGGCAACCTGTTTATACCAGATGCTAGGGTAGGATGGGTAAAACCCTCGGTAAGCTTTCTTACATATTATCTAAAACATCATCCCGAAATCAAAACGGTCATCACTACGGGACCGCCCCACAGCTTGCACCTCATTGGCATGCGGTTGAAAAAGGTATTGAACATTCGTTGGATTGCCGATTTTCGTGATCCTTGGACGCACATCCATTATCATAAATCCTTGCGGTTGAGTAAAAAGGCTCAGTTGAAGCACGAGCGTTTGGAGCAAAAAGTCTTACAAAGGGCCGATAGTGTGGTGGTCACTAGCCCCAGTACCCAAGCGGACTTCCAAAAAATTACCGAAAAACCCGTAGTGCTTATTACCAATGGGTTCGACCAGAGCAAGGCAAAGACTTCCAATTTGGATGAAGCATTCAGTTTGGTGCATGTAGGCTCCTTCCTCAGCAATCGCAATCCAGTATTCCTATGGAAAGTTTTGTCTGAACTCACTGCCGAAAATGTACAATTTAAGCAGGATTTGGAAATCAAGTTGGTTGGATTGGTGTCCAAAGAAGTGAAACAGAGTTTGGAAACCTTTGGATTGTTAGCGCATGCTACCTTCCCTGGCTATGTGAGCCATATAGAAGCGGAACTGTTTCAATACCAAGCACAGTTGTTGTTGCTGGTAGAAATGAACCGACCCGAAACCAAGGCCATCCTTCCCGGAAAATTATTTGAATATTTGCGCTCCAGACGCCCCATTTTGGCCATCGGTCCACAGGGCAGCGATATGGAAAGCATCCTTAAGAAAACACAGGCGGGGCATTTTTACGAATATGGCAACTCCCAAGCAGTAAAGGACCTCTTGCTTCAATATTACCATCAGTACCAGCAAACGGGCATCGCCACTGTATCAGGAGAAATAGAAGCCTATAGCAGGAAGGCGGTGACCCAGCAAATGGCTGAACTCATTAAATCATTATAAGACAAAACCCTGCTTCAGCTGAATGCCTCCACAGGGTTTTCACTAACCAACCAAAAAAATCTTATCCGCGACCTCTTTTCTGAACCGTGCTTCTGGAACTATTGGAAGTACTTTTGCTACGGTTGGTATTGGATCGCTTGTTTACTTGTGTGCTTGCCTTCGTCGAATTCCCTCTTTGGGAACGCGTATTGGAAGCAGACGGTTTTACCTCGCTTGATTTGCTACGGGAAGCACTGGGCCTGCCTTTGGTCGTAGCTCCATTGTTTCCACTGGGGCGGGTACTACCTACCACGGGCTTCCCCTTTGAGGTATTAGTGTTACTTGCCCCAGGACGACTGTTACTCACCACGGGCTTGCCTTTAGCAGTATTACCACGGTCAACCACAGGGCGGGTATTGGTGGTTACAGGGCGACCTTTGGAAGTACTCGTTTCGCTAGACGGACGGGTATTCACTACCTTATCACCACGATTGCCTACGCTTGGGCGCGTGTTGATTTTGTTTTCGCGGTTTCCAACTTCATTGTAGGCCACTGCCGTATTCCTTCGGTTAGGGTTGTAATCGCGGTTCACGGCTTTTCTTCCGTCTTTGTAATGCACATAGCTACCGGGGCGGTAAAAGTCCCTGCGGCAATTGGTGTAGTATTGGTATCCACGGTTGTAATGTACCCTGTGGTAGGCAAAGCTGTATCGTACAGGGGTATAATACCTACGGTATGGATAGTCATAGACCACACAATGCGTATAAAGCGGTCTTGCATAATATACATGCCATGGACGGTAGACATAGGTTCTGTAGTAAGGACTAATGTACCCAGTGCAGTGGGAGTAGTACCCGTACGAATTATAGAAGATGTGCAAGCCACCCACCCATACGATGCGGTGGTTGGTATAACGGATTTCTACATTACCGGCTTGGATGATGCGTCCAAACTCGTCGTAATAAATAGGAACATCCTCTACTTGGATTACAGCACCGTAGTCGTCGTACTGCACGTAAGCATCGTAATTGTAACCGGAGTTGTAAGAGACGCTTACCCCAGGGGTATTGATGTTGATGTTTACTTGACTTCCGTTGTGACCTCCCACATAGACAAAGTCGAATTGTCCATCGGGGAATACGGAAAACTCTACGCCACCTTCCACGAAGATGTACGAATTACCATTGTAGTAATTGCCGTAGGAAGCGGCAGCTTCACTGGCAGCGTTCATGGAGAAGGCCGACAAGAAGAGTCCGAATACGAGTGCTGTTACTGTTTTCATAATGTTCTGATTTTAGGGTTGTACTTGCGTTGATGGTTTGTTCGCTGTGTACCCATAGAAGTTACCAACGACCGTGCCAAAAATTGAAAGGCCTCATTTTACTGGGGATTTGGAGGGTACTCATCGGAAAAGAAAAACCCGCCATCCAAGAAGTGGACGACGGGTCTTTCAAAAAACTAACCAACCAAAAAACTATGTATGATTCTTTAAATCATTCGTAAGAACGTCTTGCAAAGTGCAAGTACTGTATGAAAAACAAACAGCGTGCCAAAAAATAAAAAGCGGTGCTAAAGTTTTTTTAAAAAAGTGTAGGGAACTGGAATTTGCTGCAAAAAAAAGACTTAGATTTTCTCCTTCAAATACTGCGCAGTAAATGAGGATTTATGAATTGCAACTTGCTCTGGGGTACCTTCGGCGACGATTTCCCCGCCGTTTTCACCGCCCTCGGGGCCCAAGTCGATGAGGTAGTCGGCGCATTTGATGAGGTCCATGTTGTGCTCCACCACAATCACGGTATGGCCTTTGTCCAGTAATGCGTAGAAAGAGGCCAATAACTTTTGAATGTCGTGGAAATGCAAGCCTGTAGTGGGTTCGTCGAAAATGAATAAGGCCTTGTCCTTGGTATCGCCTTTCAACAGGAAGGAAGCCAACTTGATGCGTTGTGCTTCCCCGCCCGAAAGGGTCGAGGAGCTTTGTCCCAATTGCACGTAGCCCAAGCCCACATCCTGCAAGGGTTGCAGCTTGTTGCCTATTTTGGTCTCTCCGTGCTGGTTGAAGAATGCTACGGCATCGTCTACGGTCATACTCAGGATGTCGTGGATGTTTTTATTTTGAAACTGTACTTCCAGCACCTCTTTTTTGAAGCGCTTGCCACCACAAGTATCACACTCCAAATGTACGTCGGCCATAAACTGCATCTCTATGGTTACTTCGCCTTCACCCTTACAGGTTTCGCAGCGGCCCCCATCCACGTTGAAGCTGAAATGCTTAGCCTGATAGCCTCGGATGTCACTTAATTTTTGGGAAGCATAGAGGTTGCGAATGTCATCGTAGGCCTTGATGTAGGTCACAGGGTTGGACCTGCTGGAACGCCCAATGGGGTTTTGGTCGATGAACTCCACGGTCTTGATGCTGCTGAAATTCCCTTTCAGTTCGGTGAACTGTCCTGGCTTTTCGCCATAGCCCCCAATTTGCCGCAGGAGGGCAGGGTACAGGATTTTCTTCACCAAAGTACTCTTGCCGCTGCCCGAGACCCCGGTAACGGCCGTAAATACCCCCAATTGGAAGGTGGCATCGATGTTTTTTAGGTTGTTATGGCGCGCCCCCACCACTTGGATGCTTTGCTTCGAACTGCGTCGTTTTTTGGGGACCTCAATTTGAAGGGTGCCATTCAGGTATTGAGCGGTCAACGAATTGCTCTGTAGGATTTCGTCATAGGAGCCTTCGGCCACCACTTCGCCCCCAAAGGTGCCTGCTTCAGGCCCAATGTCGATGATGGCATCGGCCGCCTTCATGATTTCTTCATCGTGTTCCACCACAATTACTGTATTGCCCAAATCGCGCAACGATTTCAGCACCTCGATCAACCGTTCGGTGTCCTTGGGATGCAGGCCGATGCTGGGTTCGTCCAAAATGTACATGGAGCCTACCAAGCTGCTGCCCAGGGAAGTGGCCAGGTTGATGCGCTGCGATTCTCCCCCCGAGAGGGTATTGCTCTTGCGGTTCAGGGTGAGGTACCCCAATCCTACGTCCTGCAGGAAGCGCAAGCGGTTGTTGATTTCCAACAACAGGCGCTTGGAGACTTTTTGGTCGTATTCGTTCAGTTCCAGGTTCTGGAAGAACTGTGCCAAGCGGTAGAGTGGCTGCTCTACCAATTCCTGTAAGGCTTTGCCGCCCACTTTTACGTATTCCGCTTCGGGGCGCAGGCGCTTGCCTTTACAGGTGGTGCAGCGGGTTTTTCCGCGGTAGCGGGATAGCATCACCCGGTTCTGTATTTTGTAGCTTTTGGCTTCCAACTCGGCAAAGAAAGCGTCCAAGCCTTGAAAGTGTTCGTTGCCGGTCCAGACCAACTTCTTTTGTTCATCGCTGAGTTGGTACCAAGGCTTGTGAATGGGGAAGTCAAATTTATAGGCATTGTTCACCAAGAGGTCGCGGTAATAGCTCATGCTTTCCCCGCGCCAAGGGAACACCGCATTTTCGTAAATGGACAGCCCCGTATTGGGAATCACCAAGTCCTCGTCGATCCCAATGACGTCCCCATAGCCTTCGCATTCGGGACAGGCTCCGTAGGGATTGTTGAAACTGAACAAGTGCACGTTGGGCTCAAGGAAGGTCATGCCATCGGCCTCAAAGCGGTTGTTGAATTCCTTGATGTGGCCCGTGCCCAGGTTTTCGAGGTAGAGCTCCCCTTTGCCTTCAAAAAAGGCGATGCCCACCGCATCGGCCAAACGGTTCAGGAAGTCCTCGTCGTTTTTGGTAATGACCCGATCCACGACCAATTGAATGTCTTTCGGAAAATTCTTGCCTTTCAGTTCGTCCAAGCGGATGACCTCTCCAGCCATCTTTACACGGGCGTAGCCCTGTTGGGCCAAGGCCTTGAGTTTGTTTTCCATGCTGCGGCCCTCTTCCAGGTGGATGGGCGACAGGAGCAGGAGTTTTTCACCTTCGGGAAAGGTTTTGATGTAATCCACCACGTCGCTCACCGTGTCTTTTTTGACCTCCGTCCCGGAAATAGGGGAATAGGTACGTCCCACACGGGTGTAGAGTAGCTTCAGGTAGTCGTAGATTTCGGTAGAAGTGCCCACCGTAGAGCGCGGATTGGTGGCGTTTACTTTCTGTTCGATGGCGATGGCCGGGGCAATGCCCTTGATGGCATCGACCTTGGGTTTGTCCAAGCGGCCCAAAAACTGGCGGGCATAGGACGAAAGGCTCTCTACGTAGCGGCGTTGTCCTTCGGCATACAAGGTGTCGAACGCCAAACTGGATTTCCCGCTGCCCGAAAGGCCCGTAATGACCACCAACTTGTTACGGGGGATGGCCACGGAGATGTTTTTTAGGTTGTGGAGCTTGGCTCCTTGGATCCAAATATTTTTCTTGGTATCGACAGCGGTTTCGGGCACTGAAATGAGGTTTTTGAAATGTGGCAAAGATACCATTTTTGAAGGAGAATTTTGGGGAAAGGGAAAGGGAATTTTTAGTCTTATACCCTCTGTTACTACGTACCAAAATTCTTCCAGCGTGCTATCGCCTTCGTTCTAAGTAACAACCTCATGAAAAGTGAATAAAAAACAGATGATTATTGAATAAAGCTTGCATGGGACCTATACGCCTCATACATGGGACATACATGCCTCATACATGGGACATACATGCCTCATACATGGGACATACCCGACTGATGCCTGGGAGGAAGGGGGTGGGGTTTTGGCTTGACACGGAATCCATTATGAATGTTTTTTTTGTGTTCTTTTTTGCATTGCCGGAATTGGTTCCTCAACTTTCTTTTATAGGCCTAAAAGAAAGTTGCAAAGAAAAGGACCTCTTTTCACTTTCTTGAGGCATTTTTGCTGCGCAAAACCGGCTTGCCAACTCCGCGTCGCTACGCTCCTGAATCTCGGAGCTTGGCTGCCCCCTATGCTGCAAGAAAGTGTTTCGGGCTACGCCCGAATAAACAATGGCAATAAATAATAATAGAAAATGTCACCCTGAACTCAGCCTGCCCCGAGCCTGACGAGGGGTCGAAGCATCCCTTAAACATAGCCCGTGCGGTAGGACAGACTGGGCTTTTTTGTTCTGTTCTTTTTTGCATTGCCCAAAAAAGAACCAAAAAACGCTAGCGCTGCACCTTCTTCTTCACCCGCTAGGGCCTTGCCTCGCAAGAAACGGAAACTCGCCCCTTGGGCTCAGACATCCATTTCTTGTCCTCTCGGCTTTGGCCAGCGGGGGCCCGAAGTCGAAGCTGAGGCGCAATTTCTCGGGCTACGCCCGAATAAATAATAGCAATAAATAATAATAGAAAATGTCACCCTGAGCTTGTGGAAGGGTTTCTCTAAAGTACTTACGAATGTAAAACCGATCAATAAAGTCGGTTTGTACGTAAACACTGATTTTCATGCCTTCCCTTGCTGAAGGTATGCTGAAGGTATGCTGAAGGTATGGAGAAGGTATGGAGAAGCCATGCTGATGCCCCCTTGAAGCCCAATAGGGGTTGTTGTCCTTTCAAAATAGGATGGGTAAGTGGGTGGAATAGGGCATGAAACCTAGCCTGACCGCCACTGGGCGATTCGTTAATTTTCGGAAAAAACGCACATTTTTTTGCAATTCAGAAATTTTTGTTGTTATATTTACGCTCATCAACACACAAAACGTTGCCTATAGCATACCACTACTTTTAAATAAACAAGATCACTGAACAACCAAAAACCAAAAGTTGTTTATTTATTAAAAGTATGGATATGAATCAAAGCACAAGCTGTGATGCGCTTCTGGTAAGCGATTACATGAATGGTAACGAGACTGCACTGTGTGAACTCATCACAAGACATAAAGACAAGGTGTACCGTTTCATCTATTCCAAGGTGTACGATCGCGATGTGGCGGAGGACATTTTTCAGGATACGTTCATCAAAGTGATCAAAACCCTCAAGCGGGGCGCCTACAACGAAGAAGGAAAATTTTTACCTTGGGTGATGCGCATTGCCCATAATTTGGTCATCGATCATTTCCGCAGGAACAATCGCATGCCCAAATTCGAAAATAAAGACGATTTCAATATTTTTTCGGTGCTGAGCGACGGCTCCCTCAATGCGGAAAAAGCGATCATCAAGGACCAAGTGGAAACCGATGTGCGACGCCTTATCGAGGAGCTTCCCGAAGACCAGAAAGAGGTGCTCATCATGCGTATTTACAAGGAAATGAGCTTTAAGGAAATCAGCGAGCAAACCGGGGTAAGTATCAATACGGCACTGGGCCGGATGCGTTATGCGCTCATTAATTTGAGGAAAGTTATTGACAAACACAATATTATATTGACCAATTGAACAATAAAGTACAAAAGCCTGCGTTGTAGTATCACAATTAACCTCAAAACAACGCTCTATGGCAAACTTGTACTCTGAACCCTCACGTGCGGAACGCGTGAGTAAAAACCTAGTTCCGAAAGAGGAGACCATTAAGTTTCTTCTGGATTACTCGAAGGCTTTAAGTGTTATAGATTACCATAATTTGAAGTTTGAAGCACTTCTAAACTAAACTTTGGAAGAACCCCGGATCCCGATTGTTTCCGGGGTTTTTTTTATCTTTTTTGCACCTTTACTCCTCTTATCATGAAAACCTTTTTCAGGGTCTTGCTTTTATTCTTTGTGCTGACTTCCGGTGCTTTTTCCTCCTGTAAGCACGTAGGGGAAGGCGACTCCATAGGCGATGACGCCGAGTTTTACCGCAACAATAGCGACGATGAAGAAACCGAGGGGGATGACCATCCCAGCGAAGCCCCACAGAAGGAAAGTTATGCACTAGGGACCGTGGTCTTTAAAGCGGAAGGTACCACCTATACGATTCACGAATTTGCCTTGGATTCTACCACCGTGCTTGCCTGGAACACCCCCAAAGTGGATA
>Ga0209607_1000920_pt1 | contig 25020 bp, 30 predicted proteins | sample AD_UKC117_MetaG_FD_184413 | JGI IMG/M metagenome (GOLD analysis project Ga0209607, IMG submission 184413) | Active sludge microbial communities of municipal wastewater-treating anaerobic digesters from Hong Kong - AD_UKC117_MetaG (SPAdes)... | ecosystem: Engineered > Bioreactor > Anaerobic >... | reverse complement strand
GAGGATCGATTGTCCATCGGCGGCCAGACCAGCCGCGTCAGCGCTGTCGAAGCGCGCGTTCACGGCCTCCCTCAGCGCTGCCAGGGACGTGCGACTGGCCCCGATCATCAGTTCTGCCCGCCGTTCGGACTGGCCTGCTCGAGGTCAGCGATGAAGCGGACCTCGCGGGGCGGATCGCGGGCGTCGTCGGTCATCGACTCACCCACGATCCGCCCCGCGAGGTCGGTCGCCACGCCACCCATGGAGCGACGCAGATCCGCGAGGGCCTTCGCCTTCTCGGCCTCGATCTGCGCGGTGGCGTTGGCGGCGATCTGCTGCGCCTGCGCCTCCGCGGCCTTGCGGGCCTCCTCCATCACCGTGGCGCGCTCGGCCTCCGCCTGCTGGCGGATCTCAGCGACCTCGGCACGGGCTGCGGCCATCTGCTCCTGGTACTGCTCCAGGGTGCGCTGCGCCTCGGCCTGCGCCTCCTCGGCGCGCTTGATCCCGCCCTCGATCGCGTCGGCACGCTCCTCGAGCGTCTCCTTGATCTTGGGCAGGGCCACCTTGGCCAGCACCCCGAAGACGATGAAGAACGCCACCAGACCGATGACGAACTCGAACATCGGGATCCGCAGGACGTTGCTTCCGCCTTCTTCGGCAGCAAGCATCCAAGTCATGATCGGCAGTCCTTATGCGCCGAAGACGAACGGGGCGACGAAGCCCAGCAGCGCCAGCGCCTCGGCCAGCGCGAAGCCCAGCAGCATGTTCTGGCGGATGACACCGTAGGCCTCGGGCTGGCGTGCGATGGCCTGCACACCGTTACCGAAGATGATGCCGATACCGATGCCGGGGCCGATGGCGGCCAGGCCGTATCCGATACTTCCCAGAGAGCCGGTGATGGTCACATCGGCAAGCAGGTCAACCATGGTCGGTTCCTTCTCCTCTCGAACCCCCTGGCAGGGGGTACGTCTTTTTCTTGTGTGTGGCGGTCAGTGTTCGGCGTGCAGTGATCCGGCGATGTACACCGCGGTCAACAGCGTGAAGATGTACGCCTGCAGGGCCTGGATCAGGGCCTCGAAGGCGGTGAAGATCACGGTCATCAGGAACGATGTGGCCGACCCCAGGATCCCGATCACCGACGGGCTGGCCAGGTAGAAGGCCGCCACGGTGAAGACCGTCAGCAGCAAGTGGCCGGCGAACATGTTGGCGAACAACCGGATCGACAGCGTGACGGGGCGCACCAGCACGTTCGAGATCAACTCGATGGGGGCCAGGATGATGTAGATCGCCTTGGGCATGCCGGGCGGGAACATCATGTTGGTGAAGAACTTGATGGGGCCCTGGTGACGCATGCCCAGGAACATGTAGATGCACCAGACCGTGATCGCCAGGCCCACCGGGAAGGCGAACCGGGAGTTCACGGGGAACTGCGCCCCGGGGATGATGCCCCAGAGGTTCCCGATCCACACGAAGAAGAAGATGCTGAACAGCAGCGGAACGAAGCGGTCGCCGTCCTTGCCGATGACCTCACGGCTGATGCCGTCGCGGATGAACAGGTAGCCCATCTCCCCGATGCTCTGCAGCTTGCTGGGGATCAGTTGCGGGCGACGGAACGCGGCGAGGAAGAAGATGATGATGAGCAGCGAGCCGAGCAGCAGCAGGAACACCGGCTTGGTGAAGTTGCCGAAGTAGGGTTCGATGTCGAAGATCGAAGCGTCCGGAGCGGGAAATCCACACCCGGAACCGAGGTGGCACCCCGGCTCCACCTCGGACATCGGAACGACTGCGCCCTGCACTACGCCTCCCGCTGGGTGTTGGGACCGCCATCCAATTGCCGCAGGCGGAACGCGATCAAGAACGTACTGGCCACGAGGCCGAACACGGTACCGATGGCCAAACCGACCGGAGCGTTACCGAGCCAGAGACCGATCAAGTAGCCGAGCCCCCCGTACACGAGGATCCCGGCGATGAGGTTGTTCATCACGGTCCATGCGACGTTGGGCGCCTCACGGTCGGTGGGTTTCGGTGCTTTCATGTTCGCGCTCAACCTACCAGCACCGCCCCGGCACCCGACGCTCGCCCCGCGCCTTCACGAGCCTGGCTTCCGCAGTCGGGAGATGACCTCCGGATCGTCGGACAGACCCAGAGTCGACTCGGGCTCGACGTAGGTCTGCGGGCGCGACGAGAGACCCACCACGATCAGGGCGGTCCAGACCAACGCACACGCCACGATCGTGCCCGCGAAGACCTTGGGGTCGAAGAACGTGGCGTCGCGCAGTACGAGCAACAGGATGAAGAGCAGGAGGATCTGGCCGAGATACACCCCGAGTGCGACGTTGAGGCCCATCGCCGGGTTGTTCGCCATCACCCGTTGCACGGCGAGTTGGCCCAGCGCGAAGAACACCAGCACGACGACGGTGGCCATGATCCCCGCGACGACCCCGGGAGTGCCCGCTACGATCGCGCCCCAGACGGTGCCGATGGCACCGACCACGACAGTCCCGATGGCCGGACGAATGATGGTCCGGGCGGAGACGGCGGAATCAGGATTCATGACACGTCAACTGTAACCGTTGTGTTAACCCGGACTATCGGCGGGACAGCGCCGCCGGTGGGCGCGAGACCAGGAAGGCCAGCCCGGCCAGTCCCGCCAAGAAGACCACCAGCGCCAGCGGCCACGGTACGAGGGCGACCGCCACCGCCGAGAACGCGATCAGCGCGGTCCAGGCGTACATGAGCGCCACCGCCCGCCGCTGAGAGTGGCCCAGTTCGATCAGCCGGTGGTGCAGATGTTCTTTGTCCGGGGCGAACGGGCTGCGGCCACGTCGGGTGCGGCGGACCACGGCCATCGCGACATCGACCAGTGGCACCGCGATGACCGCCAGCGGGAGCAGCAGCGGCAGGATCGCCGGCAGCAGCAGTTCGCCGCGCACCGCGCTGGGATCGACCCGTCCGGACAGTGTGATCGCACTGGCCGCGAGCAACAGTCCGATCAGCATCGACCCGGTGTCACCCATGAACAGCCGGGCGGGGTTCAGATTGTGTGGCAGGAACCCCACGCAGATACCCGCCAGCACGGCACTGATCAACGCGGCCAGGGTCGCGCGGTCGAAGCCGAACTCCACGGAGAGCAGGAACGCGTAGATGAAGAACGCGGTGGCGGCGATGCCCACGATCCCGGCGGCCAGACCGTCGAGACCGTCGACGAAATTCACCGCGTTGATGGTCAGCACCACGAAGAGTACGGTCAGCAGGACGCTCGTGAGGGGATCGAGTACCAGGGTCCCGCCGATCGGCAGCCACACCATCTGGATGCCCAGGAAGGCCATCGATCCGGCAGCCAGCGCCTGGCCCGCGAACTTCGTCGGGGCGTCCAAACCGAAGCGGTCGTCGAGCAGACCGAGACCCACGATGAGGGTCGACCCCACGACCAGCGCCAGGGGTTGTCGGTTACCTCCGAAGACAACGGCCATGCCTGGCAGTTTGCTGGCGATCAGCATGCCGGCCAGGAAACCGCCGTACATCGCCAAGCCCCCCCACCGTGGGGTCGGCGTGGCATGGATGTCCCGGTCGCGGACCTCGGCCATCGCCTTGGCCTTGATGGCCAGACGGCGCACCGGCGGCGTCAACACATAGGTGACGGCCGCGGCGACCAGGAAGCAGACCAGGTACTCGCGCACAGCGGGTGGGTCAGCCTGCCGGGTAGGCCGGGAACTCGCGGACGAGGGCGTCGACGCTCGCGCGCACTTCCTCAGCGGCCCCCGGTTCGCGCACGGCGCGACCGATCAACGCCGCGACCTCCTTCATCTGTGAAACACCCATGCCCTGGGTGGTGACGCTGGGCGACCCGACCCGGATGCCACTGGCCACGCTGGGGGGCTGGGGATCGAAGGGGATGGCGTTCTTGTTCAGCACGATGCCGGCGGCGTCGCAGCGCTGTTCGGCTTCGGCGCCGGTCACCCCGAGAGGCTGCAGATCGAGCAGGGCGAGGTGGGTGTCGGTGCCACCGGTGACAGCCCGCATGCCCTCGGCCTCGAGTCCGGCGGTCAGCGCCTGGGCGTTCTCGATGACCTCGCGTGCGTACTGCTGGTACGCCGGGGTGGCAGCTTCCTTGAGCGCCACGGCCTTCGCGGCCACCGAGTGCATCAGCGGGCCGCCCTGCATCATCGGGAAGACCCCCTTGTCGATGGCGGCGGCGTGCTCCGATGTGCTGAGGATCATGCCGCCGCGGGGTCCGCGCAGAACCTTGTGGGTGGTGAAGGTGACAACGTCGGCGTAGGGCACCGGGCTCGGGATCGCCTTGCCGGCGACCAAGCCGATGAAGTGCGCGGCATCCACCATGAGGATCGCGCCCACCTCGTCGGCGATCTCGCGGAAGGCGGCGAAGTCGATCAGTCTCGGGATGGCCGAACCACCGCAGATGATCATCTTCGGCTGGTGCTCACGAGCCAGGTCGCGGACCTGGTCGTAGTCGATGTCCTCCGTGGTCGGGTTGACCCCGTAGTGCACCGCGTCGAACCACTTCCCCGAGAACGACACCTTGGTTCCGTGGGTCAAGTGGCCACCGTGCGGCAGGCTCATGGCCAGCACCTTCTCGCCGGGCTTGACGAATGCGCCGTACACCGCGATGTTCGCCGAGGCGCCCGAGTGAGGCTGGAGGTTCGCATGGTCGGCACCGAACAGGGCCTTGGCACGCTCGATGCCGATGGTCTCGGCCTTGTCCACCTCAGCGCAGCCCCCGTAGTAGCGCCGACCGGGGTAGCCCTCGGCGTACTTGTTGCTCAGCGTCGATCCGAGGGCGGCCAGTACTGCCGGACTGGTGAAGTTCTCGCTCGCGATGAGCTGCAGGCCACCGCGTAGCCGGTCTAGTTCACTCAGCAGGATCCCCGCGATCTCGGGGTCCTCCGCTTCGAGTTGGGCGAAATCGGGACCCCAGAACGGGACGGTGCTCATGGACACTCCTGTGACGACGGACTGCTGACAAGTGTACGGGGGGCCGCTCACGGCTCGGGTGAGGCGCGGTGGGATCTGTGTAGCGATGTCAGAATGACGCTCGTGATGCGCACCTACCCCGGCGACGACCCCGGATTGCGGGCCGCCGGGACCCGTGCGGCCGTCACCGCGATGCGCTCGGGTCGTCTGGTGCTCGCCCCGGCGGACTTCCACTACGCCGTGATCACCGATGCTTTCTCGATGTCCGGGGTGGCGCGACTGCGTGAGGTCCGTGGTGTCATCGAGGGCGCGGCGGTCCCCGTGTTCATCCACAAACGCACGACCATGCATGCGTTGTGGGGACGCGTTCCACGCGACGCTGAGATCCTGGCGCGCACGTTCTGGCCAGGCCCGCTGACATTGATCGGCAAGCCGCAGCTGTCGCTGGCGTGGACCGCAGGCGTGTCGGACGCTGTGGCCCTGCGGATGCCCCTGCACCCCTGGATGCTGGCGCTGGTCGCCGAGGTGGGTCCCCTGGCCGCCACGGGGGCGCAACGGCCGGACGAGCCGGCGCCCACGACGCTTGGCACCTGCGACAGCCAAGGCGTGTCGATCGGCCTCGACGGAGGTGAACTGCCCGGGGGGCCCGTGTCGACCGTGGTCGACCTGCGGCGGGGTGTCGAGGTGCTGCGGGAGGGTGCGATCCCGGCAGGGGAGGTCATGGCCGCGTTGGCCCGGGAACATCCGTGAGCACTTCGTAGATCGGTGAGCACTCCGGTTGATCAGAACCGCTCCCGGATTTGCGAACTGCTCACGGATTCAGATGGCGGCAGTCTTGCGGTCCTCCGGCCCCCGGCCACAGTGCGGCCCCGGGGTACCGCCGCACTCCGGAGTCATCGGTGAGCAGGAGGCAGACGCGTTGCACAGGGCGGGCCATCACCCACGCCGGGCCAGTCGCCCACCCGTGATCCGGTCGCGGCCGCTGAGATCCTGCCACGTCCGCACCTCCTCGAAACCGTCGAGCAGAGCGCGCACGTCCGCCCCCTGGTACTCCCCGTGCTCGAGCAGCATCCGACCACCGGGGCGCAGAAGCCGCCTCGCCTGGGCCACGACACACCGCACGACGTCAAGCCCGTCCACCCCGCCGTAGAGCGCCACCGGCGGATCGTGCAACGCCACTTCCGGATCGCGCGGAACCATGGCGTCCGGGATGTACGGCGGGTTGCTGACCACCAGCTCGACCGGGCCGAGATGGGCCAGATCGTCCGCGCACACATCGGCTGCCAGGACCTCGACCCGCCCGGCCGCGTTGCGACGGGCCCACTGCAGTGCCAGCGGATCGATCTCGACTGCCACCACCTCTGCCCCGGTCTCCGTGGCCAGGCTCACAGCTATCGCGGCACTGCCTGTGCACAGATCGATGGCGCGATCGAAGGGCTCCTGCAGTGCCACATCCACGAGCACCTCGGTCTCCGGCCGTGGGACGAACACCCCGGGACCGACCTGGACATCGAGGTAGCGGAAGCCTGCCCTGCCGGTGAGATGCTGCAACGGCACGCGGCAGCAGCGCTTGGCCACCAGACCCTCCAGTTGAGCCGTCTGCTCGGCGGTGAGCTCGGCGAAGGGCGACCGATTGCCGGAGACGAACTCGATCAGGGTGACGGCGTCGGCGTCCGGCGATGGGACCCCGGCCGCCCGCAGCCGCAGCGCGACCTGGCGACGCAGACTCACAAAGACTCCGCCGACTCCAAGCGCGTGGCGAGGTCGGCGTCGAGACAGCTCTGGATGACCGGGTCGAGTTCCCCGGCGAGTACGTGGTCGAGGTTGTAGGCCTTGAACCCCGTGCGATGGTCGGAGATGCGGTTCTCCGGGAAGTTGTAGGTCCGGATCCGCTCTGATCGGTCCACGGTCCGCACTTGCTCCTTGCGGGTGGCAGAGGCCTCCGCCGCCTTCTCCTCCTCGGCGATGGCGACCAGGCGAGCGCGCAGGATACGCATTGCCTGTTCCTTGTTCTGCAACTGTGACTTCTCGTTCTGGCAGGAGACGACCACGCCCGTCGGCACGTGCGTGATGCGCACGGCCGAGTCGGTCGTGTTCACGCTCTGACCGCCCGGACCCGAGGAGCGGTAGACGTCGATGCGCAGGTCGTTGGGGTCGATCGTGATCTCGATGTCCTCGGTCTCCGGGAAGACGAGCACCCCGGCCGCCGACGTGTGGATGCGACCCTGCGACTCCGTGACCGGCACCCTCTGCACGCGGTGTACACCGGCTTCCCACTTCAGCCGGGCGAAAGGCATGTCGTCGACCTCGGTCTGCCCCTTGGCCTTGATCGAGATCGTGGCGTCCTTCACCCCGCCGAGGTTGGTCTCCTCGAGGTCGATGACCTCCATGCGCCAGCCGCGGATCGAGGCGTAGCGCTCGTACATCCGCAGCAGGTCGCCCGCGAACAATGCCGATTCGTCGCCGCCTTCGCCAGCCTTGATCTCGACAATGGCGTCGGAGTCGTCCAGCGGATCGCGCGGCACCAGCAACTCACTGAGGTCGTCGGCGACCTGCGCACGTTGGGCGGCGAGGTCCTCGGCCTCCTGCGCGAAGGTGGCGTCAGCCTCGGCGAGTTCACGCGCAGCCTGCTCGTCCTCGCCGAGAGTCACCCACCGCTCGTAGGTCTCCACGACCGGGCGCAACTGGGCATGCCGCTTCCCCACAGCCCGCGCGCGGGCAGGGTCGGAGTGCAGGGAGGGATCTGCGAGATCGGCTTCGAGAGCCCGCAGTTCGTCGACGAGGGCGGTGACCCGCTCGAACACTTACTTGGAGGCTTGCTTGCCGAAGCGCTTCTCGAACTTGGCGACGCGGCCGCCGGTGTCCAGAATCTTCTGCTTGCCGGTGTAGAAGGGGTGGCACTGGTTGCACACCTCAGCGTGGATCACGCCGTCCTTGGCGGTGCTGCGGGTGGTGAACTGGTTGCCACAGGAGCACGTGACCGTGGTCTCGACGTACTCGGGGTGGATATCGGGCTTCATGATTCTCCTTAGATGGTCCCGGGTCGCCGAAACAGCGCAGCGTGAACCGGGGCTCTTCGAGTGTAACGGGCCGGTGGGCAACGGTATTCCCCCGGCATCGTCACCGGCGCAGCGCCTGCCACCATCCTTCGACGGCGTCGAAGACCGTGATACCCACGACGATCCACACCAACGGCGTGAGCAGACCGCCCGGAACCAGGTCGGCGACTCCCGGGGTGAGCAGGCGTTCAGCAGCCCACAGCCACATCACGATCCCCAGGAAAGCGACATTCAGCACCGTGTTCACGGCTGCCAGTCCGACGGTCCAGTGTCCCACCCGGTACGTCACGATCTCCAGAACGATGCTCGCCAGCAGGACCATCAGCAGCACCGTGAGCCAGGGGCTCCACACGTCGGCATTGAGCACGGGCACCTCGGCACCGCCCAGCGTCACCAGCCAGTGGTCGCGCTGCCACAGGATCGCCCAGATCAGAACCGTGAGCGCGCAGATCCCGAAGACCGTCTCCCCCAGACCCACACGCCTGTCCGTGATCTCCGGCAGGTCGTCCGGGGACCAGGCCGCGCTCGGGACCGGCGTGTGGGAACGCTCCAGCAGAGCGAAGACCAACGTCACCCAGAACGCGATCTGCACCCCGAGCTGGAAGCCGATGCCGATCACGGTGAGCACGGCGTCCACCGGGGAGGATCCAGCCAGTGCCTGTGCCAGGAGGGAAGCAGCCGCGACGATCGGAACCACCACCAGCAGCAGAGTGCGCAGCAACTGCGAGTACTGGGGGAAATAGGCCGGGCCGATGAGGTGGCGCGGCCGGCCCCCGAAGCGCTCGGAGAGCACAGCCGGATCACCGAGATCGTTGAGAGCCTGCAACTCCGCTTCCTCGGGCGTCAGACCACTGGACACAAGATCGTCGATGGCGTCGGCGACCGAGGCGTTCAACTCGTCGGCGACGTCGTCGCGCTGCTCCTCGGGAATGCCGGCCACTGCGGCGTGGACGTAGCGCTGCGTCAATGTCGTCATGATGTGTTCCTCTCCATCAGAGCCACCAGCGAGTCGTTCAGGGCCGACCATTCGGAACTCAGCGAACCGGCGGCAACGTGTCCCTCAGGGCTCGTGACGTAGTACTTGCGCGGCCGGGCCTCGTCGGTGTTCCACTCACTGCTCAGGAAGCCCTGCTTCTCCAGTCGGCGCAACAACGGGTAGAGCGTGTTGGCATCGACCTCGATGCCGGCGCCCTGCAACTGCTCAAGCAACTGGTAGCCGTACTCCGGCGTTCGCAGCATGAGCAGACAGGCCAACACCACGGTGCCGCGGCGCAGTTCCTGCTCATGTTGCTCAAGGTTCGATCCCACGCGTCCAACTATAGTGTGTGACACACAATATAGTCAATCAGCCAGTCATATTCGCCGCCGACGAGCGGTTGTCACACCGGTGAGCGGGTGAGCATCCGACGTGACGAAGGGGCGGTCGGCACGCATGCCGCCGCCCCTTCGTCGGGGGATCACAGGTCGCCGGTCGGGGCCTCCGCCTCGAGGCCGGCGGGCGTGGTCTGCTGCACCTGACGCAGGAACTCGTAGTTCGTGTTCGTCTCGCGCAACTTGCTGATGAGCAACTCGATGCCCTGCAGGGTGTCCAGGGCATGCAGGACCCGGCGCAACTTCCAGACGATCGCGAGCTCATCCTTGCTCATCAGGAGCTCTTCCTTGCGGGTTCCGGAGGCGTCCACGTCGACGGCCGGGAACACACGCTTGTCCGCGAGGCGCCGGTCGAGCTTGAGCTCCATGTTGCCGGTGCCCTTGAACTCCTCGAAGATGACCTCGTCCATCCGCGAACCGGTCTCAACCAGTGCGGTGGCGATGATGGTCAGCGAACCACCCTCTTCGATGTTGCGGGCCGCGCCGAAGAACTTCTTCGGCGGGTACAGCGCCGCGGAATCCACACCACCGGACAGGATGCGTCCGGAGGCCGGGGCGGACAGGTTGTACGCACGCCCCAGACGAGTCATGGAGTCCAGCAGGACCACCACGTCCTGGCCCATCTCCACGAGGCGCTTGGCGCGCTCGATGGCCAGTTCGGCCACGGTCGTGTGGTCGTCGGCAGGCCGGTCGAAGGTCGAGGCGATGACCTCACCCTTGACCGAGCGCTTCATGTCGGTGACCTCTTCCGGGCGCTCGTCCACGAGCACGACCATGAGGTGCACCTCAGGGTTGTTGGTGGTGATCGCGTTCGCGATCCGCTGCAGCACCATCGTCTTGCCGGCCTTCGGCGGGGAGACGATCAGACCGCGCTGCCCCTTGCCGATCGGGGCCACGAGGTCGATGATCCGCGTGGTGAGGTTGCTCGCCTCACCTTCAAGCCGCAGTCGCTGCTGCGGGTACAGCGGCGTGAGCTTGCCGAACTCCTTGCGCTCGCGCGCCTTGTCCGGGTCGAGGCCGTTGACCTTGTCGATGCGGACGAGCGGGTTGTACTTCTGGCGGGAGTTGCCCTCGTTCTCACGCTGGGGGCGGATGGCGCCCACCACATGGTCGCCCTTGCGCAGGGCGTACTTCTTCACCAACCCGAGGCTGAGGTAGGCGTCGGTCGGCCCCGGAAGGTATCCGGTGGTGCGCAGGAACGCGTAGTTGTCGAGTACGTCCAGGATGCCGGCCACAGGCACGAGCACCTCGTCCTCGCCGACCTCTGGCTCCGCATCGTCCCGGCGACGGTCCCGGTCGCGGTTCCGATCGCGACCCCGGCGGCGCCGGTTGCGGTTGCCGCCCTCGCGGTCGCGGTTCTGGTTGCCGTCGCGGTTCTGGTTGCCGCCGCGGTTCTGACCGGAGTCTTCGCGGTTCTCCTGCGACTGCTCGCGGTTCTCGCCGGACTGCTCCCGGTTCTCCTGCGACTCCTGGCGGTTCTCGCGCTGCGGGCGCTCCTCGCGGGCCTCAGCCTGCTGGGGGGCCCGTTCGGCGGGCGCATCGGAGGCCTGCTCGTTCTTGGGCGCAGCTGTGGGGTTGGAGCCCCCCAGAGCGGAGATGAGTTCGCTCTTGCGCATGGAGGATGCGCCGGAGATGCCCTTGTCGGCGGCCATCTTGCGCAGGTCGGCCAGCAGCATGCCGGACAGGCCGGTGCGTCGCTTGCTGGCGGGTTGTTCTTCGATCGTGGTGTCAGTCAACTGACACGTCCTTTCATGGACGTCGGGACGACGTGCGCCCCACGAGGTGAACGGTGAAATGATGACCACCGCTCACAGCGGACAGGTACAGCCAGAGGGCGTCAAGTGCAGAGATTGGGGCAATGGAATCTGACCCGATGGATCGCCACGGTTCGAACGCCCTGGCTGAAGCCACTGTAACACCCCCGTAACCTGCGGTGGAACCATCGGGTGCACTTCGTGTCCTGTGTCCTTCAGCAGGCGTAGCCTGGAGACACGGTGAGGAGGGCGCGTCATGAAGATCGCAGAGGCCGCAACCGAGTTCCTGAATCAGTCCCGGATCGCCGTCACCGGCGTCTCCAGCAAGCCGGAAGGACACGGTTCCAATGCCGTCTACACCCGGCTGCGAGAGCGGGGGTACACAGTGTTCGCGGTGAACCCCCACGCTCAGACGGTCGAGGGTGACACTGCCTACCCCGATCTTGCGTCCATACCCGACGGAGTCGACGCGGTGGTCATCGCAACCAGCGCCGAACACGCCCCCGGGACCATGCGAGAAGCGGCTGAGCTCGGCATCCACTACGCGTGGATGCACAGGTCGTTCGGTGCGGGCAGCGTGTCGGAGGAAGCAACCCGGATCGGCCGGGACGCGGGCATGCTGGTCATCGACGGAGGCTGCCCCCTGATGTTCGGAAAGGCCTCCGACGGCGGTCACCGGATGATGTGCAGGATGATGAAACTCACCGGCCGGGTGCCGCGCGAGGTGTGAGCGTCACACCTGCGTGACCGTGGCTCCCTGCTCAGCGATCCGCAGGTCCTCCCGCCGCCAACCGCTGGGCACATCGACGTCGGCGGCGAAGGCGATCACCGTCGGCCCCGCGCCGGAGATCGCTGCGGGGATGCCAGCCGCACGCCATTCCCGGACCAGATCCCACGACTGCGGGTAGCCGGACTTGCGGTAGTCCTGGTGGATCCGGTCCTCAGTGGCCGCGAGCAGGTGTTCCGGATGCCCACTGAAGGCCGCAACGGCCAGTGCTGCCCGACCCAGCGCATGAACGGCATCGCCGAACGGCACGGTCTCCGGCAGCAGGGTGCGGGCCGTCGCGGTGCTCAGACGCTCCCGCGGAATGGCGACCACCGCCTCTATACCCACCGCCGGGTCCAGGCGCACAGCGCGCCCGATCCCGCCCTGCATCCAGGACACCGTCAACCCGCCCAGTAGTGCCGGCGCCACGTTGTCCGGGTGCCCTTCGATCCGGGTCGCCAGCGCCAGCAAACCCGCGTCGTCCATCTGTGCGCCCATCGCCCGCGCTGCGACCAGCCCGGTCACGATGGCCGCCGACGAACTGCCCAGACCACGGCCGTGCGGGATCCGGTTCTCGCAGGTCACGGCCACCTCTGGAACGGCGAGACCACACTCGGCGAAGGCTGCCCGGAAACTGGCCACCACGAGGTGGTCAGGGCCGAGCGACACCTCCCCTTCGCCCTCCCCCCTGACGGTGACGCGGGTGGTGTCCGCGGCGGCGAACGTCACCCGATCCCGTAGATCAAGAGCCAATCCGAGGCAATCGAAACCGGGGCCGAGATTCGCGGATGTGGCGGGGGCCTGCACCACCACCGGCATCAGATGAGCCCCAACTCGGCAGCGGCGGCCTGCGCGTCGATCGCGATACCGACCGGTTGCGGGGCTCCGGCAATCGCCCACTGCGGATCCTTCAAGCCGTTCCCGGTGACCGTGCACACCACGGTCTGCCCGGCGTCGAGTTCACCAGCGGCATGTTTCTGAAGCAGGCCCGCCACGCCGGCGGCCGACGCGGGCTCCACGAACACCCCTTCACCTGCGGCCAGCAGTTTGTACGCGCTGAGGATCTGCCGGTCGGTGACCATCTCGATCACACCACCCGACTCGTCCCGAGCGGCCTCGGCAAATGCCCAGGATGCGGGGTTGCCGATCCGAATGGCCGTCGCGATGGTCTGTGGGGACCGCACCGGAGCACCGCGCACGATCGGCGCCGCACCCGCGGCCTGGAAACCCCACATCCGCGGTGATGTCGCGTACTCGCGGTACCCCTTCCAGTACGCCGTGATGTTGCCGGCGTTGCCGACCGGCAGGCAATGGATGTCGGGGGCGGCCCCGAGTTGGTCCACGATCTCGAAGCTGGCGGTCTTCTGCCCTTCGATGCGTGCCGGGTTGACGCTGTTCACCAGCGCCACCGGATACTCCTCGGACAGTTCCCGGGCCAGGGTCAGACAGTCGTCGAAGTTTCCGTCGACCTGCAACAGTCGCGCGCCGTGCACCAGTGCCTGCGCCAGCTTGCCCATGGCGATCTTCCCGGCCGGCACCAGCACCGCACAGACCATGTCCGCACGCACTGCGTAGGCCGCCGCACTGGCGCTCGTGTTGCCCGTGGAGGCACAGATGACGGCCTTCGCGCCCTCTCGAGCGGCTTCGGAGATCGCCATCGTCATACCGCGGTCCTTGAAGGACCCGGTGGGGTTCGCGCCCTCCACCTTGAGATAGACCTCACAGCCGGTCATCTCGCTGACCCGGTTGGCACGCACCAGCGGCGTGCCTCCCTCGCGCAGGGTGATGACCGGGGTCTGCTCCGAGACCGGCAGGTGCGACCGGTACTCCTCGATGATCCCCCGCCAGATGTGGGCGCTCATTCGTCACCTTCCACTCGCATGACCGCCACGACCTCGTTCACGCTGTCGAGGTCCCGCAGCGCGGTGACGGTGGCCGACAGTGCGGCCTCGGTGGCCGAGTGTGTGCGGATCAAGAGCGCCGCCCGACCGGTGTCCTCGTCCGTGTCCTGACGCACGGTCTGGATGGAGACGTCGTGGTCCCCGAAACACGTAGCGATCTGAGCGAGGACGCCGGGCCGGTCGGCGACGTCCAAGTTGACGGTGTAGCGCGTGACCGCCTCGCCGATCGGGCGCGGCTGCAGTCCGGCGTACACCGACTGCGCCTGCCCAGCAGCTCCCGCTCGGCGGTTGCGCGCCGCGGTCACCAGGTCACCCAGCACGGCACTGGCGGTGGGTTCACCACCGGCACCGCGGCCGTAGAACATCATCTGCCCAGCGGACTCGGCCTCGACGAACACCGCGTTGAAAGCGTCACGCACACTGGCCAACGGGTGGGAACGCGCCACCATCGCCGGGTGCACCCGGGTGACGACTCCCTGACCATCAGGCGTGCGCTCGGCGACCGCCAGCAACTTGATCACGAATCCGAGGTCCTTGGCGGCCTCGACGTCGCGCAGGGTCACCGAACTGATGCCTTCGCAGTACACGTCGGACAGCGTCACGCTGGAGTGGAAAGCCAACGTCGCGAGGATCGCCGCCTTGGCAGCCGCGTCGTGACCCTCGACATCGGCGGTCGGGTCCGCCTCGGCGTATCCGAGTCGCTGCGCCTCCGCGAGCACCTCGCCGTAGTCGGCACCCTCTTCGTCCATCTTGGTGAGGATGTAGTTGGTGGTGCCGTTGACGATCCCCAGCACCCGCTGCACCTGATCGCCGGCAAGCGACTCCCGCAGCGGCCGCAGCAACGGAATGGCCCCGGCGACTGCAGCCTCGTAGAACAAGTCGACGCCGTTCTCATGGGCGATCTCATGCAGGGCCGCACCGTGTTCACTGAGCAGAGCCTTGTTCGCCGTGATCACACTCGCCCCGTTGCGCAGGGCCGTCTCCAGCAACTCCTTGGTCGGGTCTATGCCACCCATCACCTCGACGACGATGTCCACGTCCTCGCGTTTGACGACAGCGAAGGGGTCATCGGTCAGCAGGTCCGCCGGGATACCCGGTCGGGGTTTGCTGAGGTCGCGCACGGCAACCCCGACCAGTTCGAGAGGGGCACCCACCCGAGCCTGCAGATCGTCCGCGGAATCGGTTAGCAACCGGGCGACCTGGGAGCCAACCGTGCCGCCACCGAGCAGGGCTACACGCACGACAGAATCAGACACGCCCCAAGTCTCCCATGCGGACGCCATCGGGTTCTTCGCACCTCGACCGTCATGAGAACGGTGCAGCGCGGCGACACTCGGAACGCGGGACGCCGTGGAATCCCGCTCAGTCCACCCCGGCGTCCGCGGCCAGCAGATCGTCGAGTGTCTCGCGCCGCAGCATCACCTGGCACTCCCCGGACGCTGCGGAGACCACCGCCGGACGGGGAAGGTAGTTGTAGTTGCTGGCCATGCTGCGGCAGTAGGCGCCGGTCGCGGCCACGGCCAGCAGATCCCCGGCGCGCACATCACCGGGCAACCACGCATCACGGACCACGACATCCCCGCTCTCGCAGTGCTTGCCGACCACCCGTGCGACCACAGGGTCGGCGACGGACTCCCGGTTCGCCAACACCACCGTGTAGTCGGCCCCGTAGAGCGCCGTGCGGATGTTGTCGCTCATGCCGCCGTCCACGGAGACGTACAACCGACTGCGGCCCCCCAGATCCACCGCCTTGACGGTCCCCACCTCGTAGACCGTGATGCCGGCGCTGCCCACGATCGCGCGTCCGGGTTCGACAGCCAGCCGTGGAACGGGCACGCCGGCCAACTCGCACTCCCGGGTGACGATGGCGGTGAGCTGCTTTGCCATGTCGGCGACCTGCGGCGGGTCCTCGTCATCGGTGTAAGCGATCCCCATCCCGCCGCCGAGGTTGAGTTCGGCCACGGCGATGCCGGAGTTGACGAGGTCGGCGACCAGCCCCGCCATCCGGTGCGCGGCGACCTCGAAGCCGGCTGCGTCGAAGATCTGGGACCCGATGTGGCTGTGCAGCCCGATCAACTCCATGGCGGGTTCGGAGGCAACCGTCTGTGCAGCGGCGAAGGCCACCCCACCGGCCAGCGCGAGACCGAACTTCTGATCCTCGTGGGCGGTCGCGATGAACTCATGGGTGTGCGCCTCGACGCCGACGGTCACCCGGACCAGGACCTTCGGCCGCACACCGAGTGCCCGCGCCAGGTCTGCGAGCCGTTCGATCTCGGTGACAGAGTCGATCACGATGCGGCCCACGCCCACCTCGAGCGCCCGCCGCAGTTCAGCGACGCTCTTGTTGTTGCCGTGGAACAGCAAGCTTTCACCCGGCACCCCAGCGCGCAGCGCGACCTCCATCTCGCCAAGGGTGCACACATCGATGCGCAATCCCTCCTCGACCGCCCATCGCGCGACGCGCGTGGTGAGGAAGGCCTTGGCCGCGTAGTACACGTCCGCACCGGCGTAGGCCTCGGCGTAACTGCGGGCGGCCGCCCTGAAGTGCTTCTCGTCGAGCATGAACAGCGGACTGCCGAACTCGGCGACCGCGTCGGTGGCGGGTACCCCGGCCACCGACAACACGCCGTCGACGCGCTCAGCCGTGAGCGGCCACACGGCCGGGCTCAGTGCGTTGAGGTCATGGGGGACCTCGCCGATGGCGGCGGCGTGGACGATGTCCTCGTGACGGGGTCCGGCGGGATGTGCGGGCATGGGAATCAGGGTATCGGCGGGAGAAGTGCGGGCTTGTAGCCGTACTGAACTGGTTCGCAAGGGCCCTTTCGAGCGGCGACACGCCGTCGTCTGTGCGACACCCGCGGCGTGTCGGGTGCCCCGCCAACCAGTTCTGTACGGTCGCCGGGTCAGCCGGACAGGCCTTTGCGCCGCATGAGTTCCGCTTTGACCTTCGCCCCGCGCTTCTCGAGGGCCGGTCGGAGCAGCCTGCGCAACGGCGGCGCGACATAACCGAGTGTGGCAAGTCTCCCAGAGGCCGCGGGGAGGTCGATCTCCATCGGGGACTCATCGGCCTCGATGGCGCGCAGGACAGCCTCGGCGCACTGCTCGACCGTGCTCATCGGCTGACTGAATGTCATGGGTGTGACGTTCGCGAGGTCCGCCTCCAGGAACCCGGAATCCACGGGGCCAGGGTTGACCGTGGCGATCCGGATGCCACGTTCGGCCAGATCCTCTGCGGCCGCCAGCGCCCAGAACCGGATCCCCGCCTTGCTGCCGGAGTAGGTGGCTGCCCCGGGTACCGGCAACTTCCCGGCCAGGCTGCCGACGTTCACAACAACTGAGCCGGGCCGCATCACGTCGGCGGCAGCGCGGGTCAGCGCGATGGGCGCGGCTGTGTTCACCACGATCATCTGCGCCAACTGTTCAGGACTGTGCCGAAGCATCGAACCCCGGTGGTGCACGCCCGCGTTGTTCACCAGCACATCGAGGCTGCCGAAGTCCGAGACGACAGCGGCGACCAGGTCCGGCAACGCGTCGATGTCGCTCACGTCGCACGGTATGGCGAACGCGCCGAGATCCTCTGCGACGTCATTCAGACGGTCTGCCGATCGTGCCACGAGGGCCAGTGAGTAGCCACGCTCGCGCAGCAGCCGGGCCGTGGCAAGGCCGATCCCGGAAGATGCTCCCGTGATCAGAGCGGTCCTTCTCACATGCGCTCCGGCGCACTCACGCCGCACAGTTCCAGGCCGTTGGCCACCACCTGTCGCGCCGCGGCGCACAGCCACAGACGCGCGATGTGCAGAGGCTCGAGTTCCTCATCCGCGCGGGGCAGAACGCGGCAGGAGTCGTAAAACTTGTGGTAGGCGGTCGCCACCTCTTCGAGGTATCGGCTGACCCGGTGCGGTTCGCGCAACTCGGCAGCTGTGGCGATGATCCGCGGGAACTCCGCCAGAACTCCCAGCAACGCCGACTCGCGTTCATGTGTCAGCAGTCCGGGGTCGAAGTCCAACGCCCGCCAATCGATCCCGAGGTCGGCGGCGTTGCGCAGAACCGACGAGATGCGGGCGTGGGCGTACTGCACGTAGTACACCGGGTTCTCGTTGGTCCGCTGCACCAGCAGGTCGAGGTCCATCGTCAGCGGCGAATCCGCCGGGTAGCGGATCAGCGTGTACCGTGCCGCGTCCACACCTACCTCATCCACAAGGTCCTCGAGCGTCACGATGGCTCCGGCACGTTTGCTCAGCCGCACTTCCTCCCCGCCCTTGAACATCTTCACGAGTTGGCCGATGAGGATCTCGATGTTGTAGTCGGGGTTGTCACCGGCGCACGCGGCCACCGCGCGCAGCCGGTTCACATAGCCGTGGTGGTCGGCACCCAGCAGGTAGATGCAGATGTCGAACCCGCGGTCGCGCTTGTCGACGTAGTAGGCCGTGTCCGAGGCGAAGTAGGTGAGCTCCCCATCGGCTTTGATCAGAACGCGATCCTTGTCGTCGTCGAAGTCAGTGGTGCGGAGCCAGACCGCTCCTTCGTGCTCGAACACATGACCCTGTTCGCGCAGTTTCGCCATACCGCGATCAACCGCTCCGGTCTCATGCAGCGAACGCTCGGAGTACCAGACGTCGAAGTGTGTCCGGAAGTTGTCCAGAACGTCCTTCTGCTGCTGCAGTTGCAGCGCATAGCCCGCCTCGCGGAATGCCACCATCCGCTCGCCTTCCGGAAGGTCGACGATCGCCGGATCGTCGGCCACGATCTGGGCGGCCAGTTCGTGGATGTACTCGCCCTGATATCCACCTTCCGGGACCTGCTCACCCAGGGCGGACGCCTCCAACGACAACCCGAACTTGTCCATCTGGACGCCGCGGTCGTTGACGTAGAACTCACGTGTGACCTCGGCGCCGGCCGCAGCCAGCACGCGGGCCATCGCATCACCGACAGCCGCCCACCGTGTGTGCCCGAGATGCAGCGGTCCCGTCGGATTGGCAGAGATGAACTCGAGGTTGACCGCCGTCCCGAACAGTGCGTCGATCGTTCCGTAGGTACTCCCCTGCTCCACGATCGTGCGCGCGATCTCCCCGGCGGCGTCGGCCGCGAGCGTGATGTTGATGAAACCCGGACCCGCGATGTCCAGGGCCGCGATCCCCGGGTTTCCGGCCAGTGCGGCGACGATCTTCGTGGCCAGGTCGCGCGGGGGCATCCCCGCGCGCTTGGCCAGCACGAGGGCCACATTGGTCGCGTAGTCGCCGTGATCGCGGTTCTTCGGGCGTTCCACCTTCACCTCAACCCCGTCTGACGGCACGTCGGGGACTTCTGCCAGGGCGTCGCTGATGGCGGCAGCGAGGGCTTCAGGTGTCATACACCCAGATTAGGGGCTCGGCGTCCGGGACGGACTCGGCGTATCGTCCGGCCCGGCCTTGCGGACCGCGACCACAACCCGAAGGGGGTTGTCGCCCGCGTAGGCCTGCCCCTCTGGCGGCACATCGTCGCCGAGGACCGCGACGCTGACCAGGTTCTCCGAGGTGGGGCGTCGGGCCTCGTAGAACACGTCGTCACCACGCTGTCCCGCGCGGACCGGCTGGTAGCCGGTGGTTCGCAGCCCGCGCACCAGCAGACTCGCGTCCTCGTTGACGTAGCCGCGCACCTCCTCCGGCGTCTCCCCCGGGAACAGCGGCTCGGCGTACATCCACATGAAGCGGGTGCCACCGTCGGCATCCTGGCACCAGGGCCCGGCGTAGTAGGTGCTGGCCGGTTCGTCGAGCACTGGCGGATACTTGCGCATCTGTTTGCCCGTACACGGAGCCCAGTCCTGGTCGGCCACCATGATCGGCGCCTCGGGTCGTCCGGCCGCCACCGGACCCGGCAGCGTCGTCGGATGTGGCGCCGGCTGCATCTGCTGGCACCCTGCAAGCACCACCAAGGAGGCGATCAGTGTCCAGCGCACATCCCGACCGTAACCTGTGGATCCGGGCGGAGGTCGCCAACACAGTCGTTGCTAGGCTTGGAGAGCCCTGAAGCCCCCGTAGCTCAGGGGATAGAGCAGTGGCCTCCGGAGCCATGCGCGCAGGTTCGAATCCTGCCGGGGGCACATGGAGAAGGAGCCCCTCGCGGGCTCCTCCTCGAACCCTGCATGTCACACCCCATGCAGGGTTCGAGGAGGAGCCCCGCCGTGCGGGGCGACGGAGTCCTGCCGGGGGCACGAACGAAGGCAGCCCCTTGCGGGCTGCTTTTGTTCGTCACACCCCATGCAGGGTTCGAGGAGGAGCCCCGCCACGCGGGGCGACGGAGTCCTGCCGGGGGCACATGGAGAAGGAGCCCCTCGCGGGCTCCTTCTGCGTGTCACGGCTCCGGGATGCTCCCCGCAAGATCCGTGAGCACTCTGCACATCCGGGAGCACTTGACCGCCGGCGAACCGCTCCCGGATTCCTGAACTGCTCACGGATGTGCTGCGGCGCCCTGCCGAGGGCCTACATCGCCGGGGTTGCCAGTCCGATCCGCTCCCGGCCACGCGTCCAGTGATAGGCGTCGCGGGCGTTGAAGTACATACGCGGACCCACCGGGGTGTCCCGCACGTCGAGGGCGTAGACGTGCGTGGCCATCCAGCCCGATCCTGTGGGCGCCAGGGCGGGATGGTCCGAGAGCACCGTCCAGGCGCGGCCGTCCTTCGAACCCAGCACCCAGATCTCGGACCCGGAGTGGGTGCCATCCCACGTGATCGCATTCTGGAAGCCCACCCAGCCATCAGCACACGCCAGGACCTTCAAGGCCCCGGCGCACAGACTGGCCGGCCCATCGCCGGGACCTAGCAGAGGCTCGGGCAGCGGGTCGAACGGTCCGTCCGGACCGGGTCCGGTCGCCACACCGATGTATGTCGGTTCCGGGAATCCGCAGTCCGGGAGCTGCGTGAGCCCTGCGGAGTAGTACAGGTTCCAGGTGCCGTCGGGCTGCGGAACCAGGCAGGGGTTGGACACCGCCCGATCCCGTCCCCGCACATGCCAATCAAGACACGGCCGGAGCAAGACCGTTGGTTGGCTCCAGGATTCCAGGTCGTCGCTGCTACGCGACTCGATCCACGACGACCACGGCAGTCCGAGTGGCATGAACAGCCGGGTCTTCTCATAACTCAGTCGGTAGCCAGGACCATCGGCTACGACATGACCACGCAGCGCATTGCGGGTGACCGTACCCGAAGACCTCCAGGTGATTCCGTCAGCACTGCGATAGGCGTGCAGCCCCAGAAGTGAATGTGCCCACAGGTGCCACCGTCCATCCGGGGTCTGGTCGGGCGGCAGGAATGTCGGATCGGCGATCACCGGTGACGGCAGCGGCGGTCCGAGCACAGGCTCGGGACGCACGGTCCAGGTCAGATCGGCGATCTGCTGGGCTGTGAGCCGGTGCAGCACTACTTGACCTTCTTCGGCGCGCGATGGTTCTCGCCGGCCGCCCGGCGCACATCCCGGTCATCGTCGGAGCCCAGCCTGCGCAGCACGCCACTGGGAACATTCCGGTTCTCCGCCACCCGCAGGCGCACGATCGCCGACTTGTCCTTCGCCAACCTGCGCAGTGCAGATGCGGGCGTCTTGGGGTTCAGCGCAACGGCGGTGCGCACCGAGATGTGGTCGTCCTCGGCGAGCCCCTCCAGCACCTTGCCACTGACATTGTGGTTCAGGGCGACTTCTGTGCGGACCTCCCAGCGCTTGTCATCGGCCAGTCTCACCAGAGCCTTCGAAGGGGTACGTGGGTTGCTCGCGACATCCGCACGGATCGCCCAGCTCTTGTGGCCCGCGAGTTTCGCCAGCGTCTTGCCCGGCGTGCGGGTGTCGCGGGCCAGCGCGAGTTTGGCGTCGAGGCTGTCAGCCATCGCCGCACTCAGCGCAGATCCGGATCACGGATCACAATCTACGGGAGGCACTACCGCAGATCGCGACTATTCATGCAGCGTTTACCGGATGCGCGGCCTACGCTTGGGGGGTGCTGCAGTGGTACTCCCGGGAGATCCTCGAGCCGGGTCGGCAGCCCATGTTCTTCGCCCTCATGGCATTTCTCGTGACGTTCCTGGTCACGAGGATGATCACGCGCATGATCAGGGCGGGGAAAGGCCCGTTCGGCAACGTATCCGCCGGTGACGTGCACATCCATCACGTGGTTCCCGGGCTGGTGATCCTGCTCATCGGCGGAGTGCTGGCCCTGGGATCGGGCCAGGACGGCCTATGGCGGCAAGTCGCCGGTGTCATGTTCGGCGTCGGCGCCGCCTTGGTTCTCGACGAATTCGCCATGGTCCTGCACATGGACGACGTCTACTGGAGCAACCAAGGGCGACTGTCCGCGGACGCCGTCACACTCACGGCGGTCGTCCTGTTCGTTGCCCTCCTGATCATCGCGCCGAACAAGCCGAACCCCAACCCGGTCACCGGGTTCTGGCTCAACGCCGCGTCATCGGCGGTCTTCCTGGTCGTGTGGGGCATTCCCATCACAGTCACCTTCCTGAAGGGAAAACTGTGGTTCGGCGCCCTGTCCATCGCCGTCATCCCGGTGGCCTGGGTCGCGTGCATTCGACTGGCGCGACCCGGCTCGCCGTGGGCGCATTTCCGATACCGCAACAAGCCGAAGAAGCAGGCGCGTGCGCAGGCACGCGCTGAGAAATGGGTGCGGCGACAGAAACCCTTCCGCGATTGGATCGCCACCCACCTCTTCGGACTCACCGAGGACACCAACGCCTCGAAGTGAACTACGGTGGCCATTGTGCGGGACATCACCTATCCACCGATCATCATGTCTGCCTACGGCTTCTTCCGTGCCTTCAACATCAGGTTCACCCTGACCGGCGGTGACAACGTGCCGTTGCAGGGTGGCGCGGTTCTGGCGAGCAACCACGTCTCCTACTTCGACTTCATCTTCTGCGGCTACGCATGCCGGCCATCGAAGCGACTGGTGCGATTCATGGCGAAGAAGTCCACCTTCGATCACCCAGTCTCCGGACCATTGATGCGGTCGATGCACCACATCCCCGTCGATCGTGCCGCTGGGGCAGCGTCCCTGGATCACGCCGTGGACTGGCTGCGTCGCGGCGAGGTGGTCGGCGTGTTCCCCGAGGCCACGATCAGCCAGTCCTTCGAGGTCAAGGATTTCAAGACCGGAGCCGTACGCATGGCGGCAGAAGCGGGCGTGCCGGTGGTGCCGATGATCACGTTCGGTGGCCAGCGCCTGTGGACCAAGGGACGCAAGCGTGAGATGACCCGGGGCACGCTGGTGGCTTTGACGGTCGGAAAGCCGATCACGGTGACGCCGGACGACGATCCGGTCGAGGCGACAGACCACCTGCGGACCGTCATGCAGGGCCTGTACGACCAGACGATCGAGGAGTACGAGCCGAAACCGGAACCGGACGCCTGGTGGTGGCCCTCCCGATTCGGCGGTGGCGCCCCGACCCTGGACGCGATGCGCGAGCAGGAGGCCCGCGACCGCGCGGCACGCGAGACCGGCGACTGAATCAGTCGCGTTGGGCGTTGAGCAACTCCTGCGCCTCGTCAACACTGATCCGCCCGGCTGCGAGGTCCTGCATCACCTGCTCGGGGCCGATCACGGGTTCGTCAAGACCCAGCCTCCCCAACAGGTCGTTGAAGCGCTGCCGTGCGGTGGGATACGAGACACCCAGGTGCGACTGAACGTCGCGCATGTTCCCCCGCGAGCGCAGGAACACCTCCAAGGTGGACCGGTCCTCACCGCTGAGCTGGCAGTAACGACATTGGCAGAACGTCCCGGAGATCTCGGTGTGGCATGAGGGGCACGTGAGCCTCGTGGTGAGCAGTTCCTGGCTGCACACCGGACATGCCGACGGCGGATTGGGCAGGTCGGTCATGCCACAGTCACCTGGGCCGAACCCATCCGGGAACTGACCGTCAGGCTGCCGGCGCCGGATCCCACGGTCACAGCTGGGGTCGGACCGTCCTGCGGCGCCTTGAGATTGCCGGTGTGGGACTTCACCAGTGCCTGCCCCAGCGACGTGTCGGCGGTGACGACCACATCCGAGTCGGGCCGCACGGTCACATTGACCGAACCCATGTCGGCACGCACCCGGGACTGGCCGGTGAAGGTCCAGTCGACCTTCCCGCTGCCGCTGGCGACATCGAACAACAAGGGGCCACTGCCCATGAGCTGGGCCGATCCCGCTTCCACACCGACCGATGCTCCCGCCCGGACGCCGGTGAGTTCCAGCGCACCTCCCACGAGCAACACCTGGATCGGCAGATCCGGGTTGACCCTGACCTCCACCGACGCACCCACGCGGTTGACCATCTGGCCCACCCACGTCATGAACGCCGATCGGGGCGGCTCGACGGCGAAATCACCCTGCGTGGTGTTGGTGTTGATCAGCAGCGCGTCACCCTCACGTCGCATGGTGTGGGGACCGTCGGCCACGGCCTGCGCCACGGAGGGGTCGGCGACCACTGTCAGGCGCACGGCACCGGCTTTGATCACTATCCGACGGACGGGTTCGTCCATCTGGGAGATCTCGGAGCCGGGCTGCATCTGGTGGATCTTGGAGGACGCCTCGTCGGCGGACAACTTCCCGGACGCTACATCTTCAAGGAGACTACGCAATTCATCAGTCATGACCAAAGTGTAAATCGCACTTTCACTTCTGTAAACCTCAGCCCACACCCAGGTCATGCAATGTGGCGTCATCTATTCCGAAGTGATGCGCGATCTCATGGACGACGGTGATGTAGACCTCCCGCACCACCTCTGCCTGCGACTGGCACATGCGCAGGATCGGCAAGCGGAAGATCCGGATCCGATCGGGCATCGCGGCGATGTACCAGGAGCCCCTGGCCGTCAGTGGGACGCCCTCGTAGAGACCCAGCAGGTGGGGATCCTCGGCAGGCGCATCGTCCTCGACAACGATCGCCACGTTGTCGATGTATCGCGCCAGATCCTCGGGGATCACGTTGACTGCCGCCTCCACCAGTTGCTCGAAACGCTCCGGCGACACGTCGATCATCACCCCATCGTGTCATCATTCAGAGCACTCCGCTGCGGACCAGGACCGCCCGCACCTCCTCGGGGTCCGGGAACCACCGCCGCTCATCGAGGTCCACACGGCGGCCATCGGTCATGATCCCCTCAGCGGCCAAATGGCCACGGGCCGGCACGAGCACCTGCTCAGCGATCGTCCCGCTGGACTGCACGACCCGCCACCAGGGCACCCGCGAGCCGAAATGCGACAGGCAGCGCGCAACCTGCCGCGCGGTGCATGCGACCCCACA
>Ga0209607_1000916_pt1 | contig 25058 bp, 18 predicted proteins | sample AD_UKC117_MetaG_FD_184413 | JGI IMG/M metagenome (GOLD analysis project Ga0209607, IMG submission 184413) | Active sludge microbial communities of municipal wastewater-treating anaerobic digesters from Hong Kong - AD_UKC117_MetaG (SPAdes)... | ecosystem: Engineered > Bioreactor > Anaerobic >... | reverse complement strand
ACCTTCACCGTCAACGCCCCTGAGCAGCAGTCGCCCTCACCGAGCGAAACCTCCCCGACGACCAGCAGCCCGACAGCGGTCACCAGCCCCTCGGTGTCACCGGCCGCGTCAGAGTCCGCCTCGACCAGCACCGACGCGTCCCGTCCGACAGCAAGCGACCCCGGGTCGTCATCGGTCAACCTCTGGCTCATCGGGGGCATCGTGGCGCTGATCGCGGCCGTGCTGGCCTTCCTCGTCACCCGCCGGCGGGATCGATACTGACCGGACGCGGCACCGATTTCCTCCCACGCGCCAGCGCTGGTACTGTCCTTCCTCGCGCGCCATTAGCTCAATTGGCAGAGCAGCTGACTCTTAATCAGCGGGTTCGGGGTTCGAGTCCCTGATGGCGCACCATCACTGCAGGTCAGTGCATCTGCAGCCCAGTCAAGGGCCGCGCCGATCTCGAACTTCCTACGAGAAACCATAAGGTTTACTCCTTCGGGCGCGTCCCGAACGCCCTGTCCAGTGCGGCCGCCGCGCCCGGGTTCTTCACTCCTCGGCCCATGTAGACGTCCTGGGTCAAAGAGAGACGCGCGTGGCCGAGCTGGTCGGCGATCTGTCGCGCTGACTGCCCGGCCTCGTCGAGCACCGTCGCCGTCGTCCGACGGAAGGTGTGCGAGGTGATCCAGCTGAGCGCGTCCGCGTCGTCGGACTCGGCCGCGTCCTTCGCCAAAACCAGGACCTCGCGCCACGCTCGCGGGGGGACGCCGTAAGCATCGAGCAGCAGAGCGACGTCCTCTTCGCTGACGCGGACCCTCCCCTGCTCGATGAGCTCGAGGCGCGTGCTCGGCCAACCGAGCGTTACCGCAATCGCGCGGCGAGAAACGCGAGCCGCGCGGCGGGCGAGCGCGAGACTGGAGCCGAGCTCCTGCCGCGACCGGCCCCCGACCGGCGAACGGGCGCGCCGCAGATCGCGGCGAACGTTCGACGGATCGCGGAAGTGGCCGAGTGCATCGCTGAAGACCGGGTCGTCGAGGCGGACGCCCTCACGTGCCCGCCGCTCGAGCATCTCCACCGCCCACGCGGGGAGTCGAAGCACTCTCTCGCCGGCCCGGGACTTGGTCTTGGCCCGGACGAGCCCGACGCCCTTCAGTCGTGTGACCTGCTGGGTGATGGCGACCTGGCCGGCGTCGAGGTCGACGTCCCGCCAGGTCAGTCCGAGCGTCTCACCGATCCGGGCGCCGGTCGCGAGCATGAAGGCCGACAGGTCCGGCAGGTCTGCAGCCTTGGCCTTCGGGTCAGTGGAGAGCATGGCGAACCAGAGGTCGCGCTCCTCGTCGTCGAGGGCGCGTGGGCGGCGCTTCGCTCCCACGGCGAGACGTTCGATGTCTCGCGTCGGATTGGAGGGCAGGGCGCCGTGGCGGACAGCAAGGCCGAGGATGCCGGAGATGACACTCCGGCAGGAGCGCGCGGTCGCAGCGCTGACATCGTTCTTGATGGTGTGGAGCACCCGGTCCAGGAGTGGTGGGGTGATCTCACCGATCCTGACCTCGGCCAACGCAGGGAGAACGTGGCCGTCGAGCTGTCGGCGGTAGGTCTCGGCTGTCCCGGCCGAGCGGCGCCTGTCCGCGACCATCTCCTCGATGCGAGAGAACCACAGGTTCGCCGCCTCCGAGAATCGGTCGGTCGACTTCAAGGTGCCGCCGTGGCGAGCGCTCGTCCGCTCGCGCAGTCGGACCATGAGCGCCTGCTCGGCCAACGTCCTCGTCCTGCCCTCGGCGACGACCTCTGCAGAGACGCCGTTGAAGTCACGGAACCAAGCCCTGGCCCGGTATGCCGTCGGCTTGCCGTTGCGCCCCGTGCGCGCCACCGAGACCCAAATGCGACCCCAGGAGCCGAGCGGTAGCGGCGGCCTACCCACCTCGAACGCCTACGAGGCGAGGCGCTTGCGACTCTCGACCCATGCGATGACGTCGTCGGGCACGTAGCGCAGGTGCTTGCCGACCCGGAGACAGTCCGGGCCCTCGTGCTTCAGCCGCCATCGGTACAGCGTCTTGACGGGCACCCCGAGGTACGCGGCGACGTCGCCGACACCCCACAGGGGCCTCGGCTTGGGGATCTGTTGCGTCGACTCCATGTCGCCTCTTCCGTCCGCATCGGCTCGACGTAGTCGAGCTGTGAGTGGATAACGCGACAGAAGGGGCAGCATCCGACTAGGGCGCGCTCGGCGGCGCGAATCTGTGCCTGAAAATCGGAAGGTCGACGGTTCGACCCCGTCCCTGGCCACCACTTGAAACCGCAGGTCACAGGCGTGTGACCTGCGGTTTTGTGTGTCTGAGGAACGTCGGCCCGAGGTTGGCAAAGTGGCCGCTGTTGACCGCCAGAGACCCCGATTGGCCGAGAGATGTAGCACGAGATGTTGCACGAAGTCTTGACATCAAGAGACCCACGGGCGGCCGTCCTTCCCGATGGGCGCCTTCGAGCAGCATGGCGGCTTGTATGACTTGAAGGGCCTCCTGGTTCGCTCTGCTGTCGGGAGTTCCCGGCAAGATGGCGTCGTGGAGACCTTCAAGCGGACGCCGCTGCAGCTGTTCAACCTGCCGCAGCACTTTGTGATCCCGCTGTTCCAGCGCCCCTACGTGTGGAAGGAAGGCGAGCAGTGGGAGCCGCTGTGGAAGGACATCCGCCGCATTGCTGAGCTCCGGATCGCGGAGCCCCATCTGAACGCAACCCACTTCCTCGGCGCTGTGGTCATCCAGTCGCACGAGGCGCAGAGCAAGCGGCTGACGACGTGGAATGTGATCGATGGCCAGCAGCGGCTGACGACCTTGCAGATTCTCGCCGACGCGACGTGTGCTCTGCTCGCCCAAGCGGACCAAGCTAGGCTCGCCGGACAGCTCGAACGCCTCACGCACAACGACGAGATCTATGTTGAGGAAGGTGACAGCCGCCTGAAGGTCCGCCACCGCAACAAGGATCACGCTGCGTTCGACGAGGTGATGTCGGCCGAGCCGCCCGTGGATCACGCCGATCTTGCATGCGCCGACTCCCAAATCGTCGCGGCCCACGCGTACTTCTCGACGGTGGTCGCTCAGTGGCTTGGCTCGCCGGAGGCGGACGACTACGTCGTCAAGGCCAAGGAGCTCACCGACGTGCTCCTTGACGGCCTCCAGCTGGTCTCGATCGAGCTGGAGGCGGCCGAGAACTCCCAGGAGATCTTCGAGACCCTCAACGCGCGAGGAACTCCACTCACCGCTGCCGACCTGGTCCGCAACTTCGTGTTCCAACGCCTGGAGGCCGAGGGCGGCGACACGACGAAGGCCTACCGCGAGGACTGGCCGTTTGAAACCAAGTTCTGGACGAAGGAGGTCAGTGTGGGCCGCAACCTCGTCAGCCGCAGTTCGCTGTTCCTGAACCAGTGGCTCGTGGCGCGCACTGGTGAGGAGATCAGCCCACAGGCGACGTTCACCCGATTCAAGTCGTACGTTGAGTTGGAGGCCGGCCACAAGATGGCCGACCTGCTGCCGGTCATCAAGAAGCAGGCCCAGCAATACGAATCGTGGACCGAGGCCGCTGCCCGGCCGGGTGGGAGCCTCGACGCGGCGGAGAGGGCTGTGTACCGGATGCAGGCCGGCGGTGTCGAGGTTCTCAAACCGCTACTGATCTGGTTGCATGAACCCGGACGTGACCTGTCGCAGGTCGCCATCGCCAAGATCATCCGAGCGGCGGAGAGCTGGGTCGTACGTCGGCAACTGCTGCGGTTGTCGGGTAGCGACCTCGGCCGCATCGTCGCCGACGTCATCGCCGCCAACTCCAGCGGCCCTGCTGTGGAACTCGACGAGCGCATCACTGGCCACCTGGCCCGCCTCAACGTCACCAGCACCTACTGGCCCGGCGACGAAGAGATCCGCAGGACTCTCGCTACCGAGGCTGCCTACACACGGTTCCCCCGAGGACGCCTCCGCATGGTCCTCGAAGCCATCGAGGACAATTACCGCGCGGAGACAGGCCAGCCGCAGATCGAGCGCAAGGGCTACCCGATCGAGCATCTCCTCCCAAGGAGCTGGAAGGACACCTGGCCGGTGGGAACCCCGGAGGAGGCCGATAACCGTCAGGCGCGAGTGCACCGGCTCGGGAATCTGACACTGCTGACGAAGTCCCTCAACTCCAAGGTCTCGAACGGTCCCTGGGCCTCCAAGCGGTCCGCCCTCCAGGACCACAACACGATCACCCTGACCGGGCGAGTCATCAAGCGCACCGAGCACGAGCCCTGGACCGAGGCGCTCATCGACGAGCGCACCGCAGAGCTGATCGACCGCCTGCTCCGGGTGTGGCCAGTCCCCGAAGGGCATCACGGCACAGTCGTCGACCCCCAGACCAAGGCCGGGGATTGGGTCGAACTGAAGCACCTCATCGAAGCGGGTCTCCTCGCGCCAGGCGACAAACTCGTGGCAACACACAGAGACTTCAAGGGCACGGAAGCCACCCTGACCGCTGACGGTGCAATCGAGTTGGACGGCAAGCGCTATACCTCGCCGTCTGCTGCAGGACACTCACTGCGCAAGCGCGCAACCAACGGGTGGTATTTCTGGGCTGTGGCAGACGGCCGCCGGCTGAGGGATGTGCGCACGGAGTTTCAGAACTCTATGCCCGCCGACGCGACCCTGGAGTTTGAAGCGTGACGGTGACCGAAGCGACTGTCGAGGAGTTGGTGGTGAAGTCGCGGGATCGTGTCAAGGCCTACGGAGAGGTCTTCACCCCACGCCACATGGTCGAGCGGATGCTTGACCTCGTCGGCGAGGAGTTAGAGAGCGACCCGGGGTTCGTGGACAAGACCTTCCTAGAGCCGGCGGCGGGCCACGGCAACTTCCTCGTGGCGATCTTGGGCCGCAAGCTCCATGCGATCGAAAAGCTGCACCCGGCTGAGTTGTGGCCGACGGAATCGCTATTCGCGCTTGCCTCGATCTACGGCATCGAGCTTCTCGAGGACAACCACCAGGACGCCAAGGCGGTCATGCTGGCCGAGTTCCACCGGTTCCACGATGCCCACGGCACCCCGTGCGGCCCGGCGACCGACCTCCACCAAGCAGCATCGTTCCTGATCGACGCGAACATCGTGTGCGGCAACACCCTGACCGGCCAGACCCTGGACGGGAAGGACATCCAGTTCTCGTGGTGGCACCGGATCGACGGAAAGCCCGGCGAGGTGCAGCGTGATCCCTTTACGCTCACCTCGCTACGTGGCGACGCTGGCTTCGACTTCACCGTCTACGACAGCTATCGCGCGCGCCGAATTGAGAAGGTTCACGAACAAGAGAAGACGGATGCCTAGCCCGAAGATCAGCACCTACCGCGAGGTCGTCCCCTACATCTACTCCTGGCGCACCCCGGACGTACCGAAGTACGACGGATGGGAGAAGATCGGGTACACCGAGCAGGAGTCCGCTGACAAGCGCATCAACCAGCAGGCGTCTCAGCTCAACATCACGAGGATCAAGGTCTGGGCATACCGGGCAGCGTTCATCACCGAAGACGGCGGGACCTTTCGCGACAGCGACTTCCACGCCTTCCTCAAGCAGCAGGGAATCCAGCGCGAGTACGACCCGAACGCCACCCCACACCGGACGGAGTGGCACAAGTTCGCTGGCGCGCCAAAGACCAGCCAGCAGTACTTCTTTGACTTCGCCTCGAAGTCCTTCACCACGCCCCTCGCTGGCTCGCAGGATGACTACACGCTGCGCCCCGAGCAGCGGCAGGCGGTCTGCCAGGCGATGACGGCGTTCGAATCACAGAAGTACGGCGAGGTCTTGTGGAACGCGAAGCCGCGATTCGGCAAGACGCTGGCGACTTACGACCTGATGCGGAAGATGGACGTCCAGCGCGCCCTGATTGTCACCAATCGCCCGGCGATAGCCAACTCCTGGTTCGACGACTACCAGCGGTTCGTCGGCCACCAGACCAGCTACCAGTTTGTGTCCGACTCGCCTTCGCTTGCTCAGCGCACCCCAATGACACGCGAGCAGTGGAAGGCGTACTCACTCGAGCGCGTCGACCAGGATCCCCGCATCATCGAATTCGTGTCGCTCCAGGACCTCAAGGGGTCGCACTACTTCGGCGGCTCTTTCGACAAGCTCAAGCACATCGCCGACACTGACTGGGACCTGCTCGTCATCGACGAGGCCCACGAAGGCGTCGACACGACGAAGACCGACGTGGCGTTCAACCAGGTCAAGCGCGAGCACACGCTGCACCTGTCGGGCACGCCGTTCAAGGCGTTGGCGTCGGGACGCTTCGGCGAGGATCAGATCTTCAACTGGACCTATGAGAACGAGCAGACGGCCAAGGAGCAGTGGACCAACGCGACGGAGGACAACCCGTATGTCCAGCTCCCGACTCTCAACCTCCTGACCTACCAGCTCTCCCGCATGGTCACTGACCGGCTCGCCGAAGGGGTCGCCCTCGACGAGGAGGCAGGGAACGTCGACTACACGTTCGACCTGGCGGAGTTCTTCTCGACCAAGGACAACGGCTACTTCGTCTACGAATCTGACGTCGCAAGGTTCCTCGACGCGCTGACGACGCAGGAGAAGTACCCGTTCTCCACCCCGGAGTTACGTGACGAGATCAGGCACTCGTTCTGGCTGCTCAACCGGGTCGCCTCCGCGAAGGCGCTAGAGCGGATGCTCAAGAAGCACCCCGTCTTCAGCGAGTACACGGTCATCCTCGCGGCCGGCGACGGACGACCCCACGCTGATGACAACGATGGCCTGGACGAGGATGCCGACGACTCGGTAACTGTCGGAAAATCGCTCGACAAGGTCCGCGCGGCCATCGCGAAGGCGGAGGCCGTCGGTGGCAAGACGATCGCGTTGTCGGTAGGTCAGCTCACGACGGGCGTCACCGTGCCCGAGTGGACGGCGACCATCATGCTGTCCAACCTGTCCTCGCCCGCGCTGTACATGCAGGCGGCTTTCCGTTCACAGAACCCGTGCACGTTCACACGCGGCGACAAGGTGTTCCAGAAGGAGAACGCCTACATCTTCGACTTCGCCCCCGAGCGCACGCTGACGATCTTTGACGAGTTCGCGAACAACCTTGCACCGCACCCCCCGGTCGATGCCGGTGAGCGCAGGGAGAACATCCGTCGGCTGCTCAACTTCTTCCCCATCCTCGGTGAAGATACCGAGGGCCGCATGATCGAGCTCGACGCCGCCCAGGTGCTCACGTTCCCGCAAGTGTTCAAGGCCCGTGAGGTCGTTCGGCGGGGCTTCCTGTCGAACCTACTGTTCGCGAACGTGTCCGGCATCTTCCGGGCTGTGGAGCACTTTCAGGACATCCTCAACCAGCTCCCTGTCGCCAAGGAGAAGAAGGTCGAGAAGGGCAAGCCGGTCGAGGTCCCGGTCCCGCCACCGACCACGGATGCAGACGGAAACGTTCAGGTCGACGTCGGCACAGTCATCAACCCGAAGGTCGCCGAGCTGGGCAAGCCGGTCTATTCCGACGAGGACATGCCGCGGCTGGACCCGGCAACGACGAAGGCGGCCGAGGCGGCCAAGAAGGTTGCCGCGATCGTCACGGAGAGGGCACGCGAGACACGGACCAAGGCCGCGGCCGAGTATGGCATGACGGCAAAGCAGGTCGAGAACGACGAGAAGGCCACCGAGGCGCAGGTGAAGGCCAAGGTGGAGCGCGCCTACGTCGACCATCAGATCGCGCTCAGCCACATCGACGCCGAAGCCAAGGAAGCGGCAACTGAAGCCGAGTTCCGGGCGGTCGAGGCGAAGAAGGCCGAGGCGAAGGCCGAACTCGACGCACAGGTGCTTTCGATCTTCCACGACACGCTGGACAACATCACCGAGACTGTCGTCAAGCGTGAAGAGACGAAGAAGGCCCAGAAGCAGGTCGATAAGACGATGGATGCGGCCCGCGACCACCTGCGCGGGTTCGCACGGACGATCCCAATGTTCCTCATGGCCTATGGTGACAGGAACGTCACTCTCGCCAACTTCGACGACTACACTCCGGACGACGTTTTCCACGAGATCACGGGGATCACCGAGGAGGACTTCCGCAAACTACGCGACGGTCGGGACGTCACAGACCCCGAAAATGGCGAGGTCATCCGCGTCCCGGGACTGTTCGACGACGCGGTGTTCAACCAGGCGATCCAGGAGTTCCTCAACAAGAAGGAGGAGCTTGCGGACTACTTCGACCCGGCGCTGACGGAGGACATCTTCGCCTACATTCCACAGCAGAAGACCTCCCTGGTCTTCACTCCGAAAGCCGTCGTCACGAGGATGGTCGACGTTCTGGAAGCCGAGAACCACGGCATCTTCATCGACCCGACGAAGACCTTCGCCGACCTGTTCTCAACCGCCGGACTGTTCCTTATGGAGATCGTCCGACGGCTCGACAAGGGACTCGTCGACGAGATCACGGACGCCGATGAGCGGCTGCGGCACATCCTGACCCGCCAAGTCTTCGAGATGAGTCACAACAAGATCTTGCACCGCATCACCGTCGAGGCGGTCTCCGGCGGCATCGCCGAACGCAAGAAGTGGATCGAGGACTCGGGGCACTTCCGGATCGGAAACCTCGCCGATATGACGGCCAAGGAACGCGACAAGGTCATCGCCGACATGCTGGGGCACGAGCGAGATGAGTGAAATGACAAAGAAGTTTGACGTCGTCATCGGAAACCCGCCGTTCCCTCGAAAGTTGGCGTGTTGCGCGATAGCGTGCGGTTGTGATCGCAGCTCCTGTGATGTGGAGGCTCGGTCGTTGGCTGCCTGAGCCTGCCCGGGTGTCGGCGATCGATGATGGTGCGGTCCGGGGTCGGGAGTTGTCATTGGGCCTGTCCCAGGGTGCGCCTTTCCTCTTGGACCCCACAGGGGGGCCCGACACGGACGTGTTGGCGTTCTTCTCTTCGGCGACTTTCGGGTTGCTCAGTGAACAGACCCAGTTGTCGTACGCGAAGGACTTGCGCCTGTTCTTGAGCTTCTTGTCGTCCCAGGGTCGTGGCTGGAGGGAGGCGACGTGGTCGGAGGTGCTCGACTATGAGCATTGGCGTCGCCGCGATGCAGCGAACCCGCGCCGTGTGTCTGGAACGAAAATAATGCGCGAGCTGGCGGCGGGCAAGAAGTTCTATGAATGGCAACTCCGCCGCGGACAGGTGAGTACTAATCCATTCGCGGGGGAGGACGCGTCCGGGTCGGGGTTGCGGGTGAAGGACGTGCGCTCTCAACGGGTGAAGTGGTTGACTCCCTTGGCTTTTCAGCAGTGGCGCGATGTGGGGTTGGGCGGCCGACGTCTGGACGGGTCGGGAGACTCCTCATCAAGGGTTCGGAGCAGTTCGAGGAACGTCGCGTTCGCGAACCTGTTGTGGTCCAGCGGTCTTCGACTGCGGGAGGCCGGGTCCCTGCTCATGATTGAGGTGCCCGCGCTCGACTCGTCGTTGCGGTTTCATCGGGCTCGCGTCGGTCAAGCCGTCGCCAAGGGCCGTGGCCGTGACTACTGGATGGGCACCAACGCACGTCGGGACATCGAGTCCTATGTCGTGGCGACTCGAGCGGCGGCGATTGGACGCGCTCAGCGGGAGGGACGCTACGACGACCTACCAGGGCTTCTGATTCTGCGCAAGGCTTCCGGTCGGCAGCTTGTGATCGAGGAGCGTGACGGCGGGGTTCTGCGGGAGACCACGTTGGATCTGCTGACTGCGTCGGAGCGTGCCCGGCTTTTCCAGGACGCGCCAGCGGGTTTGGAGCCGCTGATGATGTTCTTGGGTGAGTCGGGTTTGCCGATGCGCTACTCGTCGTGGGAGGCGGTGTTCTCTGCAGCGAACGCACGGTGCGGGGCGGCGGGCTTGGATGTTTCCTGTCACCCGCACATGCTTCGGCACTCGTTCGCGCTGCGGATGTTGGTGACCTTGATGCACGCCTTCGACCGTCGGATGGGGCTGACACCGGAGGAGCGGCGGGATTATCGGATCCTGTTCGGTGACCCGTGGGTGTTGGTCCAAACCCTTCTGGGACACACGAATCCGCAAACCACCCGCGATGTCTACCTGGAGCCGGTTCGCGGGCTACACGTTGAGCTGTTCCTCAACACTGGTGACGAGGTCAACGAGGACGCAGGCTTCACTGCGGCCGTTCGGCAGCACTTGGCCGAGACCGGGCTGGTCGCCGACGGAGCCGATGTGTCGTGACCTCGATTGTGCTGCCGGAGAGGGGATATCGGCGTTCACGGCTGATGGACTCCACCGGCTTGGTGATCACGGTGCCCGGCTTGAATGGGGAGGTCTTTGGTCCGTTCGATTTCAGTGTCGCTCCACCGTCGGGGATGGTCCGCTCGCAGGTCGCGGCTGCATTCGCCGAGTGTGTGGCTCCTGATGGTGTGTGGCACACCCGCGGCTCAATGCGTACGGCCTTTAATGCCTCGCTGGCTTTCCTTCGATCCTTGAACAGTCTTGGCATCGAGGTGGAGTCCTTGTCGGACTTTGGCCCTGAGCACTGGTGGACGTGGAGGGCCGACCGGGAAACGATCAATCGCTGGCCAGGCCAGGTCAATCTGCTCCGGGTCCTGTTGCGCCGGGTGCCTGATCTGCCGGCGTTGACCGCACGCGCCATCAGTCAGCGAACCCACAAGCCGCGCAAGCGGCTCTACGACTCCTACTCTCCAAGCGAGTTCGAAGCGATCCGTGCGGCAGCGGCTCGAGACGTCCACGCCGCCGAGACGCGCATCCGGCGAAACACCGAGGCATTGACCATCGGCCCGGCCAGCAAGGCGAGCCATCCCGCGATCGAGGTGAACGGTGTGACCCGTGACATGGTCTCGCTACTCACCGAGCTGAGAGAGAAGGGACGTTTGGCGTGTGGCAACGTCGAGACGCGTGCGGCGATTGCCCAAGTGTTGGGCACCGGCGAGTTGCACCCCTCGTACGCGCTCTTTCCGTCACGACTCGAGGTCATCGCCATGATGGTGCTGCTGGTCTGTGAGCGCGGCTTCAACCTGTCCACGTTGGAGTCCATGACTGTCCCGGACGTCGTCGGCTCGGACGGCGACGACGGGGAGGTCTTGGCCTCTCACACGGACAAGCCGCGTCGTGGCCACCGCAGGTTTTCGACACAGTCATTCGCTGGTGCCGGTGCACGGACCATGCGCAGGATAGTCACTGCGACAGCACCCTCCCGCGAGACCCTGGCATCGATGGGTCACCCGACCGATCAGTTGTTCGTGTCGGTGGCGAGCACCAATCAGACGAGGCATCCGTCGGGTCTGTTCCTGCTCGAGGAGTTCACCAATGGCGGGCCAATGCGACGCTGGGAGAACCGTCACCACCTGGTGGACGACAACGGTCAGCCGTTGCGGGTGACGTTTCCTCGGCTTCGCTTGAGCGAGCAGGTCCTCAACCATCGTGCCAGCCAAAACACTGACGCGGTCAGCGAAGACGTCTACCGGCGCCCGGACCCGCGCACCGCCGACATGGTCGCCGACGTGGTCCTTGAAGGCCAGCAGCATGCCGTGGAGCACGCCGAGGCGACAGTGCGGATGCGTTACGTCGAACATGCTGAGGCGTTGGGGCTCGACGCGGAGGTATCGGACCAGCTCGCCCAGGGTCGCCTCGACACCGCGACCGGGGCCTGTCTGGACTACACGCACTCACCCCACGACCCGGCCGGTTCGCCGTGCACGGCCTCGTTCCTGCTCTGTTTGGCCTGCCCGAACGCGATCAGCACCCCCGCGCACCTGCCACGACTGGTGGCGTTACGGGAGGCCTTCGCGAACTACGCAACAGCCAACCAGGCCCGGTTCACCCGCCAGGTGCTGCCCCACAGCGAACGCCTCGAGGACCTGCTGGCCACCATCCACACCACCGACCTGTCCAACGCCAAGGCGCGGATCACCACAGCCGACCAGGACCTGGTCCAAGCGCTCTTGCACCGGGAACTCGACGCATGAACACCACGACAGCCGCCAACGCCACCGCGCGAGCCTCGACATGGGCGCCAACGCTGCCTCCGGCCGAGACCGTCATCGTGCCCGACGTCTGCCGGTTCGCCGACGACGTGTGGGATCTGACTCCGCTGTCAGGGCGGCCAACAGCCGCTTATCTCACCGTCAACTTCGCCCCGATTGACCCGGCGCTGCGCGAGGACATCAAGCACTTCGTCCACGTCCTGCTCACCACTGACACTCCTTTGGATCAACTCGAGCGGCCAGCAATGGCACGGGTACGGATCACGCCAGCCACCCTCAAGTCGACGGTCCAGGACCTCAAGCGCTTCCTGCGCTGGCTCCACGATCGCAACATTGACCGACTGGACCGTGTGACCGAGGACGACCTGCGTGCCTACGCCCTCGATGTCGCGGCGGCGCCGTTGAGCCAACACGGCAAGAACCGCCTCCTGTTCACCGTCTCGCGCCTGTGGTTGATGGCGCCCTACCTGCGACCCCAGGCCAGGCTGATCCAGCCGTTCTGGGAACGCGACGGGATCACCGAGGTCATTGGCAAGAGCGAATGGTCTGCCGAGAACAAATCCGCCCCCATCAACCCGGCCACCATGTCCGCCCTGCTGGTGTGGTGCCTACGGCTGGTCGACGACGGCGCCGCTGCTGCACCCCGGATGAAGGCGTACCTCGGTCGCAGGACGCCCAGGGCACCCCGCGGTGAGGGGAAGTGGCTGGGAACGTTGGCCGTGGATGACCCCATGACGGCACGACGGCTGGTCGCGACCTCGTGCCTGATCACGATCGCCTACCTGACCGGCATGCGCGCCGACGAGCTGTATGCCCTCCGCCGTGGCTGCTGCACCCCGATGAGGCATCCCGGCACGGGGACTGTGCTGGGCTACAACATTGACGGGCGCACCTTCAAGGCCGCGGTCCACAAGGGTCGCGCGGTGCCTGAAGGGGTCGAACGCGACACCCCCTGGCGTGCCATCAAACCCGTCGCCGACGCCATCGACGTGCTCGAGGCTCTTCACGATCAAGACCGGCTCTTCTCCCGAACCTTGATCCAACGCCGACGCCTCGACACCCCGCTGAGCCCACAGCCCCCCACGACCAACGGCCTCGACACCGCACTCACCTTCCTCATTGCGTGGTGCAACGATCGGGCCATCCAGCTGGGTCGCGCCGATGAAGTCATCCCCCCGGACCCGGAAGGCAACATCACCCTGCGACGCCTGCGTCGCACCCTCGCCTGGTTCGTCTACCGAAGGCCCCGCGGTCGAATCGCCCTGGGCATCCAATACGGCCACCTGCACTCGGCCACCACCGACGGCTACGGCAGCCGAGTCTCGGTCGGGCTTCGGCACCTGTTCCCCATGGAAGACGCCCTCAACCTGCGCGACACCCTCCACGAGGCCGCGACCTACCTCGAGGAGCACCCCACCGTCTCCGGTCCCGCAGCTCGCCGCTACCGAGACACCCTGGAGGAGTTCCGGCACACTTACGCCGGTCTGACCCTCACCACCCGACAAACCCGCGATCTGGCCACCAACCCCACGCTGCGCATCTACGACGGTCCCGAGCAGCTCGTCGCCTGCTGCTACGACGCCAGCAAAGCCCTGTGCCGCCGAGACGCCAGCGACGCCGTCGCCGTCACCCCTGACCTGACCGCCTGCGACCCTCGGTGCGGCAACATCGCCCGCACGGACCGTCACATCGAGGCCTTGACGGTGCTCGCCGATACCCTGCGGCGGGACGCCGCCGCCGAGCACACCCCGGTCCCGATCGCGCACCGGCTCACACTCATGGCCCAACGCCACGAGCACAACATCGCCGCGCACCGCGAGGAAGATCAGGAGGGCGAGCATGGACGATGACGACCACGACCGACGAGTCATCCGCGAGGCCATGACTCGCCTGATCGAGGGCGAGCCGATCCGCTCCGACGGCAAACTCACCATCAAGTCCCTCGCCGTCGAGGCCGACGTCAAGCGGTGGTTGCTGACCCACCGACACACCGACCTCCAGCAAGAGTTCCGTGACCGTGTCGCCTCCCACGGTCAAGACCCCGAACCCGTGCGCCTGCTCAAAGAAGCCAACTTGGCCCTCGAAGCCGAGAACACCCGACTGCGCGGACAACTCCGCGAAGCCCGAGCCACCTGCTCGCTCTTGGAACGACACATCGCGGTCGACGCCCTCGAGCGCCTCCGAAACTCATCCACCGGCGGCGAACGATCGCGTCTGCGCTCCGTACCCACCGAACCCGACCCCGACCCGCGCTGAGGACCCCGAGACGTGCCGAACATCTACGACAACATCACCGACGAGACCCGACTCGGGTTGGCCCTCCGCGACTCCCTCGACGACTTCGACACCGTCGACATCGCCACCGGCTACATCGACCTGCGTGGCTGGTCGAACATGGCCGACATCCTCGACGCCAAAGGTGCCCCGCCGACAGGGCGGGCCACCGCGCGCGTCCTGGTCGGCATGGTCGCCCCCTCGGACTCCCAACAACTGTTGGATCTGCTCCAAGACCAGGTTCAGCCGCCCGAATACGGTTCCGACATCCACGACCGCGAACGAGCCCTAGCGCGCCGCGACCAGCTCGTGGCGCATCTGCGCAACCAACTCATGCGCGGCCTGGCCACCAAGGACGGACAGTCCACCCTGCAAACCCTCAAACGCCAACTGGCCGACGGCGTGGTCGCGATGAGGGTGTTCACCGAGAAGCCCCTGCACGGCAAGACCTACATCTTCCATGCGCCCGGCAAGAAACACGGGGCGCGGTGGGCCTACGTCGGGTCCTCCAACCTCACCGGCGCCGGGCTGCACCACAACCTCGAACTCAACATTGACGTCCAGGAACAGGACGCCAACATCAAGCTCGCGACCTGGTTCGACGAGCGCTGGAACGATCACTACTCGTTGGACATCACTGCCGAAATCATCGAACTCATCGAGAACTCGTGGGCCGACGAGAACCAGCCCACCCCATTCGAGGTCTACCTCAAGGTCTGCCACGCCCTCTCCCAAGACGCACGCGACGGCATGGGTTACGTCCTGCCCAAGTCGATGAGCAACCTCCTCCTGGACTACCAGGAGAGCGCCGTACGCACACTGGCCCGGCGCATCGTGCGCCGCGGCGGCACCATGCTCGGTGACGTCGTCGGCCTCGGCAAGACCCTCACCGCGGTCGCCACCGCGTTGATGCTCCAAGCCGCCGAGGACTACTCCACGCTCGTGCTGTGTCCGAAGAACCTGCAACCCATGTGGGAGAAGCACATCGAGGAGTACGACATCAACGGACGCGTCGTGCCCTACTCCATGGCCGAGAAGATCCTTCCCGAACTGAAACGGTTCAACCTGGTCATCTGCGACGAGTCGCACAACCTGCGCAACAACGCCACCATCGCCTACGACGCCATCCACCAGTACATCCGCGCCAACAGCTCCAAGGTGCTGCTCCTCACGGCCACCCCCTACAACCTGGCCTTCACCGACGTCGCCAACCAGATCGGCCTGTACATCGACGAAGACGACGACCTGGGCATCCGCCCCACCGAAGCCCTGCGCAACGACCCCAACCTGGCCGCGAAAGTCGACGGCAAGATCAACACCCTCACCGCGTTCCGCAAGTCCGAGGAACCCGAGGACTGGAAACGCCTCATGAGCGACCACCTGGTGCGTCGCACCCGCTCCTTCATCAAACGCACCGCGAAGAAGGAACTCATCACCGCCGCCGACGGCACCACCAGCGAACGCGAATACCTCGAGTTCGCCAACGGTCAGAAGTTCCACTTCCCGACCCGGATCGCCACCCCACTCAGTCACGCCTTCGGCAAGGGCGACCCGGCCGCGCTCATGGAGGACGACACCACCCTGGACGCCATCCGCGACCTGATCCTCCCGCGATACCAACTGGCGCTCTACGACAACCCGAAGGCCGCGCACACCACCGTCGACACCAAGAACCTCGCCGACATCGCCTCAGGGCGAGGCAACGTCAGCGGGTTCGTGCGGATCAGCCTGTTCAAACGCCTCTCCTCCTCCGGGCACTCCTTCATCCTCTCGCTGCAACGTCAGCGCGCCCGCAACGAACTCTTCATTCACGCCATCGACCACAAACTCCCGATCCCGCTCGGCAGCTTCACCGACAAACAGATCGCCGTCACCGACACCGACATCGAAGGCGACGGCGAGAGTGACATGTACGGCTCGATCGCCACCCGCTACGAGAACCTCAAGAAGGTCCTGCCAGCCAAGACCAAATGGGTGAACTCGACCGTCTTCAAACCGACCCTGCGGAAGGCCCTCGTCAAGGACAACGACACCATCACCGACCTGCTGGACCGCTTCGGGAACTGGGACGCCACCCGCGACTCCAAGATCAACGCCCTCGTCGACCTGCTCAACACCGAGCACGCGGGGGAGAAGGTCCTGATCTTCACCGAATACAGCGACACCGCCGAATACGTCGCCGCCGCTCTCACCGACGCCGGCATCGCCAACGTCGGCCTGGCCACCGGAGACACCGACAACCCGGCCGAGGTCGCCCGCCGTTTCGCGCCCTACTCCAACAAGCTCCCCAACCAAACCGACGAAGACGTGCCACCAGTCGATGACCCGATCGACGTGCTGATCGCCACCGACGTCCTCTCCGAAGGACAGAACCTCCAAGACAGCCACATCATCGTCAACTACGACCTGCCCTGGGCGATCATCCGGATCATCCAACGCGCCGGCCGCGTCGACCGCATAGGTCAGAAGTCCGGCACCGTCAACCTGTACCTGATCACCCACGAAAAGATCGAGCAACAGATCAAGCTGCGGAAACGGATCAAGGAACGTCTCGGTGCCGCCGCGGAAGCGTTCGGCTCCGACGAGAAGTTCTTCGGCGGCGACCGCGAAATCAAGGTCCTCGACGACTTCTACAAAGGCCGACTTACCGACGACGACAGCGACGACGAAGCCGAAGCCGACTCCGTCAGCGAGGCCTGGCTGGTCTGGTCCACCGCCCAAGACCAGTTCCCGGCCATCACCGAAAAGGTCCTCAAGATGCAGGACATGATCCACTCCACCCGCAACCAACGCCTCGACGAATCCGGAAGCGTCACCTGCTACGTCTCCACCACCTCTGGCGTCGACGCCTTCGCCACCAGCGACGCCCAAGGAGAACGGATCCTCACCCCCCTCGAAGCCCTCCACACCTTCCGGGCCGACCCCGACACACCCACCGCCACCCGCCGGGCCGACCACTTCGACCGCGAGAAGGCACTCGTCCAAGGCACCCTCAGGACCGAGACCATCGCCGCCGGCAACCTCAAAGGCATCCGCAAATGGGCCTGGCAGCGCCTCGGCGGGACCGTCTTCGGACAGAAAGCCGCCGACGCCCTCGACGCCCTGCACGCCCAGCCGTTGACCGAGCACGCCACCATGCGACTCAGCCAAGCCCGACGCCACAAGTACAGCCTCGACGACCTCGCCGACCTCATCAACCAGTTGCACGACGAAGACCGTCTCGTCATCGGCAGCACCGACAACGACGCCATCAAGATCGTCTGCTCACTAGGAGTCCAAGACTGATGACCAGCCCCCTCATCGAGCGCGTCGAACGCCACGAATACCAGAAACTTTTCCTCCACGACCTCAACTGGTCACGGCCCGACCAACCCCCCGTCACCATCGAGTACGACGACAAGCAGGTCACCGCCACCAACGTCTCCCAATACAAGGGCATCCGCGTCTGGGTCGTCGACCAAGCCCCCGACTCCGCCCTCGAAGCCGAAATGAACCGGCTCCTCGAGAAATCCAGCACCGACCGCATCCTCATCTTCCACGGCGACCACGAACAGGTCTGGCGCTGGCCCGTGCGACGAATCAGCGGCAACAGCACCGGAACCCGCCTCTCCCGACACCGTCACCGCACAGGTCAGGCCGACCCCCGCTTCGCCGACCAACTCGAAGTCATCAGGCTCCCCTTCGACCAAACCCTCGACTCCAACGCGGTCCTGGCCAAACTTCGCCAAGCCTTCGACGTCGAAGCCAAGAACGAGACCAAGCACGCCTCCAAGCTCATGCTGCGGCTCTACACCGCCATGGAAAAGGCCTACCCCGCCACCGTCGACGAGAAGGCACGCGACCACGAGATCTCCGTGACCCTCGCCCGGATCCTGTTCCTCATGTTCGGCGACGACACCGACATGTGGCGCGAGAACCTCTTCCAAGACTTCATCCTTGACCACACCGCCGCCGACGGCTCCGACATCAGCGCCAAACTCACCACACTCTTCGCCTACCTCGACACCCCACCCGAGCAGCGTTCCGCGACCCCCGAAGAGTTCGACGGATTCCGTTACGTCAACGGCGGCATCTTCAAAGAACGACTCCACCTCCCGGCGATCAACGCGGAGTTCCGCACCGCCGTTCTCGATGCGTGCGACCGCGACTGGACCAAGATCAGCCCAGCCATCTTTGGCTCCATGTTCCAATCCGTGCGCGACGCCACGACCCGCCGCGAACTCGGCGAGCACTACACCTCCGAAGAGAACATCCTCAAAACCCTCGAACCCCTCTTCCTCGACGAGTTGCGCGACGAGTTCGAACACATCAAGACCCTGGGGAAGTACGAAGCCGATCGGCTCCGCAAACTGCGCGAGAAGCTCGGGCGGATTCGCTACATGGACCCCGCCTGCGGCTGCGGCAACTTCATCATCGTCGCCTGCCGCGAACTACGAGACCTCGAACTCGCCATCCTTGAACGACTCCGCGCGATCAACGTCGACAAAGGCTCCATCGGCAGCGGAGACGCGCTGCTCCTCGCCAACGTCGACCTAAAAGTCACCCTCGACCACTTCTACGGCATCGAAATCGACGAATGGCCAGCCCGCATCGCCGAAACCGCCATGTTCCTCATCGACCGACAATGCGACCTAAAACTCACCGCCAGCCTCGGCTGGGCACCCGACCGGCTGCCCATCCAAGAACAGGCCACCATCGTGGTCGGCAACGCACTCACGACTGACTGGGCCACAGTGATGCCCCCAAGCGAGGATGCGATTGTCGCCGGCAACCCGCCGTTCTTGGGAATCTCACTACGTTCCGCGGAGCAAACGGCCGAGCTTCAGGACGTGTGGGGCCCGAGATATCACGGCACTCTCGACTACGTCACAGGCTGGCACGCCAAGGCCATGGGGTACTTCAAATCCACCCCGGGTCGATGGGCCTTCGTGGCGACCAGTTCCATCACCCAGGGCGAAGTCGTCGCGCCCCTGTTCGAGGCGATCCTGGCTGACGGCTGGCGGATCTCTTTCGCCCACCGCACGTTTCGTTGGACATCAGAAGCAGGCGGCGCTGCCGCCGTGCACTGCGTGATCATCGGCTTCACACGATCCACCGAGAAGGCGCGGCTCTTCGACTACGCCACACCCACAGCCCAGGCGGTGGAGCTACCCGCAACGAACAACATCACGCCCTACCTCACCGACGGCCCAACAGTGATCGTCCACCCGGTGACCCAACCACTCAATCACCAGCTCGGCGAAGTCACCTACGGCAACAAACCCACCGACGACGGCTGCCTCATCGTCGAACCCTCCGACTACGCCGAAGTCATGGCCGACCCCATCGCAGCTAAGTACGTCCGTCCCTACATCGGGGCGCGTGAACTCCTCCATAACGGCGAACGACACTGTCTCTGGCTCAAAGACGCTCCTCCCGCCGACCTGCGGAGCAGCCCAGTGCTCCGCCGACGAGTCGAGGGCGTGCGAGCCTTCCGAGCCGCCAGCAAAGCAGCCTCCACACGTGCTGCCGCCTCGACAGCACACCTCTTCCGACAGATCGCCCAACCTGACACCCCCTACCTCTGCATCCCCGCGCATGTGTCGGAGGGGAGACCCTTCTTCTTGGCCGCTCGCTTTGAAGCGGATGTCGTCACGAGTAACGCGAACTTCCTAACCGCGGACAAGGACGGCTTCATGTTCGCCGTCATCTCCTCGACTATGTTCATCACCTGGCAACGCACCGTCGGCGGGAGGATCAAATCCGACCTTCGCTTCAACAAGCTCCTGACGTGGAACACCTTCCCGCTGCCACACATCAGCGCCGGGCACCGCCGAATCATCATCCAGGCCGGGTCGGCAGTGCTCAAGGCGCGGCTGCTCGAAGCAGACAAGGCCCTCGCTGACCTCTACGCCCCCGGAAGCATGTCCGGCGACCTGCTCAAGGCACATGCCGACCTCGACCGCTCCATCGACGCGGCCTTCGAGCTCGCCGAGCCCAACCCGACCTTCCTCCGCCGCCAAGAAGTCCTCTTCGCAGCTTATGAGAGTCTGACCAGCCCACTGTTGAGTGCCAGAGCACCAGTCAAGCGCGCCGCTGCGAACGGCCGCCGCCGTGCTCGACGATGAGGCTGCCCTATGCGTCGCCGGAGGGTCACGGCGCCCGCGGGGACCACTCTCTGGGTGAGAGTTCTTCACCGGCGGAGGCTCTGGATCTCCATCCGGCTGAACAGTCCCAAGCTCGAGCGGAGATACGACTTCTTCAGGCCAGGCTCGAACGGGCATCGGAACACTTTCAGGCCTTCGGAGATATCTGGAATGCATACCTGGCGCGTCGACCACACCACGTTCGCCTATCGGACGAACCTGACGGATCCATCAGTGGGCGCCTGCAGCGTGACGAGGACATGCCCGTCGAATTGAGCGTCTTGCTCGGGGAGTACCTGTATGAGTTGCGGGCCGCGCTTGACAACTGCTTGTACGCAGTCGCGGTCATCACATCTGGACAAAATCCACCGCCCAACGCCGAGCGGCTCGAGTGGCCAATCCGCGCGAGTCGCCGCGAATGGACAAACCAAGTCGGCCGCTACCGAGCGCTACCGGATGTGGTGGTCGAGGCGCTTGAAGCCATCCAGCCCTACCAGGCCGAGTTCCCGACGTGGAACTCCCTTGAATCGCACTGGGTTTCGTTCCGCTTGATCAGTCAGGATGGGAACGATGGCCAGGTATACGAACGAGATGCGTGAGCGGGCAGTGCGGATGGTCGCCGAGGTCCGCCCGGAGCACCCGCACGAGACGGCCGCGTTGCGGCACGTCGCGGGGCTGTTGGGGATGAACGTCGAGACCCTGCGACTGTGGGTCCACCGCGCCCAAGTCGACGCCGGAGTCCGGCCCGGCACTACGAGCGAGGATGCCGAGGAGATCAAGCGCCTCAAGCGCGAGGTCGCCGAGTTGCGTCGCGCGAACGAGATCTTGAAGTCCGCCTCAGTGTTTTTCGCCAAGGAGCTCGACCGCCCCACGACGAGATGATCCGCTTCATCGACGAGCACAAGGATCAGTTCGGGGTCGAGGCCATCTGCCGGGTACTGCGCCCGGCAGTTCGTGGGTTCATCACCGCCCGCGGGTACCGCGCCGCGAAAGCCAGACCACCCTCGGCGCGCTCACTCAAGGACGAGCTGCTCGTCCCGGAGATCGCCAGGTTGCACGCGGCGAACTACGGCGTCTACGGGGTGCGGAAGATGCACGCCCTGATGCGCCGTCAAGGCTGGGAACTTGGGCGCGATCAGACCGCGCGGCTGATGAAGGTCGCCGGCGTTCGCGGAGTGAAGCGGTCGAAGAAGGTGTTCACCACGAAGTCGGATCCGGCGGCGGTGAAGCCGGCCGACCTGGTCCAACGGCGCTTCCACGCGCCCGCGCCGCGGCGGCTATGGGTTGCTGACATCACCTACGTGGCGACCTGGTCGGGGTTCGCCTACGTGGCGTTCGTGACCGACGTCTACTCCCGGCGGATCGTCGGGTGGAACGTCGCCGCGACGTTGAAGGCCGACATTCTCCCGCTGCAGGCCCTCGACATGGCCGCTTGGGACGCCAAGCGCGAGGGCGCGGTTGATCTGACCGGGCTGGTCCACCACGCCGACCACGGGTCGAACTACCTCTCGATCGTCTACACCGACCGAATCGGCGAACTCGGTGCGAAGCCCTCGACCGGGACCGTCGGGGACTCCTTCGATAACGCGCTGGCCGAGGCCGTCAACGGGCTCTACAAGACCGAGCTGATCCGCCGGCGTCGGCCGTGGCGCACGATCGAGCAGGTCGAGCTCGCGACCTTGGAGTACGTGTGGTGGTGGAACAACCAGCGCCTGCACGGGGAGCTCGACATGAGGACCCCGCTCGAGGTCGAGGCGGCGTACTACGCCGCCCAAAAATCATCCCGGCCGGCACTCGCTGGCCAAGGGAACGCATAGGAACGAAACCCAGTGCGATTCACCCTAGCCCTTCTGCATGATCTCGCAAGGTTCGATCGTCACAGAACGCCAAAGTTGCTTGCCCTGTATCTGGTCGTGTTCCGAATGAAGTACGACCCCGACGTCGTCACGGTTCTACACACGGCTGAAGAAGGAGTTATCCAACCAGGCAGTGCTCTGGCCACGGTGAGGTTGGCCGACGGACACAGCCTTATGCCGGAGGTATTCGATCTCGATGTCGAGTTCGATGTGGATGTTGAAGACGTGGCCACGGCATATGGTCCAGCAGGACGCCATGGCCGCCCTTGGGGTTCCCTCGCCAACCGTCTGCGCGCTACTCACAAGGCCGTGGTGGAGTACTGCAACGGCCTTCTGTCGATCGCAACTGACTACGCGGAGCACGGTTCCGAGGTTTGACGACTCAGTCGATATCGAACTCTTTGGTGTGCTTGGTACCCCTATCCGTCCACGACAGGATGATTGCTGCCCTCGAGGTTGCCAGGGAGTACATGACAGGGGCCTTTCGCATCTGCCCGCGTTGGATGGTCGTGGGACCTGACCATCTCACGAAGAAATTCGTGCCGGGGGCGGCTTCCACCATGACGTCTTCCGCATCGACGTCGCCCCTGTTCGTGACCTCAACCCAGCGCTCGGTTGAATGCGTGAGGCGTCCTTGATGATCTGTCTTGGGCAGCCGCTCGCTTGCTGGCTGAACCAGGAAGTCGACGCCTCCGGTGGCCTCCACTGGTTGGTGGATTTGCTGCTGGAGCTGAGCGATATCGTGCTCGATGGCTTGCCAAACCCGAGACCGAAGTTCACCGATGTTGGAGAAAGTGCTGTACAAGCCGCCCAGCGCGTTCTGGAAGGCACGTAGGCGCTCAAGCTCCTCGGTGTCAACATCGCGGGGAAGTGGTGCTTCAGAGAAGAAGGTGTGGACCGGCTTGCCCGCCCCATTGGCGCGGTTCATCTCCTCAGCGGTGCCTGACAGGTCCCGAGTGGTCTCTTGACCCAAACGATTGCCGAACAGCGCAAAGACGATATCGGCGTGGTCGACGAGTTGCCGGTTGATGATGTCCTGGGCGTCAGTTCCCAGCTGCGGAACCGCCGTGGTCTCCCACTTCATAGGCAGGAGGATCACGTTTCGGTGACGCGTATTGGCGTCGTTCCAGTCAGCTAGCGATTCGTACACGGCTGTCCGGGCCTCGGGCACGTCAGAGGGCGAGGCGATCATCACGGTGAAGACCTGTGCGAGCTGCATGGGGACAAACTACGTTGCCCCACCGACACCAACGTCCCACGGATGTGCCAGCCCCGTTCTGGCGTGCCGGCACTTGCTGATGCCTAGCACGAAGAGGGTGCTCAGCAACACACACAGACACGGCAGGGAACCTCCCTACCAGGAGGAGGCCCAGGGCGAGGGCACCCGCGATACCCCCGTCTACCACCGGTTCATGGACGCCGCGTACGAACTCGGCACAAAGGTCGTGCTGATCACGCCGGCCCGCTTCCTTTTCAACGCCGGCTTTACACCCAAGGCGTGGAACGAGAGGATGCTCGCCGACCCCCGCATCACCGTGCCGATTTACGTCCGCGACAGCTCGGAGCTCTTCCCGGGCACCAAGATCCGAGCAGGGATCGCCGTCACGTACCGAGACGCGGAGCGCACCGGTGCGCCGATCGAGACGTTCACGGCATACGAGGAGCTCAACACGATCCTGCACAAGGTCCGAGAGTCAGAAGCGACATTCATCGAGACTCTCGGCATCACGAGCTCACGCTCGTACCGCTACACCCACATGCTGTACGAAGAGCACCCCGAAGCGCTCACGCTGCGCCCTGAGGGCAACTCTGCGCTGGTCAACACGAATACGTTCGAGCAGTTCTCCTTCCTGTACAACGAGACTCGGCCCGCCGACGGTCACGAGTACGTTCAGGTCCTCGGTGTGATCAAGAACAAGCGCCACCGCCGATGGATCCGCAGCGACTACATCACCGGCCCGGAGAGCTTCGGGAAGTACAAGGTGGCGCTCCCCGCCGCGAACGAGAACAACAAACTCGGCCAGATGGCGGCTCCAGAAGTGGTTGAGCCTGGTGTTGCCGTCACCCAGACATTCCTGACGATCGGCGCGTTCGAGACAGAGGCCGAGGCGCTGGCTTGCTTGTCGTACGTGAAGACGAAGTTCGCGCGAGCCATGCTTTATGTCTTGAAGGTGACCCAACACAACCCTCGCGCTACCTGGAAATTCGTCCCGGCGCAGGACTTCACGAGCGCCTCTGACATTGACTGGACCAAGTCGATCCCCGAGATCGATGCCCAACTCTGCTCGAAATACGGCCTTGACCCCAAGGAAATCGCCTTCATCGAGGACAAGGTCACTCCGCTGGACTGATCTTGGTAGCGCGCGTCGTGACACGCCACAGAGCAGGACGACGAACGCCCGAGCGATGAGCTTCAGCGACGGCTAGCCTGCTCACGGAGTCGCGGAGGGCGTCCTCTCCGGCGCGGACGTAGTGGTTGAGGACGGTGGTCAGCTTGTCGCCGAGGTACTGGACGACCTCCCATGGCTCACCGAGCTCGTCGTGGAATCACCTCGTCCCCGCGTGGTGGCGCAGGTAGCGGTAGACGATCGCCCGAGTTCGGTCATTTCCTTAGTGCGTTAGTTTGCGGGTGAGCGCGTTGATGAGGGCCTGCTTCTCGGCGGGGATCGCGGGCGGGAAGGTCTGCTCGCTGTCGTTGATCGCGAGGGTGGCTGAGCGCAGCGGTCGGAGTTGACGGGTCAGGTTGCGGATGGCCAGGCCGGTGCGGTGCTGGGCCTCGCGGCTGACGGCCAGCGCGGTGAACACGACGGTGAGGTGGGCCTCGATCGCGTCCTTGGTGTGGTGGAAC
>Ga0209607_1000914_pt1 | contig 25122 bp, 24 predicted proteins | sample AD_UKC117_MetaG_FD_184413 | JGI IMG/M metagenome (GOLD analysis project Ga0209607, IMG submission 184413) | Active sludge microbial communities of municipal wastewater-treating anaerobic digesters from Hong Kong - AD_UKC117_MetaG (SPAdes)... | ecosystem: Engineered > Bioreactor > Anaerobic >... | reverse complement strand
GTCGACAGGGAGTGGAAGCCGTCCGGGCGCAGCCCACCGACGAGGAGCTCGAGGTTGACCTTGCCGGGGACACGCACCGTCACCGGCACGGGCGCGAGATGGGCCGAGGTCATGACGCCACCCTAGTTGTAATGACCGGGGACGTTAGTCGACGCTTGGGGCGCTGGTAGAACTCGCGTCAGGGCCGCGGCATCGCCGGTGACATCCACGCCCTGCGCGATAGCGGCGGGCAGAGGCATTGCGCCTTGTAGGAGGGCAACCAGTACCGGCCCGGGGCCTGTAACACCCGCCAGGGGGCTGACGTCGCGCCGGCAAGGGTCCACCGTGATGGTCCCGTCGGCGGCGGTGAGGTCGAAGCCGTCGTCGAAGGTGCTGAACCGGATCACGATCGGTGGCTCGTCCGGCCTGTGATCCGCGAGGAGGAAGCGTGCCGGTTGGCTGAGCCAGTGCATCTGGAAGATCGCATCACTCGGCGCCTCTGGAACCGTCGGTGCACCCCACTTCAGAAGCTCGCGCAGCACTCCGTCCAGGGCCCGGCCACGCTCGGTAAGCCGATACGTTGGCGTGCCCGGGATTCCTGGGGCGGGCTCGCGGGCGACGACACCGTTGGTCTCGAGGTCCCGCAGACGCTGGGTGAGCAGGTTCGTCGCGATGCCAGGCAGGCCGCGCTGGACTTCGCCAAAGCGCAATGCGCCCCCGATCAGCAGCTCACGCACGATCAGGAGAGTCCACCGGTCACCGACGACATCTAAGGCGCGAGCGATCGAACAAAGCTGTCCGTAGGACTTCACCTGAACCCCCTTGACTTTATCAAGTGACTGCTTGAAAGTATCAAGCACCATTCTCACACCAAGGAGAGCCATGCCCGCCACCCTGTCTTCTGCCGCACCTCAGACCCTCAAGGACTATTACCGGATCCTCGAGTCCGGCATCGACAGTTACCAGGACGGGGCTGACCTACGGCCTCTGCTGGGTGACCACCTCGACTTCACGGGTTCCCTCGCCGGACACCTCCCCGACGCCACCGATGGCTTCCTGGGCGGGGTTGCCGGTTTCATTGCGACGGTCAAGCAGATCGAGATCATCCACGACGTGCACGGCCCTAACGGCTCCGCCGTGCTCTACACGGCGACCATGCCCGGCGGTCCCATGACCTTCGCGGAGTTCTTCACCTTCGACGGCGGACGCATCGCGTCCTTGAACCTTCACTACAGCGGCCCCGAGTACATCGAGAAGGGTGGACGATGACCGCACAGAAGGACCTGGTTGAGCGAGTTCGTGACGCGCTAAGAGCTCGCAACCCTCGTGAGGTGTCGATGTTCGGGGGAGTGTCGTTCATGGTCGAGGACCGGATGGTCGTCGCCGCTCGTCGGGAAGGGACACTCCTGCTACGCATCGACCCCACTGACGCGGAGGACCTACTCACCCGTCCTGGTGCTCACCCTGCGCTCATGGGTGCAGACCGCCCCATGGGCGAAGGCTGGATCAGCATTGAACAGGCCGCCCTCCAGGGACCTGGGCTCGAGTCCTGGCTTGCGCCAGCACTCACCTTCCACGCAGCGCAAGGCTCCAAGTAGAAGTCTCTACTCCAACTCCATCATCCGGTGGCCGGTCGCAAACGCGGCCGGCCACCGATCTATCTCAGGAGGCACTTTGAGTCATCGCAATGCCGCACTGACCCCACGTCATCGTCTACGAGTCGCCCGCCTCGTCATCGAGGAAGGATGGCCGATCAGCGAAGTCGCTGCCCGCTTCCAGGTGTCGGGGCCAACCGTGAAGCGGTGGGTCGACCGCTACCTCGCTGGCGAGCCGATGCAAGACCGGTCGTCACGTCCGAAGTCCTCACCGAACAAGACGAGCAAGAAGACGACAAAACGGTGCGTGAGCCTACGAATGCGCCTGAGGGAAGGGCCTGTTCAACTCGCAGCCCGACTCGGCATCGCCCCGGCCACGGTCCACCGCATCCTCACGACCGCGCGCATGAATCGACTTTCCTACGTCGACCGTGCCACCGGCGAGCCGATCCGCCGATACGAACACGACCACCCTGGCTCGCTCGTGCACGTGGACGTCAAGAAGCTCGGGAACATCCCCGACGGTGGGGGCTGGCGATACGTCGGGCGACGTCAAGGATCGAGGAATCGTGCCGTCACTCCCGGCAAGCCGAAGAACAAGTGGCGCAACCCCAAGCTCGGGTATGCGTTCGTGCACACAATCATGGATGACCACTCGCGCGTCGCCTACACCGAGGTTCACAACGACGAATCCGCTGTCACCGCCGTCGGAGTCCTGCATCGAGCGGTCGAGTGGTTCGCCGACCGAGGGGTCGCTATTGAGCGCATCTTGTCCGATAACGGTGGTGCGTACCGCTCTCACCTGTGGCGAGACACGTGCGAGGCCCTATCGATCACTCCGAAGCGAACGCGGCCATACCGCCCACAGACCAACGGCAAGGTCGAGCGATTCCACCGCACCATGGCCGACGGCTGGGCATATGCGCGCTGCTACACGAGCGAGAAAGAACGCCGCGATGCCCTCACCGACTGGCTCCACGAGTACAACCAGCACCGACCACACACCGCCTGCGGAGGCCAGCCGCCCTTCTCACGATTGATCAACGTCCCCGGTCAGTACACCTAGTCAGGACCGGGCGCCTGACGTCCACCCCGAGCCGGCGGCGGCTGGGACCAGCGGGGTTCACCTGCCCCGTGCTTCGGCGAGGGCCGCGAACTGATGGATGTCGAGGCGTTCACCGCGCAGGGTCGGGTCGATCCCGGCCGCGCGGCACACCCGCTCCGCCTCGGCCGGGGACCCCGCCCACGTGGCCAGGGCGGCCCGCAGGGTCTTGCGCCGCTGGGCGAAGGCAGCGTCGACGCAGGCGAAGACGTCGGCCCGGCTCGCCGTCGTCTCGGGCGCCGAGCGGCGCTCGAAGGCGACCAAACCGGAGTCGACGTTCGGGACCGGCCAGAAGATCGAGCGGGAAACGGTGCCGGCGAGCCGCACATCGGCATGCCACGCAGCCTTCGCCGAGGGCACGCCGTAGGCCTTGGAGCCGGGCCGGGCCGCCAACCGCTCGGCCACTTCGAGCTGGACCATGACCAGGATGCGCTCGATGGTCGGGAAGAGCTCGAGGAAGCGCAGGACGACGGGCACCGAGACGTTGTAGGGGAGGTTGGCGACCAGCGCCGTCGGCGCCGGACCGGGCAGCGTTTGGACCTGCAGGGCGTCGGCATGGACGACGAGCAGGCGCTCGGAGAGATCGGGGGCCCGGGCACCAACGGTGTCCGGCAGGGCGGCAGCCAGGACGGGGTCGACCTCGAGGGCGATGACCGTGCGCACCGCGGGAAGGAGTGCCAGGGTCAGCGAGCCGAGCCCCGGGCCCACCTCGACGACGACGTCGTTCGGCCCCACGCCCGCGACCCGCACGATGCGCTCGACCGTGTTGCCGTCGACGACGAAGTTCTGCCCCCACTGCTTGGTCGGGCGGATCCCGAGCCGGTCGGCGAGCTCGCGCACCTGCGATGCCCCGAGCAGGCGTGCGGTCGGCTCGGGCATGGCGTCACTCTAGACGCGCACAAAGCGGTATGCCGTGCGCCCGGGTGGGCGCACGGCATACGGCGTGGTCGTGAGGAGGCTCAGCCCTTGCAGCTCCACTGGCCCAGGCCCGAGTAGGCGTAGAGCCGGTTGGCGACGGTGATCTGCTGCTCCCGAGTGGCCAGGTCGGCACGCTGGGCGAAGTCGCCACCGCCGTTGCCGAGCCAGGTCTGGTAGGAGAACTGCAGGCCGCCGTAGTAGCCGTTGCCGGTGTTGATGCTCCAGTTGCCGCCGGACTCGCACTGGGCGACGCGGTCCCACATGGCGGCATTGGCCAGGTTGATCCCGCCACCGGAGGTGTTGCCGGCGCTGGCCGCAGGCGCAGCCGGGGCCGGACGGGCCTGGGTGCCCTTGGCGACGACCTGGGCGACGGGCTCACGGGTGACGGTGGAGCCGGTCTGCGATTCGCTCTCGACCTGCCCGTCGACGACGACCTGCTGGACGGTGATGGTGCGCTCGCCGGCCACGCCCTTGGTGACGACCTTCTTCTGGTCGGTGTAGAGCGAGTCGTCGGTGGTCTCGGTCGTGCCGAAGGCGATCTCCTCGGTGGAGGTCGTGTCGCGCAGTTCGACGCGGTTGACCACGATGCTCATGCCGTTGGCCACTGGGGTGTCGGCGCCGGGGTTGATCCGGTCCTTGTCACCGATCGCGACGCCCTGGTCCTTGAGCAGGTCACCGATCGTGGCCGAGGTGGTGGTGAGGGGCTGGGCCTGGCCGCCGACGGTCAGGGTGACGTCCTTGGGAGTGGTCACCGAGAAGGTGAGGCCCTGACGGCCCAGGGTCTGCGAGCGCGAGGCCGAGATGACCGCCCCGTCGGCGTGCAGGCCGAGGTCCTTGAGCGCGGCGTCGACCGTCGTCGCGGTCGTCCAGTACTCCTTGACCACACCGTCGACCGTGACGACCAGCTTGCGTGCGTAACGCACGGTGATGGTGTCGCCGTCCTTGACCTTCGAGCCCAATGACGGGACGACCTGGTCACGCGCGCCGACCGTGATGTCCTGGCCGTCCAGGACGTCGGCGACGGTGGAGCCGAAGCTGTGCGCGGACGAGCTCTTGCCGTCGACTGAGAGGGTGACGGACTTGTCGAGAGCGGTCACGCCGAAGGATCCGGCGATGACGGTCAGGGCTGCTGCGCCTTGGGCGAGCAGGGGCAAGGGGCGAAAGTTCACTGCACTCCGATGGTCAAACTTCCCGGGCACCGAGCAGCGAGGACCGGACAGGGGTTGCCGGTGCGAGCCATCAGGGGAGGGCCCGCCGGAGGCGGTCGGGCAGGGGTGCCGACACGCTCCGCTCGCCGGGTTCGGCCCCGGCCAACCCATCCACCATGCCGGAACGCGCGAGCGAAGGTCAAGTTTTGATAACGGCCGCCCCAAAGGCTGGTCTCAGGCGTGGGTGGTGTGCGTCACGGGTGTGACTGGAGGGGTTGGTCACCACGAGCCGTAGAGCCGCTCCCCGGTCTGGTTGACCTGGTGACACAACTCGGGAACGGAGACGCCGAGCACGGCTGCCGCCCGGCGGACCGTCAGCGGGAGCATGACCGGCGCGTTGGTGGCGCCCCGGAAGGGGTGAGGCGTCAGGTAGGGCGCATCGGTCTCGACGAGCACCCGGTCGAGGGGTGTCACGGCGAGCGCGTCACGCAGTTCCTGGGAGCTCTTGAAGGTGATGGGTCCGGCGAAGGAGAGGTGGTAACCCCGGTCGACGCACTCGCGCGCAAACCTGACGTCACCCGAAAAACAGTGCAGCACAACCTTTTCGGGGGCTCGTTCGCTGTCGAGGACGCGGAGGACGTCGTCATGCGCGTCCCGGTCATGGATCTGGAGCGTCTTCCCGAGTCGCTTGGCGAGGTCGATGTGCCAGCGGAAGGACTCCTCCTGCACACCTCGCCCCTCGGGCTCGGTCCGGAAGAAGTCGAGCCCGGTCTCCCCGACCACGCGCACGCGCGGGTGCGCGGCATACTCCTCGATCTCGTCGTACGCCGCGGCGAGCCTCCCCGCCGCCGCCAAGCGTGGGGCGTCGTTGGGGTGCAGGGCCACCCCGCCGAGGATCTGCGGGTGCTCGTCGACCAGGCCGATGGTGAGCCGGGCCGAGGGCAGGTCACAACCGATCTGCATGACGCGCGTCACACCGACCCGGGCCGCCTCGCGCAGGGCTGCGGCGACGTCGATCGGCTCGCCCTCGCGGCTGATGTCGAGATGGGTGTGGTTGTCGAAGACAGGGATCTGGAGTGGATCCGGGAACTCGATCTCGCGCGGCATTCGGTGCCTGGCCCTAAGGGGGCTCAGCCGCCCATCCGGGCGAGTTCCTCGTCGACGACCGAGTCGTCGAGTTTGGTGAAGACCGGCGCCGGCTTGACGATCGGGGTGCCGACGACGACCGGCGTCCGGCCCCAGCGTGGGGTGTTGGAGTACTCGCCGGTGATGACCGGATAGGTGCGGTCGGCATCGGCGTCGAGGCCGCTGACGTCCGCGATGACCGGCATCGGCATGAACTGACCCCGGCCACCGAGCACGGCATGGACCCGGTTGGCCGCATGCGGCAGGACGGGCGCGAGAATCGTGTTGAGATCGCTCACGCACTGGATGAGGGTGTGCAGCACCGTGGCCAGGCGCTCGCGCTGGTCGTCACCCTTGAGCTTGAAGGGCTCGGTGCGCGACACATAGGCGTTGACCTCACCCACGGCGCGCATCGCCTCGGCCGTCGCCGCCTTGACGCGCTGACGGGCCAACAGGTCGCCGACGGTGGTGAAGGCCTGCTCGACCGTGGCGAGCACGGCCTCGTCGACCTCGTCCAGTGGGCCGGGTTGCGGGATCTCGCCGAAGTTCTTGGCGACCATGGCGGCGCTGCGCGAGACCAGGTTGCCCCAGCCGGCGACGAGCTCGGAGTTGTTGCGCTGGACGAAGTCGCGCCAGGTGAAGGCGCTGTCCTGGCTCTCCGGGCCGGCCGCACAGATGAAGTAGCGGATGCCGTCGGGGCCGTAGCGGTCGAGGACGTCGCGCACGAGGACGACGTGGCCGCGGCTGGTGGAGAACTGCTGGTCGCCGAAGGTGAGGTACTCGCTCGAGACGACCTCGGTCGGCAGGTTGAGCACCCCGAACTCGCCGGGGCTGCCGCCGTGAGCGCCGCGACCGGCATACGCCAGGAGCTCGGCCGGCCAGATCTGGGAGTGGAAGGTGATGTTGTCCTTGCCCATGAAGTAGTAGGACAGCGCCTCCGGGTCGTTCCACCACTCGCGCCAGCGGTCGGCCTGGCTCTGGCCGTCGACCTCCGGCAGGCGTCGGGCCCACTCGATCGACGCCGAGAGGTAGCCGACGACCGCGTCGAACCAGACATAGAGCCGCTTGGTCGGCTGGTCGCGCCAGCCGTCGAGTGGCACCGGGATACCCCAGTCGATGTCACGGGTCATCGCGCGCGGCTTGATGTCGTCGAGGATGTTGAGGCTGAACTTGATGACGTTGGGGCGCCAGGTGCCGCTCGCCTCGCGACCCTCGAGCCAGGTGCGCAGGGAGTCCGCGAGCGCCGGGAGGTCGAGGAAGAAGTGCTGGGTCTCGACGAAGACCGGCGTCTCGCCGTTGACCTTGGAGCGCGGGTTGATCAGTTCCTCGGGCTCGAGCTGGTTGCCACAGTTGTCGCACTGGTCGCCACGGGCCTCGCCGTAACCACAGATGGGGCAGGTGCCCTCGATGTAGCGGTCCGGCAGGGTGCGGCCGGTGCTGGGCGAGATGGCGCCGCGCTGGGTGCGCTCGACCATGTAGCCGTTCTCCCAGCAGCGCCGGAAGAGCTCCTGGGCGACGGCATAGTGGTTGTCGGTCGTCGTGCGCGTGTAGAGGTCGTAGGAGCAGCCCAGGTCGGCGAGCTCGGCGGCGATGATCGCGTGGTTCTTGTCGACCAGCTCTCGGGGGGTCACGCCCTCCTTGTCGGCCAGGACGAGGATCGGCGTCCCGTGCTCGTCGGAGCCGCTCACCATGAGCACGTCGTGCCCGGCCATCCGCATGTACCTGGAGAAGACGTCCGAGGGCACCGCGAACCCGGCGACGTGGCCGAGGTGACGCGGGCCGTTGGCATAGGGCCAGGCGACGGCGGAGAGGACCTTGCTCATGATCCAGAATCCTAGGCGGCGACCACCGGCTCGCCGGCACGGGTTTCCGGGAGCCGGCCCCGCGGCATACCGGCAGGGCTGAGGACAGCCTGTGACCGTGGCTCACCCCGGGCCGGGCGTGGCGGGATTACCCTGCCGAGTGGGCGACGTTCACCTGATCGCTCGGTCACTCCTGTGACCACCTGCACCGAAGGGATCACTCGTGATCGCTGCCCTGACCGGGATGGGCCTGTCCGCCGCCGCGGGCCTCAACGCCTACATCCCCTTCCTCATCGTGGCGCTCATCGCCCGCTTCACCGACCTCATCACGCTGCCCACGAGTTTTGCCTGGATCGAGTCGTGGTGGGCGATCGGGATCGGCTCGATCCTGCTGATCGCCGAGCTCGTCCTCGACAAGATCCCGGCCATCGACACCGTCAACGACACGATCCAGACCTTCATCCGCCCGAGCATGGGTGGCCTGATCTTCACCGCCACCCAGTCGGCCGAGTCCCTCGACTCCAGCCAGTGGATGAAGGACAACCCCTGGGTCGGCATCGTGCTCGGGATCCTCGTCTCGGGCCTGGTGCACACCGGGAAGATGGCGGCCCGACCCGTCATCAACGCCGGCACGGTGGGGGCCGGGGCTCCGGTGGTCTCGACGGTCGAGGACGGCGCCTCGATCGGGCTCTCGCTCATCGCGATCTTCCTGCCGATCCTGGTGATCCTCGCCCTGGTGCTCATGGCGTGGCTGTTCATCTGGCTCTGGCTCAAGGTGCGACGTTGGCGCCGCAACCGCGACAGCGGGTTGCATCCCGACTACGCCTGAGGCGCCCCGCCGTCAGGCCAGGGGTGTGAGGACGAGCAGCACCGCGTCGGTCAGGTATGCCGCGCGCTCGGCTCTCGCCGGTCCGTCTCCGGCCGCGTGCGTGAGGCCGCCCAGCAGGATGCCCTCGAGGGCTGCGACGAGTCCGTCGGCCCGGCCGCGGCTGCACTCCTTGCCCGAGCCGGCGGCAATCTCCGCGACGACGTCGACCAGACCGGCGCGCCACTCAGCCAGTGCGGCGCCGAGTTCGGGCTGGCGCAATGCCTCGAGACCGAGCTCGGCCTGGGTGACGACCAGGCCCGGCTCGTCGAGCCATCGCTCGAAGAGGGCCACCACTTCACCGACCACCGCGTCGGTGCGTTCCTGGCCGTCGGGATGTCTGGCGTGGACCACGTCGAGACGGCCGCCGAGGTCGAGGACGCTGACCCGCAGCTGGTGCCCGATGTGCTCTGTCAACGCGCCCAGAAGAGCGACCTTCGTCCGGTAGTAGGACGAGCAGCTGCCCTCGGGCAGACCGGCGTCGGCGTCCACGGCTCGGTGCGTCAGGGCCCGCAGGCCCCCGGCTCCGACCACTCGCTGCGCGGCGATCACGAGCTCGAGCCGGCGCCCCGCATGGGGTGGCGTCGGCGCCGTCGTCGTGCTCGCTGCGGTCATCGCCCACATTCTGCCTCCGCACTGCCGTCAAAACCCAGGTTCTGCGTGACGCGGAAGCGGGGGCTTGACAATGGTTTCTACATCTGTAGATACTACAGATGTAGAAACCTCCACCACTCAGCAGAGGAGAACGCCATGCTCACCGGAGCCGACAACGTCATCACCTTCTTCCAGGTCCTCATCGCCCTGGGCAGCGTCGCCCTGCTGCTCGGCCTCGGTGTCGTCGTCCGCGACCTCGTCGCCACGCAGCGCCCGCGTCGTCTCGCCCGTCGCGAGTCAATCCCGGCCTACTACCTGCGCGGCCACGCCTTCGCCCACTGAGGGACGCGCGGCTCGACTCAGAGACCAGCCGCCAGCCGGTGGTGTGCCGCGCTCCACCGCAGGTGGTCGCGCAACGCCGGGATCGTGGTCGCCTCGTCGATGACCACGAGTTCGGTGCCCACCATCTCGGCGAAGTCGCGCAGCTCCTCGGTGCCTGCCTGGGCCGAGAGCACCGCCCAGCGGCACGAGGTCTCAGCCGGACGAGGCCAGCCGTCCCAGTGTCCCGACCTACAGTGACCCCGTGACGACTGTGAGTCAGGCCCCCGGACGGCGCGGGCTCCTCACCGAGACCTGGCTCGTGCTGGGCGTCTCGCTCGGGGCGTCGGCGATCTGGTCCATCCTGCGGATCATCGAGCGCCTCACCCGCGAGGTCGCCCTGGGTCAGCAGACCTCGGCCCTGAACTCCTCGGTCACCCCGGATCGCCCGTGGCTCGACCTGGCCTACCAACTCGTCGGCGTCGCGCTCGGCGTCATCCCCGCCTTCCTCGCCCTGCACCTGCTCACGACGCGACCGGGGCCGGGTGCGCACGGTGAGCCCGCGGCATACCGGATCGTGGGTTTCGACCTCCGCAAGCCGGTCCAGGACCTGCGCCGTGGCGCCGGCCTCGCGACCGTCATCGGGGTGCCGGGGTTGGGCCTGTATGCCGCAGCCAAGGCCATCGGGCTCAACACCACCGTCGCCGCCGCGAACCTCTCCGGCGCGTGGTGGACGATCCCGGTGCTCATCCTGGCTGCCGCCCAGAACGCCGTGCTCGAGGAAGTCGTCATGGTCGCCTACCTCTTCGATCGATGGGCCCAGGCCGGCTGGACGCAGTGGACGGTCATCGTCGTGAGCGCCCTGATCCGCGGGAGCTATCACCTCTACCAGGGCTTCGGTGGGTTCGTCGGCAATGCCGTCATGGGCGTGATTTTCGGCTGGATCTACACGCGGACCAAACGGGTCATGCCGCTCGTCGTCGCCCACACCCTGCTCGATGTCGTCGCCTTCGTCGGCTATGCCCTGCTCAAGGACCACCTCTCCTGGCTGTGACGGCCCACCGAGGCCATGGTCAACGGGACCGGCCGCTCCTCACGGTGAACCCAGGGCCGCGGGCGGAACAACCGCGGCAGACGGGAACAACGCCGACACGGTTGAGCGGGCGGCACACCAAGCTTTCGGTATGCCGCCCGCTCACCTCACCGCGGGAAGAACCGCGGCCGTTGCAACAACGCCGTCAGCCGCCCTGACGCATCGCCGTCCGGAGGTCCTTGTTGAGGGTGGAGATGACGTCCTGCGGGATGCCCTTGGGGCAGGCGACCGAGCAGGCGCCGGTGTTGGTGCAGCCGCCGAAGCCTTCGTGGTCGTGCTGCGAGACCATCGACACCACCCGGGCCCACCGCTCGGGCTGGCCCTGCGGCAGTTCGCCCAAGTGGGTGACCTTGGCGCCCATGAAGAGCATCGCCGAGGCGTTCGGGCAGGCGGCGACGCAGGCGCCGCACCCGATGCACTCGGCGGCCTGGAAGGCGCGGTCGGCCTTCTGCTTCGGCACGGGCGCGGCGTTGGCCTCAGGGGCCGAACCGGTGTTGACCGAGATGAAGCCGCCGGCCTGGATGATCCGGTCAAAGCTGCTCCGGTTGACGACCAGGTCCTTGATGATCGGGAAGGCGTCGGCGCGCCACGGCTCCACCGTGATCGTGTCGCCGTCCTTGAAGGAGCGCATGTGCAGCTGGCAGGTCGTCGTCTTCTCCGGGCCGTGCGCGTGGCCGGAGATCATCAGGCCGCACATCCCGCAGATGCCCTCGCGACAGTCGGAGTCGAAGGCGATCGGCTCCTCACCCTTGGCGTTGAGCTGTTCGTTGAGGACGTCGAGCATCTCGAGGAAGCTCATGTCCGGGCTGATGTCCTCGACCTCGTAGGTCTGCAGGTGTCCGCGATCGGAGGGCCCGTCCTGGCGCCAGATGCGCAGCGTGAGGTCCATGTTCTTGGGGTCGCTCTTGGTCGAGGTGGCCATTACTTGTAGCTCCGCTGCTTGAGTTCGATGGCTTCGTAGACGAGGTCTTCCTTGTGGAGCACCGGGGCACCCATCGTCGAGCCCGGCTGGTTCGGGTCGTTCTCGCCGTCGCCGAACTCCCACGCCGCGACGTAGAGGAACTGGTCGTCGTGGCGCAGCGCCTCACCATCCTCGGTCTGGCTCTCCGCCCGGAAGTGTCCACCGCACGACTCGGCCCGGTGGAGGGCGTCGATGCACATGAGCTCACCGAGCTCGAGGAAGTCGGCGACGCGGCCGGCCTTCTCGAGGCTCTGGTTGAGGGTGTCCGCCGACCCGAGGATCTTGACGTTGCGCCAGAACTCGGCGCGCAGCCCACGGATGAGGTCGATGGCCTTGAGAAGCCCCGCCTCGGTGCGCTCCATGCCGCAGTACTCCCACATGATGTTGCCGAGCTCCTTGTGGAAGGAGTCGACGCTGCGCTCGCCCTTGATCGCGAGGAGGCGCTTGGTGCGCTCCTCGACCGCGGTGCGGGCCTCGACGACGGCCGGGGCGTCCTCGGACACCTTGGGGAAGGGGCCCTTGGCGAGGTAGTCGCGGATCGTGTTGGGGAGGACGAAGTAGCCGTCGGCCAGGCCCTGCATGAGGGCCGAGGCCCCGAGCCGGTTGGCGCCGTGGTCGGAGAAGTTCGCCTCACCGGTGACGAAGAGCCCGGGGATCGTGGACTGCAGGTCGTAGTCGACCCAGAGGCCACCCATCGTGTAGTGCACGGCCGGGTAGATGCGCATCGGCGTCTCGTAGGGGTTCTCCCCCGTGATCCGCGCGTACATGTCGAAGAGGTTGCCGTACTTCTCCTCGACGGCCTTCTGGCCCAGGCGCTTGATCGCGTCGGCGAAGTCGAGGTAGACCCCGCGACGGAAGTCGCCGACCATCGGGCCGACGCCGCGGCCCTCGTCGCACATGTTCTTGGCCTGGCGCGAGGCGATGTCACGCGGCACGAGGTTGCCGAAGGCCGGGTAGATGCGCTCGAGGTAGTAGTCGCGGTCGGCCTCGGGGATCGTGCGCGGGTCCTTCTCGCAGTCCTCACGCTTCTTGGGCACCCAGATCCGGCCGTCGTTGCGCAGCGACTCGGACATGAGCGTGAGCTTGGACTGGTGGTCACCGGACACCGGGATGCAGGTCGGGTGGATCTGCGTGTAGCAGGGGTTGCCGAAGTAGGCGCCCTTGCGGTGCGCCCGCCAGTTCGCCGTGACATTGGAGCCCATGGCGTTGGTGGAGAGGAAGAAGACGTTGCCGTAGCCGCCGGAGGCGAGGACGACCGCGTCGGCGAGGTGCGTCTGGATCTCGCCGGTCACGAGGTCGCGGGCGATGATGCCTCGCGCGCGCCCGTCCTCGACGATGAGCTCGAGCATCTCGTGCCGCGTGAACATCTCCACGGTGCCGGCCGCGACCTGCCGCTCGAGCGCCTGGTAGGCGCCGATGAGGAGCTGCTGGCCCGTCTGGCCCCGCGCGTAGAACGTACGGGAGACCTGGACGCCACCGAAGGAGCGGTTGTCGAGGAGGCCGCCGTACTCACGGGCGAAGGGCACGCCCTGGGCCACGCACTGGTCGATGATGTTCGCGCTGACCTCGGCCAGGCGGTAGACGTTCGTCTCGCGCGAGCGGTAGTCGCCGCCCTTGACCGTGTCGTAGAACAGCCGGTAGACGGAGTCGCCGTCCTCCTTGTAGTTCTTGGCCGCGTTGATGCCGCCCTGGGCGGCGATCGAGTGGGCCCGACGCGGGGAGTCCTGGTAGCAGAATGACTTCACGTGGTAGCCGGCCTCGCCGAGCGTGGCGGCCGCCGCGCCACCGGCCAGGCCGGTGCCGACGATGATGACGGACAGCTTGCGGCGGTTGGCCGGGTTGACCAGCGCCGCGTCCATCTTGCGCTTCTCCCACATGCCCGCGACGGGGACCTTGGGGGCCTTGGTGTCGGCGATCTTCTCGCCCTCGGTGTAGACGCCGTGGATCAGGTCGGTCATGGGGTCCTCACTTCACCAGGCCGAAGAGGATGGACAGGGGCGGGATCGCGAAGCCGACGACGACCAGGGCAGCGGTGAGGTTCCCGATGCCCTTGGCCCGGGCGCGCGCCTTGGGGGTCTGGGTGAAGCCGAGCGTCTGCTGCGCGCTGAACACGCCGTGCGCGAGGTGCAGGCCGAGAGCGGCGAGCGCGAGCAGGTAGATGAGCACCATCCACCAGAGCTGGAAGGACGCGACGACCATCATGTAGGGCGAGGCCTTGATCGCCGCGGCGTCAGGCCCGTCGACGTTGATGACCGGTTTGACGATCGTGAAGTGGATCAGGTGCCACACGACGAAGAGCAGGATCGCGACCCCGCCCCACCGCATCCACTGCGCGGACGCCGCCGTCTTGAGGACGGCGTACTTGGTCTTGCGCGCCGAGCCAGCGCGGCTCCAGAGGGTGAACGCGGCATACGCATGCCCGATGAGGGAGCCGATGAGCAGCACCCGGAAGATCCACAGCAGCCCGCCGTAGGGGAGCATCGGCTCGCCGAAGGTGCGCAGGTGGTGCGCGTAGGTGTCGAAGGCCTCCTGGCCGGCGAGCACCTTGAGGTTGCCGTACATGTGGAGGAGCACGTAGAGGACGAAGAAGGCACCCGTCACCGCCATGAGCAGTTTGAGGGCGATCGTCGTCTTCCGCGCTGTCGGTGCGGAAAGAGTCGTCGTGGCCACGGGTGCAAACTACCGCTCCCCGCGCGCGCTTTCACGGCAAGGTGGGCCTTACCTCGTGTGAGATCCGCACGTTACCCGCCGGTACCCGCGCTCCCCCGGCGAGCAGGGGTCACCCGCGGGCGGCGAGCGCGGCGTCGTAGAGGGCCTTCTTCGACAGCCCGGTCTCGGCGGCCACCTCGCCGGCCGCGTCCTTGAGGCGTATGCCGCGGGCCACCCGCGCGAGCACCTCACCCACCGCGTGGGCCGGGTCCGCAGCCGCGGCCTCCGCACCCTGGACGACCACCGTGATCTCACCCTTGACCCCTTCGGCCGCCCAGACCGCGAGGTCGGTGACCGTGCCGCGCCGGACCTCTTCGTAGGTCTTGGTCAGCTCGCGGCACACGGCCGCTGGCCGATCGCTCCCGAAGGCCTGGGCCATCGCCGTGAGGGTGTCGGCGATCCGGTGCGGCGCCTCGAAGAAGACCATCGTGCGGCGCTCGCCGGCCAGTTCGCCCAGGACCCGGCGCCGCTCTCCCGGCTTGCGCGGCAGGAAGCCCTCGAAGCAGAAGCGGTCGACCGGCAGCCCGGAGACCGCCAGCGCCATGAGCACCGCCGACGGGCCGGGCACGCACGTGACGCGTACCTTCGCGGCGATGGCGGCCGCGACGAGGCGATACCCCGGGTCCGAGACCGACGGCATACCGGCATCGGTGACGACGAGGACGCGATCGCCGGCGAGCAGACGCTCGACCAGGTCGGCGGCGCGTGCGTGTTCGTTGTGCTCGTGGAAGCTCACGACTTGGCCGCTCGGCGCCACCCCGAGGTCCGCGCACAGCCGGCGTAGGCGGCGGGTGTCCTCGGCGGCGACGACCTCGGCGGTCGAGAGTTCGGCCGCCAGCCGTGGTGCGGCATCGCGCGGATCACCGATCGGCGTGGCCGCCAGCACCAGCACACCGGGGTCGCCGCTCATGGCCGCGATCCTCGCACGCGACCACACGGCATACCGACATAAAGTGGCCGCCGTGACCAGGGAGGAGGAGTTGCGCGAACTCCTGCTCGGCGACCGCCCGCCGCTCTCCCCCCGCGCTCGTCTGTGGGGCTGGCTCGGCCCGCTCACGCTCACGGTCCTCGGTGGCCTGCTGCGCTTCTGGCACCTCGACCGGCCCGCCAAGTTGGTCTTCGACGAGACCTACTACGTCAAGGAGGGCTGGTCGCTCATCCGGTTCGGCACCGAGATGCAACTCAAGCCCGGCGTCACCGACGTGATGTGGAACTCCGGCACCACCGACGTCCACAACCCCACCCTGGGCAACATCGTCGTCCACCCACCCGTCGGCAAATGGGTGATCGGTGCCGGAGAGTGGCTCTTCGGCGCCGACAGCCCTTTCGGCTGGCGCTTCTCGGTTGCCCTGCTCGGCACCCTGTCGATCCTCATGGTGGGGCGAATCGCGTTGCGGCTCTTCGGATCCGTGACCCTGGCGACGATCGCGAGCCTGCTCATCGCGTTCGAGGGCCTGCACTTCACGATGTCTCGCACCTCGCTGCTCGACATGCCGCTCATGTTCTTCGCGCTCGCCGGTTTCGGTGCGCTCCTCATCGATCGCGACCGCTCGCGGGCAGTCCTCGCGCGCAAGGTCGGCGCCCTCCCGCGCGGGGAGTGGCCGCGGTGGGGGCCCTGGCTGGGCGCCCGGCCCTGGCGGTGGGTCGCCGGCCTGATGCTCGCGCTCGCGACCTCGACGAAATGGTCCGGACTGCTCTTCGTCGCCTGTTTCGGGCTGATGACGGTGTGGTGGGACCTCGGAGCTCGCCGCACCGCGGGGGTGCGCCACTGGCTCGCCGCCGGGCTTCTCAAGGACGGTCCGTATGCCGCGGTGCAACTCGTCGTCGTCACCGCGGTCATCTACCCCCTGACGTGGCTGGGCTGGTTCCTCAATCCGCATGCCTACCTGCGCGGCTGGGCCGCCGCCAATCCCGGGCAGGGCGTGCAGTGGCTGCCCGAGTGGGCCCGGTCCTTCGTGCACTACCACCACGACATGTGGGCCTTCAACACGACGCTGACCAAGCCGCACAGCTACCAGTCCAACCCGTGGGGCTGGCTGGTCCAGGCGCGCCCGACGTCCTTCTTCTACGAAGGGCCGAAGAAGGGCGAGCTGGGCTGCGCCGTCGACCAGTGCTCGCAGGCAGTGCACACGATCGGCACGATTTCGCTCTGGTGGGCAGGGCTGGTCGCGCTCTTCGTCGTGCTCCACCAGTGGCTGGCGCGGCGCGACTGGCGGGCGGGGGCGATCGCGGCGGGCGTGGTCGCGGGCTATGGCATCTGGTTCTACTGGCAGAAGCGCACGATCTTCGCGTTCTACGAGATCACCTTCGAGCCGTTCATCGTGCTCGCCGTCGTCCTGGTCATCGGACTCCTCCTGCGTCCTGCCCTCTCGCCGGAGTGCCCGCCCAACGAGAGACAACTGCGGGTGGTGGGCATCGCGGCCTACCTCGTGGTGCACGTCGCGCTCTTCACCTACTTCTATCCGATCCACGCCGCCGAGGTCATCCCCTACAAGGAGTGGTACCTGCGGATGTGGTTCCCCAGTTGGATCTGAGGTCGGCCTCCACCCGGTGTCGGTGGTGACCCGTAGGTTGAGCCTGTGTTCCTCCTCGGTGACCGGCTCGTCACGAGCCCCAGCGACCTGCGCCTCGCCGCCACGTGCGAGTTCGCGCTGGTCCGCACGCTCGACGCAAGGCTGGGCCGGATTGCGGGCCTGCCCGTCACCGACGACGCGATGCTCGCCCGGGTCGCCGAGCTCGGCACCCAACACGAGCAGCGGGAGTTGCTGCGCCTGTCGGCTCGCCACCCCGGCCGCGTGCTGCAGTTCCCCCGGCCCGCCTACACCCTCGAGGGGCTGACCACCGCCCACGAGACCACGCTGGCCACCCTGCGCGGCGACAGTGCTGATGTCGTCGTCCAGGCGACCTTCTTCGACGGCGGCTTCGTCGGGCACAGTGACTTCCTCGAGCGCACCGACGACGGCTGGTTGGTCATGGACGCCAAGCTCGCCCGCTCCGAGTCGGTCCCCGCGCTCCTCCAGATCGGTGCGTATGCCGCGTGCCTCACCGAGGCCGGCATCCCGACGGCACCGATCGCCCGGCTCGTCCTGGGCACCGGCGAGCCGAGTGACCACCCACTCGACGACCTGCTGCCGGTCCATCGCGCCCGGCGCGCGCGTCTGGCGGCCGTGATGGAGGCGCACGCGGCCGACGACGGGCCGGCGCTCTGGCGCGACGACCGGTGGCTGGCCTGTGGGAGGTGCGAGGTGTGCGTCGCGGCCGCCGAGGAAACGCGCGACGTGCTCCTCGTCGCCGGTGTGCGCATGCCGACGCGGCGCCGCCTGCTCGAGGCGGGGGTGCACACCGTCGAGGACCTGGCCGCCCGCACCGAGCCGGTGCCCGAGGTCCGCGCGGCCACCTTCGAGCGCCTCGTCGCGCAGGCCCGGCTGCAGGTCGAGCAGGACGGCGACCCGACCGGTCGCGTGCGCTCGGAGGTGGTGAGCACAGCGGCGCTGGCCACCATCCCCGAACCCTCGGCCGGTGACGTCTTCTTCGACTTCGAGGGTGATCCGCTCTGGGCCGAGCGTGGGTCCTCGGACTGGGGACTGGAGTACCTTTTCGGTCTCATCGAGATCGACACCGGCACACCGGAATTCCGCACCTTCTGGGCGCACGACCGCGAGGCCGAGAAGCAGGCGCTCATCGACTTCGTCACCTACGTCCAGCAGCGGCGGCGGCAGTGGCCGACGATGCATGTCCATCACTACGCCAACTACGAGGTCGTCGCCCTGCTCCGCCTCGCGGTTCGCCACGGTGTCTGTGAGGAGGAGATCGACCAGTTCCTGCGGGAGGGCGTCTTCGTGGATCTGTATGCCGTGGTTCGCGCCGGTGTGCGCGTCTCCCAGCGGTCCTACTCGATCAAGAAACTCGAGCCGCTCTACATGGACAAGCGCGCCATCGCCCTGCAGAGCGGCGGCGACTCGATCACCGTCTATCACGAGTTCTGCGCGGCGCGTGATCGTGGTGACGAGGCCGAGGCACATCGACTGCTGGAGTTGATCCACGACTACAACCGCGACGACTGCCTGTCCACGCTGGGCCTGCGGGACTGGCTCGTGCAGCAGCGTGAGGCCTCTCCGGTCGTCGAGCCGGCCTCGGACGACGTGGGTGAGGGTGCCCCCGCCGGACCGGTCACCCTGTCCGCAGATCGTCAGGCCCGGATCGCGCTCGAGCGGGCGCTGCGGGAGTTGATCGCCGACACCAAGCCGCACGAGCGAACGCCCGAGCAGCAGGCGATCGCCCTGGCGGCGGCCGCGGTGCAGTTCCATGCGCGCGAGGACAAGCCCTTCTGGTGGCGACACTTCGGCCGGCTGCGCACCCCGGTCGCCGACTGGCCCGCCGACAGTGGAGTCTTCGTCGTCCAGGAGGCCGCTGTGGTGACCGACTGGCACCGCCAGAGCAGCCGGCAGAAGCCGCGTCGCATCCTGCGCCTGGTCGGTGAACCACTCTCGGGCACTCTGCTCACGCCCCGAGACGAGGTCAACGCCGTCTACGCGGCGCCCGGGCCGGCCGGCATACCCATGGAGCGGGGGTTCCACCACGGCAAGTCGCCGGCGGGGGTGCGGATCCTCGAGGCATCGCCGGCGCTGACGACCGGTGGGCACGTGCGCCAGGAGCTGGTCGTCGAGGAGTTGATGCCGACCGGTGGCGAGGAGCACGCACCGATCCCGGCGGGGCTGGTGCCCGGCGGGCTGGTGCGCGTCGACAACATCGACGCCGCGATCACGGACTTCGCGGCCGAGCTCCATGCGCAGTGGCCGGCAGTGCCGGCCCGAGCGGGCGCCGACCTGCTGCTGCGTCGCCCGCCTCGGTTCCGGCGGGGGACGGCTCTGCCCGTGGCAGCGGAGGGCGACCAGGTGGCCACGATCACCGCTGCCCTGCTCGACCTCGACAACTCCTATCTCGCGGTGCAGGGGCCACCTGGCACCGGCAAGACCCATGTGGCCTCCCACGTGATCGCCGCCCTGGTGCAGCACGGCTGGCGGATCGGGGTGTGCGCCCAGTCGCATGCCGCGATCGAGAACGTCCTGGCCGCCGTGATCCGCGCCGGCGTCCCGGCCGGGCAGGTCGCCAAGCGCACCGTCGAGGCCGAGCACCCGGCGTGGACCGACCTCGCTCAGGCCGATGACCTCGCGGCCTTCGCCCGCGACCACGAAGGCGGCTATGTCATCGGCGGCACCGCCTGGGACCTCACCAATCCGAAGCGGGTCGCGCGTGACCAACTCGACCTCGTCGTCGTCGACGAGGCGGGGCAGTTCTCGCTGGCCAAGACAATGGCCGTGGCGATGGCGGGCGCGCGCCTGCTCCTACTCGGTGACCCGCAGCAGTTGCCGCAGGTGAGCCAGGGCAGCCATCCCGACCCGGTCGACCTGTCGGCCCTCGGCTGGCTGATCGGTGAGGAGCCAGTGCTCGACCCGGAGCACGGCTACTTCCTCGCGACCACCTGGCGCATGCACCCCGCCCTCACCGCCCCGGTCAGCCGGTTGTCGTATGCCGGTCAGCTCCACTCCCAGGTGTCCGTGACCCAGTCGCGGTCGCTGGATGGCGTCGAGCCGGGCCTGCACGTCCGGTCGGTCGACCACCACGACAACCGGTCGTCGTCGCCGGAGGAGGCTGCTGCCGTCGTCGACCTCGTCCGCGACATGATCGGACGGCGCTGGATTCCTGCGGTCGAGGACGGTGAGCCGGAGCGGGCCATCGGCCCGCAGGACGTCATCATCACCACTCCCTACAACGCCCAGGTCGCCACGATCCGGGCTGCCCTCGACGCCGCCGGTTTCGACGAGGTGCCGGTCGGGACGGTCGACAAGTTCCAAGGACGGGAGGCGCCGGTGGCCATCGTGTCGATGGCGGCCTCCTCCCCCAGCGACGTCAGCCGGGGCATCGACTTCCTGCTCGACCGCAACCGCCTCAACGTCGCGATCTCGCGAGCCAAGCACGCGGCATACCTCGTGCGCTCGCCGCTCCTGACCGACCTGGCCCCAAGGAGCCCGCGTGAGCTCGTCGCGCTCGGCGCGTTCATCGGTTTGTGCGAGCGGGCGGTCACGACGACGTGAGGCGTTCCGCATGGCGGAATCCGGGGGGGCGGATTAGGTGCACCTAAGTACCCTGTGGTTAGGTAAACCTCACCTACTCCCGCCGGAGCGTGCCGTGATCATCTGCCACTGCAGGGTCGTCAACGACCAGGCGATCCGCGCTGCTGTCGATGCGGGAGCCACGACCTTGCCTGCGGTGAGCCGTGCGACCGGCGCCGGCACCGGCTGCGGAGGATGCGTGTGGTCGGTGAAGATGATCCTGTGCGAGAGTGACAATGCCCGATCCGTCATGATCCCGGAGGTCCCCCGTGCAGCCCAAGAACTCGCGAGTCGTTGAGCTCTTCAACGAGGCCCTGACGCTCGAGTTGACGATCGTCAACTCCTACTTCCTCAACGCCAGGATGCTCGACAACTGGGGCTTCCCCAAGTTGGGCAAGGTCTTCTATGACCTCTCGATCGACGAGATGAAGGATGCCGATTCGATCATCCAGCGGATCCTGCTCTTCGACGGGCACCCGAATGTCCAGCGGCTCAACCCGATTCGCACGGGCGAGACCCCGGAGGAGATGCTCCGCATCGGGCTCGAGGGAGAGATCGGTGCCGTGGCCCAGTTCAACGCGGCCGCCAAGGAGTGTCACGACCTCGGTGACCACGGCAGCGCCTCGGTCTTCGAGGAGATGGTGCTCGACGAGGAACGGCACGTCGACTGGTTCGAGGCCCAGCTCGACGTGATCGAGCGGATCGGCGCGGCGCACTACTTGGCCCAGCACGTCGACCCCTCCGCCGCACCCTGAGGGTTGGGCCGAGGATGACGACGCGGGCGGGGATCGACGAGCAGAGCCACCGCTGACCTTGCGTCCGGCACTGTGGTTGGTATGCCGTCCACTCGCCGGACGTTGGCGAGGGCCCGGCCGTTCGGCCCGCTCGGCCCCGTTTTTCGGCCGGGGCGGGTGCCGATGTTATGGTTTCTCTCGCTTCTGGGGCTGTGGCGCAGTTGGTAGCGCGTCTCGTTCGCAATGAGAAGGCCAGGGGTTCGAATCCCCTCAGCTCCACCCACCGGAAACCCCGTCCGACCAGCACATACGTGCCGGCCCGGGCGGGGTTCTCCCATTGTCATTCACCGCCCACCCCCTTCCGTGCCTCCCCTCGTGCCCCCCCGGAGCCGCGTTCAACCGATCCAGCCCCACCAGGTCGGCTCCGGTCCCGAGGAAGTGGAGGTATCGGTTCGTCGTCGCGATCGACTCCCGCGAACGACCCTCGCTTCTGTCCGACCGAGTGGGTCGTGGTGGGAGGCCCTGCTGGCGAAGTCACCCTGGCAGACCTCGAGTCTTTGCCGGCCCGTCTCAGGGACGACTGCGGTTGGGGTGTCGGCTACGAGGTAGATGTGAGCAAGCGAGGCGGAGGCATCGGGGCCTCCGGTGCGACGGTTCTCGGCCTCATTCTTGGCGTAGTAGGGACCGTACCAACGGTCCAGATGCTCTTCGGGAAGCTGCGTCGAGTTGTGCCGGACTGTCCAGAACACGATGACGCTCTCGAGACGGCGACTTGGGCCATCGCGATGCAGTACGACGAGGTGGAGCGCAAGACGCTGAAGCTGGTGGCGGAAGCGCGTGATCCCGATCGCTGGACCTTCGAACTCACCCTGCCCGCCACAGGGGACGACTTTGAGGTTGAGGTGTACGGCTTTCGGAGTGGCACTGTCGCGACTCGGGTCGTGTGGAGCAACGGGGACCCGGCCGGTCGTCGTCCAAGTACTCGACGCTCACACAGAGAGTTGCTGCGCCAGAGGGTTCGGGTGCGATCTAGACAGGTGTTGCATTGAATCCCAGCGTCAGGTTGCGAACTACACTCCGCGGCGCGGTGCCTCGGCATGATCACGGAGGCGCACCTAGGGTCAGGGCATGATCGGGGACCTACTCGTCGGGGTCGCGGCGTCAACGTTGGTGGGCATCGCGCTCTGGCTGCTCCTGCCGCGCGGGGTAGTGCTTACACGGCAGATGCGGACCACCGACTGGCGCGGGGAGCCCCTGTACGACACCTGGGTCCTGAGGAACGACTCGGCTGTGGCGGCGCGCCTGCTGCGGGTGCAGGTAACCAGCTCCACCATGTACGACGACGCGCGCGGGCGGTTCGTCCCCCAGATCCTCACTGATGATCTCGCGGCCAGCACAGGAGTGCTGATGGCCCTAGACGACCAAGTGGGCGAGATAACGCGGCAGGAGGCGTTGGCAGGACGGTGGACGGGAGTCGTGGTCGAGCCAGGCGACACCCTCCAGGTGACCGTGCCCAACAACACCGACGTGCGTGTCGACTACCGGCGCGCCGATTGGGCCGGGGTATTGGAGCGCCGACACGTGCGCATCCGCGGCGGGGTGTAGAACGCGGACTGGACGACCCTCGACCCGGTGGCCGCAGACATGCGGCCTTGTGGGCGCTGTGACGCACATTCCATCGCGGATGCATGGTCGTCCCGCACAGACGCACCCGAGGGCGGCTATTCAGGCACCCGACCTCGGGAGGATTTCCTCCACTGGCTCAAGGCGGCGCTGACGCGCCGCGGCGCAGCTCGGCGGCGCCAACCCCACGCAGAGCATCCGCCCGGGTTCGGCGTGGACCCGCTCTCGGGCAACTCCTGCAACGGGGAAGCACCTATCGCGAAAGGCCCACTACGGCTCGAATCGCCTTCGCAATGAGAAGGCCAGGGGTTCGAATCCCCTCAGCTCCACCAACCGAAAGAGCCGACGACCGTCGGCTCTTCTCGTATCAATGGTCCTGGGTGGCCTGACCCCGCCCAACGTCCGGCGAGTGGACGGCATACCAACCACGGTGCCGGACGCAAACGGGAGGGGTCTCGCCAAGGTCCGGCGAGTGGACGGCATACCAACCACGGTGCCGGACGCAAGGGGTGGGTCACCAATTAGGCTCGCGGCATGATGCCAGCCGAGGGCCATGGCCCGGCCGACCTGCCGCGCGAGGCGACGACCACGCCGGGGCAGGACGACGCGCTCACCCTGGTCGTCGCCGGCCACGACGATGCCGCCAAGTGGTCCGTGCCGATCGGCGTGCGCACCGCCAGTGAATGGGCCTGGCGCGCCATCGTCATCGCCGCCGCCCTGATCGGTGCCATCAAGCTCCTCACGATGCTCAGCGAGATCGTCATCCCGGTCATCGTCGCGCTCCTGCTCGCAGCCCTCCTCGCACCCATCTTCAAGCGACTGCGCGCGGTCATGCCCAGCGGAGCGGCCGCGGGCCTGACCGTCCTGGGCACGCTGACCATCCTCATCGGGCTGCTGACCTTCGTCGGCTCACAGTTCATCGACCAGTTCGACGACATCAAGACCCAGGTGGGCGAGGGCTACGACCAGATCCGCACCTGGATCATGGACACCTTCCGCGTCAACGCCACCGTGCTCGACGAGTGGATCGAGAAGGCCCGGCAGCAGGGCGCCTCGGCGCTCTCCGATGCCGGGCCCAAGGCGGCCGCGGCCGGGGTGACCGCCGGTCATGCGATCGCCGGCTTCTTCATCGCGATGTTCACGCTGTTCTTCTTCCTCCACGACGGGGCCCGCATCTGGGCCTGGGTCGTGCGCCTCTTCCCGGGCGCGGCCCGCGGGAAGGTGCACTCCTCGGGCATCGTCGCGTGGGGTCAGCTCAGCGCCTTCACGCGGGCGACCGTGCTCGTCGCCGCGGCCGACGCGATCGGGATCGGCCTGGTCGCTGCCGTGCTGGGGGTGCCTTTCGCGAGCGGGGTCGCGATCCTCGTCTTCTTCGGCGCCTTCATTCCGGTCATCGGCGCGGCCATCTCGGGGGCGGTGCCCGTCCTGCTCGCCCTCGTGGCGCTCGGCCCGGTCAAGGCGCTGATCATGCTGGCCGGTGTCATCGCCGTCCAGCAGATCGAGTCCCACCTGCTGCAGCCGCTCCTCCTCGGCCGCGCCGTCAAGGTCCACCCGCTGTCGGTCATCCTCGCCATCGCGGCAGGTGTCGTGCTCGCCGGCATCGTCGGTGCCCTGATCGCCGTGCCCACGGTGGCGGTGCTCAACGCGGTCGGCCATCACCTGCTCGACCCACCCACCCCACCCACGGCCGATTCGCTGCTCGATGCCGAGGGCCGCCACGAAGCGGCCGAGGCGCGCGAGGAAGTGCAGCAGCAGAAACCCTGAGTCGCGCCTCACCGTGCATTGCACCGGTCGGCTTGGCACACGCCTGCGTTGGCCTGGGCCAACGCAGGCTGGCCACACGATCCCGCCCAGAGGATCCGGGCAAGAGGGGTCCCGACAGCTCAGCCGACCGCGGACCGGCGCGCCACCGGGAAGGACTCGGGGATGTCGTCGTCCAGGTCCGCGATGACCGGCGTCAAGCGGGAACGCGTGGGACGCACCGGCTCCTGCGCGCGCTCCTCGACCGGCATCCAGGTGGCGGTTGCCTTCATCGCGTAGGTCGGGCGCGGCACCGGGCGCGGGTCCCAGGTCAGTGGCATGTCGTCCTCGTCGAGCAGCGGCGCGGCCATCGGCGCAACCGTGTCGGGCAACGACGCAGCGCCATCCCCGGCGCTCCCCGCGTTGACATCGAAGACGCCACCACGAGCCGTCCCCTGGACCGGCGCCGGTTCCCCGACCGTCTCCACCGCGGGGGCCCCAACCGAGGTCGGTCGAGCCGACTCCCGCGTGCGCACACCCACCGGCACTCGGGCCGCGCGCGCCGACAGTGCCGCCTGGCGCACCCACAGGAACCCGCCCAGGGCAAGGGCCAGGGGCACGAGGGGGGCCCAGGCGACGAGCACGCCGGTCAACGACAGGACGGCGAAGACCACGGTGCCGAGCAGTCCGGTCAAGAAGGTGA
>Ga0209607_1000905_pt1 | contig 25220 bp, 18 predicted proteins | sample AD_UKC117_MetaG_FD_184413 | JGI IMG/M metagenome (GOLD analysis project Ga0209607, IMG submission 184413) | Active sludge microbial communities of municipal wastewater-treating anaerobic digesters from Hong Kong - AD_UKC117_MetaG (SPAdes)... | ecosystem: Engineered > Bioreactor > Anaerobic >... | reverse complement strand
ATCGTAGCGGTACTGGTAACGGCCGATTTCTTCATCGTCGCACAGCCAGTGGATGGGGTCGTTGTCCAGCCGCCAGGTGATGCCGTCATCGCTGAAGCCACGGTTGAGGTTCATGTCGCGCTTTTTGTTGTCGCAGCGGAAGACGCCGGCGAATTGGCCGTTGAAAGGCACGGCGGCGCTGTTGAAGATGCTGTTGGCCGAGGGGATGAGGTCGCGGGGAATGATCGGGTTGGCGCTGTAGCGCCAGACGACGTCTGTGCAGCCGGACGGCCGTTCCTCCCAGGGGATGTTGGGTAAAGCTTGCTTGGTTTGCGTGGTCACTATGTCTCCTTCAAATCGAATTGTTTCAGGTGATGGCTCGGGTCGATTCCCGTTCAACCAGTTCGGGATGAACCACAAACGTCAGACGGGCGGCGTCCGGTTTTTCCAGGCGCAGGGCCAACAAATGCACGGCCGCGCGCCCCATCGCCAGGGTATCGACGCGCATGGTGGTCAGCGGCGGCGAGACCGTGGTGGCCAGGTAGGTGTCGTCGTAGCCCATAATGGACAAGTCGTCGGGCACGGCCCAGCCGAGCTGGCGGGCGGCCCGCAGCGCGCCGACGGCCATGTTGTCATTGACACAGAAAACGGCCGTAATCTGCGGATGATCCGTCAACAACTGCGCCGTTTCAGTCTCGCCCTGCGAGCGGTTGACGTTGAAATTGGCGATGTAGGTCGCCGTCAGCCCATTTTCTTTCAGGGCGCGCAAATAGCCGTTGCGGCGCTCGTTGAGGCTGGGGTAGCAGTCAGGCTCGCTGCCGACGAGGCCGATGTGGCGGTGGCCCTTGTGGATCAGGTATTCGACAGCCTGATAGGCGGCGCGGAAGTTGTCGCTGACGACCATGTCGTAGCTTTCGGTGTCGGAGTAGCCATCGACGAGGATGGTGGGCAACGGCCGTTGCCCCATCATGTCATAAATCGTCTGGTCAATAAACGTGCCCACCAGCAGCAGGCCGTCCACGGCGCTGTTTTCCAGCAGCGGCGGTTTATCAACCGGCTGATTGTGCCGGTTCACCGGCAGCATGGCAAACAGCAGGTTGATGCCCATATCCCGGCAGGCGTCGTCCACGCCGGCAATAATCTGGGAGTAAAAGGGGTTCGAGGATGGCAGCATGCCCGGTTCCGTTTTGACAATCATACCGACTGTGCCCAGGCGAGCGCGCTTCTTGGGTTCCGTGACCAGCGGGATGTAGCCAAGGCGTCGGGCGGCGCTCAATACACGGGCGCGCGTTTCATCCGAAACGCCTGGCTTTTCGTTGAGAACCAGGGACACGGTCGTCGGCGACACGTCGCATTCGGCGGCAATTGTGCTGATGGTAATTTTATTCGTCATGGTCTCTCGCTAAAGTATTTAGTAAATATTTTACTAATTCTATCCCTGATTTTTAGTATGGCAACTGAGGAGTTGCCGGATGCGCTCTTTGCTGTTTTGGGAACTTGCGCTAATCTCCCAGGCGACGATTTAACCACAGTGCATCGTCTAAGGAGACCTACTATGACGCTTAACCTGATTATCAATTCCGACGATTACGGCCGTAGCTCAGAAGTTTCTCGCGGCATCCGCGAAGCCCACTTGCGCGGCGTCGTCAGCTCGACCACCTGCATGATGAATTTCCCGAACGTGGCCGACGACCTGGCTCTGGCCCTGGCGGAGACGCCGGACCTGGGGCTGGGGGTGCACCTGGTGTTGACGGCGGGACGGCCGTTGCTGCCCGCCGCACAAGTTTCCACCCTCATCAATCCAGCCGGCGGCTTTTTCAAGCTCGACCAGCTAATCGCGCATCTTGAGGCGCTGGACCCTGCCGAGGCTAAAGCCGAATGGCGCGCCCAAATTGAAAAGTTCATCGCCGTTACCGGCCGTCGGCCCACACACCTGGACTCACACCACCACTCTTCATACTTCACGGCCGGCCTGTTCCAAAACATGCTCGACCTGGCTGAGGAATACAACTGCGCCATTCGCCAAATCTTCGCCCAAGAACACGGCGACAGTCTGAATGGGCTGCCGGGAGCGGTGCACCACGACGTCCGCGAATTCGCGCCGCCGCTGCTGCAGCGCTACTCGCCGCGCTCCACCGACGGTTTTTACACGTCGTTTTACGACGAAATGGCGACCAAAGAAGAGCTGCTGCGCATCATCGGCAGCTTGCCGGAGAACGGCATTTACGAAATTATGTGCCATCCGGGCTATTCTGACGCCGCTTTGCTGGCCAGCACCGTCTACGCCAGCCAGCGCGACCGCGAGCTGGCGGTCCTCACCGACCCGGAAGTGCGGCAGGCGATTGACGCCCGGCAGATTCAATTGGTCACGTTCAACGCGGTTTAAACCGTTAGCCTGCCCACATATCAAACATGAACATGGTGGCCATTACGCCCATTACCAGGATGCTGGCGATGGTCCAGAGGCGGTCGAAGGCGGGCTTGCGACCCAGATGGCTTAGAAACAGGTAAATGGGCGGCGCGGCCAGTACATAGCGGTACATGCCCTGGGCCGGGCCGCTGGTGAAGGACAACACCACGACCAGCAAACCAAACCAGGCCAGGTCCGGGTATTTTCGCAGCCCGGCGATGCAGGCGGTGAAGCCCAGAATGATGGCGGCAAACTCGACGGCGTAGTAAACGGCCGTTTGCGGATTGTCGCCAAACAAACTGAAAAACGCCTCGCGCCAGGCAGAATACGTGTACCCCAGCGACAAAAAGCCGCGCCCAAAAAACACCTCTTCCACCCGGCTGAAGGCCATGCCAAAGTAGGAAAAGCGCCAGATCACAAAGGCCAGCAGCGGCGCAAACACGATCAGTGCGTGGCCCAACGCCTTCCAGGGCAGGCCGCGGAAGTAAATCTGCCGCCACTCCAGGTCCAGCTCCAGCCACTCCCCCTCCTGAATCCAGGAGATGAGCAGCGGCACAACCAGGGCCACGCCGACAGCCCGCGTAAACGTTGCCAGCACGGCCACAACGGCCGCCCACCCCCGATGTCCCCGGCGCAGCAGCAGCAGGCTAGAAAAGGCCAGCCCCACAAACAAGCCCTCGGTGTACACCACCGCCAGGAAAAAGCTGCTGGGAAAGATAAGCAAGTAAAAAGCAGCGCGCAAGCCGCCATCCGGCCCTAACTCGTCGCGGGCCAGTTCAAAAATGGCCAGCGCGCCGGCCAGCGCCCCCAGCACGGAAATCACCACGCCGGCCAATGTGGCCGTGCCGATGGGACTGAGGCCCAACACGCTTAAGGGCAGCGCCAGAAGGCGCATCAGGAAGGGGTAAAGCGGGAAAAAGGCGTAGCTCAGAGAGAGGCCGGGCCGCGTGCTGCCGGACATCACTGGGATGACGAAGGGCCAGAATCCACCGCCCACTCGCACAGGGCCTAAAGATTGACCTACGCGGTCGGGGTGCGGGTCTTCATAGCCGCCCAGGGCGATGGCCAGATAATACTCAGAATCCCAGGCGACCTGCCGCGACAGGGTAGGGTCTTGCAGGTAGTATTTGGCGTCTTGTGCGCCGCCGGCGCGGGTGGAATCGGCCGTCCACGACAAGGCGTAATCCGGACGAACCACGGTAAACCGGGCCGGAACCAGCGCAAAATAGCCTACCATGATAACCACCCAGCCAACCCAGATGGCCAAAACGGTACGTTTGGAAGGAACGGAGATTGCGGGCATGTGTGGTTGGTTATCCTTCCGCGCCGGTGATGACCAGATTGCGCATGAAATAACGCTGCGAAATGATCAGCACCAGCAGCGGCACGATCATGATCACCAGGGCGCTGGCCTGGAGCTGGTTTTGCACCGGAGTCAGCGATTGGAAATTTTGGATGCCGAATGAGACGGGGATCAGGTCGCGGCGCGTGCTGAGGTACAACGACGCCTGGCGCGTCTCATTCCAGATGTAAAAGAAGTGCAGCAGCGAGACGGTGATCACGACCGGCCAGGATTGGGGCAGAATGACGGAAAAGAGCGTGCGCAGCGGACCCGCGCCGTCGAGAACGGCCGCTTCATCCAAATCCTTGGGGATGCTCTTAAAGTTCTGGCGCAGCAGGAAAATATAGACGGCGTTGCCAAAAAAGAAGGGCAGGAGGATAGGCAGCCAGGAGCCATTCCAGCCAAGCACCCGCACAAAAATAAAATAGGTGGGGATAAGGGTCACTTTCTCCGGGATGAGGATGGTGGCGATCATCAGATAAAAGAGGAAATTGCCGCCGGGCAGGGGGAAGCGGGCAAAGCCGTAGGCCACCACAATGGAGGAAACCAGGACGCCAATTTCGGTTATGAAGGCAATGACCAGGGTGTTGCGCAGCATTTCGGGCAGGCGCAGCGAGCGAAAGAGCAGGGAAAAGTTGTCCCAGGTCGCATGGAATTCGTAGACGCCGACAAGCTGCCGCCAGTTGCCTTCCCACTGGATGAGGCCGGCGGCCGGGTTTTGCGGATCGATGAACTCGCTGGACGTGCGACCCGGTGTGACCAGGGCCAACTGGCGCGTTTCATCGCCGAAGGGGACGGTGTAGATTTTGTATTCTTTGCCTTCGTAGGTGACGTAAAGCTGCTGCGAAGGGTAGGGCGGCGCGTTGCGATCGCGCAGTTGGATGCCTTCCATGAAGGCGGTGGCCGTCATGTAGACCATGGGGAAGAGGTAGACGAGGAGCAGGGTGAAGACGAAGAGGTTGAAAACGGCCGTGCCCACCACTTCCCACAGCCTCAAGCTCACGTAGTTTCGCGGAATGGTCGGATTTAAGCGGCTCATGGTTGGTTAAAACTCCCGATCCGGATAATACACCCAGCGCCGCGACCAGGAAAACAGGGCCACCACCACCACCATCACCAGCACAAAGAAAAACCAGGCCACGCTGGCCGCGTACCCCAAATCCCACTGGTCAAACATCCAATAGGTGATGTAATCATCGAACGGCGCGCCGCCGCCCCGGAACGAATTGCCACGATCCAGCAAAATCACGCCGCCAAAAACGGCGATCAGATTGATGATGAGCGAAAAGAAGATAGCCGGGGTGATCACCGGCAGGGTGATGCGGAAAAATTTTACCAGCGGCCCGGCCCCGTCTACCCGCGCCGCCTCGTGGATTTCCGAGGAGATGCTCTGCATCGCCCCCAGCATGATCAGCATGCCCGGCCCGATAGCCCATAACGAACTGATGCCATACAAAAGCGCCATCGCCGCGTCGGAATACACATCGTTAAAGCCGGTTAAGCCAAAAGCGGGCAAAACGAAGCGGTTTAACCAGCCGGTAGTCGGGTCCATGAAACCGTACCACATGAAGGCGATGGCCACGCCGGGGATGATGCTCGGTAAGAAAAAGAGGGTACGCACCGGGGTGGGCGCTTTCAGGCGCGGGCTGGCCAACAGCGCCGCCAGCAAGATGGACGCCACAAGCTGCAGCGGCACGGTGCGGATGGCGCGGCTGATGGTGGCCACGACCAGATAACCCAGCGCGTCATCTTGCAGCAGCCGCGCGTAATTTTCCAGGCCGATAAAGCTCGTTTTGCCGGGATCGAGCATGTAGAAATCGGTGAACGAGAGGCCCAGCGAGGCGAGAATGGGCAGCAGCTTAAATAAGACGAACCCCAAAAGCCAGGGGGAGATGAGCAGCAGGCCAATCGTTTTTTGATAGCGTCTGGCAGAGCGTTGGCGGGATTGGTTGGGGGTGTGCAAACTGTTTCTCCAATACAGATAGAACTCAAGGACACGGCCGGTAGGTATCGACCAAAGAATAGACGGCGAGGTGATCGGGCACGGCCGTTTCACCCCCCAGCAGCGTGATTGTCTTAGGCCGTCCGGGACGCAGGTGGAAGAAGTTGTCGCTAAACGCCCGGCCAGATTCCTGACCCGGCGCTTCCAGCCATACCCACAACGCCGGTCGAGCGGCGGATAGGGTCAGGTGAACACGGCCGTCTTCCCCTTCGGTCGCCTGCCACGTAATCTGCGGCTCGGCCAGCAGGAGGTGCTTGGGCCGGGCAAACAGCGCCAGATTCTCGGAGACCACGACCCCGTCGACCCACAGTTCCAGCCAGACCAGCACATCACGCGGACCGAACTGATCGAGGACGGGCTGTAAGTCCAGCGTGGTGAGCGGCGTGTTTTGATTGGGACGGCAAACGGCCGTTTCCATCCCTTCCGCCACCCACTCGCCCTGCGCCGTGGTCACCGTCCAGCGCAGCTCGCCGGACACCGCGCGCAGGTGGTCGTTGGTGGCGTGCACGGCTACTGTGCCATCCTCTAAGTTGGGGATGGCGGAGAGCAGCAGCGGGGCGTAAAAGTGGCGGGCCATGTAGTGGAGGGATTTCCAACGGCCGTCATAATCCAGCGATGACCAACTGGCCACCGGCCAGCAATCATTCAACTGCCAGTAAAGCGTGCCCATGCCGCGCGGCATGGTGCGCCGCCAATGCTCCACGGCATGCTTCACCGCCATGCCCTGCAAAATCTGGCTCAGCCATAATGTCATGTCGAACGTGCCGGGCAGCCGGAACCAATCCAGCAGATAATGCATGATTTTGGCGTTGCCGCTGGGGCTGCGCTGGTGGTGTTCCATCACGTAGCTGGTGATATTTTCGTCTTCTGGCCGGGCAAACGTGCGCACCATCTGCGGTTCTGGGAAGGATTGGAAGCCGAATTCGCTGTTGAAGCGGTGGAAGCAGGTGTAGTAATACTCAAACGGCTCCATCCCATGCCACACGTCCCAGATGTGGGCGTCGCCCCAGCGGGGGTCGTTCCAAAAGCGGCGGTCGTCGTGGGGCGTGTGCGGGCTAGAGGGCCAATAGGCTGTTTCAGGGTCCAGCTCGGCCACCAAAGCCGCCAGGAGATCGTCGAACAAGATGCCGTAATCTGCCCAACTCATGGCCCACTGATTCCACGAACTTTGCACCAGCCCCTGTTCCAATTCGTTATTGCCGCACCAGAGGGCCAGGCTGGGGTGATGGCGTAGCCGGCGGATGGTTTCGCGCGCTTCCTGGGCGACGTTGGCCATGAACGCGTCGTCGAATGTGGGGTAGGTGGCGCAGGCGAACATGAAATCTTGCCAGACACAGAGGCCCAACTCATCGCACAATTCGTAGAAAACAGGCTGTTCGTAGATGCCGCCGCCCCAGACACGCAACATGTTCATGTGGGCCACCGCCGCCGATCCTAACAAATCGGCGTACTTTTCGGCTGTCAGCCGGGTGATAAAGGAATCGGCGGGGATCCAGTTGGCTCCCTTGGCGAAAAAAGGCACGCCGTTGCAGGCGAAGTGGAAGCTCTCGCCCCATTCGTCTTGTTGGCGCACCAGTTCCAGCGTGCGCAGGCCGAGGCGCGTTTGCCACTGGTCGAGGACACGGCCGTTCTCATCCCACAGCTCAATCTTTACCGTATACAAGGGCTGCTTGCCCAGCCCATTGGGCCACCAGAGCTGCGGATTGGCGATGGGCAGCCGGGCGACGGCCGTGCCGTTGGCCGCTGCTGCTTCTACCCTTTTTTCCTCCCCGTCCAGGGTGATGGCAACATGGGCGGTCAGAGGAACGGCCGTGTCGCCTTCGATCTGGAGCGCACAGGTCAGGGTCACGACGCCCGGCGTGGTATGGTCCTGTTGGACGTGGACGTCGGCCAGGCGGGCTGTGTCCCAGGCCGCCAGTTCGATGTCCCGCCAGATGCCGCAGGTTACCAACTGCGGCCCCCAATCCCAACCGAAGTGGCACTGCGCCTTGCGCACGTAGTTGCCGCCGGGCAGTTTATGGTCTTCAGTGCTCCAACTATGAATGTACCGCTCGGCCAGCTTTGCCTGCCCATAGCGCAGGGCGGAGTCAAAGCGGATCTCGATGTCATTTTCGCCGGGATGGAGGAACGGCCGTGCGTCGAACTCCCAGGTGCGGAACATGTTGTCGGTGCGGCCGAGCAAACGGCCGTTCAGCCAGATCGTAGCCAGCGTATCCAGCCCAGCGCAGCGCAGGACGACGTGCTCATGGCGCAAAAAATCTTCCGGCGCGTCGAACGTGCGCCGATACACCCAATCGGCCTCGCCCACCCACAGCACAGCCTTCTCGTTGTCGCGGTAAAAGGGGTCAGGGATGGCGTTGGCGGCCAGCAGGTCGGTGTGGATGCAGCCGGGCACGGTGGCCGGCAGCCAGTCGGTATCGGTGGCCGAAGATTGGCGAGTTTGCCAACGGCCGTTGAGCGTCAAAACATCCATCGCATTCCTTCAAAAAAATTAACGCAGAGGCGCAGAGGCGCAGAGAAAAAACTGCGTCATCGGCGAAATTTGCGGATCTTCATTTACGACTTCGCGCCGGCGCTCATGTCGTCGCCACAAAGACGAAAGCCCGGACCAAAAACGGGTATGCACGGAACTCCTCGCCGGGTCTCGCTGCCGATTCTAACTGTCCAAGGCGCGCTGCAAACGCTCGCGCACGTCGGTGTCCAACGTCGTTTCAATGATGTGGCCCTGGAATCGGGAGAAAACGTCTCGCACCACGCCAGATTGCTTGCTGTAGCCCAAGATAAACAGCGCCGTGTGCCCCGCCTCCAGATCGTTGGCGATGGCTTGAATCGTGCCCGAGTCAATGCCCAGGTCCATGCGCTTACCGATGAGCCGCCCAACAACCGCGCCGCCGGCCAACCCCAGGATGGGGCCGCCCATCGCCAGACCCAGCATGGCGCCCAGGACAGCCCCTTTGCCCATGCCGGTCGTCTTTTCCTTGTGGACCGTCTCATCGACTTCATACGCGCCGTCGGCATTTTTGGTCACAAAAACGGCGTCCTGCAGATCGACCAGCTTCTTTTTGTCCAATTCCACCAGGGCGTCGTACATGCCTTGCGCCTGGGAAGCGTCGGCAAAGGTCACCACGATCAACTGGCTGGCCTGTTCTTCGTTGATGCTGGCGCCGGGGGCCGAGCCGCCGGAACCGCGAACGGATTGATTCGATAAATCACTGGGCATGTCTTGTCTCCTTTTCGACTCAGGTTGTCATTCAATCACGATCGGACGGCCGTAAGCAAAAATAGTTGTGGCGCGGATTGGTGGTGGGTAGGGACACGGCCGTTCTGCCGCCCACGCCGCTCGAAACATCAACCCAATACCACGCTCACCCGATTATACGCCGCCAGCCGCGCTGCCGGAACCAGATTGCCATCCAGCCGCTCCCCATTGAGCATCAATGACTGCACACCGCGGCAAACGCCGTCCGGGTTCTGGACTTCAATCTCCATAATCTGGCCACGGAAGCGGCGCGTGGCGCTAAAACCTGGCCAATCGCTGGGGATGCATGGATCAATACGTAGCCCATCCACCTCCGGCCGCAGTCCCAGGATGTACTGCGTAGCGCTGTAATAGGCCCACGCCGCCGCGCCCGTCAGCCACGACGTGCGCGTATTGCCGGGGCGCGGCGAATACGTCGAATAGGTCGTCTGGCCCTGCACGTAGGGTTCCATCTGGCGAATTTCAGCGCACTCGTTGTAGGCCGCGGGCATGGCGGCGCGGTAATACTCATAGGCCCGGTCACCGTGGCCCAACATACACTCGGCCATCACTCCCCAGCCCTGCGTGTGGTTGAAGATACCCGCGTTTTCTTTAATGCCCGGATTAAAGACCACGGCGCGCATCACCTCAATCGAGGTTTTGACCAGCGGCGGGGCGCACAACATCAGACCAAAGGGCGTGGCCAGCTTCTCGTTGACCGTTTGCATACATTTTTCGGCCTGCTCCGGCGTGGCTGCGCCGCTGATGACGGCCCAAACCTGCGTGTTCAGGTAGACCTGCCCTTCCTCGTAATCCTTCGTGCCGTAGACCGTGCCGTCTTCGGTGATGGCCCAGATGAACCAGTCGCCGTCCCAGGTATTGGCCTGGATGTCGGCGTCGAGGCGGCTGCGGTGGGCCAGCGCCCAGGCCACTTCCTCTGGCCGTCCCAGCCGTTCGGCGATCTCGGCGTAGACGGTGAGGCCCAGGCGCAGTTGGAAGGCGACGAAGAGGCTTTCGCCGTAGTAGCCCAGGCGCAGGCAGTCGTTCCAGTCGGCGGAGAGGCCGCAGGGGAGGTGGTGACGGCCGTTTCTCTCCAAATTAAACTCCAGCGCCCGCCGCAAATGGCCGAACACCGTCGCCTCGCCTTCGTCGGCGTAAGGCAGCACCTTGTTGTAAAAGTCGAAATCGCCCGTTTCGGCCACAAAGGCGGGCACGGCGTTGAAAAACCAGAGGCAGTCGTCGGAGCGGTACTCCTCGTCGGGCGGCGGCGCTTCGTGGCCGGGACGATGTTCGAAGGGTTTGATGATGGGAATGGCTCCGCCGTTCGCCAGTTGGCCGGTCAGCATTAATTCCAGGCGCGCCCGCGCTTCGTCGGGGATGGCCGCCGCCACGCCCAAAATGTCCTGCACCGAGTCGCGAAAACCCAGGCCGTCGCGCTCGCCGTTGTAGACCAGGCTGGCCGCCCGCGACCAGGCAAAGGTGATGAGGCAGTTGTAGAGACCCCAGACGTTGATGGTGTGGTTAAGCGCCTCGTCGGGCGTTTGCACCGTCAGGCTGCCCAGTTTGGCGTGCCAGTTGTCCTTGAGTTTTTGCAATTCGGCCGTGGCCCGCGCCAGCGAGCCATATTCGGCCACGGCGCGCTGCCCGGCGCGGCGCGCATCGCCAATGCCCAGCATGACCAGCAGTTCGCGGCTTTCGCCCGGCTGCAAGGTGAGGTCGCTTTGCAGCGTGCCGCAGGCGTTATCGCCGTAGGCGTGGCTGTTGGTGCAACGCCCTTGTTCAACCACCAGCGGATTGTGATACCCGCGATACAGCCCCAAAAACGCTTCCCGGTCGGTGTCGTAGCCCGCCAGCGGCGCACCCACCAGGGCCATCCAGCTTTGCATCACGTCGTCGTCGGCCTGGGCGCTGCCCGGCTCCGGCGTCAGGTTGTCGTGGATGGCAATGCGCAGCAGTCCATCGGCCAGTTCGCCCTTGACGATGAAGAGCGAGTATTGCAGATTGACCTGATCCTGCTGCGTGTTCCACTGGTTGGTGAATTCGCAGTAGGTGAAGGCTGAAAGATGGCGCGGCCGATCGCTGTCGTTGGTCACCTTCAGCCGCCAGTATTCAAACGTCTGGCCGAGGGGGACGAAGTAGGTGACCTCGCTGTGGATGCCCGCGTAACGCGACGAGATGACGGTGTAGGCCGTGCCGTGGCGGCAGGTCGATTCGTACTCGTCCAGCGGCTTGCCCACCGGCTGCCAGGAGGCCGACCAGTAGTCGCCGCTGTCGTTGTCGCGCAGATAAAAGTAGCGGCCGGGCTGATCCAGGGGCACGCTGTTGAAGCGCAGGCGCAAAAAACGGCCGCGCGCCCCCGATTTGTAAAAACCATAGCCGCCGGCGTTGTTGGTAATCACCGCGCCGTACTCGGTGGAGCCGAGGTAATTGCTCCACGATTGGGGCGTATCCGGCCGGGTAATGACATATTCTTTGGCGTTGTCGTCGAAGTGACCGTATTGCATGGGAATCCTTTCTAACAATTAACGGTTAACAGTGAACAGTGAACGGTTAACGCATTCCTGTTATCCGTTCATTGTTATCCGTTCATTGTTATTTTTTCATTGTTGTTTGTTCGTGTATCGCCTTCAGCAGCGAAAGATCGCCCAGGGCATCGTGGTCGAGGGTCCAGAACATGACGCCGCCGGCGCGCTCCTGGGCGATGCGGGTTTTGGCCTGGATGGTGGGGATGCCGTTGTAGACGTTGGCGACGCCGTTCCACTCGACGGTGTCCTGGTAAGCAGCCTGCGGGTCGGCCTCGACGATTTTGCGGTAGGGCGCTTCGCTGGGGCGCGAGTAGAAGGGCAGCCCCATGACGATTTTTTCCGGCGGCAGGCCGCGGCCCAACCAGTAACCCAGGGCGTCGTTGAACTGCTGCATGGTGCCGTGTTCCGGTCCATCGTAGGCCATGACGTTGATAAAATCGAAGAGGGGGAATGTTTCTGACAGCACGCCTTCCGCGGTGGGGCCGTAGGTGACAACGGCCGTTGTCAACAACTTATCCGGCATCGCCTCCCGCAGCTCGCCAATCAGGGCCACAAAATTCTGCGCCGAAGGGCCGGGATCGGGATACTCCCAATCCACGTCCGCCCCGTCCAGGTTATACTCGGCGACAAAATCGGCCAGATTTTGCACAAAAGCCGCGCGGCTTGCCGGATCGGCGGCCATCGTCTCAAACTGTTCGTCCCAGCCCCAGCCGCCCACGGAAATGAGCACCTGCACCCCGGCAGCGTGGGCGTCGGCCACGATTTTCTTGAGTTTCCAGCCATTCGTCAGTGAGGCAAAGGTGCCATCGGCGTTGGGGATGAGGAAGGCGTAGTTGATGTGTGTCAGGCGCTCGTAGGGGATAATTTCGGGCACGATGCCGCCGGTCACGTAGGCCAGCACGCGAAAGTCAGATGGTGATTCAGTCATAGGTGTTTCCGTTGGTGGGGGAGAGGTGGCGGGGAGGGAAACGGCCGTTTCCACCGGCGCGTCAGTCTCAACTGACTCTTCGGTCGCCCCCGCGCCGCAGGCCGCCAGCCATCCGGCCAGCAGCAAAAACAGGAAAAGAGGCGAGAAACGTTTCATCAAGGTATCCCGCAGCCTTAGACAGCCAGAGCCTGTATCAGCGTGGCCGTCAATTCGCGCCGAATCTCTGGCGTGGCTACCAACCCGACCTGGGCCATGCCCAGCACGACCGCGCCCACCACAGGCGGGGCGTCCAGGTGGACCAGCCGGGCGTGTGGAGCAAATGCCTGAATGGTTTCCCACATCGGCTCGATCAACAAGGGGCCGCCGTCGAACATGCTGCCGGCCAGCACCACGTCGAAGTCGCTGTCTTCAAAGTCCAACTGCCGGATGACCGCTTTGGCCATTTCGGCCAATTCAAGCCCGGCCCAGCGAATGAGGTCACGGGCAATGGCGTCGCCCTGCCGGGCGGCGTCAAAAATGCGTGGAGCCAGATAAGCGCCCACGTTGTAGTAGCCCTTGGTGTACCCTTCAATCAGATCGGCCAGATCTTTGGCCCCGACGGCGTCGATGAACACCTGGCTAAGCTGTGTGTGCGGGCCGCGCCGGGTCCACTCGAAGGTGACCAACTGCATGGCGCGCCAGACGAGTTCGGCCGCGCCGGCAAATTCGCCCATGTGGTAGCCGTAGCCGGTGACGCGGCCTTCGCGCCGGGTTTCCGGGTCCCAACCGCGGCAGTTGCAGCCGGTGCCGGAGACCAGGGCTACGCCGCGGCTGGCTTCCGCCCCGGCGAACAGCCCGGCCATGGCATCGTTGACCATGCCCACAGGGCAGGTCAGGCCGAGTTGGGCAATGATGCCGGCCATTTGCTGCTCTTCTGATGGCCAATCGTAGCCGGCAATGCCAAAACCGGCCCCGGCCACGGCGCTGAGGGGCAGCTGGCTTTGGGCGACGACCTGCGCCAGGCCGTCTTGCAAGGAGCGCGACATGCCATCGAAGCCCACGCTCTGATAGTTGCCGGCGCCGGATTTGCTGAAGGCGAGGATACGGCCGTTTTCGTCGGCAATCACCATGTGGGTTTTGGTGCTGCCCAGGTCAGCGCCCAAGAAATAACGCATAATGCTTCCTCGTTGTGTGCGTGATGGTTTAGTGCCAGAATTGCGGCAAATACGGCCGGTGGATGGCCAGCATGTCGTCCAAAACGGCCTGCACTTTGTCGGCCGTCGGCCCCAGCGGATGCGCCAGCAAAGCCTGGTAGGCGGCGTCGCGGTCGCCGTGTACGGCCGCTTCCACCGTGAGCAGTTCATAGGATTTGATCTGGGCGATGAGGCCGAACTGGGCAGGGGGTAACGGCCGTGTGGGCAGCGGTGTGATCCCGCTCTTGTGCACCAGGGCCGGCATTTCCAGCACCCAATCGGATGGCCATTCGGGTATGGCACGGCCGTTTCTGATATTAACCACGTGCACCTCCCCCAGATCGTTGTAATGCGCGTTCAGCAGCTGCGTGGCCACCGTCGAATACCAGGCCCCACCCCGCTTCATCAAATCAGCCGGCAGCTCCTGCAAAGCCGGATCGGCATACTGCGCCAGCAGCCCCTTCTCTACCTCCATCACTTCCTCCGCCCGCGAAGGCGGCCATTTCTCCTGCGATTTTAACTTCTTGTCTGTGTAGTAAAAGTATTGCAAGTAGTAATTGGGGATCATTTGCAGCACAGCAATCGTCTGCGGATCCCACTCTGGCTTTTCCTGCGCCCGCAGATCCGCCAGGAAGCTCTGCATAACCTGCGGCCAGACGTCTTCCTCTTCAATGGTGAAGCCGCGATGCCAGGTCAAATGATTTAAGCCCAGCGTATCTAAACGAGCCAGGTCCGGGTCAATTTTCTTGCCTGTCGCCTCGGTCAAACGGTCCACAATGCTCATTTTCGCGGTAATCGGCACGTTACAGACCCCCACGGAGGGTGTTTCCGGGGCGTATTGGCTTAAAGCCTGGGTCACCAGCCCGGCCGGGTTGGTGAAATTAACCAGCATTGCGCCCGGCTGCGCCAGCTCTTGCATATCTCGGGCAATGCTCAGGATCACCGGAATGGTGCGCAGCGCCTTGGCCATACCGCCCACCCCTGTCGTCTCCTGGCCGATCAGTCCGTGCCGCTGGCCGAGATATTCGTCCTCGCGGCGCGCTTCCATCTGCCCAACGCGCAGCTGCGTGGTCACATAGGCCGCATCTTGCACCGCTTCCCGCTGGTTGGTGGACAATATGACCTTGAAAGGCGACCCTTGGGCCGCTACCATGCGCCGGGCAAACCCGCCCACAACTTCCAGGCGCTCTTCATCGATGTCCAGCAGCCAGAGTTCATCCAGAGGGAATTGCTCGATGCGCGCCAGGAACCCATTCACCAGTTCAGGAGTATACGTAGAACCGCCGCCAACAACCGTTACTTTCACAAAAACCTCCCCTTCTCTAATTACTTTTCGACGCCCGTGATTACAATACCACGGACAAAGAAACGTTGGGCTAAAATGAACAGAATCAAGGGCGCGATTAAAGCCATTAAGGCGCCGGCCTGGATTAGCTGCGGCTTTTGCCCGTAAATCCCGTTGAACGTCTGCAAAGCCACGGAAATCGGCCAGGCGTCCCGATTGGTCGAGAGGTAGATCAGCGGCCCGAAAAAGTCGTTCCAGGCATAGACAATATGAAACACGACAATAGCCAGCAGCGCCGGATAAGACTGGGGCAGCAGTACCGACCACAGCACGCGGAAGCGGCTGGCGCCATCGATCATCGCCGCCTCATCCATGTCCCGCGGAATGGTCATGAAATATTGCCGCAGCAAGAACGTGTCAAACGCATTGGCAAAAAACGTTGGCACAATCAGCGGCAGCCAGGTTCCCACCCAACCGATCTTCTGGAAAAAAGTATACGTAGGAATGACCGTGACAAATGCCGGTAAGAAGATCGTGGAGATGAGGACGATGAACAGGAAATCACGTCCGGGAAAGTCGAAACGAGAGAAACCATAAGCCACCAGGGTGCAAGAAATCAAGACGCCGATGGTGGTGGCAATGGCATAAAATGTCGTGTTCCACAAGAGGCGAGGATAGTTGATGGTATTCCAGACCTCTTTGTAATTTGCCCAAGTCGGCGCAAACTGCCAGGGACGGTCCAACGACCGCCAGGCAACAGTACAAACAAATTCGCCCCGGCCCGGATCGGCCGGATCGGCAAATGTGCTTTCCTTCAACCCCTTTTTGACGAGCACCAATGATTTGGTGGAATTGTCGTTTTCGCTGCCGGCGCAGGTGTTCATGGGGACGGTGAAAGCTTCCATCTCCTCGCCATTGTATTCATAGATGGCTGGCTTGGCCGGCCAGATAGGCGCACCCAGAATAGTTATTTGCTCGGGTGTCTTGAGCGAAGTAAAGACCATAAAAGCGAATGGCGACAAAAACATGACCAGTAGAATGATGGTCAGACCGGTAACGGTAAAAATTGCCCAGGTGACGCGTAACTTTGCTGTGTTCATATTTTTCTGCACTCCCTCTCGTTATGAGCGGCCTTCGCCGGCGTAATAGACCCAATAACGCGCCGTGCCAAACATAAACACAGTCACGATGAGGATAAGGACAAAGAGCAGCCAAGCCAAAGCTGAACCATAAGACATATTCTGGAAAGTAAAGAATGTCTTGTAAAGGTAAAGATTGTAGAACATGGTAGCGCCGCCGGGCCGTCCAGTGCCGTTGTTCACCACCAAAGGTACGAGGAAGTATTGGAAGAGAAAAACGACGCTTAAGACCAGGTTGTAGAAGATGACTGGGGAAATCATGGGGAAGGTCACGTTTCGGAATGACTGCCAGGCATTGGCGCCATCCACTTTGGCGGCATCATATAAGGACGTGGGGACGCCTTGCAGGCCGGCCAGCATGATGAGCATGGCGTTGCCCACCCCCCAAATACCCATGATCACGTAGGTAGGGTAAACCCAATTGACGTCATTGGCCCAATTGGGCAGCATAGCTCTCGGCACTCCCGCAGCCATTAGGGCACGATTGATCCAGCCAGTTTCGGGATTCAGCATGCCGCCCCACAGAAAAACGGCCGCAACAAACGGAATGATATAGGGCATATAAAACGCGCTGCGGAAAAACATAGAACCCTTCAGGTTCGGGCTGTTCATCAACAACGCCAGAATGAGGGGAACAAATATGCCTACTGGCAAGGATATTAGCCCAAATTTGATGGTAATCCACAGTGACCCGGCCGTGCCGCTTTCACCACCCGTCCAAATTTGCGGATCGCTCAACATTTGCTGATAGTTTTTCAGGCCGACAAAGTTTGGCGCGCTTAGGATACCATCGGTGATTTTTAAATCCATGAAGCTGAAGATCAGGCTGGCAATGATAGGTAACAGGGTAAAAACCAGAAAACCAAAAAGCCAGGGGGAGATAAACAGCAGCCCATCTCGCATTTCGCGCCGTTTGAGAGGCGACATGTTGCGAAAAGTCTTGAGCGATGGCAGTTGAAAACCACGGTTTAGTTCTTCAAACATGGTCTCTCTTCTCCTCCATTAACCGAATGCTCAATCGCCAGGATTGATTCCGGATCAAATCGTGAAAATGGGCGGATTGATCCTTTCAAATCAATCCGCCCATTCAAACTAACTGATCAACATACTATTTGTTGTAGATCACGTTGACGTCGTCGATCATCTTCTGCCATTCGGCGTCGAAGTCGAGATCAGATGGGGGCGTGTTCTGAATCAGGTCAAAGAAAGTCTGCTGGCGCGCCCAGGCTTCGTTCCAGTTCGGTTGGAATTGTTCGGCGCTGGGGGCATCGGGGTAAGCCAGGCCGGCTTTGAACACATCCCAGGTTTCGGGGGTGACAAAGGGGTAGTCCTGCGACTTCACTTCAAAGAAGGCGTCTTGTTTTTCGGCGATGGCCGGCAGAGCGCCATATTGGGGCAGCAGTTTGTCGCCGCCGGTGGTGATAAGGTAGCTGAGAACGGTGAAGGCTTCTTCGGGGTGCTGGGTGCCTTTCCAAATGCGGAAGGTGTCGGCGTCGACACGGCCGTGTACCTGACCATCAGCGCCCACCGGCATAGCCCCGGCCTGGAATTCCAAACCGGCATCGCGGAACTCGCCCAGGCAGCAGGTGTACCACAGCGGGGTCAGGGCCATGGCGGCTTTACCGCTGTTGAAGAGGTTGCCATTGCCAAATTCAGGCGCGCCAGACAGTGGACCGGTCGCCGTGAATGGTTGATCGCCCCACATGCCGTCATAAAGCCACCGCACAGCCTCTTTCCAACTGTCAGGCATATTCACAGAATAATTACCAGGCGCATCGCCTTCCACAATTTTGGCGGCGCCGGCTACGTAAGAACCAACGTAGTTCACATGGGTCTGCCACTGCGGGCTGTAACCAACCTGCACAATTTGGGTCGGATCGAAACCATCTTCAACCGCATTGGCGCCGTTGGCATCGATGGTGAGGCGGCGCGCCACTTCGGTGAAGGTGTCCCAGTTCCATTCCACCATCTCGCCGTCCAGTTCATACATTTCGCCGTATTTTGCCGGCGGGTAAGCCAGGCCAACTTCATCGAAGTAGGCGGGCACGTAGTAGACGGCCGAGGGGAATACAGCAAAGGGCAAGCCTACCTGGCCTTCTTCTGTCTGATAGGAATCTACCAGGGCGGGATCGAAGATGGATGTATCGAAACCAGTCGATTCAATGTAAGGCCCGATGTCCAGCCATTGGCCATAGAAAGCATTGGAACCGCCCCAACCAACCGGACCGATGATGTCTGGCCCGTTGCCGGAGGCAATTTGGGTCGCCAGGGTGTCACGCGCGCTGTCGTAGGGGACAATTTCCAGCACGAGCTCGATTGCGTCTTGGGAGCTATTGAAATCGGCAACAACTTCCTCTTGCGTGGCTACTTGTTGCGGATCCGTGCCCGTGCCCAGGCCGACAAACCAGCGAATTTGCACTTTGTCGCCCATGGCTTCTTCCGCCGGGGCAGCGGCTTCGGTGGGAGCCGCTTCTTCGGCCGGCGCTGCTTCTTCTACTGGGGCTGCTTCTTCAGCCGGCGCTGCTTCTTCAACGGCCGTTGGCTCTGCAGCAGCCGGTTCTTCAACTGTTTCGGTGGTTCCACCACCACAAGCTACCAGAAACAAGCCCAAAGCCAGGGCCAGAATCAATACCAGGAATCGCGATTTACGCATTTTCTTCTCTCCTTAATCATTTGTGAACTAAGTTTTCTTCGAACTTGATTGATATCCAACGTTTAACGAAATCTGCTTGTGCCGCCGGTTTCCAGTTGCGCCGACCTTGGCAGCACCGGTCATTTTGTTTTCCTCGACGCATCACCTCCTTCACACATGATGAAGATTGCTAATTGTTGATAGCCTGTGGCCTATTTCCCCAGCACAGTGGGCAGACCGCAGCCACAGGAAACACGCAGGACAATTTCCGTGGGATGTAGTGTTTCTGGCTCAGGCGCTTTGTCTTCAAGTAAGTTGAATAGTTGCTGGGCGGCCGATCGCCCAACTTCCTCGGTGGGCGCGCGCACAGTTGTCAGGGGCGGGGATAAGAAGGGCGCCATGCGCGAATCATCAAAGCCTACGACGGCCACGTCTTCGGGAATACGCAGGCCCATTTCGGTCAAAGCTTCATAAACGCCAACGGCCGCGTCGTCATCGCCGGCAAAGACGGCATCGAATGGCGGGTGATTGGGGTCTTGGAGAAAGGTGAGGAGCGCATCGTAGGCAATCTCCCGCTCGAAAGAACCCTGCAAAACAAGCGTTTCGTCAAACCCAATCCCGTGATCGGCCAGGGCAGCCCGGTAGCCAACTTCACGCCAATAGGAATCTTCTTGTTTGGCCGGGCCCCGCATGAGGAGGATTCGCCGACGGCCGTGTATCGTGATCAAATGGTCTACCAGCTTCCGCGTAGCCGCTTTGTTCTCCACCGTCACAAACGGCACATCAACGCCTTCTGGCGGCGTCTTGTGAATCAACACCATCGGAAATTCGCGTTCATAAAACTGGCCAATATGCTCATCGCTCAAACTATCGGCGAAGATCAACAGACCATCCGCGTTGTGGTCGCCCAACGGAAATTGAAATTCATTTTTGAATTCAGGGTGGCAGGTGGCAACCAGCAGGTTATAACCATGATCACGAACCACCGCCTCTATTCCGGCGAGCAACGGGGCAAAAAACTGGTTGTGCATGTTCGTCAATAACAACCCGATGGCATTCTTTTTACGCAGCGCCAGGTGGCGGGCAGTGGCCTGGGGAACGTAGTCCAACTCATCCATCACCTGTTGGATGCGTTCGGATAATTCTTCGGAAACGGGGGCATTTTGGTTCAGATAACGGCTGACGGTCGCCACTGAAACGCCTGCCTTGCGGGCTACATCTCGAATTGTGATGGAAGAAGATCGCTTGGTCATAAGAATGTAACCGTTTACGTAACCGGTTACATTATGGCACATATCCAAAAGGGTGTCAATAAAATTGGTTATTGTTGATAAACGGCCGTTTCCCTCCTCCCGCCGTCCCAAAAACGAGGGCTCTTCAGGAATTCAGGGGGCTGACGCTCAATGAAGCGTGATGCGTGATCATGGAGACTTCACATCCGACGCATCACACTTCACACCAGACCCCGCGAAACCCAAAAGACCCAAAACGAGAAACGCGACTGTCTGCAGCGCCCGGTTCAGGGCGCAAACACAAACAGCGATACCGACTGAGCCGGCAGCATGAGCCGCCCATCGTCGGGCAGCGTAAACGGCACGGCCGTCTCCGGCGTTTGCGCCTGATCCAACCGCCACAACTCCGCCTGAGCCGGAATCTCCGGCGGCAGCTGCAGCGACGTTTGCTGCTCGCTGTCCGCCAAATTCACAACCATTACCGTCAGCGCGCCATCTGCCCGCCGCGCCGCATAAACCGATACATCCGCCGTACCCGACTCGGCGTACACCCGCTCGGTCCCAAATTGGCTGTAAAGCTGATAGACGTAATAGCTGGGCCGCACTTCCCCTCGGCCAATCAGACCCCAGCCGCCCTGCCCGCCTTGCGACGTCAGCATCCAATGATTGACCATGAACACGTCCTGGCGCAGCAGCTGCCCCAACGTCTCCGCCAGCCAGATGGCATTGTAGTGCGAATCGGGCGTCGCCTCGCCGCCTACCGCCTGATTCCAATGCGTGTTCACTTCCGTAATGGCAATGGGAATGTTGCGGCCGGTCAATTCCTGGATTAGGCCGCGCAGATAGGCCATGGTCTTGGCCCATTCACCCGTCTGCGCCCGCAAATCGGCGATGGTCGCGCTGTTCTGCCCGGCCGGGAATGGGTACCGGTGAAACGTCACCACGTCGACCATGTCGCCATTGGCCTTTAAAAACTCAATCATCCAATCGCGCCCGGAAGAATCTTTTGGATTGGTCGCTTCGTTGTAGGTGAACTGGTGGACTTCCGGCCCCAACAGCTTGATGGTAGGGTCAACAGCTTTCATGGCGGTGGCAAACGCGCGCCACTCCTGGTTGAATTGGGCCGTATCGTAATCATCAGCCTTGCCCAACGTCTGCAGTTCGGCGGCAAACAGTGTTGGCTCGTTACCAATGCTCCAATATTCAACCCCGTACTGCTTCTCGATATTAACATAACGCACCAATTCGGCCGCCTGTTCCGGCGTGCCTTCACGCAAGCGCACGGAAATGGTGGCCGCCGCGCCCATCTGCCGCACAAAATCCATGAAGTAGTCGATCTGGTACGGCTTGAGATCGTTGCGGTCGCCCCAGGCGCCGCCGGGGAAACGCACCACAGTGACGCCGGAGTTAAACGCGGCGGGCAGCATATCCACAGGCACAGCCACCCAGGGGCCATAATTCGAGCCTAACAAATAAGGGCTGATGGCGCCTTCGGCAACGGCCGTTTCCACAACCAATGTCCCGGGCGCAGGCGTAGGCGCGATGACGGCCGTCGGCACGGCCGTGGCCGCTGGTGGGGCCGGTGCCGCCGGTTGACGGCAAGCCACGCCCCAAAAGGTGAACAGGCTGAGAATGAGGGCAAAAAGAGGACGATTCATGGCCACAAGCTCCTTTATGTAACCGTTTACATGCGATGATACCATTGTATCGCCCATCAAAAAATTTGGCAGTATTTGCCCAACGGCCGTGGCTCCGCCTGGTCCAGCGCGTCCGCAGCAGCTACAATGAGCCACCAAACGGACAAAATCAACCGAGTAACACGAGGCAACATGACGACAAACGCAATTTTATCCCAGATTGCGGCCAACATCCGCGCCGTTGGCCGCCAGGAACGCCAGGTGATCACCCAGGCGCATTTTGAAATTTACCTTTCCGCCGGCGCACTGGACTGGCTAAGCTACGCCACCGCGCTCGACGCGCCGCAGCCCCAGTGGCCCGAAGCCATTGCCGCGATGACTGCCGCTTTTGCCCGCCACGGCAAACGGCCGCGCCTGGAATTCGTCGCCGACTTGCACCCGGACCTGGGACCGGCGTTGGAGCAAGCCGGCTTCGTCTGCGAAAGCCGCGCTCCCCTGATGGCCCTGGCAATGGCCCGCCTGTCGCCGCCGCCACCCCAGCCGCCGGCGGCCCGCTACCAGCGGTTGGCCGACGTCGACGAGCCATTTCTCCGTGACTATTTGATCAATCAAAGCATTGCCTACGGCGGCAGCGGCGGCGAGGACGCGCTCGACTGGCTGCCCAACTTGCAAAAAGGGCTGGCCGATGGGCAGGTGTTGGGCGCAGCCCTGGTGCAGGGCGAGGAAATTATCTCCGGGGCCGTCATTCAGATCGGCGCCGGCATTGGGGAGCTGGCCGGCGTTTGGAGCGCGCCCCACCAGCGCGGGCGCGGGCTCGCTTATGCGCTCTGCCGGCAGCTGCTGGCGGAGTATGCAGCCGCCGGTTTTGCCGACTGCTGGTTGTCGGCAGCCGAGGGGGCGCAGCGATTGTATGAAAAATTGGGTTTCACTTACGTCGGCGTGCAGGTGAACTTTGGCATGCCCCGACCCGCTCAGGTGTAACGGCCGTATCCTCCCTCCGCCAACGGCACATCAATCGCCGACCGACCGCGGCTGTGACCGCCAAAATGAGCGTGACCGGGGCCTCACCGCCGCTGGTCACGCTCATCAATCCAATCGCCTGGCGCAGCAACCAGAACCCAACCGGCTAAGGCTGCAGCGGAATTTGCGCCGGTTGTTGGCCATCGGCAGCCACGGTTAGCTGCAAGGTGGCCGCGTTGGCCGGAACCAGAAAGTAAAAAGAGACATCGGTGCTGGTGTTCAGGGTGACGGACTGCGCGCCATTCACGTCGTAGCTGACGGCGAAGGGCACGTCATCAGCCAATACCTGGAACTGCTCCGAGTAGATGCTGACCCCGTTCTGCCAGCCGGTGTTGGTGGCGTGGACGGTGACCATCAAGAAGCGCTGCCCCAGCGGCCGGTGGATGTAGTACCCGCCCGGCTGCGGCCCATCATCCCAAAGAGCAGCCTCCGTGACCTCATAGGCAATCGACTCGTCGTATTTGTTCAGCCCGGTGGCCGCGCCGCCGCTGGCGAGCGACTGTGGCTGCCCCGTCGCCGTCTCCGCGCCAGTCAGGGCGATGGTGAGGGGTTCTTTGTCCGCTTCGCTTATCGTCAGCGTCGCGCCGTCCCAGGTGATGGCGGGCTGCACATCCCCGCTGATGGTGAAGGTGCGGGTAGCGCCATTTTCAATCGGATCGATGGCCATCTGCTCCACGGCCGTACCATCGGCAAAATTCAGGCGCACAATGCCGTTACGAATGTCCGCCTTGAAGCCGGACAGGTTTTTGCCTTCCAGGGTCAGTTCGGCGCGCAAGGTATTGGGCACGGCCGTGTTCGGGTCAATGAGGCTGCGGTTGGTCAGACGGCCGTCCGTCACCGTAAAGTCTACCCCGGCGTAATGAAACGCGCGCGGCAGCGTCGTCAGGGGAATGTCGAGGGGCGCGGCGGCCGGAGCCGAGGAGACGGCAGCCGAAACGGCCGTGGCGGCCGGGCCGTTGGCCGCCGCAAAACCAAGCAAAGCGCGCGCCAGTTCGATGGCCCCATTCCGATTGGGCGCATCGCCAACAGCCGCGACGATGGCCTTCTCGCTGCCCACGCGCACCCAAACCTGCTCGGCGTCAGCGCCGTTTACCGCATACGCCTCATCGCCCAATCCGGCAATGGCTTCCGCGCCGCTGAATCCGGTAAAGGCGCTCGGCGGCAGCACGGCCGCGTAGGCAAAATGCGCGTTGCCGCTGCTGTCCTGGCCGCCATCCCACTGGCAGCCGGAAACGGCCGTGCCGTTGAATTCGTTCAACGGCGCGGGCGCGCTCACCAGGTCACGCCCCAAGATGCTGGCAACGGTTTGCGCTGGAATGGCAGCGCACACGTCGCCGCCGCCGGCCATAGAAACGGCCGTCCCCCCCAGGGCAACGGCTGTTTCCGCCACCGGCACAGCCGAACCGGCCAGCGGTGCGACCGTCCCCGCCACCACCGTCGCCGCCATTTCCGCCGATTGCGACAACACCCCACAAGCCAACAGGGGCAAAAGCCCTACCAACAACGCCATCATTTTCATCCATTTTTTCATGATCACAGCTCCTTATCTATAAAAACCCTAAGGGTTTGGCCTTGAGAAGCCTGACTGGTATTCGTGCAAACCCTTAGGGTCTTTCAAGTAAAAACCCAGCGCCTAAATAAATGCGCTCCTTTTACAAAAAGATTTGTACCCGCCATTGAAGCAGTTTTTGCCCGGCCAACGGTATCCCTGGCGGATACAAATGGGATACAATGATCTGGTCTATGGATACCACCTACTCCTTCGGTTACTGGGTGAAGCGGCGGCGCAAGGCGCTGGACATAACCCAGCAGACGTTGGCCAATTGTTCCGGCTGCGCCACGGTGACCTTGAAAAAGATCGAAGCGGATGCGCGACGGCCGTCGGCGACCCTGGCTGCCCGCCTGGCCGACTGTCTGGGAATCGCGCCGGCCGAACGCGCGCAATTCCTGGCAATGGCCACAGGCGAGCGCCCGGCCGACGCCCTGGCCCTGGCCAATCGCCCCGTCACTGCTCTGCCCGACCACCTGCCCCGGCCGGTTAATCCCTTTTTGGGGCGAGAAACCGAGCGCAATACGCTGCTGGCTATGCTCACCCAACCCGCCATTCGCCTCATCACCGTGGTGGGTCCGGGCGGCATGGGCAAAACGCGGCTGTCGCTGGCGGCGGCAGACGTTTTGCAGCAGCAGACGCCGCGCCCTTTTGCCGACGGCATCGTGTTTGTGGATTTAACGGCCGTGGCCGCCCCCGACGCCTTTTTCCCCGCCCTGGCCCGCGCCCTCCACTTTCCGCTGGACACCACCCGCCGGGAGGCCCGCAGCCCGGATGAGCAGCTGCGCGATTTTCTGGCGCAGAAGGAAGCCCTGCTGCTGCTGGATAATTTCGAGCAGCTCCTGCCCCTGGCGGCCTGGCTGGACAACCTGCTGCAAGCTGCGCCGCGCCTGAAACTGCTGGTCACCAGCCGCGAACGGCTGGGACTGACCAGCGAACACATCTATCCCATCCCGGCCATGACTTACCCTATCGGGGAACTGGAGACCGCCGGGGCGGCGCAGCACGACGCGGTGCGCCTGTTTGTAGCCGCGGCGCAGCGCGTGAGGCCCACGTTTGCCCTGACGGTAGAAAATGAGACGGCCGTTACCAAAATTTGCCGTCTGGCGGGGGGGCTGCCGCTGGCCTTG